>Ga0187780_10002651_pt1 | contig 13418 bp, 9 predicted proteins | sample 1015_Q2_SP10_20__FD_132429 | JGI IMG/M metagenome (GOLD analysis project Ga0187780, IMG submission 132429) | Tropical peat soil microbial communities from peatlands in Department of Meta, Colombia - 1015_Q2_SP10_20_MG | ecosystem: Environmental > Terrestrial > Soil > Wetlands > Peat | place...
CGGCGTTGACGATGCGCTCGAATGGAACTTGCGCGAAAGCCGCAGAGGCGGAGAAAAGAAAGAGTGTGATCAACTTCATAGCTGGCCTCGCTGCGCGGAAAGAAAATGGATGAGGTCGTCGAGTTCAGCGGGGGATAGAACAGAAGCGTAAGCGGGCATGGGAGTTTCGCCGCGAAGCTTTTTCAAATCGCGGAGGTCACTTTTGCGAAAGCTATAAAAGTGGCCTTGCTGGTCCCTGAGCTGGATCGTGAAGGTGTCTTCGTTGAGGCGGATGCCGCGAATGGTCTGGCCGGAGTTGGTGACGACGTCGAGGAGGAGAAAATTATCGGGAATGGTTTTGGCGGGATTCTGCAGCGTCTCGCGAAGGCGGGCGGAATTGCGGCGGGCACCAACTTCGGTGAGGTCGGGGCCGTAGCCAGCGCCTTCGCCCGAGAGAATATGGCAGGCGGAGCAGCCACTACGTTGATAGATAGATTTTCCGCGGGCGGGATCGCCTGGAAGAGTTTCCGGGGGAACATTGCCGAGGGAGCGAACATAAGCGGCGACGCCGGCGATTTCTTCTGTGGAGAGATACCAAGCATCGGGCATTTCGGGAGGGATGCCGTTCTCGATGAGAGATTTGAGAGCGGCATCGTCCGGAGCGCGCGCGAGCTTGGGACGGCGAAGAGAAGGGCCACGGCCACCGCCGCCGTCGATGCCGTGACAGAGAGCGCAGTGGCCTTCAAAGATGACTTTGGCGGCGAGATCGGGCGGCGGAGCGGGCGTTTGTTGAGAAGGAGATTGCGGAGAAGTTCCGCTGCGTGTAGAGGCAACGCACAAGACTAACGAGAGAATCATTACGGCAAAGGCACGCATGGAGGCTCCGTAGTGGCTTGATTGAAGGACAAGGTGTGAGTGGGAAGCCTAACTGCCGAGATTCGGGCTGTCAATGCGATTGGGCTCGAAACCAATGAAAAGTAGGCGGCGTCAGACAGAGTGAACTATTGCAAGACTGAAAGGCTGATTGTCCTATTGAGCGTTGAGAGATGAAGAGGAGCGTTTCTAGTGCGCGATTTTATACTGGCCTTGCGCTAGGCGCCGCTCTGCTTTTGGCTACGGAGCCCTCCCAGGCGGCCGGCGCGGCGATCCCGCATGGAACGGTCGAGCTAGTTGCCGAGAATCAATGGATTCAGCCAGCGCATGAGTCTTATCTCGGGCTGCATTTCGAACTGGAGAAGGGCTGGCACATCTATTGGGTGAATCCAGGCGACTCAGGGGAACCGCCGCGCGTGGCGTGGCAGTTGCCAACGGGCGTGACAGTGGGAGAAATCCAGTGGCCTACACCGCAACGCCTGGGAACTTCGAGCATCGTGGATTTTGGATACGAAAATGGCGTGACGCTCCTTGTGCCTGTACACGTGGAGGCACCTTTAGGGGCGAAAGGTCCAGCGCAGGCGGAACTGGAAGCGCAGGTGAAAGTACTGGTTTGCCGTGAGATATGCATTCCGGGCAAAGCACAGCTTTCGCTCACGGTTCGGATCCAATTGCAGCCTCTTGAGGCGGATCAGCAGACCCGTGAGTTATTTGCCGCGGCTCGCGAGTCGCTGCTTCATTCCCCGCCGACGAGCTGGAAATTCAGCGTCGCCGAATTGAAAGATTCCTTCGAGCTGGAGGCAAATCTCGGCAGGCGAATTACACGGGCGACCTTCTTTCCCCTGGTTGAGTCGCAGATTGAAAACGCGGCGCCCCAGAAGACCGTGCCTGAGAGCTCAGGCTTCAAGATGAAGCTGCGGAAGTCGGATCGGCTTCTCAAACCAATCGAGCGGCTGAAGGGTGTGCTTGTGCTTTCCACCGGCCGGAGCTACGTGATTGACGTGCCGATTGACAAGCGCGGCGCAACAGGCAAGGCTGAGAGCGAAGCAAAGCTGCCGCAAGGATGAAACCTAGCCGACGCAGAACTCAGGAGGAACCATAAATGAAGCGATCATCGCTGTTCCCGATCTTCATACTTTTGGTGATTTGCGCCGTGCCGTGGGTGATGGCAAGCCCGAAGGTCGGCGAGACGGCGCCGGACTTTACTGCCCAGGCAAGCAATGGCAAGAGCCTTCATCTCGCGGACTATCGCGGAAAGTACGTCGTGCTCGAATGGCACAACAACGGCTGCCCGTACGTGGGAAAGCACTACAAGAGCGGCAACATGCAGCACCTGCAGAAGCAATGGACAGGCCGTGGCGTGGTGTGGTTGACGGTTATTTCGTCAGCGCCCGGTAAGCAAGGATACGTGACTGCCAGTGAAGAAAACGACTATCTGGCGAAGATGCAGGCCGCACCGACCGCCGCGCTGCTCGACCCGGCCGGGGAGATCGGCCACCTGTACGAAGCAAAGACGTCTCCGCAGATGGTGGTGATCAATCCGCAAGGAGTGGTGATCTACGATGGCGCGATTGATGATAAGCCGACAACGGACCTGAGTGACGTTCCGGGTGCGACGAATTACGTTAGTCTCGCGCTGGAGCAGGCCATGGCGGGAAGGCCGGTCGCGACGCCCGCGACGCGTCCGTACGGATGCTCCGTGAAGTACGCCAACTAATGCCTGACCTCGAATTTGGGTGGAGCCGCGCTTCAGACTGTCAATTGTCAGGCCCGACTTGATTCGGAAATGTGCCCGGCATTCTCAGGGGCATGAGCTTCGCCCAACTTCTTTCCTGCGATTGTGAGAATAAAGCCAGCCATTAAGAGGGCAGCACCTGCCAAATACAAATGCCACCGCAATTGATACCAGGTCTCGTCTGGCATGCGAATCGTGTCCAAGCCGGAGTTGATCGCTGCATGGAGAATTATGACCGGGACCAAGGTGCCCGGTGTCGAGTTCCGCAGCCAGGTCAGTATGACGGAAAGCGAGAGGATTTCGGCAAGGTAAATGAGATTGACCATCCACTGAAAATGACCGGGATTCAGGCGGACCGGAAGATGCCAAGTCCACCATATCAGGCCTATTAGCAGACTGGCTTGCAGCCCGTTCATCCGCGCTTGTAATCTCGGGAGCAGGAAACCACGCCAGCCCATCTCTTCGCCATAGGCCCTAAGCAAACTCCCAAAAATCATGTCGTCGATCCAAAAGCCGAAGGCGTTGCCATACCAATGGAACGGCACTGCTGAAACGGTCACAAGGGCTGCCAATGCCAATCCCAGAATAGCAGCAGGAATAAGGATCCCAAGGAAATAGCCTTTGGCGGGAATGCGCCAGGCGATGGATTCCCTGATCAGGACCTTTCTTTCGGCGTGTTGCCCTCGCGTCGAAAGAACTATCAAGGCCGCAGCGGCGGGCCCAAAGTTGCCTAGAAAGAAAGAATTGAAGACGGAGAAAACTGCAGTGTAAAGAGGAAAAGACTCGCATTTAGCTTCGTTTCCTGAAGCCACAGAGCAGGAAAAACGCAGCCCCACGTAATAGCAAATGACCAAAGGAGGAAAAGAAGAATCACGCCGCGCTTAGCGTTCTCGTCGGCAGCGCTATTATGCGAGTTCATTGGGTCAAGGCCGCTGCGATTCTGGATGGTCGAATCGCAGCGGAATATTATCAAGCCCTTCAACCAGCGAGCCAGCGCGAAGTGATTCCAGGCGGCGCTGGGGCCAATTGCAATGTTAAGCAGAAGATCCCGAACAAAGACGCATGGGCTTTCCCCCGCGCACGCGAAGGACTGGCTCAATACCGGGGACAAACCCAAGCTAGCGCAATCCATACGGTAGCGTATGGACAGAAGGATTGGTTTGTGCTATACCATACGGTTGCGTATGGACAAACGAGGAAGACTGGAAAAGCAGGACTGGATGCGGGCGGCGCGGCTGGCTTTGCTCAAAGGCGGGCCGGGCGCGGTGCGCGTCGAGACGCTTGCCCGTGAGCTGCACGTGAGCAAGGGCAGCTTCTACTGGCACTTTAAGGATCGCGAAGCGCTGCTGGAGGCATTGCTTAGGGAATGGGAAGAGGAGAAGAGCCTGCTTTCCGACCTAGTAGCCCAGCGCGATGTGCGTCTGGCGGTGGCCAGCTTTTTTGAGGAACTGGAGCACCGCGTAATGCTCAGCGAGCAAGGGGAATGGCCGTCAGACGCGGCGATTTTTGCCTGGGCGGCGGTTTCCCCGAAAGTGGCGCGGCGGGCGAAGAAAGAAGAAGAAACGCGCATCCGGCTGCTCAAGAAGTTGTTCCGGCAAGAGGAGCTAGGCGAGTTTGTGTACATGGCGTACTTGGGATTTCTGTTGTGGCGGCGCCGGGTTCCGGAAGCGGCGGAGAAGTATCCAGTTCTGGCCGAGATCAGCAAGGCGCTGCTGCGAAATCCGCCGCGAGGGTGGAAGCTTGCGGTGAGGCATGCGCGAGAGGGAGAGAACGCATGAAACGACTCGCACCGATTCTTGTCGTGTTGCTGGCTCCGTGCGGCATAAAAGCACAAAGCCCGTTTACCGCGCCGGACCGCAAGCCGGAATTTCAGGAGGTGCAGGTCTCTTCGCTGTATGTGGCGATGCGGGATGGCGTGCGCATCGCCATCGACGTGCTGCTTCCCAAGGGGCTGCCAGCGGATCGCAAACTGCCGGCGCTTTTCAAGATGAGCCGGTTTGGCCGCGCCGCGCAGGACGGAAGCATTTCGCGCGAAGACCGCTTCTGGGTGCAGCACGGATATGCGCGCGTGCTGATTGATGAGCGCGGCACGGGCGCATCGTTTGGCGTAAGCCGCTACGGACCCGACACGGTTCCGGATTTGTATGACATTGTGGAATGGGCAGTGCATCAGCCGTGGTCGAACGGGCGCGTGGGAGCGATTGGCGAGTCGGTGGAGGGAACGGCGTCGGAATTTCTCGCGGCAACGAACCACCCGGCGGTCCGCGCCGTGGCTCCATGGTTCAGCGATTACAACTACTACACGGACCTGGTGCGGCCAGGCGCAGTGTTCAACGATTGGCTGCTAAAGACGTTCGAAGACTTCACGGTGCAGATGGATTCGGGAGATGCGGCGAAGCGGGTAGAGAGCGACGCGGACGGTTCGCTAATGAAGCAGGCGATTGCAGAACATCGTGGGAATCTGGACATTTATTCCGCAGCGAAACAGGCAGAGTTCATTGATGTGCCTTTGCCGCCCATCCGAGAAAGCTGGCGGGACATCAGCATGGCAGGCGCCGCGGCGGCGCTGCACAAATCCGCTGTGCCTATGCTGATTTTTGTGAGCTGGTACGACGCGGGAACAGTTCAGGGAACGCTGAAACGCTTTCACGAGTTTTCCAACATTCAGGAAATTTTCATTGGAGCGTGGAGCCACGGAGGAGCGTTCGACGCGGACCCATTCTTTGCGGCGCGGCCCGTGGAGCCGAGCCAGAATCAGCAAAGACTGGAGGCGCTGCAGTTTTTCGATCACTACTTGAAAGACCCGCCAGTGGCAACTGCGCCGGAGCGGAAGCTGAATTACTACACAATTGGCGAAGGAAGATGGCACGCGACGGAGGTGTGGCCGCCCAAAGGACTGCGGCAGGCGACGTACTACTTGAATGCCAAGTCAGAGCTGACGCCGCAGAAATCGGACGAAAAATTCCGAGTCAAACTTGCGGCTACGTCGACTGGAGAGAGCAATCGCTGGCACACGCAAATGGGCGGAAACGCGGTGGAGTATGGCAAAGCGCTAGAGAAGATGAACGCCTTGCCATCGTTCACGACGGCGCCGCTGGTGGCTCCGCTGGAGATTACGGGGCAGGCAGTTTTGCGGCTGCGGCTGATCTGCGCGCAGGCGGACCCTTCGGTGATTGCGTATCTGGTTGCGGTCGATGAAAAGGGTGCCTCGTTTTACATCACCGAAGGACATTTGCGGCTGATTCAGCGGAAGCTGAATGCCGCCGAACAAACTTTGCATACGTATGCGAAGAGCGACGCCCAGCCGGTGCCGAAAGACGGCGAGATGGAAGCGGATTTGACGCTGCTGCCGACATCGGTGCGGCTGGCGAAGGGAATGCGTTTGCGACTTTTGCTGGCCAGCGGCGATGAAGCGACGTTTGCGACTTCCGGAGAGTACGAGGCGCAGATTCTGGGTTCGTCGCGATTGGAATTGCCGGTTCGCTGACGCAGGAAATAAGGAGTGCCGGCCGTTTTTGAGGCGACCGGCACATGATCTTGAATGTTCAGGTGCTTCCCTGGTGAAAGAGCGCTGCTACGGGAGCAGTTTTTTCCCGGAAAGAGACTTGATGAAGGCAGGGATGTTCGGGACGCCGAGGCCGGTCACGTCGTCGTAACCGGGCGCGGAGCGCAACGAGGAGTCCACGTTTTCCGTCAGGTTGCCGTTGGCGTCGACCGTAGAATCAATGGCTCCAAACCCGACGAAATTGCTAACCCCAAGCACACCGATCAACCCCCCAAGAGGCTCCTTAGGCGCGTTGACATCGCGGATAGGGGCATCGTCAGAGCAATCGTCTCCGACGGGCAAACCGTACAACGCAGGATTGACGAAGCCGACGGGCCACTGGCCGTGGGAAAAACGGTTTTCGTTCACTAACGCCAGGACTCCAGCAAAAAGCGGTGTGGCCAGGCTGGTGCCGCCAACCGGCTGCTCGCAATACTCGGTCGTCTCCGTGAGCTGGGTGCAACCGGCATCGGGTGTTGTGAAGAACATGGTGTAGGTTTCTCCATCCAGAAAGCCTTCATAAAGATCGGCCAGCATGGAAATATCGGGGGTCACGCGCGCCGGCGGATTCAAAGGAATGATTTGTCCGGTGGAGGAAACCGTCTGGCTGGCGAAGATCTCGGGAACCACTCTCTTCTGATAAAAAGGCTGAGGCATAACCAGGCTGGGTCCGCCTCCGGAACCAAACGACCAGATGAACGGCGTGAAGTATCCCTGCTCAGAGACGGTGCCGCCGTTGTCGCTGATGGCCGCGTTTTGAAACACGGTGAAATGGCTGGCCCAGCCGTATTCTTCTTTCTTTCCCGAAGCATTCTTCAGCAAAAGGCTGGTGCCGCCGACGGAGGTGACGAAGGGGCTAGTCGAGGGCCAGCTTCCCGAGGCGATGGGATTGGAACCGCCAAAAGCGGAGCCCGCTTGCGTGAGGTCGCCATCGTCACCGCTGGCAAACAAGAGACTCATGCCTTGGATGGCGGCTTGGAGAAACTGGGCATTGTCACTCAGGAGTTGTCCGGGAGCGACATCAGCTTCGCCGTTGTAGAGCCAACTGTTGGTGACGATGTCCGCCAATCTTTGGTCGATCACCTGATAGATCGGCTCTAAGCCAACGCCACCATCGGCCTGATCGGTGGCGTCGCAAACACCCCCGACATAGATGATCGAAGCGTCCGGGGCCATGGCATGCACGGCCGTGACATCCAGGGTCTCTTCGCTCAACCAGCCTGAGGAATTGCAGGGATCCCCGTCAGGAATCGAGTTGACGTTTGCCGGAAGAATCTGCTGGAAATTCTCTGAGGTTAGCGGAGGCAAACCGTGATTGGCGGAGAAGGTGTTTACGTCGGAAACGATCGTGGGCGAAGCATACAAATCTGTGATGGCAATGCGTACGCCCCTGCCACGTTCTTCAACCTTGTTGGCTCCGTAAGCTTCGCGGATTTGCTGCGGAGTATAGCCGCAGGGCAGCCACGGCAAATCATTCCCGTAGGGGAACGTCTGGGTCTGCGACGATTGCAGATTCGCTTGCTGATCGCCCCAATAGTTGCTGCAAGGGAAGGACACGGCGAAGCCGTAAGGGGGCTGAACGGAAACCGAGTTCACTCGTGTCCGGCCCTGCATTCGGGAAATGTGCATGGGCCGCATAAGAAGGCGGCTGTCATCGAGGCCAGCGATGTGGACAATTAGGCCGCTGAGAGCAGCAGGAAGCACGGGCTCTTCGGCATGTGCGCGAAGCGTTTTGCCGCGGTAGGAATAAAGATTCTGACTTACGTGGAAGGCTTGCTTGACCTGAGCTACCGTCCCACTGGCACGAACGAAAAGACCGCTGGCCGGAGTGTACTCCACGTTGAAGCCGAGACCCCGAAGAGTGCTTTGGACGAGACTGACATCGTCAGCCTTGGGCGAGAAAGCGGAATGGAATTGCTCAGGAGTGAGGAACTGGCCATAGCGGGGGTTGCTGGGAGTGGTTTGATCCTCGAGGAGTTGCTCGAGTTTGCCTTGGTTTCGCCAACTAAGGAAGACAGTAATCTGTACGCGCTTAGCGTCATTGGCCGGGCCCAGTTCCTTGGCTTTGGCCAGCCAAGGAGAAACGGTTTGGGCGAGATGGACCTCTGAAGCCAATGCTTGCCGGGCATTGCGACTGGGTTCTTGCTGGGCGAAAAGAGCTATGGGCGCGGCGACCGCAACGGCCGCGATTGCAACGATAGCGAATGTGAATCTCATGGGTTCCTCCACAACGGTCAGTCTCCGGACGTTGCCTATTCCCGCTTGATCTGCAGGGTTGGGATCGCCGGGTTTCCTTCTGTTTAATGAAGCGGGAAAACGGGAAGAAAACTGTCAGAGAGGGGGCTGATTTTGGGCGAACGCCGCCAGACCGCCGGGACAGACACAGGTGCATTTCTGTGTTAGCCTTCTGTCACTCAAATCGCGGTCAGTGTCCCAGTAAGGGCCGGCCCCATGACGCAATCCTCGACCGGTGATGTGACGCGGCTGCTGAAGGCCTGGGGTTCCGGTGACGAGACGGCCTTCGACAAACTAGTGCCCCTGGTTTACGAAGAACTGCACCTGCGAGCGCAGCGGTACATGGGCAACGAGCGCTCCGGGCATACCCTGCAAACAACGGCATTAGTCAACGAAGTTTATCTGCGGCTGGTGGATTTTCCCCAGCGAAACTGGGAAAACCGCTCGCACTTTCTCGCCATATGCGCGCAGTTGATGCGACGGATTCTGGTGGATTTCGCGCGCTCGCGAAACTACCAGAAGCGCGGCGGGGGCAAGCACAATCTACCGCTGGAGGAAGCGCTCTCGGTGTGCAACGAAGCGCCGCTGGAAATCATTGCCGTCGACGATGCGCTGAAAAATCTGGCGGCCGTCGATGCGCGAAAGAGCCGCGTGGTGGAATTGCGATTCTTCGGCGGCCTGGACGTGGAAGAAACAGCCGAAGTGCTGAAGATCTCGCCAGAGACGGTGATGCGCGACTGGAAGATGGCCAAGGCCTGGCTGCTGAACGAGATCACCGGGAGCAGTCCCGATGGAACCTGAACGCTGGCAGAGAATTGAGGAGTTGTACCACGCGGCGTCCCAACTGCCGGAACACAAGCGTGGCGGCTTCCTAAATCACGCGTGCGCGGGCGATGATTTGCTGCGCAGCGAAGTTCTGGCCCTGCTGGCGCAAAATGAAAAGGCTCAGAGTTTCATGGAGTCCCCGGCCGCGGAAATTGCCGCGCAGACGATTGCCAGGGAAAAAGCAAGGGAATCCGAACAGGAACTCGTGGGCAGCACCGTTTCCCATTACAAAATCCTCGAAAGAATCGGCGGCGGGGGGATGGGGGTGGTGTACAAAGCGGAAGACACGCAGCTCCATCGTTTCGCCGCGTTGAAATTCCTTCCCAGCGAAGTGGTTCGCGATCCCAACGCCCTGGTGCGTTTTCGCCGCGAGGCGCAGGCGGCGTCAGCCCTCGACCATCCCCACATCTGTACCGTGTACGAAATCGGCGAGGATCAGGGACAGCCGTTCATTGTAATGCAGTTCCTGGAAGGCCAAACGCTGAAGCACCTCATCAGCGGGAAGGCGCTCTCGATCGAGCAGGCTCTGGAACTGGCGATTCAAATCACCGACGCGCTGGATGCCGCTCACGCCCAAGGAATCATTCATCGCGACATCAAGCTGGCGAATATCTTCGTCACAAAAAGGGGGCATGCGAAGATCCTCGATTTTGGGCTGGCGAAGATTCAGCCGGTTGCGGAGCGCGTCGGTGCGTCCGCCTTACCGACGGCTACGGATGAACGTTTGCTTACCAGCCCGGGAACCGCGCTCGGCACCGTGGCCTATATGTCTCCCGAGCAAGTGAGGGGCAAGGAACTCGATGCGCGAACGGATCTTTTTTCCTTTGGCGCGGTGCTCTATGAAATGGTCACCGGCATTCTCCCGTTTCGCGGCGACACTTCGGCGCTGATCTTCGATTCGATTTTGAATCGGGCTCCAGCCCCGCCCATCCGGCTGAATCCGGAACTCCCCACTGAGCTTGAAAGAATCATCGGAAAAGCACTCGAAAAAGATCGCAACCTGAGATATCAGACGGCCGGCGAGATTCGCGCGGATTTACAGCGGCTGAAACGCGACACGGACTCGGGGCGGTCTTCCGCATTTGCGGAGGCGGCGGTGTCTGCAGAGAAGCCGTCTGGAACGAGATGGCTTCGATTAGCGACATTGGGGTGCGCGGCTCTCATCATCTTAATTGCTGCCGGATTTGGGCTGTACAAATGGAGATACGGGCCTTCGAAACATGGCGCGCCGCCAGCTCCGCGTCAACTCACGGCCAATCCTCCGGAAGACTGGGTTGCTAGTGCCGCGATCTCCCCTGACGGTAAGTACATAGCCTACACGGCTACGACTGGTCTCCTGGTTCGTTCGATAGAATCGGGAGAAATCCGACCAATCACTCTGCCGCCCGATTTTCCATCCGCCCAGATCTGGGGCATGGCATGGTTCCCGGAAGGTGGGAAGTTGCTTCTCACTCGGCGCTCCTCGATCTACCAGGAAACCAGCCTCTGGGTTGTTCCTGCCCTCGGCACAGCAGCCCCACAAAAGCTGCGGGAGAATGCCTCATCGCCTGCCGTCTCCCCAGATGGCAAATCCATGGTTTATCTCGCCGGGGAGTTGCATCAGCCACACGATATCTGGGTGTCGGGTCTGAATGGAGAAGACCCTAGAAGGCTTGCGAGTGCGGGACAAGGCCAAGTATTTGCAAGTCCAGTATGGTCACCGGATGGACAGTGGGTGGGCTACTGGCAGGTCAAGTTCGCAAACCCTGGCTCAGTTGAGCGCTCCGTCCAAATCCAGCCCGCAGCGGGAGGCCCTTCGAGGACTATGCTCCCGGAATCTGCCTTGCCGAAATCAAACTATCTCTTCTGCCGCGGAGAAGAACCCAAGTGCATTTCCTGGTCGCAGGATGGACGTCTCGTATTCACGGTCCTGCAAAAGCCTGAGTCCTCCCCTGAGGGGAAATATAGCCTCTGGCAAGTCCACATTGAGTTGCCCGATGGGCAAATCTCCAAGCCGCCGGAGCAAATTACCGCGACGGAGGGTCTCGGCCTGTTCGATCCGACAGCTTCGTCAGACGGAAAGTACCTCACGTTCCGCAAGCAGCGAGCTAACGTCGATGTCTATGTTGCTGAGGTGGACCGGAATGGCGACTTGAAACCACCGCGGCGATTTACTTTGGACAACCACAACAGCATTCCGGAACTTTGGACCGCGGATAGCCGCAGCATCCTCTTCACATCGAACCGCAACGGAAATTATGAGCTCTTCAGGCAAGGGGTGAGCGATTCAGTTCCCCAGAAGATTGTGTCGAGCGCTCTCGGTGATCTTGGTTCTGGCCACGGCTTCAGTCCGGATGGGCAATGGCTGCTCTACTGGGAAGTTCCCAGACGAGCGGGAACTGCCGCGGCTCCTCCCATAAGGCTGATGCGCCAGCCCGCGCTTGGAGGACCTGCAGAGTTGGTGTTCGAAGTCCCCTACGAAGAAGGTGTAGATGAGAACTTTTTCTGCCCCTTGAAACCTGGCAATCCTTGCATTTTGAATGCGTGGGACGGCAATTTGCTCCTCTTTTATGCTTTGGATCCCAAGCTAGGAAAAGGCAAGCAGATGGGCAAGCTTGAGGTTGATCGGCATTGGGCCGTCACATGGAATCTTTCGCCGGACGGTTCGCAAATCGCGGTAGTGAACCCACACCGTTACGCGGATAAGATCGAGGTTCTGAACCTGGCGGGGGGAACATGGCATGAAATCGCGGTTGAGGCAGGTTGGGGCGATTTGCAAGACGTTGCCTGGACAGCAGACGGAAAGAGCTTTTTTGTTACCAGCTTGGCGTCCGATTCTCAAAACTTGATTCACGTCGCGCTCTCGGGCAAGGTGCAGCGTCTTCTGTCAAACCCGCACCGGCAGCACTACGCGCGCCCGCGGCCCTCGCCTGACGGCAAGTACCTGGCTTTTCAAGCGCAAACGACGGACAGCAATGTATGGCTGATTGAGAACTTTTAGGATACACAAGCGCAACGCACGAACCGGATAAGCCGCGATGCAGTGATCGTCGTTGGTCGAACTTCAGCGCTCAATTCCGTAGAAAAAGCGACGAGTTAGTTCGCAGCGTAGCGGCGGAAGAAGGAGTCGGGCTTCCACTGCGGGCGCGCGGCGGCATTGGCCGTTTCCAACAGCAGGCGGAGAGTGAACTCTTCGTAGCCGGCGGCGGTTTGCAGATCGACGGGCTGGTTCACATCATCGGAAGGCGCGTGGTAGCGGTTGGTAAGCCAGTCCTTGAAGATTTTTTGCTCGGGAGTGCCGGGCTCGAAGCCGACGTCGACTTTGACGGAAGGAACTCCTTTTTTGATGAAGCTGTATTGGTCGCTGCGGATGAAGGCGTTGCGGAGCGGCTCGGGATCGGGAATGGGCTTGATGCCCATGGATTGCGCGATGGCCGCGGCGCTGGGGCCGAGGTCGGATTCGTCGAGGCCCTCGATTTTGAGCACTTTCAGCGGAACGATAGGGAGAAACATGTCGACATTGACGTCAGCAACGATGGATTTGATGGGAACCGTGGGATGAGCGGCGAAATATTTTGAACCGAGAAGGCCTTTTTCTTCGGCAGTTACGAGAAGAAAGAGGATGGAGCGCTTCGGATTTTGCGCTGCTCCGCTCTCACCGGGCGCGGTGAGATGCGCTTTCAGGCTGGAGGCGATGTCCATGACCAGAGCGCTGCCGGAGGCATTGTCCATCGCGCCGTTGTAGATGCTGTCGCCGTTGATGGGAGCGCCGATGCCGACGTGGTCGATGTGCGCGGAAAGAACGACGAATTCGTCTTTCAGAGTGGGGTCGGACCCGGGAAGTTTGGCGACGAGGTTGGCGGATTCGACGGCCTTGGATTCGATCGTGGCGCTGGCCTGAAGTGAAACGGCAAGAGGAAAATGCGGCAGCGGCTTGCGGTCTTTGCCGAGAGCGGCGATTTCCTCGAACGTGTGGCCCGAGCCGGCGAAGAGTTTTTCGGCGGAAGCAGGGTTGAAGGTGAGGCCAATTTGCATGCCGGGAGTTTCGTTGAACTCGGGATCGGCCAGGTCCATCGAAGGGTGATTGCGGTTGACGGAAATGCGGGACCAGGGAATGTCCATCGAGGCGGGATTGGGAATGGTGATGGTGCCGATGGCGCCAGCGGCGCGGAGGGATTTCCAGCGCTCGGCGGCAGTTTGATAGTGCGAGGCGAGAGCGGTGGGAATGTCGGCAGGCGAACCGGCGAG
>Ga0187780_10002652_pt1 | contig 13415 bp, 10 predicted proteins | sample 1015_Q2_SP10_20__FD_132429 | JGI IMG/M metagenome (GOLD analysis project Ga0187780, IMG submission 132429) | Tropical peat soil microbial communities from peatlands in Department of Meta, Colombia - 1015_Q2_SP10_20_MG | ecosystem: Environmental > Terrestrial > Soil > Wetlands > Peat | place...
CAGCCGTTGGACTGTTCACCGTCAAATACAAAGTTCAGGACCTCGAGGAACGCATTGACCGCACCAACCAGAAGATCGTCGACAGCCAGCAAGCCACGCACATGCTTCAGATCGAATGGGCCTATCTCAACGAGGCCGAGCGGATAGAGCGGCTGGCGCAGAAGCACCTTAATCTCGAGCAGGCTTCGATCAAGCAAGTCGTCCGTCTCGATTCTCTCAAAGTGGATTCAACCCCCCCGCGTCGCGATCCATCACTCCCTTCCCCCCCACGAACGGGCACCGACGTCCCCTCGTCGAGTCTGCCCGGTGATGGACGCGTCGCAGCGGAGGCCGGCAGCCCCTCGCCGGCCTCCGCACCCCTTGCAGGGCGTACCTCCGGACCCACGACGCCCCCTCGACCGGCCATGTCAAAAGAGCCGGCCAAACCGGGTCCGGAGGGCGAAGGCCGGCACGCTGCGGCTTCGATCGACGAAATCCTCTCGCGAAACGAAGGGGAACGTCGATGAGGCTTTGGCGCAAGTCCGGCCCGCCCGAACCGGCCGCCGCGGCTAACGCGGCGGCCGGCGCGCATTACGGATCGGCACAGGCCGTCCGCTTCGACCCGCGTCGCGATCCGCGGCTCAAGGGCGACGCCCAGGAAACCGCGCGCCAGCGTCTTGTGATCACGTCGGCGATTTTCATCGTCGCCTTCTTGGCCGTTGGCCTGCGCATGGCCTACGTGTCGCTGCTGCGCGACGGTGGCGAACCGACGCAACGCGTGGCGGCGCGTGGTGGTACGATTCAGTCCGAGCGCGCTGACATCGTCGACCGCAATGGCGTCGTGCTGGCAACGTCGGTGCCAGTGGTCTCCGCCTTCGTCAATCCGCACCTGCTGCTCGACACCAAGGAAGCTGCCAAGAAGATCGTGTCGGCGCTGCCCGAGTCCAAATACGATGAGGTCAAGGAGAAGCTCGACGCTGACAAGAGCTTCGTCTGGATCAAGCGCGGCATGACCCCGCGCGAATACGACCTCGTCAACCGCCTGGGCATTCCCGGGCTCGAGTTTCAGCCCGAAGAGCGGCGCATCTATCCGCAGGGCTCAACGGGCGCGCACGTCGTCGGCTACGACAGCATCGACAATTCTGGCCTCGCAGGCGTCGAGCGCTACTTTGACCAACAGCTCCAGAGCGGTGAGCTCGTGGAGCTTTCCCTCGATCTCAGGCTGCAGCGCATTGTCGAGGACGAACTCGTGCATGCCGTGCAGAAGTTTTCGGCGATCGGTGCGCAGGCGATCGTGATGGACGTGACCAACGGCGAAATTCTCGCCATGGCGTCGCTGCCGGCCTACGATCCCAACAGCGCCAAAACCATCACAAACGACGCCCTGTTCAACCGCGCCACCCTCGGCGTCTACGAACAGGGCTCAATGTTCAAAATTTTCAACACGTCGCTCGCGCTCGACAGCGGCAAGATTACGCTCGCCGACAAGTTTGATGCGAGCCAGCCGATCAAGATCGACCGCTTCACGATCCATGACGATCCCGATGTGCCGCACCGCGTCCTGACAGTGCCGGAAGTGTTCAAGTTCTCGTCCAATATCGCCTCGGCGAAGATCGCGGTCGAAGTCGGCACCGAACTTCAGCGCGCGTTCTTCGAAAGGATCGGCTTTCTTAAGCCAGTCTCAACTCAACTAACCGAACTCGCCGCGCCGCTCTATCCGACCCATTGGGCGAGAATCAACACTATGACCATTGCCTTCGGTCACGGCATTTCGGTAACGCCGCTGCACCTCGCCATGGGCGCGGCGGCGGTGGTAAACGGCGGCATCCTGCACTCGCCGAGCTTCATCAAGCGCGCGCCCGGGAGCGACCCTGGCAAGCGCATCGTCCAGGTCAAGACCTCGCTTCAGCTGCGCCAGCTTCTGCGCCTCAACGTCCTCGAAGGCACCGGGCGGAAGGCTGAGATCCCGGGCTATGAGATCGGCGGCAAGACCGGCACCGCGGAAAAGCCGGCGCGTGGCGGCTACCGCCAAAAAGCCCTAATTAGCTCGTTCGTTGGCATGTTCCCGATGAGCGAGCCGAAGTTTCTCGTCCTCGTGACGCTCGACGAGCCGCACGGCCTGCCGGAAACGGGCGGCTACGCCACTGGGGGCATGGTGGCGGCGCCAAGCGTGAAGGCCATCATGGAGAACATCGTCGCGCTCTACGGCATCCTCCCGGGAGACTGGACCATCAATCCGGCGGCTCTTCAGATCGCCTCGAGCCCGGCCCGGCCGCCAGTTGCAGTGGCGGCGCCGTCGGCACAACTCGTCCCGGCGAGCGCCCACACCGGCAGCGCCGGCGGCCACCCGGAATTGCGCAAGGCCTTGCCGGCGACCCGGGCGGGCGGGCAGAGTGCGGTCGCACCGGGAGTGCGTCGCGTTGTTGTTGAGTGAGCTCATGCGGCAAAGCGCCGACCTTGCCGCATCCCGTCCTGCGCTGCCGAGCGATCCGGTTTTATCCGGCTTGACCCTTGATTCCCGCAAGGTCCGCCCTGGCTACCTGTTTGCAGCCTTGCCGGGCGCCAACGCCGACGGCGCGTCGTTTGTTCCTGATGCGTTGAGGCGCGGGGCAGTCGCGATCCTAGCCGCGAGCGATGCGGCGCTTCCCTCTCCGGGTCCGGGTGTTGTGGTGGTGCGCGACGTCAATCCGCGCCGTCGGGTCGCGCTCATGGCGGCCGCATTCGCCGGCCTGCAGCCAGCCACCATCGCTGCCGTCACTGGCACCAGCGGAAAATCCTCGATAGTCCATTTCTTGCGCCAGATCTGGATGACGCTTGGGCTCAGGGCAGCGAGTGTCGGCACGCTCGGCATCGTTTCACCTGGCTTCACGCGCGACGCCGGACTGACCACGCCCGATCCGGTCGAGTTGCATGCCGACCTCGCCACACTTGCCCGCGAGGGCGTCACACATCTTGCTGTCGAGGCCTCCAGTCACGGGCTCGACCAGCATCGACTCGACGGACTGCGCCTGTCGGCTGCCGCCTTTACCAATCTGACGCACGAGCATCTCGACTACCATCCTTCGCTGGACGCCTATTTTGCCGCCAAGGCGCACCTGTTCGAGACGCTGCTGCCTGCAGACGGCACGGCGGTCGTCAATGCCGACAGCGACCGAGCCGCCGGGCTTGCAGCGATCTGCAAGCGCCGCGGCATCCGTTATTGGACGTACGGGAAAACCGGCCGCGAATTCCGCCTGCTCGACGATCGCCCGACCGCAACCGGCCAGCACCTCGCGATCGAGTTGTTCGGCTCGAGGTACGAAGTCGGCCTGCCTCTGGTCGGCGCATTCCAAGCCTCGAACGCGCTTGCTGCCCTAAGTTTGGCCGTGGCGACCGGAGGCAATGCCGTGGGCGCCATTGCGGCCCTGAGCGGCCTTACGGGCGCTCCCGGTCGCCTGCAGCTGGTGGCCAGCCACAAGAGCGGCGCGCCGGTCTACGTCGACTACGCTCACAAGCCCGAAGCGCTCGAGACGGTGCTGGCCACTTTGCGACCCTTTGCCAAGGGCAAGCTGGTCGTGTTGTTCGGCTGCGGCGGCGACCGTGACCGAGCCAAGCGGCCGATCATGGGTGAAATCGCCACGCGGCTGGCCGACCTCACCATTGTCACTGACGACAATCCGCGCAGCGAGGCGCCGGAGGCGATTCGCGCCGAAATCGTCCGCGGCATACCGCCCACGCGGAAAAACTGGATCGAAGTGCGCGGCGGCCGGCGCGCCGCGATCAAGCATGGTATGGCGGCCCTCGCGGCGCCAGTCGATCTCCTCCTGATCGCGGGCAAGGGACACGAGACCGGACAGACCATCAAAGGTGTCACTCATCCGTTCGACGATGCGCAGGTCGCGCGTGAATTGGCGCGCGTGGTCGCGTCGTGAGCGCGCTGTGGACGTCCGATGAAGTGGCAAGGGCGCTCTCACCGCTGTCCATGCCTCGCGCCTTCGAGGCAAACGGCGTCGCCTTCGACAGTCGCGCCGTTGCCAAAGGCGACCTTTTCTTTGCCCTGCCAGGCGAGACGGCCGACGGCCACGCGTTTTTGGCCGACGCCTTTGCGCGTGGGGCGGCGGCCGCGGTTGTGTCACTCGACTCGGCCGGTGCCGATGGTCCCCTGGTACGGGTCGGCGACACCATGAAAGCGCTGGTCGAACTCGGCCGCGCCGGCCGCCGACGCAGCGCGGCGCGAATCGCCAGCATCACCGGCTCGGTCGGCAAGACCAGCACCAAGGACGCGCTGCGCGAGATGCTGATGCGGCAAGCGCCGACTTCGGCGAGCGTAGCGAGCTTCAACAACCACGTCGGGGTGCCGATCAGCCTCGCGCGCCTGCCGCGCGAGGCGCAGTACGGCATCTTCGAGATCGGCATGAACCATCCCGGCGAGATCGAACCGCTCGCCCGGCAGGTCGAGGCCCATGTAGGCATCATCACCAACGTCGAGTCGGCGCACGTCGGATACATGGGCTCAGAGGAAGCGATCGCCGACGAAAAGGCTTGTGTTTTTGCTGGCATGCGCGCCGGCGCGGTGGCGGTGCTCAATCACGACAACAGGCACTTTGCCAGGCTCGCCGAACGGGCGCGCAGCTTCGGCGTTAGCCGCATCGTCGGCTTCGGCAGAAGCGAAGCATCCGATGCGCGCCTAGTTGCCTGCACCCTGCATGATACTGGCAGCGACGTGGTAGCGAGCCTGCACGGCAGGCGGCTGAAGTACCGGCTGGGCGCTGCAGGAGAGCACTGGGTGATGAACAGCCTTGCAGCAATTGCTGCCGCAGAGGCGCTGGGTGCTGACGTGGCAAAATCTGTCGCGACGCTTGCCGAGGTAAAAGCCTTGCCGGGGCGCGGCGCGCGCCGGCGGCTGAAGTTCGGCGCAGGCATCGTCGAGCTCCTCGACGAAAGCTACAACGCCAATCCCGCCTCAGTGCGGGCGATGCTGGCGGTACTGGCGCGCACGGAGCCGGCAGCCGGCGGACGCCGTATTCTGGCCATGGGCGACATGCGCGAGCTGGGCGAGGGGGCGGACGGTTATCATGCGGGTCTTGCCGACGCCGTTGCGGCCAGCGGTGCGGCGCAGGTGTTCCTTTGCGGGCCGCACATGAAGGCGCTGTGGCAGCGGCTCGCGGCAGGGCAGAAAGGCGCGCATCGGCCCGACTCCGCCGCACTTGCAAGTGAAGTCGCGGCGGCCCTTAGGACAGGAGACGTGATCGCGGTGAAGGGTTCGCTGGGCTCGAAAATGAAGCTCGTCGTCGATGCCATTGTCGCGGCAAGCGGCCAAAAAACGGAGACGGGGCGGAGTGTCGGGGCATGATCTACAATCTTCTTTATCCGCTCGCGGACCAATTCTCGCCGCTCAACCTGTTCCGCTATCTGACGTTCCGTTCGATCGCGGCTTTCCTGACGGCACTTGCGCTGAGCTTCCTGATCGGCGGCGGCCTGATTCGCTGGTTGCGCAGCAAGCAGAAGCAAGGGCAGCCGATCCGGGAGGATGGTCCGATCAGCCATGTGCTGGGCAAGAAGGGTACGCCGACCATGGGCGGCCTGTTGATCCTGATTGCGCTGTCGGTTGCGACGCTTTTGTGGGCTGATCTCACCAATCACTATGTCTGGATTGTGCTTGGCGTCACGGTGTCGTTCGGTGCGGTGGGCGTGTGGGACGATTTTCTCAAGGTGACCCGGCGCAACCCCAAGGGCGTCCCGGCCAAGCTGAAGCTGGTGATCTCCATCTCGGTTTCGGCGGCGGCCGCCTATTTCATCGCCGAGGCTTCGCCTACCGGGCTGCGCAATATGCTGGCGGTGCCGTTTCTCAAGGACGTGTTGGTCCCGCTTGGTCTGATCGGCTTCATCGTCTTTGCCGTGGTCGTGATCGTCGGCACGTCCAACGCAGTCAACCTGACCGACGGGCTCGACGGTCTTGCGATCGGGCCGGTTATCATGGCGGCTATGGTGTTTGCCCTGATCGCCTATTTGGTCGGCAATCTGCGCTTCACCACCTATCTCTTCCTGCCGCACGTTCCTCGCGCTGGCGAGCTCGCCGTGCTGCTTGCGGCGTTGGCCGGGGCGGGCCTGGGCTTCCTGTGGTTCAACGCACCACCCGCCATGGTGTTCATGGGCGACACCGGATCTCTGGCGATCGGCGGAGCTCTGGGCGCGGTCGCAGTCGTCACCAAGCACGAGATCGTGCTGGCGATCGTGGGCGGTCTGTTCGTGCTCGAAACTGTGTCGGTGATCGTTCAGGTGGTGTCCTACAAATGGACGGGCCGGCGCATCTTCCGCATGGCGCCGCTGCACCATCACTTCGAGCAGAAGGGCTGGGCGGAGCCCACCATTGTCTTCCGATTCTGGATCATCGCTGCGATCCTGGCGATGATCGGTCTTTCCACCCTGAAGCTGAGGTGACGGCATGATCGATCTCGCCGTCCTCAAGGGTTCGTCTTACGTCGTCCTGGGGCTGGCGCGCTCCGGCCTGGCGACGGTGCGCGCCCTAGTGGCGGCGGGGGTCGACTGTTGTGCCTGGGACGACAATGAACCGGTGCGCAAGGCGGTGGCGGACGCCGGCGTGCGGCTTGCCGAACCAGGTGCGATCAATTGGTCGAAAATGACGGCGCTTGTCATTAGCCCGGGCATCCCGAACCGCCTGCCGCGGCCCCACGCCATGGCCGAGGCAGCGCGTGCTGCCGGTAGGCCGATCATCTGCGACGTCGAGCTGCTGGCTCGGGCTGAATCAGAGGCACGCTTCGTCGCCGTCACAGGCACCAACGGCAAGTCGACCACAACGGCGCTGATCGGCCACATGCTGAAAAGTGCCGGATGGAAAGCTGAGGTGGGCGGCAATATCGGGCGCGGTGCACTCGATCTCGCGCCGCTCGGCGAGGGCGGCGTGTACGTGCTCGAGCTCTCCTCCTACCAGCTTGAGCTCTTCGAGACATTTCACGCCAACGTCGCGGTGTGGCTCAACATCACGCCCGACCACGTCGACCGCCACGGCGACATGGCGGGCTATGTCGGCGCCAAGGAGCATATTTTCGACCGGCAAGTGTTGCGCGACTGCGCCGTGATCGGAATCGACGATCAGTTTTCAGCGGAGGTCTTCCGAAAGCTGAGCAGGCGCCGGCAGGAGCACGACATCGCCATAGTGCCACTCGCGCTCAAGCGGGCGGTCGCGGGCGGTGTGTCCTTTGAGGCAGGTCGCTTGGTCGATGGTGACGGCTTCAAGGTGGAATTCGCCGATGTGCCCACGTTGCCGGGCGATCACAACGCGCAAAATGCCGCCGCGGCCTGGGCTGTCTGCCGCTGGCTTGGCGTAGCGCGCGACGCGGCATCGACAGGCCTCCGCAGCTATCCGGGCCTGCCGCACCGCCAGGAACGGGTCGCCGTCGTTGGTGACGTCATTTACGTCAACGACAGCAAGGCAACCAATGCCGATGCCACTGCGCGCGCGCTGTCGTCCTACCGCGACATTTATTGGATCCTGGGCGGCCAGGCGAAGGAGGGGGGCGTGGCGCCGCTCGCGCCGTGGTTCGATCGTGTCCGGCACGCCTTCCTGATCGGCGAGGCGACCGACCTGTTCGCTGGCCAGCTCCAAGGTCGCGTTCCGTACAGCCGCTGTGGCGATTTGAAATCAGCGCTCGACGCCGCCCACGAGCGCGCCCAGGGCGAGGCCCGCGATCGCCGAGGAAGGCCGGCTGTTGTGCTGCTGTCGCCGGCCTGCGCCTCGTGGGACCAGTGGAGGAGCTACGAGCATCGCGGCGATGCATTCCGCGAAATGGCGCGCGCCCTGCCGGGTGCACAGAGATTGGGGAGGGCGGCGTGATCCAGGTTCCGCGCGATGATCGCAGCGTTATCGGCCAATGGTGGTGGACAGTCGACCGCTGGTCACTGGGTGCCGTGCTCGCGATCATGGCTTTTGGTGTGCTGCTCACCCTTGCCGCCTCTCCACCGGCCGCCGAACGCATCGGTGCCGACTCCTTCATGTTCGCCAAGCGGCAATTCGTGTTCTTGCCGCTAGCCCTGGCGGTGACGCTCGCCATCTCTCTGTCGACGCCGCGACACGTACGTCGGCTGGCGCTGCTTGTTTTCTGCGGCAGCGTCGTGCTGCTGGCGCTCACCTTTGTGATCGGGGTTGAAATCAAGGGCGCGCGGCGCTGGATTGCCGTGCCTGGCTTGTCGGGCATTCAGCCGTCGGAATTCGTCAAACCGAGCCTCGCCGTGATTTCAGCCTGGCTGCTGGCGCAAAGCCGTGCCGAGCGCCGGGCGCCGGGGTACATCTTGTCGACCATGTTGGTGCTTGGGGTGCTCGCGCTCCTGGTCATGCAGCCCGATCTTGGCATGAGCATCGTAGTTGCCTCGGTGTGGGCGGCGCAGCTCTTCGTCGTCGGCTTGCCGATTTGGATCGCAGGCTTCGGCGTGGTGGGTGGTGCCGGCGCCATGGTCGGTGCCTATTTCGTGTTCAACCACGTGCGCAGCCGCTTCGACCGTTTCCTCGATCCGTCGTCCGGCGACAACTACCAGGTCAACACGGCACTGGAGGCGTTCATGAACGGCTCGCTGTTCGGCCGCGGTCCGGGCGAGGGCACGGTCAAAGCGCAGCTTCCCGATGCGCACACCGACTTCATCATGGCGGTTTGCGGCGAGGAATTCGGCTTGGTTGTTTGCCTGATCATCCTCGGCCTGTTTGCGTTCGTCACGTTGCGGACGCTGTCGCGCGCGTCTAAGGAGACCAGCCTGTTCATCACGCTGTCGGCCACCGGGCTTGGTGTGCAGTTCGGCCTGCAGGCGGCCATCAACATGGCCTCGACCATCCAGCTCATTCCCGCCAAGGGCATGACGCTGCCGTTCATCTCATACGGCGGCTCGTCGGCGCTGGCGATGGCGATCTGCGTTGGCATGTTGCTCGCTCTCACGCGCGAACACGCGGGCCTCAGGGAAGCCGTATGATGGCGGAAGTGCAGACGCGCCCCGTCGTGCTGGCGGCCGGCGGCACCGGCGGGCACGTTTTTCCGGCCGAGGCGCTGGCCGGCGAGCTCGAGGCGCGCGGTGTGCCCTTCACGCTGTTCACCGACACGCGCGGCCGCCAGTGGCAGGGCGCGCTGGCGCACCGGCCCATCCACTACATCCGCTCGGCGAGTCCGACCGGCCCGCTCCAGCGCCGCTTGGCAGCGGTGCTGTCATTGGGCCTCGGCCTGTTCGACGCCTGGCGGGCACTGGGCCGCATCGGCCCGGCCGCCGTGGTCGGTTTCGGCGGCTACGCCTCAGTGCCGACCATGATCGCGGCCCGGCTGCGCCAGCTGCCGTCGATGTTGCATGAGCAGAACGCTGTGCTGGGCAGAGCCAACCGACTCGTGCAAGGCGGTGTTGCCCGGATTGCCACATCGTTCGCCCGCACGCGCCATGTGGCCGAAGCAGATAGGCGGGTCCGCGTGGTCGGCAATCCCGTGCGCGAGCCGGTGCGGGCGCTCAGCGCCTCGCATTACCGACCGCCGGGTATGGACAGGATCATCGACATTCTGGTGTTCGGCGGCAGCCAGGGCTCTGCGTCATTCAGTTCGATCATCCCGGAGGCGGTCCTCTCGTTGCCGGCGTCGCTACGCTCGCGGCTGCGGCTGGTGCAGCAATGTCGTCCGGAGGATCTCGCGCGCGTTCGCGGGCTTTACAAGCAGGCGGACATTGTTGCCGAGCTGTCGCCGTTCTTCGCCGACCTGCCGCAACGCATGGCGTCAGCCCATCTGGTGATCGGCCGTTCCGGCGCGTCGACGGTTGCCGAACTTGCCGCCGTCGGGCGACCGTCGATCCTGGTGCCCTATCCGCACGCGGCGGACGATCATCAGACCGTCAACGCGCGCGCCTTCGAGGCAGCCGGCGCCTGCATCGTCATCCCGCACGACGCCTTCACCGCATCGACGCTCGCCAGTGAGCTGCGTGTCCTCGTCGAGGCGCCGCGTCGTCTCGCTGAAATGGCGGCCGCAGCGCGCGATGTCGGCCGGCCGGACGCCGCCCGGCGTCTGGCCGATCTGGTCGGCGAGTTGATCGCCGGCGTTCCCGCCTGCTCGCCGTCAGGGGTCGCCGCATGAGGGCCTTGCCGCTTGACATCGGTCCAATCCACTTCGTCGGCATCGGAGGCATTGGCATGTCGGGGATCGCCGAGGTGCTGCACAATCTCGGCTACAAGGTGCAGGGAAGCGACCTTGCCGAGAGCGCCAATACGCGGCGGCTGAGTGCACTTGGCATCCGGGTCGCGATCGGCCATCGCGCCGACAATCTCGACAATGCGCAGGTCGTGGTCGTCTCCTCGGCGGTCAAGAAGGACAATCCAGAAGTGCTCGGCGCACGCGCGCGACTGGTGCCGGTGGTGCGACGCGCCGAAATGCTCGGCGAGCTAATGCGCCTCAAATGGTCGATCGCCGTCGGGGGCACGCACGGCAAGACCACTACGACCTCGATGGTAGCAGCGATGCTCGATGCGGGTGGGCTCGATCCCACTGTAATCAACGGCGGCATCATCAACGCCTACGGGACCAATGCCCGCCTTGGCGCGGGCGAATGGATGGTGGTCGAATCGGACGAATCCGATGGCTCGTTCCTGCGCCTTCCGGCCACCATCGCCGTCGTCACCAACGTCGACCCCGAGCATCTCGACCACTACGGCACCTTCGACGCGCTGCGCGATGCCTTCGTGCGCTTCGTCGAGAACATCCCGTTCTACGGATTTGCCGTCCTGTGCGCCGATCATCCGGAAGTCCAGGCGCTGATACCACGGGTCGCCGACCGTCGCATCATCACTTACGGGCTCGGCGTCAATGCCGACGTGCGGGCGCTCAATGTGAAGCTCGACCGCAGCGGCGCCGACTTCGATGTGCTGATCGAGAACCGGGTCACCAACCAGTCGCGCATCATTAAGGGGCTGCGCCTGCCGATGTTCGGCCAGCACAACGTGCAGAATGCGCTCGCCGCCATTGCCGTCGCCCAGGAGATGGGCCTTGCGGACGACACGATCCGCCGCGCTCTTGGCTCGTTCGCGGGCGTCAGGCGGCGCTTCACCAAGACCGGCGAGGCGCACGGGATTACCGTGATCGATGACTACGGCCATCATCCGGTCGAGATCGCAGCCGTGCTGCGTGCGGCACGTCAGGCCTACGGCGGAACGGGACGAGTGATCGCGGTTATGCAGCCGCACCGGTACACCCGGCTCGCCTCGCTCAGGAACGAGTTCGCGACCTGCTTCGCCGACGCCGACGCCGTACTGATCGCCGATGTTTACGCCGCGGGCGAGACACCGATCGTCGGCATCAATCGCGAGCTGCTGGTCGACCTCGTGCGGCGCGCCGGGCATCGCGACGTGGCACCGCTCAATGCGCCGGGCGAACTGCCGGGACTGATCTCGAAGATGGCTCATCCCGGCGACGTCGTGGTTTGCCTCGGCGCCGGCAACATCACGGCCTGGGCGCACGCGCTGCCCGGGCAGCTCCAGCAAATCGACGCCGAAAAGGCGAGCCTGCGCGTTGCGGCGAATGATTCCGGGACCGCGGCATGATGGCGCTCACGACCGCCCGCTCTCATTTGGTCGACCGGCTGCCGCGGCCGCGCGGCCGGTTGACGCCGGATGCCCCACTCGGCGCCCAGACCTGGTTCCGCGCGGGCGGCAATGCCGAGGTGCTGTTTCGCCCGGCCGATGCCGAAGATCTTGCATCTTTCATGGTAGCCCTGCCGGCCGACATCCCGGTCACCGTGCTGGGCGTGGGCTCAAATCTCCTGGTGCGCGACGGCGGCGTGAAGGGCGTGGTCGTCCGACTGATGCGCGGCTTCACCGCCATCGTTGTGGAAGGCACCGACGTGGTTGCGGGCGCGGGCGCACTCGATCTCAATGTTGCGCTGACCGCGTGCGATCATGCGCTGAGCGGCCTCGAATTCCTGAGCGGCATCCCCGGCACAGTCGGCGGTGCGGTCGCCATGAATGCCGGAGCCTACGACGGCGAGATTGCCGACATCCTGAAAATGGCCGAGGCAGTCGACCGTGCCGGCCGGCACCACCAGGCAAGTGCTGCCCGATTGGGCTTCGGCTATCGTCACAGCAATACACCGGCGGACTGGATCTTCACGTCAGCCCGTTTCAGCGCCACGCCAGGCGACCAGCTCGCGATTGCACGCCGCATCGCCGAGATCGATTCCTCGCGAACTCAGTCTCAGCCGCGCAGCAGCACGGGCGGTTCGACATTCGTCAATCCGCCGGGCCAAAAGGCCTGGGAGCTGATTGACCGCGCGGGCTGCCGAGGTCTCAAGCAAGGCGGCGCTCAGGTGTCGGAAAAGCACGCCAATTTCTTGATCAATCTTGGCGAGGCCAAAGCCGCCGATATCGAAGCGCTGGGCGAAGAGGTGCGCCGTCGTGTGCTGGAGAAATGCGGCGTGCAGCTTGAATGGGAAATCCGCCGCATTGGAGAGAAGGCATGAGCCGCACGGTCGCGGTCCTCATGGGCGGTTGGTCGCCCGAGCGCGAGGTGTCGCTTGTGAGCGGCAAGGCCTGCGCCGAGGGGCTACGCGAGGGCGGCCACAACGTGGTCGAGTACGACGTGAAGCGCGACCTGCGCGCGCTTGTGGAATTCCTGCGCCCTGCCGCCGGCGGTGGTCCCGACGTGGCATTCAACGCACTGCACGGCAAGTACGGCGAGGACGGCTGCATCCAGGGCGTGCTGGAAGTCCTTCGCGTGCCCTATACACATTCCGGCGTGCTGGCGTCGGCTCTGGCCATGGACAAGCCGATGTCGCGGCACGTGTTCACCTCCATCGGCCTTCGTGTAGCCGAAGGCAAGGTGGTCGAGCGCCGTTCGCTTGCCTCAGGCGACCCCTTGCCGCGGCCCTACGTCGTCAAGCCGGTCGATCAGGGCTCCAGTGTGGGCGTCCACGTCGTGCAGAAGGGTGACAATCTCGCCGCGGTCGAGGCGGCGGAGGCGCAGTTTGGCGAGAGGGTGCTGATCGAGAAGTTCGTGCCGGGCCGCGAACTTACTGTCACGGTGATGGGCGACAAGGCGGTTGCCGTCACTGAACTGCGGCCGCGCACCCGCTTCTACGACTATGAGGCCAAGTACACAGACGGCATCACCGAGCATCTCATTCCTGCGCCGATCCCGGCCGAGGTTTACGAGCTCGCCAGGCAATGGGCGCTCAAGGCACACCAGGCCCTTGGCTGCGATGGCCTCACCCGCACGGACCTGCGCTGGGATGACAGCAAGCCCGGGACGTCGGGACTTGTGGTGCTGGAACTCAATACTCAACCCGGCATGACGCCGTTGTCGCTGGCGCCGGAACAGGCGAAGTGGGCAGGCGTTTCCTGGCCCGCCCTCATGACCTGGATGGTCGAGAATGCGAGGCACCCGTCATGAGACGCGCGGCGAAGTCCACGGCGCATCGCCGCGACTACGACC
>Ga0187780_10002653_pt1 | contig 13412 bp, 12 predicted proteins | sample 1015_Q2_SP10_20__FD_132429 | JGI IMG/M metagenome (GOLD analysis project Ga0187780, IMG submission 132429) | Tropical peat soil microbial communities from peatlands in Department of Meta, Colombia - 1015_Q2_SP10_20_MG | ecosystem: Environmental > Terrestrial > Soil > Wetlands > Peat | place...
GCCCAGATTATCCAGCTTAAGAACGCGCCGATCACGGGCACGAAGCCAAAGACTACCGCCGCTAGGGTGACCGCTCCGAAGACGACGATGGACTGAATGGCATGGAACTTGATGAACTTATTGTCTTGTTCAAGAAGGAGAAAGACGATGCCGCTGACCCACCACGCCACGTAGCTGAGCAAAGCAGCGATATTTTCATCGAGTCCGGTGGATGTCCTTTTGGGTTCGGACATGTTGCCCTCCTCTGTTCCGATTGCAGCGACAAGCGTATAGCATCATGAATTTGATGTCAATACGCGTCACAAGAATCTCCGCCGAAGTTGGAAGAGAAGCGTCAAAAACCCCTCCTCGCGTGACACTTGACACGGAGAGATACTTTTGTCATAATTCCTTGCGTTATCGCACCTTCTGTGATAGGATTATGTTATCTGAATATGACTACGGAAAAAGGAAAGGCGCTTGACTTAGCCATTAGCCAGATCGAGAAGAGATTTGGCAAAGGCACAATAATGAAGCTGGGAGAGTCCTCGGCAATGGTAGCGACCGAGGTCACCCCCAGTGGTTCGCTATCCCTGGACCTGGCTTTAGGTGTTGGTGGCATTCCCCGAGGGCGGATCGTAGAGATCTATGGCCCCGAGTCCTCAGGTAAGACGACGCTTGGTCTGCATGCTATCGCAGAGGGACAGAAGAAAGGCGGCACGGTCGCCTACATCGACGTTGAGCATGCTCTGGATCCGGCGTACGCCGGCCGTATTGGCGTCAAAGTTGATGACATGCTGATTTCCCAACCTGACACGGGCGAGCAAGCTCTGGAAATAGTCGAGGCGCTCGTCAGAAGTGCTGCGGTTGACATCATCATCATTGACAGCGTGGCGGCCCTCGTACCTCAGGCCGAACTAGAAGGGCAGATCGGGGATACACACGTCGCCCTGCAGGCACGCCTGATGTCTCAAGCATTGAGGAAGCTGGCGGCTGCAATCGGCAAGACGGGAACAGCCGTAATATTCATCAACCAGTTGAGAGAAAAGGTCGGCATTGTCTTTGGAAATCCAGAGGTAACGCCCGGTGGCAGAGCACTGAAGTTTTACAGTTCGATACGGATAGAGCTGAGACGTAGTGAAGCTATCAAGCAGGGCGATGAAGTAGTCGGCAACCGTGTTAAAGCCAAGGTAGTTAAGAACAAGGTAGCACCTCCTTTCAGGACGGCCGAGTTCGACATCATGTTCGATCACGGCATCAGCCAGGAAGGAAGCATTATTGACCTGGGAGTTGAGCTGGGGCTGGTGGCAAAGTCCGGTGCGTTCTTTTCCTATGGCGACGTTCGCCTGGGGCAGGGCCGGGAAAACACCCGGCAGTTCCTGCGGGAGCATCGGGAAGTTGCCCAAGAAATAGAGCAGAAGATAAGGGCCTCAGCCAGCGCTCATCCCGTATCTAAGAGTGATTAGTCCTTCAGGAGAAGGACAGTCCCGTCAATTTAGGGTAGCATGCTAGAGCTGGGGCGATGAGCCTCAGCTTGTTGTTTTTAAGAGGAAAATAATCGATGGGTAAGATTACCGCCCTGCGTATGAACAAGGGGCGGGGCCAGCTGGTTAGCGTGTACGTAGACGGCAGTCTCGCATTCAGTGTGGGTAAGGCCATCGCTGCCAGGGAAGGTCTGCGTCCTGAACAAGAACTCTCGGAAGACCGTATCGAGGCGCTGACCAGGCGCGACCGCTACGAACGTTGTCTTGCCGCTGCCACCGGCTATCTGGCCTTAAGGCCACGCAGTCTTTCTGAACTCAAGATACGGCTCAAGCGGCATGGATTTGACGCTGAAACCCTGGACTCCGTCACAGGCACCCTGAAGGCACAAGGTCTACTTGACGACGCTGCCTTCGCCCGCTTCTGGACCGATAACCGTCAGTCCTTTAGCCCACGCAGCCGGAGAATGACTAGGATCGAGCTTCAGCGCAAGGGCGTAACCAGGGACATAGTAGATGACGCTGTGAGTGCAATAGACGATGAAGAAAGTGCTTACCGCGCTGCCGCCGGCAGATTGCGCAGCCTCAGAAACGCCGACTACGAACAGTTCTTACGGCGCCTGGGGTCTTACCTGGCGCGGCGAGGGTTTGGGTATGACGTCATCAGGCGCACAGTCGAGAGAGCATGGAAAGAAGCGGAACATCAGGAGACTTTTCCGGCAAATGGTAATGCCGGTCGCATTGAACATACGACATTCAACCTGACAGAGGGGAGGTGATATTTTGCCGCAAGGATTCGGTAACTTAATCTACTATGTGGCGCTGGTGGCCATCTTCGTCATAGGCTTGATTACCGGTGGGGCTCTGGTGTTCTTCGTCCGACGTATGGTAATCAATCACCAGCTACGCGTTGCTCAAAGAAAAGCTGCCAGAACAGTGGCCGAGGCTACAGATCAAGCCAAAGAGATCGTGCGCGAAGGCAAAGTAGAGGTGGACAAGGCAAAGACCGCCGCCGAGGCGGAAGCGCGACAGCGGCGCAACGAACTCCAGCGCCAGGAGGACCGCGTAGCGCAGAAATCGGAGACCCTGGACAGGAGGCTTCAGGGCGTCGACCAGCGCGAGCGTAATCTGAACAACAAGGAAAAAAGCATTGATACCACGCGGGCCGAACTGGCTGGAATCAAGGAGCAACAGCTCAAACAACTTGAGGTAGTGTCCGGGATGTCCGTGGCCGACGCGAGGCAAGTGCTGATGGAGAAGGTCGAGGGCGAACTTCGCGACGAGGGTTCGCGGCGTCTGCGAGAATGGGAAGCCAAGCTGAAGGAAGAAGCAGACAAGCGGGCGCAGGAGATCCTGGTGCAGGCAATCCAGCGCTCGGCGTCCGACGTCGTTTCCGAGTCGACGGTAGTCACGGTGCCTTTGCCCAGCGACGAAATGAAAGGCCGTCTTATCGGCCGCGAAGGCCGCAACATTCGGGCCCTCGAACAGGCGACGGGCGTCGACCTTATCGTCGACGACACTCCCGAAGCCGTGACCCTTTCAAGCTTCGACGGGGTGCGGCGCGAAATCGCGAGGCTAGCACTGAACAAACTCATACTCAACGGGCGGATTCACCCGACGCGGATTGAAGAGGTTGTAGCCAAGACCAAGGAAGAGGTTGAGGCCACAATCCACAGTGCCGGCGAGCAGGCGGCTTATCAGGTGGGAGTGCAAGGGCTCAGGCCGGAATTAATAAAGTTGCTTGGGCGCCTCAAATACCGCACCAGCTACGGGCAGAATGCGTTGGCACATAGTGTGGAGGTAGGCTATCTCGCCGGGATGATCGCCAGTGAGCTCGGAGCAAACGTTTCTCTTGCAAAGCGAGCAGGGCTGTTGCATGATATCGGCAAAGCTGTTGACCGTGAAGTCGAAGGCACTCATGCCGCCATTGGCGCCGACCTGGTAAAGCAATGGGAGAAGTCTCCAGAGGTCGTCCAGGGCATTGCCGAGCATCACTTCGAGACCAGCACCACGAGTTTCTGGGGGTTCATCGTCTCGGCTGCCGACGCCATCTCCAGTGCGCGGCCCGGAGCCCGGCGCGAGTCTCTTGAGAGCTATCTGAAGAGGCTTAAGGCTCTCGAGGACATCGCCGACGGCTTCAAGGGCGTGGAGAAGTCCTATGCCATCCAGGCGGGGCGTGAAATCCGCATCCTAGTCAAACCTGAAGAGGTCGATGACCTGGGCGCCATGAGATTGGCGCGCGACATCGTCAAGAAGATCGAAGAAGGCCTGGAGTATCCCGGACAGATAAAGGTAACTGTTCTGAGAGAGACCCGGGCGGTGGACTACGCGAAGTAAATAGTTCCAGACAGCCGTCAACAACGAGCGAACAGCTTGGGCAAGGGCACGGCGTGCCGTGCCCTTGCGGAGAACCCTGCTACAGGTAGGCATGATTTGTTAATCTTGGTGATCGGCGACATCGTCGGCAAACCCGGGCGAAATGCGGTAAACGAACTCGTCGGCCCTCTGAGGAAGGAATATGGGTTCGACTTCGTCATCGCCAACGGCGAGAATGCTGCCGGCGGGCTAGGGATGACACCTGAGACGGCCCAAGAGATGCTTGATGCGGGCATTGATGTGCTCACATCCGGGAACCATATTTGGGCACAAAAAGAGATCGTGCCTTACCTCGACAGCCATATGCCCATATTGCGGCCGATAAACTACCCCGGCTCAGTCCCCGGACGCGGATGCCTTGTTAAGAGTGGGGTGGCGGTCGTGAGTCTGATCGGGCGGACCTTCATGGGAAACTATGTGGACGACCCTTTCCGGGTGATGGACAAATTGCTGCCCGAGGTCAGAGTCCCGATCGTGATAGTTGATTTTCATGCCGAGGCCACGTCTGAAAAAGTGGCCATGGGCCGGTACCTTGACGGCCGCGTCAGTGCGATGCTCGGGACTCACACACACGTTGGCACGGTGGACACAGTGATCTTGCCGAGGGGAACCGCCTACGTCACCGACATCGGCATGGTGGGACCGATCGACTCTATAATCGGAGATGACACCGAATCGGTCCTGAACCATTTCTTGACGGCGCTGCCTCATCGCATAGCCGTCGGAAAGGGCAAGGCTATGATGAACGCGGTGGTAGTGACCGTTAATGACAAAAGCGGGCGAGCGACAAAGATAGAGCGTCTTTATCGAGAGGTGGAGTAGGCATGTCCAAGGTGGACTTACATGTCCATACTAATGCCTCGGACGGGCGTTATTCTCCCGCCGAGATCATAGGTAAGGCGGCAAAGGCGCAGCTTGCCGTGATAGCTATCACCGACCATGATACCGTGGCCGGCATTGCTCCAGCCATCGAGGCCGTCAAGGCGTTCCCAAAGCTGACACTGATTCCGGGCGTTGAAATCAATACAGATGTGCCTGCCGGCGAAGCTCACGTGCTGGGATACTTTATCGACCACACACATCCGGAGCTCTTATCTGTCCTCAGTGACATGCGCGACTCCCGGCAAGACAGGGGCGAGAAGATGGTTGCCAAGCTTAGTGAGCTTGGCATGCCCATAAGCTGGGAGCGTGTCAAGGAGATCGCGGGTACGGACGCCATCGGGCGTCCGCACATTGCACAGGCGCTGCTGGAAAAGGGCTACATTTCGGCCCTGAGAGAAGCATTCGACCGTTACATCGGCCGGTCCGGGCCGGCCTACGTAGAACGTACCAAAATGACCCAGTCGGACGCGGCAAAGCTGATAGTGAGGGCTTCCGGGCTACCTGTGCTTGCGCATCCGTTAACCGCAGGCGAACCGGAGCCAATGATCAAAGAACTCAAGAAAGACGGACTAGTAGGGATCGAGGTCTATTACGGGGGCTACTCCAGCGCCGATGTGAGCCGCCTGCTGAGCCTGGCAAAGAAATATGACATGATCCCCACCGGAGGTAGCGACTTCCACGGACTCGATGAACGGACAGAGACTGGCATAGGCGAGTCCGGCGTGCCTATCGAATCTGTCCAAAAACTCATTTCGCTGGCAAATAAGAGGCATGCCAAACAGGCGTGAGCTCCCGGGTGGGTTGCCGTTTCCGCACCCGGGGTGCTGAACTGCCAAATTCACAGGGGTACAACTGGACCTCCTACGACCGTTTCAGAGATAGGCGGGATGGAGTGCCCATGATATGATAAAGAGGTTCTAGGCCGGTCGGACAGAACAATGATTCCCCAGTTCTTATTGCTCACAGTCGCCGCATACTTGGTAGGCTCGGTCCCTACCGCGTACCTGGTGGCCAGATGGCGCCGCGGCATTGATCTCAGGAAGTTCGGCAGTGGCAATATCGGCGCCTCTAACGTCGTGGCCAGTGGCTCGCGCTGGTCTTCACTCATAGTGATTATCTTCGATCTGTCGAAAGGCGCCGGTCCTGTGCTGGTAGCTCGGGCTTTGAAGATGGAGGTTTATCAGCAGGCCGTTGTCGGGCTGGCGGCGGTGGGGGGACATAGCTGGACTGTTTTCCTGCGTTTCAACGGCGGAAGGGGCATTCTTACGGCCCTGGGGGTAGTCCTGGCGCTTGCGCCGTGGCTTGGAGTGGCGATGGCTGCTCTGGCCTTTGCCTGCCTTCCTTTCGGGCAGTTCGCTCTGGGAACGCTCGCAGCCGTCGTCTTGTTACCGTTACTAAGCTGGTTTGCAAGCGGTCTCTTTCAAATCCAGCCGTCTCTGTCTCTAACACTCGGGCTTGCCGGAGTCCCATTAATCGCCATTATCAGGCGATTGACCGCTTCCCGCACTGAGTTCTCGTCACAGGTGTCGTGGGGAGGACTGATGATCAACCGGCTGCTTTTCGACCGCGATATCCGGGACAGGAGACTCTGGCTGGGTCGGAGAACGGCCGAAGTGGATCCTCCGGGAGAGATGAACCAGGCCACAACCGAGTCCACCCGGGCGAGCAAGCTATAGTAATTAACAGTGGCCTGAGCCCGAGCGAAGCTCACTGACGCAACCAGACACCCAAATTCAGTAAGGAGCAGTGCTTCGCTCGAAGGACGCCGCTACATACCGTCTCTCATCAACTGCCGGGCAATCGTGCGACGTTGCATCTCTGAGGTACCCTCGTAGATCTCAAGGATTCTTGCGTCCCTGAAATAGCGTTCGAGCGGAAAGCTTTTGATATACCCGTAGCCGCCGTGTATCTGAAGGGCCTTGGTGGTCACGAACATGGCTGCTTCCGCGGAGAACAGCTTTGCCATCGAGGCCTCTCTGATAAAGGGCTGGCCATGTTCCTGCAGATAAGCCGCACGATAGGTCAGAAGACGGGCGGCATCCATCTGTGTAGCCATGTCCGCCAGCATCCACTGGATTGCCTGGTTATCGATGATTGGAGCGTCGAATTGCCTGCGTTCCTTGGCATAAGCGAGCGCCCTTTCGAAGGCGCCGCGGGCGATCCCAAGGCCCTGTGCCGCAACGGAGACGCGGCTCGCGTCGATGGCGGTGATGGCGATCTTGAAGCCCTCACCTTCCCCATCCAGCCGGTTTCCGTCCGGCACGAAGCAGTCTGAGAAAACCAACTCTGCGGTGGAAGAAGCCCTGATGCCGAGCTTGTGCTCAAGCTTCGCGACGCGGAACCCGGGCATCGCTTTTTCCACTATGAACCCGGTGACACCCTTGTGTTTCAATGCCCGGTCGAGTGTGGCGAAGACTAGAATGATCTCCGCTTCAGCACCGTTGCTGATAAACACCTTGGTACCATTGAGAACGTAGCCACCTTTTCGGCGCATTGCAGTTGTCTCACTGACAGCCGCATCGCTGCCTGCGCCCGGCTCAGTGAGTGCGAAGCTGGCGATCTTTCTGCCTTCGGCGATGGGCACCACAAAACGTTGTCGCTGCTCTTCGGTACTGTAGTTGTAGATCGGCCAGCCCGCCAACCCGCTGCTCGCAAACAGGATGGTGCTTATTGCAGCGGAGACTCTGGCTATTTCCTCATCAATGATGATCTCTTCGATCTTGCCGCCGCCCCCACCGCCATACCTCTCCGGAAAAGCGATACCAGTCAGGCCTAGCTCAGCCATCATGCAGAATTGTTTGGCTGGAAATCTGGCCTGTTCATCTATCTCAGCAGCGATGGGCTCGAGTTCTTTGTCAGCGAGCTCGCGCACCATCGTCTTAAGCATCTTTTGCGGTTCGGTGAGCGAAAAGTCCATCCCTTCCTCCTGACGACATTTGAGAAATGATTTCCAAGATAACTGACCGTGGATTGGCCTTCCGCCGTGCGAGGTTATCAACCATTTGAGCAAGGTGCCCATGCTCCATGTTGTCGATATGATTCTTCACGTAGTTCTCTAATGCCCAAAAAAGTTCTGTCCGGGCACGTTCTCTGCGGCGCCTCTGCAGATCGCCGCTCGCATCCAGATATTCCTTGTGTTTGAGGGCCGCCTCAGCCACTTCGTCAGTGCCTTTCTCACAGACCGCCTGCGCCATTACGACAGGCGGTTGCCACGCGGTTTCCGTTGCCTTTCTTGCGGACATCGCCAGCATGACTTCAAGGTCGTGCTTGAGACGGTCGGCCCCAGCCACATCCGACTTGTTGATGACGAATATGTCGGCGGCTTCCAGGATGCCGGCTTTCATCATTTGAACCTCATCTCCGGCGCCAGGATTCAGCACGAGAACCGCCGAATCGGATATTCGTGCGATGTCGATGTCTGCCTGGCCGGAACCAACCGCCTCGACCAGGACTATGTCTTTGCCCATCGCGTCCATCACGTGAATGGTGTTGACTGTAGCCCGGGAGAGGCCCCCCTTCCACCCCCGGCTGGCAAGGCTGCGAATGAACACTTCCTTGTCCACGCCATAAGCCTGCATTCGAACCCTGTCCCCGAGGATCGCCCCACCGCTGAACGGACTACTCGGGTCAACAGCCACGACGCCGACCTTCATTCCCTTGCGGCGAAACGCGCCGATGAGGCAACCCAGTAGCGTGCTCTTGCCAACACCGGGGGCACCGGTGATGCCGACGATCTGCGCACGTCCGGTGTTAACGTACAAGGCGTCGAGTTCTTCCTCGGCGCCCTCCACTTCATCTTCCAGATTGCGGATCAGCCTAGCCGCGGCCAGGACGTCACCCTGCAGTACTTTCTTTGCGAGATCCATTTCTAGTACTCTACCTGCTACGTCATGAGGAAGCACTGACGGTTAGGATCAAGAATATGTAAGGGGCGAAGGGCAGATCATAAATCGTGTCTCATGATTCTTGAATCAGACCCTGTTCACCGGCATCACATTTTCTCGGGTCCACTCAATAATCTTGTCCATAGATGTCCCCGGGAGGAATATCTCTTTGACGCCGGCCTTCTTCAGATTGGCAATATCTTCTCTCGGTATGATTCCGCCTCCAATTATCGAAATGTCACCCGCCCCCCTTTCACGAAGTTGCTTGATGATCTCCGTGAAGAGGTACATGTGAGCCCCCGAGTGGCAGCTCAGGCCGATCAGATCAACGTCCTCTTGCACTGCTGCATTAACGATTTGTTCCGGCGTTTGGTGCAAGCCCAGGTAGACTACTTCGAAACCCGCGTCCCGGTATGAGCGAGCAATCACTTTTGCTCCTCGGTCATGGCCGTCGAGTCCGGGCTTAGCAATTAACACCCTCAGTTTTCGCTGGTTCATGAGTATCTTCTAATATAAACTGTTAGTCTGTTGCGTTCAATAGAACGCGGGGTCCCGGTATTCTCCGTAGACCTCCCTATAGATGTCGCAAATCTCCTGCTCGGTGGCGTAAGCCTTGACCGCCTCAATAACGACAGGCATGACGTTACAGTCCACTTTCTTACAAGCGGAGCGCAGCTCGTTAAGTGCACGGGAGACTGCTTTGCCATCTCTGGTCCTCTTGACCTCGTTTAGCCTCGTGACCTGTTCGGCAGCGACTTTTTCGTCAATTTTGAGGGTTTCTACGGGGCTCTCCTCATCGGTCACGTACTTGTTCACGCCTACCATTACCTTTTCCGCGCGGTCAAACTGTTGCTGGAACTTGTAGGCGGCGTTGGCAATCTCAGTCTGCGGATAGCCGCGGTCAATGGCGGCGAGCATGCCACCCATGCCATCTATCTTTTCGATGTATTCCCAGGCCTTCTCCTCTATCTGATTAGTCAATGACTCGATCATGTAGGAGCCTGCTAGCGGGTCTATGGAACTGACCACGCCTGTCTCCTCGGCGATGATCTGCTGCGTGCGCAGCGCAATCCTGACAGCGAAGTCAGATGGCAGAGCCAGAACCTCATCGAGCGAGTTCGTGTGCAGCGATTGTGCGCCGCCCAACACCGCTGCCAGCGCCTCCGTGCTCACCCGCACGACGTTGTTAAAGGGCTGCTGGGCGCTTAGTGAGACGCCAGCCGTCTGGGCATGGAACCTCATCCACAAAGAGCGCGGGTTCTTTGCCTTGAATCTGTCACGCATTATCTTGGCCCACATGCGGCGGGCAGCCCGGAACTTGGCAATCTCCTCGAAGAAGTCAATGTGGGAATTGAAAAAGAAAGATAGCCTGGGCGCAAAAGAGTCTACCTCCAGCTTCTTACGGTCAATAACATCCTGCACATAGGCGATGCCATCTGCCAGCGTGAAGGCGAGCTCCTGAACGGCCGTCGATCCCGCTTCGCGGATATGGTAGCCGCTGATGCTGATTGTGTTCCATCTAGGCACATACCTTGTTCCGAATTCCACGGTGTCACTGATGAGCCTGATAGATGGCTCCGGCGGACACATGAAGGTCTTCTGGGCAAGAAACTCCTTGAGCATGTCGTTTTGAATCGTGCCGCCGACTTTGTCCCACGCAATCCCCTGCCTCTCCGCGGCGGCTAGATACATCGCCCAGATGGCGGTCGCGGGGGGATTGATGGTCATCGATGTGGTCACACTGTCGAGCGGTATCCCTTTCGTCAGGATTTCGAAGTCGGCCAGGGTATCTATGGCCACACCGCATTTACCGACCTCGGCCTTGGCTCTGAGCGAATCACTGTCGTACCCCATCAGAGTCGGAAAGTCGAATGCCGTGCTGAGACCGGTCTCGCCTTCTTTCAATAACTCGTGCCAGCGCTTGTTAGTGTCGGCGGGACTGCCGAAGCCGGAGAACATACGAAAAGTCCACAGGCGGCCGCGGTAGCCGGTAGGTTGGACGCCGCGTGTATACGGATATTCGCCCGGGTAGCCGACCTTTTCGGCAAAGTCCAGGCCCTCTATGCTCTCCGGTGTGTAAATTGGCTCGACGTCCATATCGGAGAGGGTTGAAAACCGCCGCGACTGACGGTCCGCGCCGGGTTTGACCGATTCCAGCCATCTCTTGAGACCGTCGCGCGCCTGGCGCAAGGTTTTTTCAGTGAACATTATGTCCTCTATTCATCTGCCGGGAAAAAGAAGATGTCCTAGAGAGTATCATGACGGGGTAGGGGCGTTCAATTGAACGCCCCTACGACCATGTTCGCTAAGGCCGCGTGTCTGTTCACGCCGTCGGTTTCACTTCCTTGTACTGATCGCGGAGCACCCTTTTCAGCACCTTACCCATGGGATTACGCGGCAGCTCAGCACAGAAAACTACGGCCCTGGGACGCTTGTAGCTGGCCAGATTGGCCCGGCAATATTCCATCAATTCGCCTGCCGTGCTTCTCTCACCTTTCTTAAGCACACAAACGCAAATCGGGACCTCGCCCCATTCTTCATCCGGTACGCCGACCACCGCCACTTCGTCGACCTTCGGGTGCTGCTGTAGTACGGCTTCAACCTCTTCCGGCGAAATAAGCTCGCCCGCCCTCTTGATCATGTCGGTAGTGCGCCCCGACAGGAAGTAGTAGCCTTCTTCGTCACGGTAACCCATGTCGCCGGTGTGCACCCACCCTTGCTTATCAATGGTCTTCTTTGTCTTCTCTTGGTCCTTCCAGTAACCGGACATAACCCTAGGTCCGCGGGCGATGATCTCCCCGATCTCGTTTGGCCCCAGGTCTTTGCCATCTTCATCAATGATCTTCATTTCAATGTCGGACATGGGCCTGCCGATAGAAGAGAGCCTCTTGAGCTTCTTCTCACGCTGCTCCGGAGTGCCGGTGATCACATGATCCTCAGGGCTTAGCATGGTCACAGTCGAAGCTGTTTCCGTCTGTCCGAAAGCATTAATGAAGCCGACTCCAGGGAAAACTTCGACGGCTTTTTTGATGATTTCAAGGGGCATGGGCGCTGCCCCGTAGGTGATCACCTTGAGACTGCTGAGGTCGTGTTTGCTGAACTCGGGATGGTCCATCAGTTGCTTGAGCATGGTGGGGACCATCATAGCCCGGGCGACCTTTTCCTTTTCGACGAGCTCCATCCATCCTTTCGGATCGAACTGGCGCTGCATGACCAGAGTGCGCCCGCCGTAGATCGCCGCCATCATCGCCTGCGTACCTGCCACGTGGTAAAGGGGCACAGTCAGGATGTTCTTTTCGTTCGTCTCCGGGTCGGCAGGAGTAACGTTCTCAAGCACATAAATGGAAAAACTATTGTGGGACAGCATGACACCCTTCGGGAACCCCGTCGTGCCGGCGGTATACATGAGGATCGTGGTATCGTTGTCACCGATGTCCGAATAGACGTCGTCGGGCGAACCCCCGGAGATGAGGTCCTCATAATAGAGCATGCCCGGGTGGAGTTTGTCCAAAGAGATGTAATTCCTAACCGTCGGAATGCTTGCCTTTATCGAGTCGACCAAGTCCAGATACCGGTCGCCGATGAGCATTGTCGTAGCTTCGGCGGTGTTTATCATATAGGTCAACTCGTTGCCCTTGGCCCGGAAGTTCAAAGGCAGATAGATGCCTCCTGTCTTAGCGACGGCAAAATAGCCTTCGATGCATTGGTTGGTGTCGACCTGCATCATCGCCACAGGGTTACCCTTTTTGACTCCCAGTTTAGCGAGAGCATTCGCGAAACGGTTGGTACGCTCGTTAACTTGGGCGTATGTGGACCGCTTGCCCTCGAAGACGATGGCTTCCTTGTCTGGACAGATTGCGCTGGTGATTGTCAGAAACTCAGTGGTATTCATGCTGTCCCTCCCAATGATGAATGTTGCGACTCAAGACCACACGTGTGACCGAAAGCTGTCCCCCGCGCACACAAATCACAATTCCTGCTGCAGTTTCTCATTCTTGAAGTACGGTCTCGATTCTTGAGGACCGGTATTTCTTTTAGCCAGCCATGGTCAGCGTCCGAGCCGCCAGCCGCGCTTCCAATTCGAGTCCTTCCTCAAGAGTCATGTCAACTCCGCGTCCGACCGCCTCCTTAATGTTGCGGACGAGCAGATGGTCAAGAGACTTTACTCTTTCCGCCAGCCCCTGAGCAGTCGCCATAAGCTCGCTTCGCGGGACTACCTGGTTCACGAGTCTCAGGCTCCGGGCTTCCGGTGCATCGACCCACCGGCCCGACAATAGCATCTCCAGCGCTTGCCCCCGATTGACCGCCCGTGGCAGTGTTTGACTGGCGCCAGCGGCGGTGATAATGCCCAGACCCATCTCCGGGACACTGAATCGCGTGTCATCTGAGGCGATTCTGATGTCGCAGAACAACGCGATTTCGAGTCCGGAGCCTAGAACGTAACCGTGAAGGGCGGCGATCAATGGCTGAGGCACGCTCAAAAAGACTCCCCAGATATCCCGTTCGAACCTCGCCTGCCGGGCGAACACCGGGGGTGGGGCGGTGAGAAACTCGCCGAGGTCGGCACCGGCGCAGAATGCCTTTTCCCCCGCACCCCTCACGATCCCCACTCTGACTTCGGGATCCTGCTTTATCGCCCCCAGTACCTGGTACAATTCGTCCCGCATCTTGATGTTATAGGCGTTAAGAACCTGGGGACGATTGAGCGTTATATATCCAACCCCGGCCCGCTTTTCGTAGATTAAGGTCTCAAATCCAGCCATTTGTCAAGCCATGAAAGACACAAGATTTGCGAAGCGCTCTTATTTCC
>Ga0187780_10002654_pt1 | contig 13411 bp, 10 predicted proteins | sample 1015_Q2_SP10_20__FD_132429 | JGI IMG/M metagenome (GOLD analysis project Ga0187780, IMG submission 132429) | Tropical peat soil microbial communities from peatlands in Department of Meta, Colombia - 1015_Q2_SP10_20_MG | ecosystem: Environmental > Terrestrial > Soil > Wetlands > Peat | place...
TCAGTAGCATTCGCCAGTGATGGTATGCACCAGGATGCCGGCGCTAAGATGACTCACCTTGCCCCGCACACCACTTCGCAAATTCTCTCGAAGTCTGTCTCAAAGGGCACCGGACGTGCTTCATATCGTGGCCTTGTCCGTGTCAATCCCGGCGCGCACCACACGAAATCAAGCGTGCGTTGTGACGCGCTCCTGCTGGATGAGGAAGCCCGTACCGATACCTATCCAACCATTCGCGTCGAAGAGAATCAGACTGAGATCGGCCACGAGGCAACCGTCTCGAAGGTCGGTGAGGACCAGCTCTTCTACTTGATGAGCCGCGGTCTAGACGAATCCGAAGCCTATTCCCTAATCGTCAACGGCTTCATCGAGCCGATCACGAAGGAGCTTCCAATGGAGTACGCGGTTGAGTTGAACCGCCTGATCCAGTTGGAGATGTCGGGAAGTGTCGGCTAAACCGATATTAGGAATTAAAGCTAAAAATAGAGGCTGGTTTTGCTAGCCTCTATTTTATGGGCGATTCATTGTGTCTGGCCTATTGTGTTCTACCAGTCCTCCCTCACATTTCCAGCTTCACAGAAGCAGTTGCTGGCAGGGTCAAACAAAAGCGACTGCCTTCTCCGGCCACGCCAGTACTCTCGACCCAGATGCGCCCACCCATCGCTTCGACTAACTGGCGACATGTAAACAATCCTGGACCACTTCCCGGCACGGTCCCAAACCGGTCGCGCGAGAGACGAACAAATTTCTCAAAAAGCAGAGGTAGTTCAGATGGTGGAATACCAGGCCCTGCCATCCTGCACAGCGATGCACACCGGAGAAACAGCGTCTGATTGTGTGGCCTCGATCTCAACAACAGTATGAGGTGGAACATACTTGAACGCATTGGAGAGCAAATTGTGTATTCCCCCACCTTACAAACCAGTAGATACATCAACATTTCAGATTACATATCCGGGGCGTGGCATCTTTGAAAATCGCTATGCGACAATTCGGCATAATAGCATAATAGCTTTTTTTAGCTACTCCATCTAACTTTTTGATACAATCACTCGTTAAATAAATGTGACTTTAAAAATCTGAACAAGGAGTGAAGTTCGTTCACTTGTCAGAGAGGAAAGAGAAATGCTTACCATGACTCCTAACGTAAAACTTCTTGCATCAATTTCGACACCACTAGAGGACCTCTCATGAAACGACGGAATGTTCTTGCTTTGATTGCATCAGGCACTATTGCCGCCGTAGCACTGGCGATAGGAAAATTACTCCCTTCATCAAATGCGCAACAATCTGGGACAGCAGATATACCGGCAAAAACTACTCAACCAGGAGCAAATCCAATCGTGGCCGAGAACGCTTCTTTTGGAACGACGGGCTGGCAAATCCCACCGGGGGCCGCAGCGACCACTGAGATACAGGCCTATGTGAGTGACAGATCAGTTGCACCTGGACAATCCTTGACATTCTACGTCAGCACGCAAACGGAGGGAACCTCCTACACACTTGCTATATACCGTTTGGGCTGGTACCAGGGAACTGGAGGACGCCTGATGTCCTCTGTGCAACTGACAGGAAAGGCACAGGGGTATTACGTTGGGAGTACTTTTGAGTTGGTCAACTGTCCTACTGCATTTCAGGATCCCTCAACCGGCTTAGTCGAGGCAAGATGGCAGCCATCTTACATGCTTACTATCCCGCACGATTGGACGACAGGAGTCTACCTGGTAAAATGTATAGATGAGTATGGAAAACAGACCTATACGACCTTTGATGTTCTGGGCAACGAGACTGCTCCTTACATAGTCGTGACTGCTGATACCACTTACGCTGCCTATAACAACTGGGGAGGACGGAGTCTCTATCCACTTTCCAGTAAGGGTAAAAGCCCAGCAGCCAAAGTTTCTTTTGACAGACCCAGTACCATGCAAGACGGCTCTGACCAGGTACTTATCTTCGAGGCTAATACGATCCGCTGGTTAGAGCGCGAGGGGTATAACGTCTCCTATATGAGTAGTATAGACTTGCATACACATCCAGAAAAACTGCTCAATCATCAAGCGTATCTTTCTATTGGCCACGATGAATATTGGACAAAAGAGATGCGTGATGGAGTCGAAGCTGCACGTGACCACGGCGTGGGCCTGGCTTTTTTGGAAGCGAATGCCTCGTACTGGCAGATTCGTCTCGAACCAAACTCGGCAGGCGTTCCCAACCGCACCGTGGTATGCTATAAGGTGCTTTCCACGGATAATTTTGCTAGCGATTCTGGTGGCGTTGTCAGGAACTCACTGGCACAGGACCCTCTCTTTGGAGTTGACAACACTCGCGTCACCTCGCTCTGGCGTGATCCGGTTATTGGACGGCCTGAGAACGCGATGGTAGGCATCATGTACTCAGATTATAATAGCAAACTGCGTGGAACGTCCTGGACTTTTGATCCCCAAATTACAGGTGCTACCTTCTTGCACAACACACTTTTGCAAGGTACTGGCTTGCAAGCAGGGCAATCCTTTGACAACGGCCTGGTTGGATATGAGTGGGATAGAGTCTTTAACAATGGGCACACTCCCGCAGGACTCCAAATTCTCGCAACCTCCGAGGCAAAAAACATTTATGGAATACAAGATACAAGTAATACAGCCTACTACATTGCACCATCAGGCGCTTTAGTATTTGCCACCGGCTCGATCTACTGGACTGCTGCCCTCGACAGCTATCGCTATGATTGGAGTCTCAACGACACGAGTGAGTCGCAGGAAATTCCTGAAATACAGCAGCTAATGACGAATATTATGAACGCCCTTATTAAGCAACATAGGTGACAAGGAGCCTACTCTCTTGCCCATAACTCGTCTCTACCTCGTTCGCCACGGCGAAACCCTGGCCAACCGTGAGTATCGCTACATTGGAGCCAGAGATGACCCTTTAAGCACGCTCGGAGAAGTGCAAGCTCACCAGCTTGCTGGTGCTTTATCCGAATTACCCATTATGGCAGTTTACACTAGTCCTTTACAGCGTACCTATCAGACTGCATTGCCGATAGCTGAGCGCCATCAACTGGAAGTACAAGGAGTTGATGACCTGCGCGAATGTGATTTTGGGTTATGGGAGGGTTTGAGTAGAGCTGAAGTCCTGGAACGTAGTCTGGAAGATAGCCAACGCTTGCACGAATGGGAACATAATCCATCCGTAGCTCCTCCCGGAGGTGAAAGCTTCGAGGCTTTACAGCAGCGTGTCTGCGCCGCAGTTGATCGACTTGCGCAAGCGCATCCTGATCAGGCCATTGTACTGGTTTCTCATGTAGGGCCTATCAAAGTGTTACTCAGCGCTGCACTTGGTGCGCCTCTCTCTTCTGCCTTTCGTATCTTTCTGGATCCTGCTACAATCAGCGTTGTAGATTGGCGAGATGCTGCGCATGCTACTATAAGGCTCGTCAATAGCCATGCTCATCTCGGTTGGCTGGAGGCACGTTGGATGAAATAATGCCTTTCAAGTAGGACGCGCAATGAGCGCATCCTGCGTTGCGAACACATCAAATGATCCTGGAACCTGCCTCTCATTCTACACAACTCCAAACTCGCTAGAACGTACATATATAATGAAAAGCAGAAACTACTGATCCAAATACGGACCCAAATTGATGAAGAGGTAGGATAGATTATTGGCCCGTTGTCTCAATCCACATGCGGGCGGGGGACATGAAAATCCCGCGAAAGCTAAAATCTGTGAACGGTGCGACTTTCTGATCGAGGGAGCGCACATCGGAATCTACGAAGTAGTCGCTTTTGTTGGCACCGGCACCTACGGCCACGTTTACAAGGTGCGCGAACCTGCTCCACTTAGCCGCATATTGGCGCTCAAAGTATTGCGCACCGAGCAGTTCAATGAAAAAGGGCAGAACAGCTTCTTTGACGAGGCGCAGCGCATTGCTCATTTGCAACATCCCAACATCCTCCCGGTCTATAACTTCGGTCAGATCGAGGATGGACGGCCCTACCTGGTAATGGAGTACGCGCCAAAAACGATCCATGACCTCTTTCGTAATGCGAATGGCAGCAGGCGTCTTGCCTACGCGGAAGAGATTGTGCCATATATTCAGCAGGCAGCATCAGCCCTCTACTATATTCATGAGCACGGACTTATTCATCAGGATATCAAACCTGGCAATCTGCTCATTGGACGCAATGGACAGATCCTGCTTGCTGATTTCGGCGCGACATTCTATCTCGGGATGCAAACTCATGCATCACTGGGTGAAGTCACGGGCACTGCTCCCTATATGCCACCTGAACAGTGGCAAGGCAAACCAAGACGCGACTCCGACCAGTATGCACTCGCTGTCTGCATTTATGATCTGCTGGCTGGTAGACCACCTTTTGCCTACAAATTTATTGAGCAGTTGTGGAATGCACATTTAAACGAAGAACCACCCTCACCACAGCAGTGGAATCCACGCATTCCGGTGGAGGTAAGCGCCGTGCTGGCACGAGCGTTGGCTAAGGATTATCACCAGCGTTATAACAACGTGATAGAGTTTGCCGAAAACTATAGAATCTCAGTTCAAACAGCTTTGCAACGCTACGCCTGCCAGCGTTGCGGTCACCAGAATCGTAGTGGCTCGCGCCGTTGTAGCGCCTGCGGAGCCGATTATGATGTCCGTAGTTGTCCTTACTGTGATACTCCTGTGCGCTTTGGGCAACGCTGCTGCTCAGTATGCGGTCGACTTACTATACCGCCCTCGATGGTCGTGCATAGTCCTCTTTCAGGAGTCAGCGCCCGCCAGGGACGCTATCTTATCAAACACGTTTTGAAGCATACCGAGGAAACAAAAGTGATGACGGCCATAGCAATCGATACCCGGGTCCATGATCTCAAGGTTGTGCTGAAACGCTGGGAATGTACCGATGTTCCTGTAGCACGCCGCGCAAAGGAACTTGTCTATTATGAGAAAGCCACCGAGCCTCTACTACGGCTGCACCACCCCTTGATTCCTGCTGTGCTTGACCGTTTCGTGGAGGGTAAACACTACTACCTGGTGTTCAAATACATTGATGGTGAAAGCCTGGAAGAACTGCTGCAAAAGTTACTTCATCCACTTTCAGAACGCGAAGTTCTAGGCTATTTGAACAACATTCTCAATATTTTTATTGCTTTGGACCAGCAACGACCTCCTTTGCGGCATTTTGATATTTCACCCTCCAATATTATCATCGAAAATGCACGCGGACGCGCCATGTTAACAGGCTTTCAGATTCCTACGCCTCCACCTGAAATGCAGAATGCAACCAGCAACCATCGTACAACACGTAAGATCACTTCCTCAGCATACATACCTGTGAAAGACGTGCCCTACGATCATCGCACTTGCATTTACATGCTCGCAGCCTGTATGCATCACGCGCTTACAAATGTCGCGCCACCTCACTATCCCTCGTTTCCAGCAGTACGCACACTCAACCCGTTGATTTCAATAGAACTCGAAACTGTACTCAGACGCGCTCTCCAGGAAGAAAGGCAATTACGCTATCAAAGCTATGCGGAGATGCAAAGAGATGTAAAAAAACTGTTATAAACAAAGACACCTGATGTTGGTATCAGGTGTCTTTGTTGATGAAAACACTAGCCTCGCTGCTCAAGCGGTACATATTCTACGTTCTTGGGACCAATGTACTCTGCACGAGGTCGAATCAGGCGGTTATTCGCATACTGTTCCAGCACATGAGCAGTCCATCCTGTAACACGGCTACAGGCGAAAATGGGCGTATCCAGGTCAATTGGAATGCCCATCATGTAGTAGACCGACGCCGAGTAAAAGTCAACGTTTGGATACAGGCCCTTATGCTCTCTAATATACTCCTCTACAATGCGCGAAATTTCATACCAGCGCGTTTCACCGGTACGTTCACCTAGCTCTTTGGACATTTGTCGTAGATGAGTAGCTCGAGGATCCTCAGTTCTATACACTCGATGTCCAAATCCCATAATGCGTTCTTTGCGCTCCAACGCCCCCTCAATATATGCAGGGGCGCGATCGACTTCACCGATCTTCAAGAGCATGCGCATGACCTGTTCATTCGCACCTCCATGGAGTGGACCCGAGAGAGTTCCAATAGCCGAAGTAATTGCGGCATACATACTGGCAAGAGTGCCAGCCGTTACCCGCGCGGCAAAGGTAGAGGCGTTGAGTTCGTGATCGGCGTGCAAGATTAAAACTACATCTAACATATGAGATTTGTATTTATCTGGCATTTCACCTGTAAGCATATACAAAAAATTTGTAGCGTGGTTTCCATCTTTCAAAGGTACAACTGGCTCTTTGCCATTGCGAAGACGATCCCAACTTGCAACAATGGTGGGCATTACTGCTGTCAGTCGAATCGAACGACGGCGATTCGCTTCCTGTGAGTTATCACCTACATCAGGGTCAAAAGAGGAGAGGGCTGAGACAGTGGTGCGCAACACATCCATCGGTGTCGAGGATCTGGGTAGTAATCGCATACATTCACTTACAGGTGTAGGGAGTGTACGGTTTGCACGGAGCTGTGCTTTTACATCTTCTAGCTGCTCTTTTGTCGGTAAGACGCTATACCAGAGCAAGTAAGCAGTCTCTTCAAACGTAGAGCAATTCGCTAAGTCGTGTATATCCAGGCCAAAATACGACAATTTACCAAGCTTGCCATCCAGGTCGCAGATGTAGGAATTCGCTGCTACGATGTCTTCAAGTCCATCTGTGCTCGCCATATGAGGTTCTCCTCCAGAGAAGTACGCTTCGCTTTGGGTAGAAGAACGCAGACCGGCATCCGACTGGTTGACGGGTGTCGCGAAAAAGGTGCTTCCACGACGAAGCAGACAACTTTCAAACCAACAAATAGTATGCGGTTATGTAAAGTATTATAGTCAGCAGAAGACAGCAATGTCAACGCAAAAAGCACTTTGCGTATCACAAATTTGTGAAGGAGTTTATTTTGTAATGACTTCCTGAGGTAATGTTGGAGCAGCTTCCTGCTCTGTACATGTTTGTTGACGTGTTGCCCTATCCTCTTGCCTCTTCTGTTTTTCATGTTGTTTCTCTTCGATAACAACACGCCAATGATCACCCAGCTTCATCCAGGGCTTCTCAACTATAAGATACGATAAGAAAGCAAATGGGAAAATGACGATAAGCACCCAAAACCAGTAGAGGCCGTAGATTTCAAAGCGATTCATACGCAATACCTGTAATAAGGGCATCACGCGAGATTGAAAGAGAACAAGCAATGGTAGATGCCAAATATAGAGACTAAATGAAATCAAGCCTACCCAACGCAGCAAAGGCCAATTAAATATTGCTTTTAATCCGCTGCTTCCATAGAGGACAGCTGCTATGCATGCCCCGAAGCCAATTGCTAGCATCATCTCATTCAGCCAATCAAATTCCTGCATCATACCTGTACTGATAAAAGGCCAGCTCGTTGCCACATAAGAATTTTTAAAGTGCCACATGGCATCAAAAACAACTATCAGAATACCAGCAGCCCATAACCACGGACTGAGGCGCTGCCATCCTCGCGCAATCTTATTGCTAGTCGTAGGATATTGCGCATAGATGTAGCAAAGACTTACAAACATACCAATGGCGAAATCTTCTGTGTATTTGCCTGTGATCCCAAACAGAAAGAACATGATGTCATTCAGCTCAGAGCGCGGAACCAGGAAGGTCTGCGTGGGATTCTCCAAATAATAAAGTCCCCAGTAGCGAATAAATAAGCCCCAGACGATGATCCCCAATAGACAGACTGTGACTGCTGGCAAGCGCCTTTTGATAGGAATTCGACTTACCACAAAGGCAATACCAATGGCAATGAGCGGCAGGAGCATATAGAACTGCCATTCAGTTGCTAGCGTCCAGTACGGACCATTCAACTGCCGAAACGTTGCTCGCGAGGAATCCATAAAGAAAGTCAGAAATAGAACAAGGTATTTCAGGTGATCGCGGTGCAGGTATTCAGGATGTTGTAATAAGATTAACAGGAAAAGCGATACATAATATGCTGGAAGAATGCGTAAAACGCGTCGCATATAGAAGACACCCACCAGAGGCCAGTTTGTCTTAAAGAGGAGCGCTTTCGCAAAGGGCATGAAAAGCAGGAATCCTGACAATACGAAGAAAAGTGTCACACCTATGCCACCTGCAGTTGAGATCGAAGAAGCAAGTGGGTACTCTGCCTGGTTCCAGAGATTGTCACCGGTCACGCGATTGACATGGAATACAAGGACCATCAGAACAGCCACTCCACGAACACCATCCAATACCGAAATCGTATTTTTTTTCCCATTCTTTTGTTCGTTATTTAATAGGCTCTCCATCCAGTTACCAAAGCGTCGAAATCTGCTTAGAAACCACCGGAAAGGGTATTGAAAATACGTTATAACGCTGCTCATTTCCAAAATTTTCTTGCTTACCAAAGTTGTCTCGATCACACTCTTTACATACTAACGAGCGAAGAGCGCAAAAAGACTTACATTCCTACTTTTTGGAGTTATTTGATGTTCGTGCGAAACGGCATCGCCACTCACCGTATATATCTATAGAACCATTCATGCAACGATACTCAAATGTGCTCAAATATGCTACACTAGCGAGGCGAAAATAGTGTAAGAAAGATGCAGTGTAATGACGGAGCCAGAGAGAGAGGATGAGTTGTTACTCATCAATCTCAGCCAAAAAGGTGATGTTAACGCATTTAACCAGTTGGTGGTGAAATATCAGCAGGCAACCTTCAATGTGGTATTACGCATGCTTGGTGATCGTAATGCTGCTGCTGACGTGACACAGGACACCTTCATTGCCGCCTTTCGTGCAATTCAATCATTTCGTGGAGGCCCTTCATTTCGTGCCTGGTTGTTTCGCATTGCCTCAAACCAGGCATGTGACTATTGGAGACGCGATAATCGCCATCCACAGGATTCGCTTGACGCTATACTGGATGATGATGAGCCACATGACTCTGGTTTGCTGAACGCGCTGGTCACAAGAGATCAGGCAGCAAATCCCGAAGAATTCCTGCTGAATCACGAATTACAAGAACTGCTACAGAAAGGTATACAGGAATTACCCCTTGATCAACGAGTCGCAGTTATTTTGTGTGATGTGCAGGGGCTTACTTATGAAGAGATTGCAACCAGCACACAAACCAATCTAGGAACCGTGCGGTCACGTATCGCGCGCGGGCGTAAGCGGCTCCGCGACTACCTGTATAAGCACCGGGAACTTTTACCGGGTAGTTATCGTCTACTAACTGACAGAGAATGATTCACAACGGAGTTTTTGCGTGGCACAAACACATAATGAGCATCTAACAATTGAACAACTCTCGGCATCTTTCGACAAGCAGCTTTCTCCACAGGAGCAGGCTGTTTTTGATGCTCATATTTCCACCTGCCAGCCGTGTCAAAACAAACTATCTGACTTGCGGCTGACGGCTGCACTGTTACACGCATTGCCAGAAGAAGAAGTGCCACGCTCATTCGTCTTACCCGGCAACGTCTCAATTATTCCAGACCGCACAATTCGACAAGACGCGGCATCGACCCCGATTCCACAAAGGCAGCGCTCACAGATACCTGTGCTGCGTCGTTCGATCAGGGTCATTAGCACGCTTGCGGCCGTGCTTGCATTGGGCTTCATCATTTCAGGCATGTTGCCGCTTATCTATCATGGTGGAGGTAACTCTACCTCGACTGCTTCTTCTAATAGTTCTTATGGGGCAGCGAATACAGTTCATCCAGGCGTCACTACTCCAGGCCCTCGCCAACCCAATGGTGTTCTTCCTCCAGTTGCATCGGCAGCAACAACTCCACCCACAGTGACAGCTCATTCGCTCTCTCCGACTGGCACAGCAAGGACAACACCAGGTTCCGATCATTCAACACATCCAGGCCAAAGTCCCACTATCCCGCCAGCAATCGATCTCAGTAAACCAGTAGCACGACTTGGCATCGGCGTATTAGTGCTGGCTATAAGTATCATCGTCTTGATTCTCACAAGGCGAAGAAGAATTGCGACGCAGTAATCAAAGCCCTAAGCCAGTGCCCGGCATTCCCTGGCAATCTCCCAATCTTCCTGTGTATGAATGATAAGCACAAGTATGGCTGAATCAACTGCGCTAATGACCTGATCTGCAGGAGATTGCGCATTTCTCTGCGCATCAAGTTTGAGGCCAAGAAATGTAAAACCTTCACATGCTGCTTCACGCACTTCCGCAGCATTTTCACCTATACCACCAGCAAAGACCAGCGCGTCCAATCCGCCAAGAGAAGCAAGCATAGCTCCTATAAAGTAGCGCAAGCGATGCACAAACATATCAAAAGCCAGTTTTGCGCGTGAGTTGCCTTCTTTCATGTCTAGCAAGACCTGCCGCATATCACCTGCGCCAGAAATACCTTTGAGGCCAGAAGCTTTATTGAGTGTCTCATCTAACTGCTCAACAGTACACTTCTTTTGTTGCAACAAATGAAGGATGATCCCAGGATCGATGGAGCCTGAGCGACTGCCCATCATTAATCCTTCAAGTGGAGTAAACCCCATAGTTGTTTCGATGCTGTAACCATGTTGAACAGCAGCTAAAGAGCAGCCATTGCCTAAATGACAGTTGATGAGCCGGAGCGATTCTAGATCTTTGCCAAGTACTTGAGCAGCCCGCCTTGAGCAATATTGATGGCTGATACCGTGGAATCCATAACGATGAATCTGCTGGTCATACCATTCATAAGGGCCCGGATACACCGTCGCAGGTAATGGCATATGCCGGTGAAAAGCCGTATCAAAGACTGCTACCTGTGGTACACCGGGAAAAATTCGCTCAATAACTTCGATTCCTTCGAGATTTGCTGGGTTCTGTAGAGGCGCAAGAACACTCATACGTGAAATCGCGTTCTTCACTTCGGGAGTAACCAGCGTGCTCTTCTCGAACTCGTTGCCCCCATGAACTACCCGATGTCCTACAATGTCAATCTCAGATAAGCGTGAAAGTACCTGTGTTTTACCATTCCAAAGGTTCTTGAGGAGGTACTCTATTACCTCTGAACGTGCATCGGTGTTCAGATTATCTGAAAGATTCGCCCCATGAGCATTGTTGATCTTCACCTCAGTGGTTCCATCCTGATGGGTCCAATCCGCATCAGCCTGCCAGAGTGGCACAGGCGCAACTTCAGGCAAGTCACCTGTATCATCTATTTCGTACAAACAGCTCTTCTGGCTGCTTGAACCTGCATTGAGCACAAGTATTTTCATTGTATCTTCCTTACGGTCCTACTCTACTGATGACAATAACTCCACAAAAAAATTATACCTGGCCGAAGCACATTTAAGCAGTATGAGCGCACACTTATTGGGATAGGTTCCATCTCTATATGTTGATTCCTACTGAGGAGAGGCCTTGTTGCATAGTTTGAGGAGTAAGAGGTTGCACGAAGACGGAGCGCACAATACCACTGCTATCGATAAAATAGGTAGTCGGAATAGCCGTTACAGCATATCTAGCGTTAGTGCTGCCTCCTTTGTCGAAAAGGAGAGGATACGTCACATGATAATCAGCGCCAAACGTAGCAATATCATCCTTCGGATCAGCTTGATTGATACCCAATAGAGCGAATTGCCGTTTCGCTCGATACTGTGAGTAGAAACGCTCCAGGTAGGGAACTTCTGAGAGACATGGAGAGCAAGATTCGGACCAGAAGTTGAGTATCACTGGATGCCCGCGTAATTTGCTCAGGTTTACAGTTGTACCCAAACCACTACCACCATAAATCTGTAGCGAAAAATTGGGCGCTTCTGTGCCAATGGCTACGCCAGACACAGGTTGCTGAGTTGAGGAGGGTTGCAATACCAGCCAGGCAATGGTACCTACCAGCACTACAATTATTCCTAGCACACAAAAAGTAACGATCCTGCGCCGATTGCGTGGTCTGCGAGGTAAACGCGCATAATTCTCAGCCAACTCCGCTTTCAATTCTTTGCGCTGTATCTTCGCCAGGTCTTGTTCCTTTTTCTCGTCTCCAAGTTTTTGGGTCATGATCTCCAACTCCTCCGGAACATAGTATAAGTCCTAAGGCAAGGTGACAACAAGAGCGATTCCCCAAATTAGCTCAAGTGAAAAATCTCAAAATTGTATGCATTATCTATAATTTTGCACAGATTTCCACATATTTTAGGCTTGACGAAAAGACAAATCAAGAGTATTCTCTAAAAGGCCATTCGTGTCGTTTCACAACCTGAATACTTTATAAAGGTGGAAGCAACCCATGACAAATAACTCTATTTTATTACTCTTCGCCATTGTCAATGTCGTAGTTACCGGCCTCTTCGCTGGAGTTGTTCTACGCCAGTATGCCCGGCGAAAGCGTCCCTCTCAACTATACTGGTCAATCGCTCTCATTATGGCTTTCCTGGCCACTCTTTCATATGTGCTTATGGTCATCGTAGGGCCAACGAGCAACATGGGTGTAGCGCTCTTCCGCATCTATTACATTCTTGGCGCCGCCCTCGTACCAGCGTGGCTGGGTCTAGGAAGTATCGCGCTGGTTGCTAGTTCACGTATTACACAAGTTTGCCTCGTTATTCTAATTGCCCTAAGCATATTGGCAGCAGTGCTTATCTCTACAGCCACTATCGATATGTCCAAACTCAGTCAGATTGCAGGCACTCCAGGCACGGGCATCATTGAACCAGGCGCATGGCTGATTACGATTATCATCCTGAATACGCTGGGAGTGCTGGCAGTGGTTGGCGTTGCCCTCTATTCCGGTTGGAAACTGATTCGCCGCCAGAAGAGTGTGGCTGGCATTCAGACAATCAACCTTTTGTGGGCCAATGTCCTGATCCTGATAGGTGTTCTGTTGAATGCTGCCGCCGGCAGCCTCGCTCGTTTCTTTGGATTACAAAGCAGCTTCTGGATTATCCAGGCCTTCGGCTGGACTGTGTTCTTCGCCGGTGTGCTCATCGCGAGCCACCGTCCAGTTACAACCATGCAGACTGGTTCAGAAAAAGCTAAAATGCCTGTGTAATGGCCCGTTCATTCTTCATAACCTGGTTCTCACTCTTGCCTATTGCCACCACAAAGCATTAATGAGATAATACCCCACAGGATTTAATGCAGGAGGTCAATTTTTGGATAAGAATGTAGAACCGGAACAGGGTTTACATACTTTGGATGGAAGAGCAGCATCACATACAGCGGAGGGACTGGAAAAACTTCGGCACGAGGCTCACAAATACCTGCAAGCAAAACAATGGCACGAGGCGCTCACCGCATTCTACGAACTCCTCCAGGATGATCAAGAGGACGTGGATGCCTTGCTTGGGCTTGCCTTAGCCCTTGATAGACTCGGTGACTACCAAAAGATGTACGAGAGCGCTCAATCCGCTGCTCAA
>Ga0187780_10002655_pt1 | contig 13409 bp, 12 predicted proteins | sample 1015_Q2_SP10_20__FD_132429 | JGI IMG/M metagenome (GOLD analysis project Ga0187780, IMG submission 132429) | Tropical peat soil microbial communities from peatlands in Department of Meta, Colombia - 1015_Q2_SP10_20_MG | ecosystem: Environmental > Terrestrial > Soil > Wetlands > Peat | place...
CGAACGAGGGTGAGTACGTTCGGGAGATTCCACATTCTATGTCGACCCGAGACTCTTCAGCACGAGCTTGCTCACCGCCTTGAGGGTATCGAAGACCCCTTCGCCGCTCATGGCCACCGCCTCGAAATAGGAGGCCCGCTCGACCCACTGGCCTTCGAACTCCTCGACCAGGTTCTCCCCCTCGTGGTACGGGTCTGGCGTGAACCGCTGCCGAGCCGGATCCTCCACCGCCCAGCCTGGATTGAGGGCGGCCTGGAGCTCCCGGATTGGAGCGGCGTTGGGGAGGTCCCGCTTGTTGTACTGGATGACGAACGGGATCGAGGTCAGGTTGTAGCCGTGCTGCGCCATGTTGTCATAGAGGTTCTGCATCGACTCGATGTTCGCCTCCATACGCTCGATCTGGCTGTCGGCCACGAACACCACCCCATCCACGCCCTTGAGGATCAGCTTGCGGGAGGCGTTGTAGTAGACCTGGCCCGGCACCGTGTAGAGGTGGAACCGGGTCTTGAAGCCGCGGATGGTGCCGAGATCGACGGGCAGGAAATCGAAGAACAGGGTCCGTTCCGTCTCCGTGGCAAGCGAGATCAGCTTGCCGCGGCTGTTGGGAGCCACCTTGTTGTAGACGAACTCGAGATTGGTGGTCTTCCCGCCGAGCCCGGGCCCGTAATAGACCAGCTTGCAGTTGATCTCGCGGGAGGCGTAGTTGATCATCGACATGGGATCTTCACCGCCTCAGGCGCCGAACAGCTTGTCAAGCTCATCTTCCGCCTCACCGAGGAACCCGGTCTCCACCTGGGGCTGCCCGGCGGAACCCCGGGCAAACATGTCCTCGAATACTTGCCGGAGATCCAGCACGGTCTGCCGCACCCGCAGCTTCACCAGCCCGAGCGTGGTCCGGTTGTCGAACAGCACCACGAGGATGACTCGCCGCGCGATGTCGGCCAGGTACATCGATTCCTTCTCGCCCTGGTGGAACAGGCTGCCGAACTCCGGCTCCCCGATCATCCGGGCCAGCTGGTCATTGGCGCTGAAGTCCGCCGCAGTCAGGGATGCGAACGCCGTGGGGTCGAAGCTCGGCTCCTCCCCGACCACCGCCACCATCTGGCCGGTCCGGTCCACGATCATCCCCGTCCGCGCGTTGCTCTCGCGCAGGAACGCGGTGAGGATCACGTGGATCCGGTTGGAATCCTCTTCCCGGAACGACCAGCTGGATGCACCCGACATGTCGCTCCCCTGCGGTTAGCCCAGGGCCGCTTCCATGCGGCGTACGATCGCCAACGCGCGCCGCCGGAGCACCGGATGGCGCTCCCATTCCAGATAGTCCCGGAGCAGGCGGACTGTTTCTACCCCCCGCGCTGCGGCGAGACTTCCCAGGGCCGCGAGCCGTCGAAGCGGCCGGGGGCTGAACAACTCCTGGCGGTGCCGCCCCATGTGCCGCTCCGCGGCGAGCCAGCCCACGGCGAGACCGGCCGCCAGGCCCAACAGGACCGCGCCGCGGCGAGCCATCAGCCCACTTCCTGCCGAGCCGACAGGGCGTGCGCCAGAGTCACCCCGTCGACGTACTCCAGATCGCCGCCGACCGGAAGTCCGCGTGCCAGCCGGGTGACCTTCACCCCTTTGCCCTGCAGCAACTGCTGCACGTAGGTGGCGGTCACCTCGCCCTCCATGGATGGATTGGTCGCGAGGATCACCTCGCGCACCCCGCCCGCCTCGACCCGCGCCACTAGTTCGTTCAGCCGGAGCGACTCCGGACCCATGCCGCCCAGGGGATCGATGCGGCCCCCGAGCACGTGATACCGCCCCCGGTACTCTCCTGCCCGCTCGAGATTGGTGACCACCGCCGGTTCCTCGACCACGCACAGCAACCCGGCGTCACGCCGCGGGTCCAGACATACTGCGCAGCGCTCGCCTTCGGCGAGATTGCCGCATTCGGTGCACGGATGCACTCGCTCCGCCACCGCGGTCAGAGCCTCGGCCAAGCGCGCAAGCCGCTCTCCCGACTGTTGCACCAGATGATGCGCCAGTCGCTGAGCGGTCTTGCGGCCGATGCCGGGGAGCTTCGCGAACTCCGTGACGAGGTCCTCGAGCGCGCCCACGGACTCTACAGCGGCAGGTTGAAGGGCAGCGGTGACAGCCGCCGCATTTCCTGCTGGAGGGCTTCCGCCGCTCGCCGCTGACCCTCTGCAAAGGCACTGAGAATCAGGTCCGCGAGCAGGTCGGCATCCCGTCCCTCGAAGGCCTCAGGATCGATCCAGAGGGAGCGGATGGTTCCCTTCCCGTCCACGGTGACTCGGACCAAGCCACCACCGGCCTGGGCGTCATATGTCTTCTCGGCCAGGTCATGCTGGAGCTGCTGGAGGCGCCCCTGCATCTGCTGGCTGAGTTGCATTAACTGCTGCCAATCGGCCATGGGAAAGTATCGCTAAGTGACTGCAAAGTATGAGGAAACTAGAGGTCTGGGGGGTCCAAGGCAAGCAATTGCCGGGCCCTACTCGAGGACCTCCAAGTCGAGGGAGTCCGCGGCCGCCTCCAAAGCCGGGTCCCGGGCTCTCAGCACCCGGAGGCGCTCCGCCCGCGCTTCCGCCTCGGTCAAGCGCCGTGCCCGGGGGGCGGCAGGGGCCCCTTCGGGGCCTTCAGCGAGCACCAGTTTCACCACCCCGCCGACCGCCTCCCCAAGGAGGCGCTCCAGCGCGTCGCGCTGCCGCCCCAGAGCCTCGATGTGGATGGGGTTGCCATCCGGCACCGCCAGAGTCAGGCTCGGCGGATCAGCGGCCCGCGGCTGCGCCGCAGCCAAGGCCTCCCCGAGGAAACGGCTCTGGTCACGGGCCCTTGTTACCAGATCGGACCAAGCCGCGAGGAGCCCGTCGAGGGTGAACGGGACGAGCGTCGTCGACTCGCCCGACCGGCGGGCCGGCGCCTCCGGGGCGGCGAGCGCGGGCTCGGAGCTTCGGCGGGTCCCGGGCTCCGCGGCACTGCTCGGCGCCTCGGCGGCCCGGCGGCTCGGGAGCTCGGCTTCGAGAACCGCCTCGAGATCGACCGTGCGGTCCATCAGCACCCAGCGGAGGAGCAGGGTCTCCACCGCCAGCCGCGGGCTGGCACTGCGGCGGAGCAGCGGCTCCGATTCGCCGAGGAGCTTGAGCATCCGGAGCAGGTCACCCGGGGCCAACTGGTCCTGGTACCGCGCCAACGTCTGCTGCAGCGCCTCGGTGAGACCCTCGGGGCGGGCTCCCACCGTGAGCATAAGCAGTGCGCGCACCGCTTCCCCCGCCCCGGCGATGAACTCCACCAGGTCGGCGCCGGCTTCTTCCAGGCGATCCAGCAGTCCGAAGACTCCCGCGGCGTTCCGCCCGGCCACGACCTCCAATAGCTCTGCGTATACCTCGTCTGCCACCAGGCCGAGGATCTCGCGCACGCGCTCCGCGGTCACCTTCCCTTCGCCGAAGGAGAGGCACTGGTCGAGGACCGACAGCGCGTCCCGCATACCGCCGTCGGCCTGGCGGGCGATCAGCGTAAGGGCGTCATCGTCGGCCTCGATCTGCTCGGTCCGGAGCACTTCGCGGAGCCGCTCCCGGATGGCCGCGGATCCGATGCGACGGAAGTCAAAGCGTTGCAGGCGGGACAGCACCGGCGCGGCCTGCTGGGCGATCTTCTGCGGTTCGGTGGTCGCGAAGACAAAAACCACCCCGGGCGGCGGCTCCTCGAGGATCTTGAGCAGCGCGTTCCACGCCTCGCGGGTGAGCATGTGGGCCTCATCCACGATGTACACCTTGTGGTGTCCCTCGCGGGAGGCGGCGTACATTGCCCGTTCGCGCAGGTCACGGGCGTCGTCCACGCCGCGGTTGGACGCGGCGTCGATTTCAACCACGTCGAGGCCGGCGGACCCGGTCCAGATCCGCTGGCAGCTCTCGCATTCGCCGCACGGTTCGCCAGGGGGCTCAGTCTGACCCTTGCGCTCACAGTTGAGGGCCATGGCGAGAATACGCGCGGCCGTCGTCTTGCCGACGCCGCGCGGGCCGGTGAGCAGGTAGCCGTGTCCGACGCGATTCTTGACGATCGCGCCGCGCAGGACGGCGGCTACATGATCCTGAACCAGAAGGTCGCTGAAGCGCCGGGGGCGGTATTTCCGGGCGAGGGCGAGTGCCATGCGGTCAAGGTAGCGGGTGGGAAAGCAAGGTGCCCCAGGCACCCCGAAGCGACACTGGACATCGCTTAGCGCTGCTACCGGCGAGGTCCTGACGCGGTTCACGCGCCAGCGCCCTTCGGACCTGGGGCAACGGGAATATAGCCTCGCGCCTCCTCCTCGGAAACCGTGCGGGTCTTGCCGCACGCCCCCGGCCCGCTCATCCTCAAGGCGCTCACCACCGGACCGCCCGGGTTCGCGGCAGCGGGAGCGGCGACCCGTGAGTCGCGCGCCTGGCATTCGGACCCGCTTTCGGCATCACTCACCGTCGCGAAGCACTGGCCGAGCCGGGCCAGCCGTCCCTTTCGGGAGTCGCCATGCGCCTCGCCCCCCTGGACTGGGTCATCATCGGTGCGTCCATCATCATTTCCTTCTTTCCCGCGCTCTTCTTCGCCCGGCGCGCCAGCTCCAGTACCGCCGAGTTCTTCACCTCCGGTCGTGCGGCCCCATGGTGGCTGGTCGGGCTCTCGATGGTGGCGACCACGTTCAGTACCGATACGCCTAACCTGGTCACCAACCTGGTGCGGGAACGTGGAGTGGCGGAGAACTGGGTCTGGTGGGCCTTCCTGCTCACCGGCATGGCGACGGTTTTCTTCTACGCCCGCCTGTGGCGGCGGAGCGGCGTGCTCACCGATCTCGAATTCTACGAGCTGCGCTACTCGGGACCCCCGGCGACCCTCCTCCGCGGCTTCCGTGCCGTCTATCTCGGGCTCTTCTTCAACTGCGTCATCATGGCCACGGTGAATCTCGCCGCGGCGAAGATTGCCAACATCGTCCTGGGCTGGCCGATGGAGCGGACCCTCCTGGTCTGCTCGATCATCACGGTGTTCTTCGCATCGGTATCCGGGCTCTGGGGCGTGCTGGTCACCGACTCGATCCAGTTCACCATCACCATGACCGGAAGTCTGGCGACGACCTGGTTTGCCTTGAAGCAGCCAGAGGTCGGGGGCCTGAGCGGGCTACTCGCCAAGGTGGACCCGAAAACTCTCAACCTGCTGCCGGACTTCGGCGATTGGCCCACGGCGCTCACCGTGCTGATCATTCCGATCACGGTGCAATGGTGGTCGGTCTGGTATCCGGGCGCCGAGCCGGGTGGTGGCAGCTATATCGCCCAGCGAATGCTCGCCTCGCGCACGGAGAAGGACGCGGTGAGCGGCACGCTGTTCTTCAATGTGATGCACTACGCGCTTCGGCCATGGCCGTGGATCCTGGTCGCCCTGTCGTCGACCATCCTCTATCCCCAGCTGGCGGATATCAGCCGGACCTTCCCCTATGTCGACCCGAAGCTGATCGGACACGACATGGCCTATCCGGCCATGCTGCGGTTTCTGCCGGCTGGCTTCCTGGGACTGATGATCGCCGGGATGCTGGCCGCCTACCGCTCCACCATCGAGACCCATCTCAACTGGGGCACCTCCTATCTGGTGCACGACCTGTATCGAAGATTCCTGCGGCCGGATGCCCCCGAGCGACACTACGTATTCGCGGGGCGGGTGACCACTGCCCTGCTGATGATCTGCGCCGCGCTACTCACCTTCGGCCTGAGCACCGCCAAGTCCGCATTCGATCTGATCCTGTCGATCGGTGCCGGCACCGGACTCATCTACCTGCTGCGCTGGTTCTGGTGGCGGGTCAACGCCTGGAGCGAGATCGCGGCGATGGTCTCGAGCTTCCTGGTTGCCGTCGGCTTTTCCGTCGCCGCCCGCAACGGCCACGCCGTCCCGGCGTACCTTACCTTGATCGCCAGCGTCGCCATCACCTCGGTCGTGTGGATCGCCACGGCCTATCTCAGCGAGCCCACTGAACGGTCCCAGCTGATCGCCTTCTACCAGAAGGTCCGCCCCGCCGGTCCCGGCTGGCGGGCGATCCGGGAAGCGTCGGGGCTCCCTCCCTCGAGCGACAGCCTCCCCCAGGCATTGCTGGGATGGGGGCTCGGCGTCGCGTTCGTATACGCCGCACTGTTCGGCGCTGGAAGTTTTCTCTACGGCCGGACGCAGCAGGGCCTGATGTGGCTGGTGGTCTTCGTTGCGAGCGGGGTTGGACTGCTCAGGACGGTGCCGAGGATGTGGAGCAGCGCCGGGCGTGAGTGATGTGGGGGCTGGTCAGGACCACAGGGAGTGGGTCAGATCCCGCAGGGTCCGCTCCATGTCGGACCGCATCGATTCGAGGGATGCCAGCAGCTGGAGCTGGACGCGCGCCCGATCGAGATTCTGCCCGGGACGGGTGATGCGGTAGTAGGTATCCCCGGCAAGGTGATCGGTGAGGAACCGGATCCCCTGCTCAAAGGTGATCACCAGCCCCGCCGCGACGAACAGCTCACGCTCGACCTCATTCAGCAGTCCCGGACCGCTCCCAGACAGGAATCCCGAGGCGAGGGCCAGAAACAAGGTCGGGTCGACGCGGACCAGGCTCAGGTCGGTTTCGTCTTCGGGGGCCGAACAGCTCGACGAACGAATCAGGTCGCCGATGTCGTGCAGCACCGTCCCCGGCATGACGGTATCCAGGTCCACCACCGCGAGTCCGGCTCCGGTCTCGGCGTCCAGCAGGACGTTCGATGGCTTGGCATCGTTGTGCACCACCCGGAGCGGCACCCGCCCCGCCCCGCTCGCCAGCAGATCGGCGAGCCCGCGCCGCGCCAGGATGAATGCGATCTCGCTCCACACCGCGGCGGCGCGCCCGACGGGGTTGCGGCGCACCGTCTCCTCGAAGGTGGCGAGCCGGTTTGGGGTGTCGTGGAAATCCGGGATCGTCACCTCGAGCGGCGGCCCGGCGTAGCTCGCCGTGAGACGTTGGAACAGCCCGAAGGCCGCGCCGATCTCGCGGGCCTGGGTCGGATCTTCCACATGCTCGATCATCTGGGTGCCGGGGATGTACTGCAGCAGCCGCCACCACGCCCCATCGGGAGCGACCACCCCGATCTCTCCCGTCAGCGTCGGCACGAGACGCAGCACCCTGCGTTCCGGCGAAGAGAGGCCGGCTTCGGCGATGGCCCGCTCGAGATGGGTCGTGACCCGCGCAAAGTTCCGCATGACCGCGCCGCCGTCCCGGAAGACCGAAGGATTCAGGCGCTGCAACAGGAACTCACTCCCGGAATTCGCCCGGTCAACGATCCGGTACGACGCGTTGACGTGGCCGCCGCCCTGCGGCCGGGACTGCGCCGCCGGGCCGATCCCGTATCGCGCCAGGACCTCGCGAAGTTCCGGGGTCATGCCTCATCCCACAGCACGTCGGGATAGAGACCGAGGCGGGTCTCTTCGGCCAGGACCGCCCGCACCCAGTCACGGTCGCCGGCGTAGGTAACCCCGCACCAGCGGCTGCCGGTCGGCAGCACCTGGACCGACGCCTCGCCTCGCTCCACAGCGTCCTGGATGCCCTCCGGCAACTGATACTCAGCCTCGGCGCCGGGATCGGTACGCAGGAAGCGATCGAAGGCGCGAGTCAGGGGAGGTAGGATAGGCGGGCCCAAAGCCCAGAGATTCATGGAGACGATCGCATCAGCCGCGAGGAGCCGTTCACCCGCCACGGTCTGCCCGCGGAGGCCGTGGGCGCTCGGCGCGATGCCGGTGATCTCCGTGACCCGGCGCAGCACGCCGTCGCCGTCGGCCTCCAGCACCGCACGGTTGACGCCCCCCACAGGGCTCAGCGTGTGGTCGAGTCGAAACCCCAGCACGGCGTGACGGTTCGAGGCGGGGTTCGCGCATCGAAGGAACTCCGCCGCGGCGGAGAGGGCCTCCCGACCGTACTTGTCGTCGGCGTTGAGTACCACGAAGCCCCCGGTGAGCTGGTCGCGAGCCGAGAGCACTGCATGCGCCGTGCCCCAGGGGCGGGTCCTGCCAGCCGGAACCCCATGAGCCGGCGGAAGGTCGTCGAGACGCTGAAACGCGGCGACAATCTCCATCCGACGCTGGTACCGCCGCCGAACTGTTCGTTCAAACTCGGTTGCCATTTCCGGACGAATGACGAACACCGCCCGTCCGAAGCCGGACCGCCACGCATCGTACAGTGAATAGTCCACCAGTGTGGCACCGCTCGGCCCGAACGGATCCAGCTGTTTCAATCCACCGTACCGACGGCCGAAACCCGCGGCAAGGAAGAGCGCGGTGAGCGATGGCGTGGATGGGCGGCCCGAGCCCTGCTCACCGCTTACCGCTTGGCCCGACATCGGCTCCGCGACCCTACCTGGTCGGCGCGAACAGAACCGCGTTGGTCAGGAGCTTCGCCGTGCCACGCCAGAAGCCCCGGTAGACAGGGTTTCCGGCGAACAGCACCACGTGCCCGGATCCGGCGGACTCGACCGCCGCCCAGGTGCTGTTCTGCAGCAGTTTTTCGGTATTCCGCGGCCACGACCAGCCTGACAGCAGCAGATCGGGCCCGGCGAACACCACCGGATTGGCTCCCTTCTCGGAGAGCTTGAAGATGGTGCCCGACTCCACGAATACCGGGAGCTGATCGCGATCGTAGCCGAAGGTGAGCCAGTGGCTGCGATCAAGCGTCGCGCGAAAGATGCTGCCCGGGATGTACTCGGGGCGCGTGCCGCCGGCGGCAGTCGGAGAGACCACCGGGGGCCCGAGACGCTGGGCGTCGGTCACCGTCGTGTCCTTGACGGTGAGGCTGTCGCCGGACACGTGGCTAACGCTGGTCAGGCCGACCTCCTTGCGCGCCAGCAGGTCCACGGCGCCGCCGATGGCGATCACGGCTCCCCCGTCCTGCACCCATGCCTTCAACCGTTCGGCTCCGCCCTCGCGCAGCTCGCGCCAGGCTCGTCCCGCCGACAGATCGGGGATGATGACCACGTTGTAGCCGCTGAGGTCCGCAGAGCTGAAGGCGGAGAGGTTCATGGGCGTGATCGGCACGCCGAGCTCCCGCTCGAAGTAGAACCACACTGCCCCGAATGCGGTCTGATCTATCCCCTCGCCTGCCGCTAGGATCACTTTCGGGGCCTTGAGGCCAACTACCGCTTCGCTGCCGATGCCGTATTGGCCCGAATCCGGGAACGCCGAGCGCACGGCGACGACCTCCGCCCCGGTTTCCGCCGCCAGCGCGCTCACCCGTTCATGAACCGTGGAAAGATTGCGCTGGATCCGGACCACAAAGGTTCCGCGCGGATAGCTCACCCCATCGGCGAGGATCGGCTGGGTGGCGGCGGACACGCGGACGCCCTCGCGCAGGAGCCGCATCGCGAGACGGGCTCCCGACTCGGTCTGGTCGCTGAATAGGTAGGCTGACTGCGCCCGGCTCGGAGCCGCCGGAGCGGGTAGCCCCTCGTCAGACTGGACCCGCTGGCCGGCGACGCGGGAGGTATCGTCGGTCCACCAGGCATCGAGTCCAAGCGTGAACGGCAGAGACCAGCCGGTCACGTCGTAGAACTCGTAGCCTTCTTTGTCCTCATCCTCCCCGCGGCGTTGATTGCGCTGATAGATCGCCAGCTGCTTGCGGACGAACGCGGAGTCGAAGCTGGCGCGCGGCTCCAGCATGGTCGTTGCCAGGCGCGCTTCCGGTTGCGCCAAATCGACGACGTAGGTGCCCGCGGGAAAGGTCTTCCGCGCCGCCGCCCCGCCATAGTAGGAGTTGGCCTTGAGCGTCGTGAACGGCTGGGTGAGCCGGCTGACCTCGATCTCCTCTCTCGCCAGCCGGCGCGCCAGCCAGAGGGTGCGGGCCGGATCCGCGCCGCTGAACAGTACCCGCCGGAAGGGCCGACGCTGGGCCTCGCTCATCCCGCTGGCGTGAAAGTCATAGAAATCCCGCAGCCGCTCGGCCCGATACTTCGCCGCCGCCTCCAGGGTGGCCAGCGAGGCGATGTAGTGGTGCGCGATTCCCATCTCGAAGCTCACGTAGCTGCCGTCATCCTTCCGCTTCTTGAGTTCCGGTCCCCCGTCGCTCTCGAAGGTCATGCCCACCCCGCCGCGCATCGACGGCCACATGTCGATGTAACCGGGGTAGAAGAAATCGAAGATGTCCCGGACGTAGTATTGCCAGCCGTAACGGTCAAACGCCTGCCCGTTGGCGCGGCCGAAGCGCTCGAACCATTCGTAGGTCTTCGGCGGCAGATTCTGGTTCTGGGCCTTGGCGACCGGAGGGAAGAAGTATTGTGAGGTGGTGCTGTGCAGATCGGCCACCACCTGGGGGCGCCACCGCACGTACACCGAGGCCAGCGCCCGGGTCTCATTCTGGGACTGCGCCAGCACATCCCGGTTCATGTCGAAGCGGTAATGGTTGTACCGGCCCCAGATCGCCCAGGGCTCGGTCTGTTCGACCGCGTTAGGGTCGTCTGTGCCGACCGCAATCGAGTTGTACCAGGCGGCGAACCGCTCGTGCCCGTCCGGGTTCTGCGAAGGGTTGATGAGCACGACGACGTTCTTGAGGATCTCGAGCGTCGTCGGCTCGTCCGAGGCGAGCAGCTGATAGGCCGTTTGCATCGCGGCCTCGAACCCCGCCGGCTCGTTGCCGTGCACCGAGTGGGTCAGCAGAACCGTCACGGGTGTGCGTTCCGCGATTGCGCGCGCCTCCGTGACCGATGTGTGGCGTGGGTCGGCGAGCCGCCCCAGATCGGCGCGGATCTCGTCCAGACGGGCGAGGTTCTCCGGGGCGGAGATGATGAGCAGCCGCATCACCTTGCCCTCCGCGGTCCGTCCGATGATCTCGGTTCGCACCCGCTCCGGGGCCGCCGCGATCAGGCGGTCGAGCACCTGCTGCTGCTGGTAGTACATGGTCTGCTGAGTCCCGACGTGGTAGCCGAGCAGCGAATCGGGACGTGGCACCGCGGCCCGGTAGGGGCCTCGCGCGTAGAAGTCGAACTCCTGTGCGGCGAGCTGGCCAGGAAGAAGCAGGAGGACAAGACCCAGAAGAATGCGCATGAGCATGGAATCGATGGAAAGGGAACGATGGCCGAGCGGCCAGTATAGCCGGCGGGGTTCCCGTCAGCTACCGGCGAGTTGCACCGGGCGAAGCCCTCCGGACCCCCGCTGACGGCTCCAGAGGTCCCAGGTTTCAGCGACCACCGCGCCCAGCAGGAACACCACCGCCGTGTAATAGAGCCACAGGATGAACAGGATCACCGTGCCGATATTCGCGTCCGCGGAGAATCGGCTGGTGACCGCCAGGTTCTGCAGGTACCAGCCGAATGCCTGCTTGGCCAGCTCGAAGAGTAGAGCCGTGAACACCGATCCCGCGAAGGCCGCCTTGCGAGGCAGCCGTCTCGGAGACGCGTGCCGGAAGACGAGGTAGAACACGGCCACTGAGAACACCAGGGCGATGAACCCGGTGAGCAGATGCCCGCCCCGCCCAAACAGAAATCCCAAGTCGGGCCTGGTCCCCGGCTCCCTGCCCAGGGCATCCAGCCAGCGGAGCAACGCGAAGAGACTGGCGTTGCCCACCACCAGCGCCAAGGTGAGGAGCACCATGACCGCGTCGCGCAGCTTGCCCTCCAGGTAGCCGATCGCGAAATGCTTGCCCGTTGGCCGGCGGGCGGCGTCGTAGACCAGCGTCAGCGCGGTGCGCACGGACGCGAACAGCCGCGTGGAGAACCAGACGAAGGTCGGGATGGCGTACAGGGACACCGTCCCCCGGGCGCGGATCAGGCCCAGCAGCCACTTCTCGACCGGAGAGAACGCTCCGGTGCCATCGCTGGTGGTTTCCGGGGGGACGAAACGCTGAAACAGCTGGTGCAGGTCCTGGGCGCTCGAGCGCGGCGACAGTTGCGCGATGTGGGTGAGGCCGATCAGGACCAGGAGCAAAAACGGGATGGCCGCCAGCAAGGCGTCGAAGGTCAGGGCGCTCGCGAGAAAGAGGATGTTGTGACGGTCCGCCTGATGCAGGGTCCGTTGGGCGAAGGCCCCTGCCCCTTTCAGCCGGCTGACCAGGACCTCAGCGGTCAGGCGACGGGCTCCTCGTCCTCGTCGGCCACGGCCGCGTGACGGCGCCGGGCCCGAGCTTCCCCCAGCCGCCGCTCGAGGTCGGACCGCGCCTCGTCCCGCCGGTCCTCCCGCGCGGTCGACGCTCCAGCCCAGTCCCCGGCGAACCGTTCCGTCAGCTCCCCGACTTTCTCTTCGGCCAGTGCCCGCGCCTTGCGCAGACGTCGGCGTAGCGCCCGCCGGGTCTCTTCTCCGCTCTGGGGCGCGAACAGCAACCCGACCGCAAGGCCCAAGAGCGCGCCGAAGAGGATCGGCTTGATGGCGCCTCCATCGCGCTCGACGTACACGACCTCGCGCTCCGTTTCTCCTGTCGTCATCGCATCACTCCCCTGCCTCGGCATCATCCACCGCAGTGACCAGCGCCCGCTGCAGGCGGCCATGCGCCTGGTACGGTGCCTGAATGTAGGTGCGCACCAGCGCGGCGGTCCGGCCGACGTTGAGCTGGTCGAACAGGAACCCGAAGGTTCGTTCCAGGTCCGCCGCGATCTGCTGACGGACCTGCTCCGGAAGGGACCAGACCTCTTTCTTGAAGGGCCCGATCGCCTTCTTGCGCGCCTTGTAATAAAACTGCTCCGGCGTATCCCCGTCCTTGCGCTCGCCCTGGGCGTTGCCATCCAGCCATTCGTACATCCGACGCCGCAGCTCGGCCGGTAGGGCCGCGTGATCGAACACCAGGCTCTGGAAGTTGGTCGCCAGGTGAATCTCGGCGGTCTCCAGCCGCGAGAAATTGCCGAACGCGTCCGCCGGGAGGGTGCTTGCCCCGTGCTGAACCGCGCCCGCCATCCCGTACTCCTCCCGCGCGGCCTTGGACAGGTCGGCGAGCGCGTCGAGGTCAAGCTTGACCTTGGCGATGGTCCCATCGGGGAGAACTACGCCGCCATGACTGGTCCCCGTCTGCACCGAAATCTTGGAAATGCCGGTGATCGCCCCATACTGCTTCAGGGAGCCCTCGTACCCCTCCATGAACGCCCGCAGCTCCTCCACGGTGCTGTTCTTGTGGCCGACTTCGCCGATTTCCGCGCCAACAGAGACCGACACGCCCTCGGGCTCCCGCTCCCGGATGAACTGGGTGATCTCGGCGGCGTGCTCGAAGTTGAGGCGCTGCTGCTCCAGCAGCGTCGGCCTGGAGAGATCGACCAGGGTGGAGGTGTCCACGTCGATGTTGTAGAAGCCCGCGCCGATCTCTTCGCCAATGAGCTTCTTCACCTCCGCAACCTCGCCGGCCGGGTCGCCCTGATACTTCTTGGCGTTGACCTGACAGTGGTCGCCCTGGATGAAGATCGGCAGCAGGTAGCCTTCGCGCAGCGCCGCAGCGATCA
>Ga0187780_10002656_pt1 | contig 13408 bp, 12 predicted proteins | sample 1015_Q2_SP10_20__FD_132429 | JGI IMG/M metagenome (GOLD analysis project Ga0187780, IMG submission 132429) | Tropical peat soil microbial communities from peatlands in Department of Meta, Colombia - 1015_Q2_SP10_20_MG | ecosystem: Environmental > Terrestrial > Soil > Wetlands > Peat | place...
GCTGCCGATCGCCCCCACCGCCATGATCGAGAGCGTGATGCCGTAGACCCTGCGGCGGCCGACGCGGTCGCCGAGCCAGCCGAAGACGATCTGGCCGACCGCCGCGCCCATGAGGGCGGAGGAGGCGAGGAGGCCGATCGTACCGCTGTTGAGCGTGCCTCCCTCGTACAGCGCGACGAGGATCGGGATCGTCAGGGAGATGACGAAGAGGTCGTAGGCGTCGGTGAAGAACCCCATCCCGGCGACGAGGATCGTCCGGAGGTGGAACCTCTGGACCCGGGCGCCGTCGAGCGCGGCCAGGACGGTCCGGGGGTTCCCCGGAGCGGGATCCACCGAAGGTGAGGTCGGGCCGGACGCGCCAGCCACGTCGCCGCCGAGATTCGTAGACTATAGAGCTGAGCGCCTGCCGACGGTCCGGGAGGGCCTCAGCGGCTCGGGCGACAACGGAGGATGGCGCGGTACCCGATCGGGACCCCCACCAGGTCCACGGGGCCAGAGAGCCCGAGCGGGTCGGCGCCGGCCGGGGGATCGAGCCCCAGCCCCACCGCCACCTTCGAAAGGCCGACCTTGAGCTCCTCGGCGAACCGGCCCATGTCCCTCGACCTCCCGGCGGCCGGCAGCAGGCGCAGCTGGCCCTCGGTCAGGGCCACGCTCACGTCCACGAACTGCTCGTAGACCCCGACCGTGACCTCGGGTTCGTGGAGCTCGTAGTGGGTCCGGAACAGCTCGGAGCCCAGCGTCAGGTCCCGGACCGCGGCGTAGAGACGGAACTTCAGACGCTCGCGATCGCGCATCGCGCGTTCCTGTTCTCTCCGGCCCCTCTCCTCTGGCTCCACGGTGCTCCGCTGGGTCGAATGGCCCGTGACCGCTATAGGGGGCCGGACGGGGAGGCACGCCCTAGCGCCGAGGGGGTGCCGGGCGGCGCCGGCGGGACCGGACGGCCCGGGAACGGCCCGCGCAGACCGGACAAGCGGTGGTCTCGGCCTTCGGGTCCGCGGCGAAGAACACCGGGGCCCGATGGCCCCGTTGCCGGCAGACGAACAGGCGCCTCTCGGACCGATCGCGGGCCTGGAACGGATAGACCCGCCAGTAGACGACCCGGAACGTTAGGCCCCGGCGGGCCGCCAAGAACCGCTCGGCCGGCCTGCCGAGCTCGGGTCCGTGACGGGTCGCGAGACGGAGGTCGCGGGGCCGCGCGAGCGAGGGCGGGACCGTCCACCGCCGCAGCGTGCGGAGCGCGGTCGACGTAGGGTCTCGCCTTCCCCACTCCGCGTACAGCGTTAGGGACACGACCCCCGACGGGCACGCGCGGACGAACCAGAGCCCTGGAAGGGCGCTCGGGATACGGTAGGTCCGGATCGGGCGATCGCAGTGGTGGTAACAGGTCCCGCCCGGGGAGGCCAGGGAGGCGCGGAGGACCGCGGGTAGCGCTCCGGTCGGTCTCACGGTCGGGCCCCCCGCCCCACGGAGGCGAGCCACTCGCTGGCCAGGAGGTCCTTCCAGGCGCGTTCCGTCCTCGCGACCTTCTCGGAGAACCCCGTCAGCAGGTGGTCGATCCTGCCGTCGTTCCACTCCAGGAAGACCTGGGGGATCAGGTAATCCGGGGACGGGTCCCCCGCTCGCCGCACGAGGCCATCAGCGATCCTGACCTGGCTCCGCCGATCGATGTCGAGCACCCTCAGCGGCACCCCCAGCCGCAGCGCCAGGCGCTTGCCGTAGCGGATGGAGAGGGGAACGCAGTGCGGGCACCACTGGGCCAGCACGATGCTTAGCCGTCGGGGTCGAGACGGGGCCCGCTTCCCCACCATGGACCCCCGAGGGGACCGACTGACTAAACCCTAGCCTCCGGCCTCGTCACCGCTCGGCCCTCATCCGTCCTCCCACGCCCCGGTACGCGACGAGACATCCAGCGCACAGGCCCCGGAGGACGGCGACCGTCCAGTTCCGGTCGCGAGGAGGTCTTGTAGGCAGCCAGCGTCGACCGCTCCGGATGCGGTACGACGTCTCCCTGCGGCCGGCACAGCAGGGCGACCTCCCCGCCATCGTGGCGGTCTACAACCACTACGTCCAGCACACCGCCGCCACCTTCGAGGTCCGGCCGGTCACCGTGGAGGAGCGGGCACCATGGCTCGAGGCTCACTCTCGTGGGGGGGCCCATCGGCTCATCGTGGCCGTGGACGGAGACGACGACGTTCGGGGATGGGCCTGCACGAGCGAGTTCCGCCCGCGAGCCGCCTACGGCACGACGGTCGAGGCCTCGGTGTATTGCCGAGCCGACTCGCTCGCAGGCGGCATCGGCTCGCGACTGTACCGGTCGCTCTTCCGGGCGATCGAGGGCGAGGACCTCGAGCGGATCGTCGCGGGGATCACGCTTCCCAACGCGGCGTCGGTCGAACTCCATCGCCGGTTCGGCTTCCACCAGGTGGGCACGTTCACCAGGGTCGGTCGGAAGTTCGGCCGCTTCTGGGACGTCGCCTGGTTCGAGCGACCCAGCCACCCCGAGCCCGATCCGCCCGCCCCCGCGGCCGGGATCGGCTCGAGCGACCGCGGGGCCCCCTCGTTCCCGTAGAACCGCTAAACGGGCCAGAGAGGTGGGCGGCGCCCGTGCGGATCGCTCTCGTGACCTGGCAGGAGCTGCCCGGGCTCTCCGACGACGATCGTGAGCTGCTCGCGCCGCTGGCCCGGCGCGGGATCTCGGCGGTCCCGGCGGTCTGGAGCGACCCGACCGAACGCTGGTCGGAGTACGACGGGGTCGTGGTTCGGTCGACGTGGGACTACTACCGCCGGTATGACGAGTTCCTTGCCTGGGTCCGCCGTGCCGGTGCCGGCGGCCGACTGTGGAACCCTGCGTCTGTCCTGCGCTGGAACAGTCACAAGTCCTACCTGCAGGAGCTCGCCGAGAGGGGGGTCCCCGTCGTGCCGACCCGCTACGTCCCCGACCTCGCCTCGGTCCGAGCGACGATCCGGCGCGAAGGCTGGCCCAGGGCGGTCGTGAAGGCGGCGGTGTCGGCCGGCGGCTATCGGACCTACCTCGTGGATCACGATGCCCTCGACGCCGGACAGCTTCCTTGGGGCGAGGCGCCCCCCCAGGGAGAGCTCCTCCTCCAGCCCTACGAGGAGGAGGTGGAGCGCAGCGGGGAACGTTCCCTCGTGTTCTTCCTCGGAGCGTTCTCCCACGCGTTCGTGCGCGCTCCCCGACTCGCCACGAGCTCGTCGCTGGTCGAAGGGACCCCCACGACGCCGACCGCCCAGGAGCGGGAGGTCGCGCGTCGCGCGCTCGCCTGCGCGCCGGCCTCGACGCTCTACGGCCGGGTCGACCTGGTGAGGAGCGCCGAGGACGGCGCGAGGGTCATGGAGCTCGAGGTGGTCGAGCCGGCCCTCGAGCTCCGGTCGGCCCCCGGAGCATCCGAGCGGTTCGCGGACGCCATCGCCCGGGTCCTGAGGCCTTCGTAGACGCACGGAATCGACCGGGATCGGGAGCCTTAGGCTCCGTGTCCGGGGCCGCCTCGGCCGGCCCTCCTTACTTCGGACGCGCGCGGCGGGCTCGCGGCGGTCGGCCCCGCACAGCGGAGAGGTACTCCTTCAGCGGCTCCCAGTAGAACTCGTTCCAGCCGGAGTCGACCCCGTCGCGGAACTTGCCGGGGATCCCGACGTGGTCGACGACAAGACGGGTCCCCTTGCCCCGGGGCCGGAGCTCCAGCCGCAGGATTGAGTAGCTTCCCTCGGGCCACTCGCTCGCCCTCCAGGCCTGGACGATGCGCTGGGCCGGGACCAGCTCGAGGTTGTAGCCGGAGATGTAGGTGTCCCCCGCCGTGAACCGACCGCCTTCCCGCCGGCTCATCCGCGCCCGCTGGCCGGTGAAGCGGGAATGCCGCGCGCTGTCCAGGTAGGCGTCGTAGACCTCGTTCGGCGGTGCGGCAAGCTCCACTTCCTGATGGACCGGTCTGCACATCTCCGCGGCTCCGTCTCGTTCGCCGGGAGGGACCCGACGATGATATTTAACCCATAGGTTTAATGTTCCACCGGGCGTCCCATGCGGGCCGGTCGGCGGGCGTCGAGGGCAGCGGGCCCGGAGGCGCTCGACCGACTGTTCCGTGCCCTGGCCGACCCGACGCGCCGTCACCTGCTGACCCGGCTCACGATGGGCCCGGCGCGGGTGACCGACCTGGCCCGTCCGTTCCGGATGAGCCTTCCGGCGGTCTCCAAGCATCTCCAGTTCCTGGAGGAGGCCGGCCTCCTCTGGAGGACGGTGGACGGTCGCGTCCATCGGCTCAGCCTCCGGGGGGCTCCCCTCCGCCGGGTGGAGGCGTGGTTGGACCCGTTCCGGTCGTACTGGGAGAGCACCTTCCACTCGCTGGACGCGGACCTACGCCATCATCCGGCCCGCGGCTCCTCGAGGAGCCCCCCACCGTCGCCAGAGGAGGGTACGGCCCGTGCAAAGGCCTACCGTCGGCCCGTGGATCGCGGGTCCCTCTCCCGTCAGGAGCGCCGGCATCGCCCCTGCCGACCCCGCGATCTCCGGCCCCGGCGGTGAGATCGGGCCCGCAAGAGGGTCCGGCCCCCCGGAGCCCGGCGGTCGCCGCCCCTTATCTCTGCGGGCTCTTCCGCCGGTGTCGAGATGGACAGCGTCACCGAAGGAGGTGGACCCGCTCGGTCACCCTCCGCGGGGGTGAGCCTGACCACCGTCCTGCAGCACCTGCGGGCCCCGCGGCGATGGCGAGGCGGGCCGGCGTGGCTCGTCATGATCGCGAACGTCGATGCTGCGAGCATCCTGACCGCCCTCGCCTCGGGGGCGAGCTACCGTTACGACCTTGTCTGGTTCCTCGCTCTCCTGACCGCTCCGCTGTTCTTCATCCAGGAGGCCGCCGGCCGCATCGGGGCGGCGGCAGGGAAGGGCCTGGGAGAGCTGGCGCGCGAGCGGTTCAGCCCCGGCGCCGCCCGGAGCGTCGCCCTGTCGATGGCCGTCGGCGACGTCGCGATCTACGTCGCGGAGTACGCCGGCATCGCCCTCGGTCTCGGCCTGTTCGGGATCCCCCCGGTCGTCTCCCTGCCGATCGCCTTCGGGGTCCACATCGCCCTCGTCGCCCAGGGCCGTTACGCCTGGGTCGAGCGGGTCCTCATCGCGGTGTCGCTCGGCGTGGTGGTCGCCCTCACGGTCGAGGTCCTCCACCAGCGTCTCCTCCCGTACTCCCCGCTCTCCGCGCCCCTCAGCCCCCCGTTCTTCTTCCTGCTCGCGGCGAACGCCGGCGCGGTCGTGATGCCGTTCATGCTGTTCTTCCAGTCGTCGGCTACAGCGGCCAAGAGGACGACCCTCGCCATCTCGCGGCAGTCGACCCTCCTCGGCTCGGCGGTCAGCGAGGCGCTGATGATCATGATCGTCGTCATCGGCGCCGGGATCGGCGTCTCGATCGACGTCGCGAACCGCACGCAGTTCGCATCGGTCCTGGACGCCGCGCTCAGCCCCCCCTGGGCGTACGTGCTCGGGCTGGGCCTCGTGGCGGCAGCCTTCCTGGCCCTGGTGGTCGTCTCGCTCGGCAGCGCCTGGGGTCTCACCGAGTCGTTCGGCCTCTCCTCGCGGGCGACGCTCTGGATCTACGCGCTGGAGAGCGTCCCGGCGGTGATCGTCCCGTTCCTGTTCCCCCGGTGGGTCAGCCTCGTCCTCGCCCTGATGGTGGCGATGGTGTTCATCCTGGTCGTGCCGGGGGTGATGGTGGGCCGCCTCGCGGCTGATCCCAAGGTCATGGGCCCGGCCGCGTCCCGCGGGTTCTGGCGCACCGCCTACTGGGCCAGCCTGCTCTCCGTGGTCGCCGTGGGCGTCCTCGGGGTCGCCGTCTACGCCTGAGGCGCAGGACCCCGACCGGGTCGACCGGAAGGGCCGGCCCTTGCTCCCCGTGCGGTTCAGCCCCCGATCTCAGGGATCCGGTCGACCAGGTAGTCCGCGATCGCCAGCGAGGAGGTCGCCGCGGGAGAGGGGGCGTTGAGGACGTGGAGCGCCCTCCGCCCCTCCACGAGCAGGAAGTCGTCGACCAGCTCTCCGCCCGGACCCAGCGCCTGGGCGCGGACGCCGGCTCCCCAACCGTCGAGGTCGTCCCGCGCGAGACGGGGGACGAGCCGCTGCAGGTCCCCGAGGAACATCGCCTTGCTCAGCGACCGGAGGCCCTCACGGACCGACATCGGCCAGTACTGCCGGGCCATGCGGACGAACCCCGGATAGAGCGCGAAGCCGGCGAGGTCCCTCCAGGCGAGGTCGCCGCGTCGGTACCCTTCGCGCGCGAGCGCCAGGACCGCGTTCGGACCGGCCTCCACCGACCCGTCGATCCGAGGCGTCAGGTGCACGCCGAGAAACGGCAGGTCGGGGTCGGGCACGGGGTAGATGAGACGGTGCACGAGCTCGCCGGCCCGGGCGGTCAACGAGTAGTACTCCCCGCGGAACGGAACGATCAGACAGGGGGGTCGGGGACCGGCAAGCGCGGCCAGCCGGTCCGCCTGGAGGCCGGCAGCGTTCACGAGGAAGCTCGCCTCGATCGTCTCGTCACGGGTCCCCACCTCGACGCCGCCGGCGTCGATGCGGAGGCTTCCGACGCTGCGGCGCGTGCGCACCTCCCCGCCCATCGCCCGGATGTCCTGGACGAGGGCGTTCGACACGGCCGTGTAGTCCACGATCCCGGTCCCTGGTACATGCAAGGCGGAGAGTCCGCGTACCTCCGGCTCTAGGGCACGCAGCTCCTCCGGCGCGAGCACCCGCACGTCCGGAACGCCGTTCGCCTTCGCCCGCTGCCCGAGCTCGGACAGCGGTCCCAGTTCGGTCGGGCGGGTGGCGACGATGACCTTTCCGCAGATGCGGAACGGAAGTCCGCGCTCGCGCAGGTAGTCGAGCAGGAGGCGGCGGCCCGAGAGGCAGAGCCGCGCCTTCAGCGACCCCGGCCGGTAGTAGACACCGGAGTGGATCACGCCGCTGTTGTGTCCGGTCTGGTGGGAGGCGACCCGCTCCTCCTTGTCGAGGACGAGCAGCGGGAGGCCCGGCCGGCGGCGGAGCAGCGTGTAGGCGGTGGCGAGGCCGACGATCCCGGCGCCGACGATGACGATCGGCCGAGCCACGGCCCCCTCCGGCGGACTAGCGGGGACGGGGATAAACCGTGATGGGCGCTGCCCGGGCGACGGGGTCGCGGCCCGCCGGCGCGGTGCAGCGCGTCCCGACCGTTCCTCGTGTCGGGCCGCCCGGGTCGGCGGGGCGCAACGGGCAGGGCTAAGCGACCCGGGGCGATACCGCGGCGATGCAGACGCGTCAGCTCGGACGCGACGGCCCCCGCGTGTCGGCGATCGGCCTCGGCTGCATGGGCATGTCGCAGTCCTACGGGACGCCCAACGATGCGGAGTCCCTGGCCACGATCGAGCGGGCCCTCGAGCTCGGCGTGAACTTCCTCGACACGGCCGACATCTACGGCCCGTTCACGAACGAGAGGCTCGTCGGACGCGCCCTGCGCGGACGGCGGGAGGAGGTCGTCCTCGCGACGAAGTGCGGTTTCGTCCCGGGGCCGGCCGGGGCGCCCAGCCGGGTCGACGGGAGCCCCGAGCACATCCGGGCGGCGTGCGACGCGAGCCTCGAGCGGCTCGGCGTGCGGACGATCGACCTGTACTACCTGCACCGCGTCGACCCGAGGACCCCGATCGAGCAGAGCGTCCGGGCGATGGCCGAACTGGTCGCTGAGGGCAAGGTCCGCTACCTCGGCCTGTCGGAGGTACGGGCGAGCACGCTGCGAAGGGCCCACGCGGTCCATCCGATCACGGCGGTCCAGAGCGAGTACTCCCTCTGGACCCGCGAGCCCGAGGAAGGGATCCTACCGGCCTGCCGGGACCTCGGGGTCGGGTTCGTCCCGTTCAGCCCGCTCGGTCGCGGCCTGTTGTCCGGACGCCTCCGCTCGGTCGACGGGCTGCCCTCGGACGACTTCCGACGCGAGAACCCCCGGTTCTCGGGGGGGAACCTCGAGCGGAACCTCGGACTGGTCGACCGCCTCGGCGTCGTGGCGCGCGGCAAGGGTTGTCTGCCGGCGCAGCTCGCCCTCGCCTGGGTCCTGGCCCAGGGCGAGGAGGTGGTCCCGATACCGGGGACGAAGCGGCGGGCCTACCTCGAGGAGAACGTCGCCGCGGTCGACCTCAAGCTGTCCCGCTCCGAGCTCGACCAGATCGAGGCGGCGGTCCCCAAGGGCTCGGTCGCCGGGGAGCGGTACACCCCCGCGAGCCAGGCCCTGGTGGAACGCTGACCGGCCCCCGCGTCCGGACCTCGTTGCGCGGGCCGGTCGGCGAGCCGCGCGGGATTCACCGGGCGGGCGTCGAGCCGACCGGGACCGGGGAGCCCGAGCGGCCCATCTCGCCGCGGAACAGGTCACCGAGGAGGCCGAGGACGAGCGCGGTGAGGAGCAGGTCCAGCCCGTAGGAGAGGAGGAACGGTCGGCCGAGGTCGACCAGGGACCTGAGCGCGAGAAGGTAGTTGGTCGAGGCGACCGTCCCGATCGCCCACAGCCACCATCGGGCCCGGCGCCCCAGGAGGGCGACCGGCACGAGGAAGACCAGCTCGGTGAACGAGAGGAACTGGGTCAGCAGGATCGTCCCGGTCAGGACGAGCGCCGCGGCCCCCAGATCGGTGCGCGCCTTCGCCCAGCAGACCGCGACGAGCACGACCGTCAGCGACGCCTGGAGGACGGTGACCAGCCCGGACGGCTGCACCCAGCCGGTGCCCTGCAGCAGACCCCAGTAGTTCAGCGCGAAGTGCGAGCGCGAGAACTGGGCGAAGAACACCGGCTCGGTGAACCGGCGGCCGTAGACCCCCGCGGTCGCCAGCGTGACCGCCGCGAACACCCCTAGGGCGAGCCCTCCGGCGAGCCAGCGGCGAGCACCCGCCCGGCCCGAGGACGCCACGACCGGGAACAGCGCCGGGAACCGGCCGGTCGCCAGGAACCCCCCCACGGCGCCCGCGCGGGGCCAACCCCGGCGGGCGAGGTAGAGGACGAGCAGGACGGAGAACGGGACGAGGGCGAGGCTCGCCCCGTCGACCTGGACGGCCACGATCGGGAGATAGAGGAACGAGCCGAGCACGAAGACGGTGGCCCGCGCCCGTCCGTCAGGGGCGACCGACCAGAGGAGCGGGACCAGGGCCACCGAGACGGCTCCCCACAGGACCAGAACTCCCGCCGGCCCGGCGAGGCTGCCCAGCGCGTCGATCAGGACGGAGGCGAGCCCCGCCGGGACCGGATTGGTCGACACCCCGCAGGCCGTGATCGTGAACGGGTTCCCCCCGGTGAGGAAGGCCCGGCCCGAGGTGACGAGGGTCGTCAGGTCCGAGGGTCCCCCGGAGGTGCACCCGTACTCGCCGAGGGCCCAGGTCGTGAGGGTGGCCGCCGCGAAGCTCGCAGCGGCGAGGACGGTGAGCAAGGGCACGTCGACCCACCCGAGGTCCGTTCGCCCGGTCAGGCGGGCGCTCCAGCGCCGCAGCCGATCGCGCCAGCCCGGGAACCGCGGGGACTCGTAGGCGAGCAGCAGGAGGCCGATCGCCGAGAAGACGAGGACGAACGCGGCGAGGGCCGCGGGGGTGTCGAACGCGTTCTGTGCGAGGGTCATCCCTTAGCTCTGCGGGCTCGTTCCGAGGACGAGGGTCCCCCTGCCGATCCCTCCCGGTACGGTGGCGGGCAGGAGGACCGGAGGCGGTCCGCCTACCGCGCGGTCTCCGGGGTGAGGTTCTCGCGCAGGAACGTCAGCACCTTCGCCCACGCGTCGTTCGCCGACTCGGCGTGGTAGTTCGGACGGGCATCATTGAAGAACGCGTGCTTCGCCCCCGGATAGACCTGGTAGCGGAACGATCGGCCGGCCCGCTTCATCGCCTCGGCGAGCGCCGGGACCTGCCCCGTGACCCCAGGGTCCTCTCCCCCGTACAGCCCGAGGACCGCCGCCCGGATCCGGGGCACGTCTTCGAGCGGAGGGTTCTGCCCGTAGAAGATGACCGCGGCCCGCAGGTCCGGGTCGACCGTCGCGAGGCGCCCGGACATCGCACCCCCGAAGCAGAACCCGACCGAGGCGGTCCGCCGAGGGTCGACCCCGGGGAGCGTACGGAGGTGCTGGGCCGCGGCGAGAAGGTCGAGGGCGAACCCCCGCTGGACCGGCGGGCTCGTCACCTTGCCGAACGCCTCGAGGATCGGCCGTCGCTCGGCCGGCTGCGTGGCGGTGAACGCCGCGAACCGGGACGGGTCCCGCCGCAGGTCCGGGGGGGCGTCCGCGAGCGACCTCATGGCGAGGGCGACGTTCGCGGGGGTCAGCAGGGTGGAGAGCTCGCCGGTGAACAGGTTGGGGGCCAGCGCGACGTACCCTTCCCGCGCGAAGCGCCCCGCGACGTCCCGGATGTGCGGGTCCGGTCCGAAGATCTCATGGATGAGGAGAACCCCCGGTCGCCGGCCGTCCGACCGCTCCGGCCGGGCGAGCCAGGCCTCGAGCTCCCGGTCGTGTCCGGGGATCCGGATGACGCGGGCCTCCGCCATCGCGGCCGGCCTACGGGACGGGTCGCTCAAAACCCCGTCGGAGTCCCGTCGGCCGGCGTGCGGGGGGCCCACCGGAAGGCCCCGCCGGCCGACTCCCCTCACCGCTGAGGAGCGGCCGGGAGGCGCCCGCTCGGCAGCAAGGGGAGGGAGCGGAGGCGCAGCCCGCTCGCATCGAAGAGGGCGTTGGCCACCGCCGGCGCTACCGTGATCATCGGGGTCTCTCCAGCCCCCGCCGGAGGGAGGTCGAGCCGGTCGATCAGCTCGACGTCGATCTCCGGCAGGTCCGAGAAACGGGGGACGCGGTACTGCGAAAGCCGGGGGTTCGCGAGGACGCCGGCGTCAAAGTGGATCGCCTCGTAGAGGGCCTCCCCGAGGGCCATCGTCTGCGCGCCCTCGACCTGGCTGCGGAGATTGTCCGGGTTGACGACGGCGCCGGCCTCGAACGCGCTGACCAGGCGATCGACCTGCACCCTCCGGTCGCGACCGACCGAGACCTCGGCCACGGTGGCGACGCGGCTCCCCTTCTCGAGGCCGACCGCGAGGCCGAACCCCCGACCGGCCGAGCGCGAGCGGCCAGCCCAGCCGGCCCGGGCGGTCACCTGCCGCAGGACAGCGAGGAGACGGTCGTCCGCGAGGTTCCGTTCGCGGAACACCAGCGGGTCGAGGCCGGCGAGGCCGGCCAGCTCGTCGATCACCGACTCCCGAGCGAAGTTGTTGGGGTTGGCGGCCAGGGCGCGCAGCGACCCCTGCGGCAGCGGCGAGCGGGCCTGCGTGCTGCGGACGCGACGGTTCGCGACCCGGTACGGCGCCCGGAGCGCGGCCGCCCCGCCGTTGAGGTTGGCGAACGCCCACCCCACGAGATCGCCCGACGGGCCGACGCCCGCGCGGACGTCGATCACCGACATCGGTCTCAGGTAGCCGTGCTCGAACTCCTCCTCCCGGCTGAACGCGACGCGGACGGGGTGTCCGGCAGCTCGAGCCAGACGGGCCGCGGCGGTGGCGACCGGCGCGGCGTGCTTGCCCCCGAACCCCGAACCGGTCGGCGGGACGATCACCCGCACGTCCTCCTCAGCGATGGCGAGGGTTCGGGCGAGCTCGCCCCGCACGCGGAACGGGGTCTGGGTCCCGACCCAGACCGTGAGCCTCTCCGAGTCCCACTCGGCGAGGGCACACTGCGGCTCGAGAGGGACGTGCGCGATGTACGACGAGCGGTACGTGGCAGAGACCGTCCAGCGCGCTCCGCGAAGGGCCGTCTCGACGTCCCCGGCCTGGTCGTCGTCCGTGTCCCAGTCATCCCCTTCGGCGGGGTGGCTCCGGAGGTACTCCTCGATCTCCCGCTCGGAGGGCTGGGGCGTACGATCCCAGGTGGCGGGCAGGACGCGGAGCGCGGCCCGGGCTGTCAGCGGGCTGGCCGCCACCGCCCCGACGAACTCGCCCTCGCGCACGAGCTGAACGCCCGGAGCCGAAGACGCGGGAGCGACCCCCAGGTCGCGCAACCTCGCACCGTAGGAAGGAGGCCAGAGGACCGCCCCGTGGAGCATCCCCGGACGGTCGAGATCGGTCGCGTAGCGCCGCCGGCCCGTGACGACCTCCTCCGCGCCCAGGTCGACCGTGGGGCGACCGGCCCGCGTCCAGTTTGACGGAGGCGTGGTCCGCGTGGCGGGGTCGACGAGGACCCGGTGCCGTCCGCCGCGCACCAGCTCGGCGAACGGTAGGGCGGCACCCCCTTCCCGGGCCCGGACCTCCCCGTCCGCGGCCTCGAGCTCGGTCGGGGGTCGTCCGAGACGCGCGGACGCCAGCTGCACGAGCCCCTCCCGGGCTCCGGCACCGGCGAGCGCGAGCGCGGGGGCCGCGTCCGGCATCGACCGGCTGCCGAACGTTCCCATGTCCCACGGACAGAGGTCGGTGTCGCCCATGACCAGCTCCACCCGGGCCGGGGCGACCCGAAGCTCCTCGGCCAGGACGAGCGTCAGGGCCGTCCGGGTCCCCTGGCCGACCTCGGCCTTTCCGATGAAGCCCCGGAGGCGGCCGTCCTCCCCGACGTGCACCCAGGCCCCGCCGGTCGGGGGCGACCACTCGGACCCTCCCTCGCCCCCGGGCCGACGGCCCGGCAGCACGGCGACCAGGCCGGCTCCGAGGAGCTCGAAGTACTCGCGTCGCTCCGGGGGGGTCCGGTCCCAGGGGCGAGCCGGACGGGCGATCTCGTTCATCGCGACGCTTGCCCCCGGGCGAGCGCGGCCGCGCGCTCCACCGCCTCCAGGATCCGCCGGTAGCCGCAACAGCGGCACAGGTTCCGATCGAGCGCGCTCACGATCTCGTCCCGGCTCGGCTCGGGCCGGGACCTCAGCAGCGCCGTGGCGGCCACGATCATGCCGGGCGTGCAGTACCCGCACTGGAACGCCCCGAGCTCCGCGAAGGCCCGCTGCACGGGGCTCAGGGTCCCCTCGCGGACGAGACCCTCGATCGTCGTCACGTCCCGGCCGAGCGCGTCCGAGAACGGGACCTGGCAGGAGAGCACGGGGGACCCGTCGAGCAGCACGGTACACGCCCCGCACTGGCCCTCCCCGCAGCCGTACTTCGTACCCGTGAGGTGGAGCTCGTTGCGCAGGACGGCGAGCAGCGGCCGGTCGAGCGGAACGTGCGCGAGCTTGCGGATCGTTCCGTTGACCCGCACCGTCCCCGAGGAATCGACCATCTTCCCTCCTCCCATCGCCCGGACCGGACGGCCCGCCGCCTCCCGCCCTAGGACGGCTGGGCCGTCCCTCCGCATCGGCGCCTCGCTCATAGCCCCGAGCCGTCGGTCCCGCGGGACGGTCGCGCCGGGACGGCCCCGGCGCCTCGGCGGAGCGTCGGCGGGACCGCCCGTCGAAGGCCCCTCGACC
>Ga0187780_10002657_pt1 | contig 13408 bp, 8 predicted proteins | sample 1015_Q2_SP10_20__FD_132429 | JGI IMG/M metagenome (GOLD analysis project Ga0187780, IMG submission 132429) | Tropical peat soil microbial communities from peatlands in Department of Meta, Colombia - 1015_Q2_SP10_20_MG | ecosystem: Environmental > Terrestrial > Soil > Wetlands > Peat | place...
GTAGGCGGCGATGATGATCAGCAGGGCGAAGACGGTGGGCCGGACCACGCTCCGGGTCGCCTCCCGGATGCCGTCCTCCACCGTCTCGTCCCTCCGGTGGAGGGCGAGCCGGGCCAGGATGGCCTCGATGATCACCACCCCTCCGTCGACGATGACCCCGAAGTCCACTGCGCCCATGGAGAGGAGGTTGGCGCTCATGCCGCGCAGCTTGAGGTAGATGAAGGAGCTGAGCAGCGAGAGCGGGATGAGCAGGGCCACCACCAGCGCCGCCCGCAGGTCGAGGAGGAAGACGAAGAGCACCAGGGTGACCAGGGCCGCCCCCTCGAGCAGGTTGCGCCCCACCGTGGTGAGGGTGGTTCCCACCAGCTCGGTGCGGTCGTAGAAGGGAAGGAGGCGCGCCCCCTCCGGCGCCAGGCGGTGGTCGATGTCGCGCACCGCGGCGCGCACGCGCGCCAGCACCTCGGAGGGATTCTCCCCGCGCCGCATGAGCACCACGCCCTGGATGGTGTCCAGGTTCTCGTCCCGGCTGACCACCCCCTGGCGAGGAGCCCAGCCCTCGGAAACGGCGGCCACGTCCTTGAGGAAGAGGGGCGTGCCCTCCTCGGTGCCCAGCCGGACGGACTTGAGGTCCTCCACCGAGGAGAAGAGGCCCTCGCTGCGGATGACCAGCTGCTCGGCGCCGCGCTCCAGCACCCCGCCGCTGGCGTTGACGCTCCCGTTCTTGATGCCTGCCTCGAGCGCGGCCAGGGTCAGCCCGTGGGCCGCCAGGCGCGCCGGATCCGGCTGGACGTGGATCTCGCGCTGCAGCCCTCCGATGCTCACCACGTCGGCCACGCCGTTGACCCGGAGGAAGGCCGGCCGGACCACCCAGTCTTGCAGCGTGCGGAGCTTCATCGGGTCGTTCCGCGCCCCGACCAGCGTGTAGCGGTACACCTCGCCGATGGGCGTGGCGTAGGGGCCGAGCTGCGGGACGATGCCCTCGGGCAGGTCCGCCTCGCGGAGCCGCTCCAGCACCTGTCCGCGCGCCCAGAGCCCGTCCACCCCGTCGTTGAAGGTGAGGGTGATGTAGGAGAGCCCGAAGAGCGACAGGTTGCGGAACCGGGAGAGCTGGGGGATGCCGTTCAGCGCCCGCTCCAGCGGAAGGCCGATCTGCCGCTCCACCTCCTCGGCCGGCTGGCCGGGGAAGAGGGTGATCACCTGCACCTGGGTGTCGGTGGGGTCGGGGAAGGCCTCCACCGTCAGGCCGCGGAAGGAGAACCAGCCCCACAGCGCGACCAGCGCGGTGAAGGCGAGCACCGCCCCCTTGTTGCGCAACGAGAACTGGACCAGCGACTCGAACATGGGTCCTAGTTGGCCAGGTCGATCTGGTTGAGGAGGAGGATGGCTCCCTTGCTCACGTAACGGGTGCCGGGCTGAAGTCCGCTCCGCAGCTCGACCTCCCCCTCCCGCTGTCGCCCCGGGGTGACCGCCATCCGCTCGAGCTTTCCCGTGCCCCGGGCGACGAAGACCATCGAGCGCTGGCCTTCGGTGACCACCGCCTCGGCCGGGACGCGGACGCGCTTCACCGACGGGTCGGGCTGGAGCTCGACGTCGACGAAGGAGTTGGGCCGGAGCGCCCGGTCCTCGTTCTCCGCCCGGATGCGGAGCTCCACCGTGCGGCGCTTGGCGTCCACCACGTCCGAGACACGCTCCAGCACGCCGGCCCGGTGGATGTTGCCGGCCTGGGTGTGGACGGTGACCGGCGCGCCGGCGGTCAGGTCGTAGGCGTCCTGCTCCTGGAGATCGGCCACCACCAGCACCTCGCCCAGATCGGAGATGCGCAGGAGCGGCTTGTCCCCGCCGGCCTGCACCTCCTGGCTGGCGACCACGTCCAGGTCGACCACCGTCCCCGAGCGGGGCGCGACCACCCAGAACAGGTTGTCCGACTCGGAGGCGATGCGCAGGGAGGCGCGCTTGGCCTGGGCGGCCCGGAGCGCCAGCTCCGACTCGCGCAGCTCGGCCTCGGCGGCCAGGGCGTCCTTCTCCGGCGCCGCCTTGAGCTCCACCAGCTCCCGGGCCCGGGTGGCCAGCCGCTGCTTCACCTGGACCGCCTCGCGGGCCGAGGCGAGCTCCTTTTCCAGATCCGCCCAGGCGCCGCTGCGGACGCTGAACAGCCGGTCGCCCTCCTTCACCTGATCCCCGAGCCTGACCAGGACCCGCTCCACCCGCCCCTGGAGCGGCGTGCCGACCGAAGCCGTCCGCTTCTCGTCGAACTGCACCCGGCCCGGCGCGGGCAGGGGCGGAAGGGCGGGCGCCTCCCGCGCCACCGCCAGCTCGACGTACTTCCACTGCGGCGCGTTCTCGGCCAGGGTGAGCGAGTCTCCCTGGACGCCGATGCCCGGGGGACGGGGGGGCGGCGGGCGGGGGCGCTCGAGGAACGCCCAGCCGAGGGCGAGCAGCCCCACCGCGACCAGGGCCGCGCCGGCCACCCGGGGCGGCGTGGCCCTCCGGCGAAGGCCGGCCAGCGTCGCCAGGACGGCGGACGTCGGCTCAGGGGACATGGGGCGCCGAGTCGGGGAACGGGGGAAGCTCGCCGGCGGCACGCGAGCGCGCCACCGAGAGCCGGAAGGTGAAGAGGTCGAGGTCGGCGGCGTCGAGCTGAAGCTCGCCCAGGGTCCGCCGGGCGAGGAGCAGGTCGGGCAGCGGCGCGCCACCCCGCTGGACCGCGCTCTCCAGCCGCTCCACCACCTCGCGCGCCAGGGGCACGGTCCGGTCGCGGAGCCGGATGCGGCGGTCCATGGCCGCCTCCCGCTGCGCGGTGAGCGCCGTCACGTCGCGCTGCGCCTGCGCCAGGAGCAGCGAGCGGGCGCTGGAGGCAGCGGTGGCGGTGGCCGTGGCCGCCTCGGCGTCGGCCTGGCCGTGGTCGAAGAAGGTGAGCGGGAAGGAGATGCCGAGGAAGAGGCTCTGGTGCTGGTTCCCGGCGATGGTGAACTGGTCGAGCAGATACCCGAAGCGGAAGGTGGGATCGGGGATCCAGCGGTTGTGGGCCAGGGTGAGCAGGGACTCGGCGCTCGCCTCCTGCGCGGTGAGCGAGCGGAGATCCGGCCGCTGGTCGAGCACCGGCGGCCGGAGCGCGCCGATGCCCAGCCGCCCGTTGAGGTAGGCGGAGGCCTCGGCCGGGGAGTCGAAGGGGAGGCAGGTCAGGCCGACGGTCTGCGAGCAGACGAGCAGCGCCGCCGACAGCTTCTCGCGCTCCTCGCCGAGGTTGGAGGCGAACTTCTCCGCTTCCAGATCCGCCCGGTCGGCATCCAGCCCGGCGATGTCGCCCTTGGCCGCGCGCTGCCGCTGGAGCTCGGCCAGGCGTTCGGCGTTGGCCACCGTCTCGGCCAGGGCGGCGATGCGGATCTGCGCGGTGGCGATCTCGGCGATGCGCTCCTGGAGGTCGAACCACCGCTGGCGGAGGAGCTCCAGGGCGTCCAGTGCCGCCGCCTCGCGGGCGCTGCGCGCCGCGGCCTCGCGCGGGGCGCGCTTGCCAAGCTCCACCAGCTGGTTGAGGGTGAAGGTGTAGTTGGGCACCTCGGTGAAGCGGTCCAGCCCGGGGGGGTTGGTCGGCCCGATGGGGAAGGTCGCCCAGAGGAAGTCGAAGCCGGGGTTGGGCCAGACCTTGGCCCGGGTCAGCTCGGCGCCGGCCAGCCGCACCCGGAGCTGGGCGGCGACCAGGTCGGGCGAGCGCGCCCAGAGGAGGGCGGTGAGGTCGGCGTCCCCGGGAGGGTGCGAGAGGTTGAGCGCGGCCGGGCCATCCGCCCGCGCCGCCATGGCGACGAGTCCGACGAGGAGGCAAGCAATCTTCACGGCGAAGGAAGGATAGAACGCAATCCGCGTGCCTCTCCTGTGCGACAGGAGCGCCACCGCCGTCCGATGCAAGGGGATTGCACCGGGCCCGGCCCCGGTGTCGGTTTCTTGAATCCCGGGGGCTAGTCCTCGATGCGCTTGAGGAAGGTGGGGTAGGAGAGGCCGAGCGCCTTGGCCGCCTCCACCCGCCGGCCTCCGAGCTGCTCGAGGACGTGCCGCGCGTAGCGCCGCTCGAGCTCCTCCATGGCGATGGGCGCTCCCCCCACCACGAAGGGGCCGGACCCGGGCGGCATTCCCGGGATGGGCTCGGGCCGTCCGTCGAGCACCGGCAGGTCCAGCTCCGGTCCCGGCTCGAGCACCAGGGCGCGCTCGAGCACGTTCCTGAGCTCGCGAACGTTCCCCGGGAAGGGGTAGCGGAGGAGCCGCTCCCGGGCCACGCTCCCGAGGAGCGCTCCCTTGCGCCCCAGCTCGGCGGCCAGCTCGGCGAGGAGCGCCTCGGCCAGGGGAACGATGTCCTCGGGCCGGTCCCGGAGCGGCGGCACGTGCAGCGCGAAGACGCTGAGCCGGAACCAGAGGTCCTGCCGGAAGCGTCCGGCGCGGATCTCCGCCTCCAGATCCCGGTTGGTGGCCGCCACCACCCGGGCGTGGCTCGTCTCCTCCGAGCTGCTCCCCACCCGCCGGTAGCGCCCCGAGTCGAGGAAGGTGAGCAGCTTGGCCTGGAGCGCGACCGGCAGCTCGCCCACCTCGTCGAGGAACAGCGTTCCGCCGTGGGCCGCCTCGAGCAGCCCCCGCCGGGCCGCCCGGGCGTCGGTGAAGGCCCCCTTCTCGTGTCCGAAGAGCTCGCTCTCCACCACGCTCTCGGGAAGCGCCGCGCAGTTGACGTGCACGAAGGGCGCCTCGCTGGGGTGAGCCAGCACATGAAGGTGCCGGGCGAGGACCTCCTTCCCCGAGCCGGTCGGGCCGAGCAGCAGGACCGGGCTACGCGGGGTGGTGGCGATGCGCTCCAGCGCGGCCAGCACCTGGCGCATGGCCGCCGAGGCGGGGGGCACCAGCCGGCGCCGCCGGAGGATCTCCGCCTCGGCGCGCGAGAGCCGGTCGCGGAGGCTCTGGTCCCCGAAGGCACGGCGGACCCGGAGCACCAGATCGGCCAGCTCCACCGGCTTGGCCACGTAGTCCGCGGCCCCGGCCCGGATGGCGTCCACGGCGCTCTGGATGTCCCCGTGGGCGGTGACCATCAGCACCGGCACGTCGCTGACCTGGGAGCGCAGCGAGGCGAGGAAGTCCAGGCCGTCGCCGTCGGGCAGGCGCCGGTCCAGGATCACCGCGTCGGCGACGTCGGTGTCCAGGGCGCCGCGGGCCTCGTGGAGGCTGCGCGCCAGCCGCACCGTCCAGCCCTCGCGGGCCAGCGCCGCCTGCGCCAGGGAGGAGAAGGCCCGGTCGTCGTCGACGAGCAGGACCGAGCGCTTCATGCCCGGGCGTCCCCGCGCTGCAGCTCGACCGTGAAGCGGCTTCCCCGCCCCGTCCGCTCGAAGGCCAGCCGCCCCCCTTGCCGCTCGACCGCCTGTCGCGCCATGGAGAGCCCGAGGCCGATTCCCTTCGACTTGCTGGTGACGAAGGGCTGGAAGAGGTGACCCTCGAAGTCGGAGGGCGGCCCGCCGGCGTTGTCCTCCACCACCACCCGGGCCGTCCGCCCCGAGCCCCGCGCCTCGACGCGGACCAGCGGGCTGGGCTGGCGGCCGAGATCCTTCGCCGCCACCGCCGCCTCGATGGCGTTGCGGAGGAGGTTGTCCAGGGCGGTGGTCAAGAGGAGAGGGTCGCAGCGGACGGTGAGCGGCGCCTCGAGGTCCGTCTCCAGCGAGACCTCGGTCGCCTCGGGCAGGTCTCGCACGCCGTCCAGCGCGTCCCGCACCAGCTGGGCCAGACCGGCGTCGGTGAGCTGCGCCTGGGCCGGACGGCCGAAGGAGAGGAGCGACTGGGCCAGGTGGCCGAGCCGGTCGATCTGCCCGCGGATGCTCCGCGCGGCGAGCGCCGGGTCGCCGCCGTCCCGGAGCAGGGAGGCGGCCGCCTTCAGCCCGTTGAGGGAGTTCTTCACCTCGTGGGCGATGAGCGAGGAGGCGGTGCCCAGGGCGGCCATCTTTTCCTGCTGGACGGCCCGCGCCTCCATCTGCTGCCACGTCCCGTACGTGCGCCGGAGGAAGAGGGTGAAGAGGAGCACGGTGAGGCCCTGCACCACCATCGACACCAGGAGCTCGGCCAGGAAGCGCTGGCGGACCGAGGTGAGCATGGCCGCCTCGTCGGCCACGAGCAGCAGCCGCAGCCCGGTCCGTCCGACCGGCATGGCCACGGCGAACTCGGGAACCCCGGTCAGCTCCAGCGTCACGCCGCTTCCCTGCGCCAGGAGGTGCTCGAGTCGCTGCGGAAAGCGCTCGGCATTGACCCATGGCGGTGGCACGGCCGGAGCGAGCACCGAGCCGGCCGGGTCGGCCACCACCAGCTGGACGTGCTCGTTCACCGGGCGCCCCCCGGGGAGCACGTGCTTGCCGGCGTCGAGCAGTCCGACCACCGCCCCGGTGACGTGGGCGCCGCGGAGGACGGGCACGGCCACGACGAAGGTGCGCCCGCCGGGCACGAAGGCGTCGATGACCGGGGACTCGGTGAGGAGCATCCGCTGGAACCAGGCGCGGGTGCGCAGGGAGATGGGGGGCAGGGCGTCCTTCGGCTCGCTCCAGGCCGGCACGCCCCGCTCGTCGAGCACGGCCACCACGGTGAAGAAGGCCGAGTTGTGGTGGGCGAAGTCGAGCAGGGCCTGCTCGGGCGCCAGGGTCTCGTCGCGAAGGTCGACCTGGGGCCGCGAGGCGAGCCGCTCCAGCTCGGCGACCAGCGCCCGGATGTGGGTATCCAGGGCATCGGCGTAGACGGCCGCCTCGCGCACCACCCGCATGTGGAGCAGCCGCCTCGCCTCCGCCACGTCGGTCCGGTATCCGAGCAGGGGGACGAGCAGGGCGAGCGCGGCCAGGAGCCCGAGCGCGATCAGCACCCGCCGGGCCAGCCGGCGGTCGGCCCGGCCATGCTCGCCGGCGCGGTGGGGAGGACGGTCCACGGGCAGGCTGGGAACCCTACCCCCGCGCGGCGCTCCGCGCATGCGGCACATCCTCGACCAGCCGGATGGGCGTGGGGTACTTCCCGGTGAAGCAGGCCATGCAGAAGGTCTTCGACTCCGGATCCCCCACCGCCGCTCCCAGCCCATCGACGGAGAGGTAGCCGAGCGTGTCCGCGGTCACGTAGCGGGCGATCTCCTCCACCGGCTGGGTGGCGGCGATGAGCTCCGCCCGCCGCGGCGTATCGATGCCGTAGTAGCAGGGCCAGCGGGTGGGGGGGCTGGAGATGCGCAGGTGAACCTCCGCCGCGCCGGCGCTCTTGATCATGCTGACGATCTTGCGCGAGGTGGTGCCCCGGACGATGGAGTCGTCCACCACCACCACCCGCTTGCCGCGGAGGACCTCCTTGACCGCCGCCAGCTTGAGCTTCACCCCGAAGTGACGGATGGACTGCTGCGGCTCGATGAAGGTGCGGCCGACGTAGTGGCTGCGGATGAGCCCGACGTCGTAGGGGATGCCCGAGACCTGGGAGTAGCCGATGGCCGCCGGGACGCCCGAGTCGGGCACGGCGATGACCAGGTCTGCCTCGGCCGGCTGCTCTCGCGCCAGCTGCCTCCCCAGCCGCTGCCGGGTGGCGTAGACCGAGGCGCCGAAGAGCTCCGAGTCGGGCTTGGCGAAGTAGACGTGCTCGAAGACGCAGCGGGTCGGCCGCTCGGCGGGGAAGGGGTGTGAGGAGCGCAGCCCCATGTCGTCCACCACCACCATCTCTCCCGGCTCCACCTCGCGGACGAAGTTCGCCCCCACCAGGTCCAGGGCGGTGGTCTCCGAGGCGAAGACGGTCGAGTCGCGCAGCTTGCCGAAGACCAGCGGCCGGAATCCGCGCGGGTCCCGGACGGCGACCACCGCGGTCGGGGTGAGGAAGAGGAGCGAGTAGCTGCCCTGCACCTTGCCCAGCGCCTCCACCATCTGCTTGGCCAGGGTCGGCGCCCGGCTCCGGGCCATGAGGTGGATGATGACCTCGGTGTCCGAATCACCGGAGAAGATGGCCCCCTGCTGCTCCAGCTCGGCGCGGAGCTGCGGAGCGTTGGTCAGATTGCCGTTGTGGGCCACCGCCAGCTTTCCGAGCGAGTACTCGACGGTGAGTGGCTGGGCATTCTTGTGCTGGCTCACCCCGCTGGTGGAGTAGCGCACGTGGCCGATGGCCGCCCGGCCGGCGAGCGATTCCAGGTGGCGGGCGCCGAAGACGTCCTGGACCAGGCCCATCTCGCGCCGGACGTGGAAGGCCCTCCCGTCCGCGCTGACGATGCCGGCCGATTCCTGCCCCCGGTGCTGCAGCGCGTGGAGACCGAGGTAGGTGATGTTGGAGGCCTCGGAGTTTCCGAAGATGCCGAAGATGCCGCACATGGCAGGCGGGACATACACTGCCCGGCTGTCGTCTGCACGGCTCCGCCCAGGGGCGGGCGGCGGGTCTGACGCGGAGGGAATGGTCGGCTGGTGTAGGGTGGACGCCGCATGGCGAACGGCGACCACGGCGGCAAGGTCTGCCTCCTCACCGGGGCGACCACCGGCATCGGACGGGCGGCGGCGGAGGGCCTGGCCCGCACTGGCCTGACCCTGGTTCTGGCCGGACGGGACGCGGCCCGGACCGAGGCGGCGGTGGAGGGCGTCCGGAGAGTCTCCGGCAACGACCGGGTCGAGGGCCTGGTGGCCGACCTCTCGCTCGGAAGCGAGGTGCGCCGGCTCGCCGCCGAGTTCCGCGCGCGGCACCGGAGGCTGGACGTGCTGGTGAACAACGCCGGCGCCATCTTCACCCGGCGGGAGGAGACGGCGGAGGGGAGGGAGAAGACGCTGGCCCTCAACCACCTGGCCTACTTCCTCCTCACCCGGGAGCTCCTCGACCTGCTCCTGGCCACCGCTCCGGCCCGGGTGGTCAACGTGGCCTCGGAGGCCCACCGGGGGACGCGGCTCGACTTCGACGACCTGGACTCGAGGCGCCGCTACTCCGGCCTCGGCGTGTACGGGCGGTCCAAGCTCATGAACCTGCTCTTCACCGCCGAGCTCGCCCGCCGCCTCGAGGGCAAGGCGGTGACCGCCAACGCGTTGCATCCCGGCGTGGTGGCCACCGGCTTCGGCGGCAACACTCCCGGGCTGTTCCGGACCCTGGTCCGCATCGCGCAGCCGTTCATGCTCTCGCCCGAGAAGGGAGCCCGGACGCTGGTCTACCTGGCCACTTCGCCGGAGGTGGAGGGCGTGAGCGGGAAGTATTTCTACCGGTGCCGCGAGATGCGTCCCAGCCCGGCCGCCCGGGATCCCGAGTCGGCGCGCCGCCTGTGGGAGCTGAGCGAGCAGCTGGTCTCCGCCTCCCGGACCCGAGCGGCGTGACGCGCTCGACGCGTGCCGGCCTGGCCGCCGGCGCCATCGTCCTTCTGGTGCTCGCCGTCGCCGCTGGCCGCGACCACTGCGCGCTCCGGCGCCCCGGGCCGCCCGAGGTGACGCTGGCCGCCTGGTCGGCCGAGGCGCTCCTGGCCGGTGCGGGCTCCGCGCCGATGGAGGTGCCCTTCCCGGCCGTGGTGGCCGGCTACGGCCTCCCGCGGGCCTCGGTGAGCGCCGCCTCCGTCCCGGTGCGGGCGCGCGCCTTGGTGCTGCAGTCAGGAGCAGTCCGGGCCGGCGTGGTGACGCTCGACCTCTTGGTCGGAGACCGCTCCCTCGAGGACGAGATTCGCGCCGGGGTGGCCGACCTCCGGCTCGGCGACCTCTGGGTGGCGGTGACGCACACCCACTCCGGCCCCGGAGCGTATGCCTCCAATCCGGTGACCGAGGTGGCCGGCACCGGGCTCCTCCGCCGGCCGGTTCGCCGGGCGGTGGTCTCGGCCGCCGTGGGCGCCCTCCACGCCGCCGCCCGGTCGCTCTCCCCGGTGACCCTCCGCTCCGGGGTGGGCGCCGTCCCGGAGCTGGTCGGTGCGCGCTCCTCGCCGGCGGAGGTCGACGTGCGGCTCTCGCGGCTCGTGCTCGACGGCCGCTCCGGGCCCCTGGCGCAGCTCCTCATCCTCGCCTGCCATCCGACGCTCGTCCCCCGCCCGCCGGCCGGGCTGGACCCGGACTGGCCCGGGCGGCTGGCCGACGCCGAGCAGGCCGCCGGCCACGGCGTCACGCTCGTGCTCCAGGGAGCGGTGGGGAATGCCTCCACCGCGCTGCTCGAGCCGAACGGAGAGCGGCTCCAGCGCTTCCTCGCCGAGCTCGGCCGGGGGGTGGACGGTCTCGCCCTCTCTCCGGTGCCGCCGGGGCTCGGCATCGCGCGGGCCTCGGTGAGCCTGCCCGGGCCGGACGCCTCGCGGCTCGTGCCGCCTCTGGCCCGGCCGCTCCTGGACAACGTGCTCTGCGCCGCGGCGCCGCTGCGCGCCGAGGTGGGCATCCTCCGGGTCGGCCCGCTGGTGCTCCTCGGCGTCCCGGCCGAGCCCACCGCCGCCGCCGGGCGCCGGCTCGAGGACGCCGCCGGGGCGCTCCGGGTGGTGAGCCTGGTCAACGGCTACCTCGGCTACGTCGAGACGCCGGAGCACCTCGCCGCTCTTCAGGGCGAGGCGGACCGGCAGCTCCTCGGCCCGGAATTCCTCGAGGCGCTCACCCGGGCATCGCGCTCGGCGCGCGCCGCGCTCCCGCCCTGAGGCCGCCCGGGGCCCCTCACGGAGAGCGGGCTCCGAGCCAGGCGGCCACCTCGGGCAGCAGCCGCTCGCGGAGCGCCACGTCCTGGGCCAGCCGCTCGAGCGTCTGGGCCACCGCCTGCTGGGCCTCGGGAACCGGATGGGCGGCGAGGAAGTCCTTGACCCCGTCCAGGTGAGCCCGGGTGTGCAGATTGCCCAGCGCCTCCACCACCCGGCGGACGAGCATCGGGGCACCGCCGGTGCGGGCGAGCACGTCCGCCCAGCGCTCGCGGATGAGCCGCCAGGCATCCTCCCGCGCGGCGCGGTTGGCGAGCAGTCCGTGGACGTACCCGGCCACGTCCTGCATCGGCACCGCTCCCTCGAGGAGCAGGGTGCGTGCCCGGGCCGAGAGGGCCGGGTTCTCGAAGGCGGTGAGGGCCATCAGGTAGCGCCGCTTGGTGGCCGGATCCGGCTCGGCCGGGAAGGCCGAGCGCAGGAGGTCGAAGAGGCGCGCGTCGCCGGCGCGGGCGGCGATGCCCACCGCGGCGTCGAGCAGGTTCGCCTCCAGGACGTCCCCCTGCTTCTCGAGGAGCCGCCGGACCCGGGCGCTGGCCTCGGAAACCGCTCCCGCGCTGCGGGCCACGCCCCCCACGCCCCGGAGCAGGGAGGCCCGCCGGAGCCGAGCCAGGTCGGGCTCGCCGGGGGCCGGATCCCAGCCCATCCGGGCGAGCGCCGGGCCGAGGAGGTCCTCCACCCGCCGGCGGAAGCGAGCGGTGTCCGTGCCTTCCACCAGGCGTGCCTCGACGAAGCCGAGCTTTCCCACCAGCTCGTCGAGCACGGCGTCGTCCGTCTCGCCCTGGAAGGCGAAGGCCAGCTCGAGGAAATCGGCGATGCGCGCCCGGTTGGCGCGCACCAGCGCCCACTGGTCGGCCAGAAGCCCGATGCGCTCCGCCGGAGCGAGGGCGTCCAGGTGCCGCCGGAGCGCGGCCAGGGCGGCGGCGTCGTAGGCCACCCGGTAGAAGCCGGTGGAACCGGCATTGGCGCACACCCAGGCGATGGGGCCGGAGGCCGGGAGCTCGACGCCCTGCGCCTTCTCCTCGAGGAGGAGGCGGGTCTCGTGCTCGCCCGCGCCATCGCGCCAGCGAAGGACGAGCGGCACCGGCCACTGCTCCTCGCCGGTCGCCGAGGGCTCGGAGAAGAACCGCCCCTGGGAGAGGGAGAGTCGCGCGCCGGCCAGGGACACGCTCACCACCGGGTAGCCCGGCTGGCGAATCCAGGCGTTGGTCACCTCCAGCACTGGCTGGCTGGAGGCGTCGGCCAGCGCGGCCCACAGGTCGTCGGCCACGGCGTTGGCCCGGGCGTGCTTGCGCATGTAGGTGCGGATGCCGGTGCGGAAGTCCTCCTCCCCGAGGAAGCCCTCGATCATCCGGAGCACCGCTCCGCCCTTCTCGTAGGTGATGGCGTCGAAGGCCTCGCCGGCCTCACCGGCGTTTCGCACCGTTCCCCGGATGGGGTGGGTGGAGCGGAGCGCGTCCAGGTGGAGGGCCACCGACTTGCCGGCGTCGAAGTCGAGCCACACGCGCCACCCCGGGTTCCAGGCATCGACGACCTTGTAGGCCATCCAGGTGGCGAAGGCCTCGTTGAGCCACAGGTCGTCCCACCACACCATGGTCACCCAGTTGCCGAACCACTGGTGGGCGAGCTCGTGGGTCACCACCTCCGCCACCCGCTTCTGGACGGCGAGCGGGGCGTGCACCGGATCGAGGAGGAGGGCGACCTCGCGGTAGGTGATGAGCCCGGCGTTCTCCATCGCCCCGGCCTCGAAATCCGGGATGGCCACCTGGTCCAGCTTGCCGAAGGCGTAAGGGAGCCCGAAGTATTCCTGGAGCCGCGGGAGCACGGCCAGGGCCGCCTCCTGTCCGAAGCGGGTGAGGTGGGCCTTCTCGTGCAGCGACCAGGTCCGGACCGGGACCGCCCCGGCGCGCTCCTCCGGGCACCCCTCGAGCGGCCCGACCACCAGCGCCACCAGGTAGCTGGGGAGAAGCTCCGTCTCGGCGAACTCGACCCGCACCTGGCCACCCGGGACCGGCGTGCGGCGGACCGGAACGGCGTTGGAGAGCACCGCCAGCTCCGCGGGAACCTGCACGGTGAGGGCCCAGCGGGCCTTGAAGGCCGGTTCGTCGAAGCAGGGGAACACGCGCCGGGCGTCGGCCGCCTCGAACTGGGTGGCGGCCACCTCGCCGGCGAGGTACAGGCCGCGCAGGCCCTCGGAGAAGCGCCCCGTCCACTCCACGGCGAGGACCGCCTCTCCCGGTCCGACCTCGCGGTCGAAGGCAAGCACCACCGTCTCGCTGGTGGGGAGCAGGCTGGGCGCGGCGGCATGCACCTCGGCTCCGCGGCGCAGCTCGGCGCGGGAGATCTCCAGGGCCAGGGCATGGAGCACCACCTCGCGGACCGGCCGGGAGATGGAGACGGTCAGCTCCGCGGAGCCGCGGAAGGACTTCGCTCGCAGGTCGACCTCCAGCGTGGCCCGAACCCGCCGCGGGAGAACGTCACGAGGGAGGCGGTAATTCCTGTCGTCGGGGCGTTCGGGCATCTTGGGGTCGCGCGACTGTAGCGGAGGTCGGCGCCCCAGCCGGAAAGAAAAGCCGCGGGAGGTGGTGGCCCGGCGAGCTCCCCTGTCGCTCAGGGGCAGGAGCCGGTGAGAGAGGTGATCCAGTCCCGCACCAGCTGCAGACCGGCCTCGTCGACGACGCTGCGGCCGATCTGCGGCATGGCCACCGACGGCTCGGTGGAGGCGAGGCGGTAGGGGATGATCGACGCGTCCGGCTGACCGGGGAC
>Ga0187780_10002658_pt1 | contig 13406 bp, 16 predicted proteins | sample 1015_Q2_SP10_20__FD_132429 | JGI IMG/M metagenome (GOLD analysis project Ga0187780, IMG submission 132429) | Tropical peat soil microbial communities from peatlands in Department of Meta, Colombia - 1015_Q2_SP10_20_MG | ecosystem: Environmental > Terrestrial > Soil > Wetlands > Peat | place...
CTGTAGACGTGGTTCAGAACGGCCTTGAGCCTTCTTCTCTGAAGCTCCCGTAGCCCCTGTCGGGAGATCAGCTCGACGCGCCTTTCCCAGTATCTGGGACCGCCGGGTGACGGCATAATCGCCGACTTACCCTTCCAACGCTACATTCAAGGGTGTTTCGCCTAATTTGCTCGACGTCAATCAACGAGCATCCCTCCCTTCAACGCGTCCCTCACAATGGCCAGCGCCTCTTTCCACGAACAAATAGCGCGTGCCGATTGTCGGCGACTGTCAGCTCTTCGCTCTTGCTAGGGAGTAGACGATGACGAGGAAACCGATGGCCTGGCTGTATGCCTGGATTGTTATCGGGGTGCTGAGGTCCGCCGTGTTCGTGTTATAGATTAAGCCCGCTGCCACTGCACCAGCGGCAACACACGCGAACCCTACCGCCAGCAGGAGCATCGCCTGGCTCTTGGTCCTGCCGTAGGCTCTCCAGGCGTAATAGACGACCACGCCCCCGAAGATGAGGATTAGCGCCTGCGCTATGTCTAGATAGATTGGATCCATTTAGCACGTGTCACCTCCCCTGCTCTTTTTAGGTTTGGATTCGATTCTCAATGATGGCAATTACTTCGCCTCTCTCATTGTCATCCATAGGCGCCTCAGCTTCTCGGCCACGTCTTCGTTGATTAGGGCGTCGACCTTCATGACGCCCCCGTCGAAGGTTACATTGACAGCCTTGTAGGCGCTCCTGAGCAACTCGTACTTCTTGCCGTCCGGGGTGACAATTATCTTCTCGACCACAAGTATCTGGCTGTCTAGGAGCTCGTGGACCCTCCTATAGCATGTGCTCAAGGGTATGTCGTTCTCCCGGCTCATGTCTTCGACCGATTTCGCTTTGGGAATAGCCGATAGGAGGATCTTCCTGGAGTACTCGTCTGCGAGCCCCTCGACCAGCGCCTGGACGCGGGACTGATCGGTTATCTCCAAACGCGGGAAAACGTGGAAATAGCTTATTTGAGTCTATTCCGGTTCGCCCTGACTGAAAAACGGGGAGGAAGCGTGTCCTATTTCTTGGACGCGCTTCTCAGAAAGTACCCGAGCCCACCCAAGACTGCCCCGAGGCAGGCGAGCAGTATGAACCCCCCGATGGGGTTGACCGTCCAGGCCAGGATATTGACGTGAATCTGTCCCGCGTTGTATCCTAGGCCGCCTTCTGCAACAGGTGCCGCCGCAACGCCGGCCAGGTAGCCCTGATACATCATGATGGCCATGGCCCCCGCGACCCCGACGTTCATGAGGAGCAGGTGACCCCATGCGAGAAGGTTCGAGACGCCCTTGTACACCTTGCCTTGGATGTCTTCGATGTAGAAGTAGAAGACTGCGGTGACTGCGGTCGCGACTACGCCTACGACCAGGAACGCGATATAACCGGTGAACAACCAGGTCCCGGCTCCGTTCCCTGCGATGACTTTCGAAGGTGAGTAGTAGGAGTTGACGCCGAGGGCAGTCCACGGTTCGACGATGAGGATTGTGGCTACGACAGCGATGAGTCCCTCTATGACAGCGGCCCAGATGAATCGTCCGGCCCACTTGCCGTGGGTGGTTCCGTTTACGTTTTCCATGGACCCGTCCCTAACCCATGCCGCTTATAACGCCGGGGGACGATTTTCGCTTCTGATAATCAGTTTTAGGGAGAAGGGGCTCAGACCACGCCCCATTCAGCCAACGGATCGCCGTCCCGGCGGGTGCCCTCACGGCTTAGGTCGCATGAGAGGCGGCCGAGGTCCCTTGATGTTCTCGGAGTGCCTTGGCATTCGCCATCACCGTTCCCATGGGCGGGAAAGGGAAATCCGCATTAAATAGCGACACAGACGTCTTGGACGGGGAGAGACGTGTCAAGCGAAGCCGGGTTTGGGCGGATACTCGTTGCCTTCGACGGATCGAAGGACTCGCAAAAGGCAATGGGTCTTGCATGCTCACTCGCACTGAAGTTCGGATCCGAGCTTACCGTCGTCCATGTGTTCTCCTCCCCGTCGGTCGGCTACGGTGCAACTTCCGGAATGCCGGTTCCGGACTACAAGATTCTTGAAGACTCCAAGAAAGCGGCAGCCAAGGAAGTGCTCTCGAAGGGGCTGCAACTCGCTGCGCAGGAAGGAGTCGAGGCTAAGGGGGAGTTGATTGAGGCTCCTTCGGTGGTGGAGGCACTCGTGGAATTCGCAGCCGACAAGAAGGCCGACCTAATAGTGACTGGAACCAGGGGGATGACCGGTTTCAAGAAGCTCATCTTGGGAAGCGTCTCTTCTGGTCTTGTTAATCACGCTCACTGTCCGGTGATGATTGCGAGATGATCCCATGATCTACGTGAAGGACGTGATGACGAGGCACGTGCGGACAATCGGGGAGGAATCGACAATTTCGGAGGCGGCAAAGGTGATGGCTAGGTGGAAAATCGGCGCCCTGGTAGTCGTCGCTGGCGACAGGGCGACGGGCATACTGACTGAAGGGGACGTCTCGCGGCTGGTAGCTAAGGGGCTGGACCCACGCACCACTCCCGTCACCTTAGGCAGGAAGAAGCTGGTCACAGTCGCACCAGACGAGCGAATTGAGGTCGCGGCCAAAATCATGGCAGACGCTGGGGTAAAGAAACTTCCTGTCCTCGAGGAAGGAAAACTAGTGGGCATCCTCACCCAGACTGATATCGTGAACTCCAGCTTCGCCCTTGTGACATCGCTAAAAGAGATGGTTCAGGCTCGCTATCGGCCACCCGACTTCCAGATGTAGTCGACTGGCTAGCTCTACGATTCTTTCGTCGGAAGTGGCTTAAAGCACCTGTGGATAGGGTGCTTCCAACATTGAGTCTCCCATCCTACGCCATAGTCGTCGACTATGTCAGCGAGGGCGAAGTAGCCAACCTGGTTCGAGGGTACGTCGAGCTCAAAGGCACCAGGGTGCGGTTCTCAGGGGTGGCCTACGGCCGGTTCGGGGGTCAGAACTTCTCCCCTCAGTTCTCGAAGGCGGCTAAAACGCGCATTCAGGCGCTGACTGGCGATTTCAACAAGTTCGAAGAGGATATGCAGACTAGGCTGGTACGCGGGGAGTTCGAGGCCCGCCCCCCGAAGGAGCACCACCACCATCAACATCTGACTGAAGGGGGGGAGCCAACGTGAACCTGCTTGTCGGCGCCACAGGATTCGTAGGCGGCCATCTGGTGGAGTACCTCTTCCAGCAGGGGGAGATATCAAAGGGGGTGTTCCGCAAAGGCTCGCACCTCAAGATCATGGACGCCAGCGGGGTTCAGGGAATTGAGGCGGATCTTTCGGATCACCACGGCTTGCATGAAGCGGTGGAGGGAGTCGATGTGGTCTACAACCTGGCTTCGCCCATGCCAGATTCGGACAATGGGTTCCTTTCGGCCAACACGGAAGGTCTTCTCAACCTACTCGATGTCGCCGCGGAGGCAGGAGCCAGAAGCTTCGTTCATCTGAGCACCCTCGACGTCTATGGGTTCGGGGCGAGGTACGTCTCGCCGGAGAATTCTTTCAAGCCCGCCAATGAATACCAGAAGTCGAAAGCGGAGGCGGAGCGGCTCCTACAGGAGTTCTCCAAGAGAAACCCCCTGCCGAGGGTCACAATCATAAGGTCAGCCAAGGCCGTCGGATCTCGAGACGAATCTCTCGTCGTCCCGTTCCTGAGAATGATAGAGGCCGGGAAGGTGTGGATCCCGAAAGGAGGGCTCATGTCCTACTCCCACCCCCGCGACATCGCTCAGGCGATGTACAAGTCGGCTCTGGTGCATTCCCTCACAGGGGGCACCTACCTCACAAAGTCGTTTGACGCGACGCCCGAGGAGCTGGCCCGCGGGGTCGCCACGGCCGTGGGGCGCACTGTCCAATTCAAAAGGCAGGGAGTGTTTTCGGGTTCATCCTTCCCTAGGTACGCATCGGAACAACTCAAAGCTTCCCTGCGGATTGATGTACAGCCCAGCTGGAAGGAGCTCGGATATGTCCCGGGGTACGACCTGACGAAAGCATGCGAGGAGATTGCGAACTGGTACAGAAAGGAACCATGGGTATCAGAAAGCGCATAGGTCTCCCCGCGATGCTGAGGGAGATTCGCCGGATGGTTTACGGCTCCAACGACAAGCGAGCGACCGCCCTCGCCGAGCTTCAGGCAGCCGAGGGGACCGACCCTTTCCGGATTCTCATAAGCACAATCCTTTCTCACCGGACCAGGGACGAAAACACGACAAAGGCAACTGAAAACCTGTTTTCAGTCTACAAGACTCCTGCGCAGCTCGTGAAAGCAGACCCGAGCTTCGTCCGGAGGCTCATCAGGCCGTCGGGGTTCTACAATATGAAGACCCGAAACATCATCAAGGTCTCGAAGCAACTAGTCGACGAGTTCGGAGGGAAGGTACCCGACAACGAAGAGGACCTCTTGAAGCTCCATTCCGTCGGGAGGAAGACAGCCAACTGCGTCCTCGTATACGCTTTCAACAAGCCTGCCATTCCAGTGGACACGCATGTCCACAGAATCTCGAATAGGCTTGGCCTCGTGAAGACCAAGAAGCCTGAAGAGACCGAAGCCGCGCTTGTGAAGACTGTCCCGAAGCGATATTGGTTGGAGCTGAACGATCTCTTCGTCAGGTTCGGCCAGACAACATGCAAGCCAATCGGCCCACACTGCCAGTCTTGCACTCTCACGGGGTCCTGCGTGTATTACAGGACAGTCTACGCCCCCAAGCACAAAGCTTCTTAGGCCCACTCCGGGTGCGTGCTTCCGTGCCGTCTCTCGAAGAAGCCAAGAAGAAGGTGGAGGAGCTAGTCGTAACAAAGGGATTCGGAAATTCGCCCGACGAGATTGCGAACAAGCTTCTCTTCGCGTTTATTGAACTTGGAGAGGCTGGCGACTCCTGGAAGAAGGGAAAACCTGCAGACGAGACGATAGAGGAGCTCGTCGACGTGATCTTCTATGTACTTGACGCTTCGAGGTTGATAAAGCCCGATGCGAACATCGACGAAGTGTTTGAAAGGAAGTGGGCGAAGAACATGAACAGGGCTTTCCAATACGGCGAGGGGTTCAGGGCGAAGAAATCTGTGGCGCCCTAGCCTACTTTCAGCCAAGTAACAGCTTTGTCGGGATGACAGACGAACCCTTCGTATCTGGTTCCTTTCTCATCTGTCATGGCTTCAGTCTTCATCATCGGCTTCCCGCACATGGTGCATTTCTGATCAGACTTCTCCTGCTCAATCTCGTCCCACTGCATCATGAAGTACGTTAGCCACATCGGGGAGATGTTCGTCTTCAAGCCTGTTTCAGAGCTGGCCGCTGAGGCATCCTAGGACGTGAATTCCTTCCTCTGGAAAAGCCAGAGGCCGATTACCGCCATGATCGCGAAGTAGAGGAGGAGGATAGCGAGGCCCTCTGGGACGGTCGCATTGTAGGTGTCGATTCTGAAGAGTCTCCCTCCGCCTATTGGTACACTCTGTGAGACGTGGTTAAGCGGGTATTGCGCTTGCAGTATGTTCGAAACGATTCCGGCCCCGTAGGTTATAGAGAACCAAGGCTCGATCCCGACAACGATTGAGGCTACGGTGTCCACGACGTCAAACACGAAGAGAAGCAAAATCACGCTCATCAGAATTGATATGGAGCTGCTCTTGAACAGCGAACTGAACGCAAACGTCAGTGCGAGAGCGGCGAGGAGATAGATCCACGCGAAGATGACGGACTGGACGAACCCCCAAGGAAGAGGATTACTGGGAAAGTAGAAAAAGACGTTTGCAATCATGATGAGAGCGAAGATCCCTAGTATTACGGACGATGCTGCAAGCGCTGCCAGGTACTTGCCCACATAGATTGCCACCCTTCTAATTGGATTGGGGACAAGGAAGTAGCCTGTCCTGTTCTGAAACTCGCCGGAGATGGCATCTCCGCCGAAAAATGCAGCGGATAGGACCACCACGAAATTAACGAAGCTCCCCCAGCCCGCCCCGTAGAAACCGAGCGAACCAACTTGGGAAGACACAAAGCTCGCTGGCTGGTAGTAAGCTACCAATCCTGTGAGCAGGCCCGAGATTATTAGTATGATGGCGAGCATGACATAGAACCTCCGAGCACGGAAATAATTCAAGAAGTTGTACCGAGTGATAGTGCCGATCTGGTTGAAGGTGGTGACCCTGGCATGTGTCAATTGGCTCTCGGTCATTTCCTATAGTGTCTCCTTGATGAGGCTAAGATAGGCGTCCTCTAGCCCGGTCGTCGACTCGAATGTCTGGGCGCCTGCCTTCAACCCCGCTATCGCTTCGAACAACTTCGACTGCGTAATCACTCCCGAGTTGAATTTCACTTCGATGGTCCTCTCATTCAGTCTAGAGAACGAAACAACTCCTTCGATCTTGGATATCGCAGCCCCCGTCTCAAGGACAACCGGGCCTGCGAAGCCGACTTGAACCTCGCCCGTACCCCCGGCGAACTTCGCAGTCACATTATCGATGGTGTCGTAAACAAGCAGCTTGCCATGGTCAATGAGTGCTACCTCTTGGCAGACTTCGGTCACTTCAGCCAGCAAGTGGGAACTCATGAACACCAACCTGTTCCCCAACGACCTCACGATATCCCTCACCTCGCTCATCCCCCTCGGGTCCAACCCAGTGGAAGGTTCGTCTAGGATCACGACTTGCGGGTCGCTGAGAAGCGTCGATGCGACATTCACCCGCTGTTTCATCCCCTTCGAGAAGCTTCCCACCTTCTTGTTCTCCCATTCCTGCATCTTCACCCTCGACAGGGCCTCGTCAATCCTCTTGTTTCTTTCCTCCGGTGGAACGCCTCTTATTTCGCAGAGCATCTTGAATGCCTCATTCGGCGTGAGTGCCGGATAGATTTCAGGTGTCTCGATGAGGGTGGCACACGACGCCAGGGCCGCCTTCTTGTCCTTGCTGATGTCGACTCCATTGATGAGGGCGTACCCGCTCGTCGCGGCGATCAGGTCCGCGAACATCTTCATCGTCGTCGTCTTCCCTGCCCCGTTTGGCCCTAAGAAACCCACGCACTTCGCCCCTTGAATCTTCAGGTTGAGGCCGCTGACCGCAGTGAAGTTCCCGAACTTCTTCGTCAGACTGACTGCTTCGAGGGAGGGTGCCAAGTGCTACACAACTTGCCTGATGGATGAATCATTGACGCCACAGTGGATGGGGCTATAAGGCCTACTGTCAGGAAAATCCCACGGCCCAAATTCACGGCTGACCTTAGCTTTATGGTATGCCTGCTAGATGGGGCGTGCCCAGCATATGCGAAAGACAAAGATCGTTTGCACCATCGGCCCCGCCAGCAGTCCGCCCCGAACAGTCCGAAGACTGGTCCCCCTCGTGGACGTTTTCCGAATTAACTTCTCGCACGGCGACAGGGCGAGCCACCTCCAAGAGGTCGTGACCATCCGGAGGGAAGCTAGGCGCAGAGGTAGGACCATCGCGATACTTCAGGACCTCCCAGGACCCAAGATACGCGTCGGGAAAATAGCAGGGGGAGTCGTGAATCTTCCTAGCGGATCGCAAGTGGTCCTAACATCCGCCGGGGTAGATGGGACCGCTTCTCTTATCCCGATTGGCAACCCCGACCTATTGACATCTGTGGGGACGGGGGACATCCTGTACCTCGCTGACGGAATCATTCGCCTGAGAGTAGATGAGCCAGTAGCAGCTGGGGTCCGCTGCAGCGTCCTTGCAGGGGGTGTCCTTAGCTCTGGCAAAGGAGTGAACGCCCCCGGCGTGAAGCTGAAGATAGACTACCCCACCAAGAAGGACGTAGAACACCTCGGACTCGGTCTTAGCCTCGGGGTCGACTACGTGGCCTTGTCTTTCGTCCGGACTCCTTCCGATGTCCGGGCAGTCAGAAAGCTCATCCCCTCTGACGGACCAAAGCTCATTGCCAAAATAGAGAAGAAAGAGGCGGTCCAGAACCTCCAGGGAGTCCTCGAAGAGTCCGACGGGGCCATGGTCGCCAGGGGGGATTTGGGAATCGAGGTCCCCATCGAGACGGTACCCGCGATTCAGAAGGACATAATCGGGAGGTGCAACAGGGCGGGAAAGCCGGTCATAGTCGCCACCCAGATGCTCCTAAGCATGGTGAATTCCCCTGTGCCCAGCAGGGCAGAGGTTACAGACGTGTCGACGGCAATTCTTGACGGCACGGATGCCGTGATGCTCTCCGAGGAGACGACCGTAGGCAAATATCCGGTGGAAGCAGTCATGATGCTCGACAGGATAGCGCGCTCAACTGAAAGGTCCCTTCCGCCATATGCGCAGACGCCCGTGGAAACAGAGACGCACGACACGGCATCGGCCATCGCTCGCGCAGCCTGCCGTCTCGCCGACTACGTGGGAGCGAAAGCCATTGTCGCGCCCACCAAGACGGGGTCCACGGCCCGCCGAGTCTCCATGTACCGCCCAAGGCAGCCAATCGTGGCCATATGCACAGACAGCTGTGTGGCGCGGGAGCTGAAGCTGTACTGGGGGGTAATTCCAATACTCTCGAGAAAGGCGAAGACGATCGATTGGCTCTTCGATCGCGCGGATGCGGCCGCGGAGGAGCTTGGGCTTGCGAAGAAAGGGGAGCGCATCGTGGTCACGTCCGGGACGCCCGGGATGAAGGGAACGACGAACCTGATCAAGGTCTCGGTGGTGGGGAGCAGGGCCTAATTGTCGACGAAGTCCATGAGCGTTGGATTCCGTGCACGCCTTCCCTGCATCCTGTTCGTCTGCTTTACGAGTTCCTTCATCCTATTCTCCTTCAAGAGAGTGCTGTAGTAATAGGCTTCGTCCACCGTCCCTTCGGCCAGCAGGATCACTACCCTCCCCTCGGTAGTGCGGCCTGTTCTTCCGCGCCTCTGGATGTACCTGATTTCTGACGGGACAGCCTCGTAGAAGACGACAAGGTCAACATCGGGAACGTGAAGCCCCTCCTCCCCTATGCTGCTGCTCACAAGGACCTTGAACTCCCCTTTCCGGAACATGTCGAGGGTCTGTGTCTGGAGCTGCTGGTCCATCCCTCTGTTCCCCTCTCTGTCCGACTGCCCTACGAAACGCCTGGCGCTCAGACCCTCCTTCTCGAGTGCCGTCACAATGTCCTCTATGGTGTCCCTGTACTGAGTGAAGACTATGATTCTTGAGTCCTGCTTCTTCTGAAGCTGGTGCTCCACGATGTCAAGCATCACGGATATCTTGGGATGAGGGATTGAGGCGATTTTGGCGGCCTCTCCCTCGACCTTGAGCCACTTCGGATCGCGGATGAGCGACGAGATTGCCTTCCCCTTGTCTGGCCTGTCGCGCATCTTCTGAAGATAATTCAGAAGCGGGGGCGCGCCTTGGGTCTCTATCATCTCCAGCGCATGCAAGATTGCCACCGCCTGAGCTTGGTTGATTATCGCCCCGAATATGTACCCCCTTTGCCCTCCACTGGCTTGGGCAGCCTTCAATCGCGCAGAGATTGCCATCCTCGCGTCGAGGAGCGCCTTCTTGGAGACCCTGTTGCTCCTGAGGAAACCCCCGCTCAGGAGCTTCTTCACCTTGTCGTTGTAGAGCTCCCTCAGCCTCAGCGTCGTCTCGTAGTATTCATCGGGCACCCTAACCTTGATTGTCTCCAAATTCGTTTTCTCCACATAACCCTTGACGTCCTCACTATCTTCGCTGCGAGCCTCAACGGCTTCAATGAACAGGTTCCGCTTGATCTCGTCAACCTTCTCCTTCGAGGCCCCTGGGGAGGCAGTCAGGCCCATTATTCTGGGCCTCAGGGCAGTCTCCCGGTAGACGGTGGCGAGTCTCGTGTAGGTGTAGTCCTTTACGCTTCTATGGGCCTCGTCAAATACGGCAAGCACCACGTCCTGAAGCGAGACACGGCCGTGGCGAACGTCGTTGTACACAGTCTGAGGGGTTGCAAATACCACCCGCGACTTCATCCATAGGATCTCCCTCTCTCCGGGGTCCACAGTCCCCGTCAGCGCAACCATCGACCCCGCGGGGAGATTCAATTCGGCCCCGAAGGCCCTCAGGTGTTGAAGGACCAGCGGCCTCGTCGGGGCGAGGACCATCACTTTCGAACCGACGTGCTTCTCAAGCAGTTGCGCCGCTACCATTACGGCGATTATCGTCTTCCCGAGGCCGGTCGGAAGAACCACAAGAGTGTTAGCTGAAACGGCCACCTCTGCGATGCGCTTCTGGTACTCTCTAGCCTGGAACTTGGCAGACAGCAAGATGGAACTCCGCCGCCTGATTCGACTAAAAGCATTGCCTCAACGCGCGTCCGAGTCGCTTAAACGGGGGTCTTGGGGCGCTAAAGGCGGCGTTCAAATTGCGCGCACGCCAGAAGAAGCGAGAGCAGACGCGGAGGCTTACGATTATCATCACAGTGGTCATTATCGCCGTTTCGATAGCTGTCGGAATCTACTTCGTCACGACGGCCAATGGGAGCACTCCACTTGACAAGTATGATGGGGTACTGGTTTCCACCCAGGACCTTGCCTCCCTGCAAACGGTGAGCGACCAGCCCTACGGTCCAGCTGCCACGTCCGCCATGGGATCACAGGTAATCAGCTACGGCGGGACCCCGTTCATTTCGAACGGCAAGCCCGTGGTCGTCTACGTGGGCGCCGAGTTCTGCCCCTACTGCGCAATCGAGCGCTGGCCTCTGATAATGGCCCTGGAACGCTTCGGCAACTTCACCAACCTCCACTACACCACGTCCGCTGACGACGAGGGGGACTACGCCAGCTTCACATTCGTAGGGAGCTCCTACACCAGCAACTACATTGCCTTCAGGGGATACGAGGACGAGGACAGGTCGTCAGCACCGCTGCAGACTGTGCCGGCCAACTACTCCACAGTGTGGTCGAACTTCGGAAACGGCTTCCCCTTCCTCGACTTCGAGAACACCTACGTCATCAAGGCTTCGGTACTCCCTTTCCCTGACATCATAGGGGGCAAGAACTGGACTGTAATCCTAAACGACATAGCGACTTCAGACAGCGTCGGCCTTCAGATTAGAGAGGCAGCCAACCTGATAACGGGCGTCATCTGCAAGATTACCCAGGGCGCCCCTGTCGCCGTCTGTAGCGCCTCGCCCATCACCACATCAACCTCGTCTATCTCGGGGCCCATTGCAGCCGGGCTCACCTCCGGTCCCGCTTCGTCATCCACATTTGTCGTCTCCACGATTCCCTCGCTGCCATCTTCCAAGCGTTTTGGGTAGGCCTGCGAATTGTTACAGCCGAGGTGCGCTGACCTAGCCCAAAGGGTGATGACCCTGGGGAGGGGCTCGGATTGAGAATCTCCAAGCTCAAGCTCTTCATATTGCTGGTGATGTCCGCCGTAGGCATCTGGGCATCCGGCACCGTCTTGATCATCTTCTACACACTGAAACAGCAACTCCCACTCTGCCCCACAGGGACCTACAATGTCTTCGGTTACTACATCCACCTCGATTGTGGGGTGGTCCTGTCCAGCTCCTATAGCGTGGTGTTCGGTGTCCCGCTTGAGCTCGCCGCGCTGGTATACTTCCTGGTGAATGTTGGCATGGTGTTTATCATTGCTTTTGCACCTGATAGAACAGCGAGAATCACCGTCAACCTGCTCTTCGTCTGGCGGTTCCTTGGGGTGGCCCTCGTCCCGTATCTGATATTCGTAGAGTTGTTTCTTCTCCACGCAATCTGCGTGTACTGCACCATCATGCATGCGGCCATCCTGATTGACTTCGCAGTGATTAGCTATTTGCTGTTCTTCGGGAAGAACTCGCTCTTCGAGGTGGATGACGAGCTGGAGCCTGAAGGTGATTTATTGGCGTCGGCACCAGTTGCCGCCGCATAAGGTATGTACATCTCGAGGGGCGGCTGCCCTAGTATACCAAGGGCCAAACTATTCGGCATCACTAACCTCCCACCCATCATTTCTTTCCGTCGCTGACTTGGCACACAGGTGGAATCCCTCTCCAACTGCATAGCCCTCATTTCCCCACCCACATTCTCGAGCTCATGCCTCAACTGAGTGATGTTCTCTTCAAGTATGGCGATCAGTTGCCGGAGTTGGGCCCGCCCACTCGCGTTCCATTCTTCATTGCCAGCTCGCCGATGGGCCAGCTTGTATTTCGCCCCCGTCATGGAAGTGGTGTATTCATTGGCGTTGAGCTTCTTCACGGTTTGATGAGCGAGTATGTACCAATGGTATTCTGTTCCCATGGGGGCTCCCGATCCCTCAGGAGCATCCCACTTCCTCCGTTTTTTCACAGCATAGGTAAAGTGCCACTTGTCAGGGGTGACCTTTGTCTCTTTCCATTCCCCCTGCTCGTAGTACCAACTATGATTGCCGCCGACCCTCATTCCAGTGTATTTCCTGCCCTCAAATTCCTTGACTGCGTCATAGCTGGCGATCGTGTCTTTCACGGCGGGCCATCTACCACATGGCGATTGCCAGTTGACCCTCGCTCTTTAAGGGAGGAACGAAAAACAACCTGTCGAGGGCACAGGGGGGTGCCTGAAACTATCGCTTGGCATCTGTCGTTTCCAGCGCTTCAATGGTTTGTCCGCCGCCACCTATTGGAATTGAAGTGCGGGCTCTTCTATGGCCCAGCGTCAAGGGCTCGTCGGCAGCGCAGTCACAAGCAGCAGTCGACTTGAGCCGCTCCCAGCCTCGGAAGTATGATCGACGACCCAACCAGCTTTGCTGAAGAGACCTGAACACTCGCTTGCCGAGAGAATAGTGAGCCAAGGCTCCATTCGGCCTGTCAAGCGGCTGGCGTTGGCTATCGCTAACACTCGATCGGGGTCCTCCCCCTCTCGATGACAGGCGAGACTAGCAGCCAGGATGCTACTGGGGGAAGCGACGGATCGTAAACCTCTAAGGAACCGGGAGACTACATGCTTGTCAAGATAGACGAGAAGACCCTCGCAGACAAATAGAGTTGGTCGGCCGGCGGAGTGTCCAGAATCACGCAGCAACTTGGCCGCGTCGTCACGACGGAAATCCACAGGGATCAGCATGAGCGCATCCGTGTTGGCACCCATTTTCCGCAACCGTCTTGCCTTGTCCCCTTGTGTCGTTGGCTCGTCCAATTCGAAGAATCGCACGCCCAGAGCGCGGAACCGGAGTGCCCGGTCATCGTAGCCTGCCCCGCATATCACTATCTGTTGCAGACCAGCTCCTATTGCCATCAAGACCTGTTCGTCGAAGAAGCGGGTTCGAACGGCAATGCTTGGCCAAGACCGCGCAGTCCGACTCGGCCGCATGCCTGAACAGAGTTCTCGCTGGGCCTTGGGGTCGCCAAGTGGTGTGCTCGGTCGATCAAGTTCCGCTCGTATCTGGGCAACAATCTGGCTCGTTCTCGAAGGCTCCAAGTATTCTGGTCCAGCCTGTACTGATTCAGTAATCAGTCTTTCTTGA
>Ga0187780_10002660_pt1 | contig 13404 bp, 9 predicted proteins | sample 1015_Q2_SP10_20__FD_132429 | JGI IMG/M metagenome (GOLD analysis project Ga0187780, IMG submission 132429) | Tropical peat soil microbial communities from peatlands in Department of Meta, Colombia - 1015_Q2_SP10_20_MG | ecosystem: Environmental > Terrestrial > Soil > Wetlands > Peat | place...
GCGACCGAAGTGCTGCGCGGCGAGGTCACCCAGGTCCGGCCGTTGCTCGAGACGGAGATGCGGGAGGCCGCAAAGCGTGAGGAGTTCGAGCGCGCGGCGATGCTGAGGGACGCCCTTGCGGGCCTCTCGGCGCTCTCCGAACGCCAGGCGGTCGTCGGGCCGGGGGCCGGTCGCTCGGACGTGCTCGCCCTCGCGTACCCCCAGGACCCGGCGACGCTCCGCGTCGCGGTCGGTCTTCTGAGAGTCGAGGACGGGGAGGTCCGCCGGACCGAGCCCCATCTGGTGGCCGTGCCCGCGGACGACGTCCCCGAGCCGGGCGAGGTACTGCGACAGTTCTTGACCCAGTACTACGGGGCTCAGTTCGAGCTGCCCGACCGGATCTACGTGGCGGGGCCACGGCCGGCCGGGATCGACGCGACGCTCGACGAACTGTTCGGCCCCCGGGGCGTGGAGGTACGCTTCCGACCCACGGGACGCTACGCGTCGCTCGGCCGCCTCGCCGAGCGCCTCGCCCGCGCGACGGTCGACCAGGTGGTCGCCCGCCCCGCGCCGCGGGAGGTCCTCATCGCGGTCCAGAACCTGCTCGAGCTTCCGACGATCCCGAACCGGATCGAGGGCGTGGACATCTCGATCTTCCAGGGGTCGGAGGCGGTCGGGTCGCTCGTCGTCTTCGAGCGCGGGGTCGCCAAGAAATCGGAGTACCGTCGCTACCGGATCCGCACGGTCGAGGGGACGAACGACTTCGCCATGGTGGCGGAGGTCGTCTCCCGGAGGTACGCGCGGCGCATCGCGGAGAACGAGATCCTCCCCGACCTCCTCCTCATCGACGGCGGGGCGGGTCAGTTGTCCGCGGCCCAGGGAGCGCTCGCCGAGCTCGGCCTTGACGACCGGATCCCCACCATCGGGCTCGCAAAGCGCGAGGAGGAGGTGTACCGGACGGACCGGGGAGAGCCGATGCATCCCAACCCGAACGCGGCTCCGATGCTCCTTCTTCGGGCCGTGCGCGACGAAGCGCATCGGTTCGCCGTCACCTATCATCGCACCCGGCGGCGGATGCGGCTGCGCGGAGAGTTCGACGATGCCGTGCGCGCGCGCCCGGCCGGGGCGGACTCCTAGCGACGGCGAGCTGTGCGCTGCGCGGCACGGTGGAGGTCGAGCCACGTCATGTCCGGTGGCGACGTGTTCTCCTGCCAGAGCGCGCCGATGACCTCCCCGAGGTGGTGCGCCTGCTCGACCGTGGCCTGCAGGACCGCGTCCCGGGCCGTGTAGTCTCCCGGCATCCAGAACACCTTCACCCGCCGTCCGAGGCTGATCGCCGTCTCTGCTCCGAGGGTGTCGTCGACCGCCGCCCAGACCCTCCTCGCGTAGGCGTCGAACTCCTTCCAGGTCTTCGGCTTTCGGCGCGCGTCCTCGAACAGGGCCCCAAGTTCTTGATCGCTCGTGCGACCCCGGACGATGTACTCGAGCCACACCTCGTGCACGTTCAGGATGTGGACGAGCGTGTCGAAGAGCGACTCATGTCCGATGCCCCGCTTCCGGGTCGCCCGCCGTCCGGGAAGTCGTCGCACCCGGCGGACGAATCGTTCGAAGACGGCCCGGTTGTAGTCGTAGATCGCCCGAGCGTCCTCCGGCGAAAAGGTGAGGGACTCGACCATGACCACCGCAGGCCGCGCGGCTCATAGCCCCTTTCGGGCGGGCGGTGGGGGAGGAGGGGGTCCCGAACTACCGGCCACCCGGGCGACGTTCCGGGGTCCCGATGAAGGGCATCCCCTGGACGCGGCGGGCGACCTCGACCACCGAGAGCCTGCGCAGGTCGGCGTTCGGCTCCAGGATCGCGACGTCGAGGGCGTCGGGAGGGAACGGCGTGGGGGAACCCTCGGCGACCGCCTGGACCGCGAGCTTGAACGCGGACTCCTCCGTGAGATGGTCGGGAATCTTCTCCTCAAGATAGTCGGCGACGGCCCGGCGATTCCGGCCGATGGCGTACGCCTTCCAGCCGATGGTGGCACCGCTCGGGTCGAGCTCGATGAGCCCCGGAGCCGTCCCGTCGAATCCGCCGAGGAGGAGGGAGACGGCGAACGGTCGCGTCCCGCCGAACTGGGTGTACTGCTGGAGGAGCGTCCCGAGCGCGTGGCCGAGCAGCGAGTACGGAGGGGTTTCCCCGTACGTGAGGCGGTGGCGCTGGGCCTCGACCCGGAGGAATTCTACGAGGACCCGCGAGTCGGCGATCAGCCCCGCGGTGACGCAGCCGAGCCCCTTGTCGATCGCGAAGCTCTTCTCGATCGACCCGGCCTCGGCGAGCGAACTCACCGGCAGGTTGCGGTACGCGACGAAGACGATCCCCGTGTCGTAGGCCACCGCGACGGCGGTGCCCCCCATCTGGATCGCCTGGAGCGCGTACTCGACCTGGAAGAGGCGGCCGTCCGGTGAGAAGACAGTGCTGGCCCGGTCGTACGCCATTTGGCCCGGTTGCATTTCCATCGGCGAAGTTCCTCCGCGAGCGGGGGCGAGCAGTCGGGTGGGGGATTTGAGCCTACGCCTTCGGCCTCCCCCCGCCCCACTTGGTGGCGAACGGCCACCACGGGAACCGAACGTCGGCGCCTTCGGACCCGCGGAGGGGTCCGCCCGGCCGTCCCGGAAACGCTTATCGGGCGCGGACCGGCTCGTCCGGTCGATGGAGACGAACGGCCTGCACCTCCTTCCGATGGCGTCGAGCCACCGGGGCGAGCTCTCCCCCGCCTGCACCCAGTGTGCGGAAGGGCGCAAGATGGTGCTGTTTGTCACCGGCCTCTGTCGGTTCCGCTGCTTCTACTGCCCCGTCTCCCCCGCACGGAACCAGCTCGACGTCGTGTACGCGAACGAGCGACGCGTGCGTTCCGATGAGGATGTCCTCGAGGAGGCGCGGGCGATCGGCGCCTCGGGAACCGGCATCACGGGAGGCGACCCGCTCGGCGTGGTCGACCGTGTGGAACACTACATCCGCCTCCTCAAAGGGGCGTTGGGCGACGCGCACAACATCCACCTCTACACGCACGAGCCGAACCCCGAGAAGCTGGCCCGTCTCGCCCGGGCGGGGCTCGACGAGTTCCGCCTGCACATCCCCCACTACCTCTGGGGACCGCTGTCGAGCGACGGCGGGGCGTACCGCTCCGTGCTCGAGCGGGCCCCGGAGTGGGGAATCCGGCGCGGGGTCGAAATCCCGGTCCTCCCCGAAAAGGACCTCGAGCTACGACGACTTCTGAGGACGCTCGACGCGATCGGGGTCGACTTCGTCAACCTGAACGAGCTCGAGTTCTCGGAGACGAACGAGGCCAAGATGCGGGAACGCGGCTACCGGGTCGACCCCCGCAACGGCTGGGGGGTCCGCGGAAGCCGCGCCGTCGCCGAGCGCCTGGTGCGGGAGATGGCGCTCTCCGTTCCGGTCCACTACTGCTCGTCCCGGTTCAAGGACGGGGTCCAACTCCGGCAGCGCCTCCTCCGGAGGGCCGAACGAACCGCCCCCGATTTCGCTCCGTGCACCGAGGACGGGACGGTAGTACTCGGCGTGGTGGAGGCCGGTACGAACGACTCCCTCGACCGTTGGTCCGACCGGGTCGTCCGGGCGCTTCGGGTCGGCCCGAACGATTACCGCTTGGACTCCGCCCGCCGGCGGGTCGAGCTCTCTCCCTTCACGCTCCGTCGCTTCGCCCGACGCCTTCCGTGGGCCGCTTTCGAGGTCGAGGAGTATCCGACCGCCGATGCCTTGGAGGTCGAGCGGAACCCGCTGAACCGGGTGGCCCGCGCGAAGCTCGGGGTCGTTCGCGGCGGCGAGTAGTGCTCGTCGCAGACGTGTCCTCCCCAGGTGAGGTACCGCTCGTCCCCACGTCGATTCTTGATCGAGCACGGCCCCCAGCCGTCGTCCTCCGCCCCGTACCACATCGGGCAGTCGCGGCATCGCAGGGGAGGAGGCCGCGCACCGGGCGCTCCGGGGTGATGGGGAGTCATGCACTCGCCTCCGACCGCAGGAGACGCTGCGCCTGGACGGTCGCGGACATCAATTTCGCCACCGTCACGGGACCGACTCCACCGGGGACGGGCGTGACCCCCGCGGCCCACCCATCGAGGTCAGCAAAGTCTGCGTCCCCCACGGTCTTCGAGCTTCCGGGGCGGTCCGGGTCGGGTACGGTGGAGACCCCCACATCGACGACGAACGCTCCCTTCGGAACGACCCCCCGGGTCAGCATCCCCGCCCGGCCGACGCAGGAGAAGATCGTGCGAGCCGGGGCCAGCGCCTGAGGGAGGTCGCGGCTTCGCGAGTGCACCAAGGTGACCGTAGCGTTGAGCCCGATGCCCTTGCCCGCAAGGAGGAGCGCGAGGGGGAGGCCGACAGTTTCTGACCGACCCAGCACAACGACCGGCTCTCCGGCGATCGGGAGCTGATAGTGGCGGGCGATCTCCACGGCGGCGAGTGCCACCGCCGGCACCTGGACCGGCGTCTGGGCCACCAGCCGGCCCAAGTTCGCCGTGCCGACCCCGTCGACGTCCTTGGCGGGGCGGAGGACCGCCACCGCCTGATAGAAGTCGAAAGGAGCCGGGAGCGGGTGCTCGAGGAGCACCGCATGGACGTTCGGGTCCCGGTCGAGTCCGCGCAAGCGGTCCAGCAACTCATTCTGTCCGTCCCCGGCCCTCAAGGGCTCGTCCCGGAATGCGATCCCGAGAGCCGCAGCCGCCTTCGCCTGTCGTCGGAGGTAGTATCGGAACGGGCTGTCGACCCCGCGGTGTACGCTCGCGAGACACGGAGGGGGCTCCCCGGCAGGGTTCGAACAGATCGCGTTCCGTGTCGCTTCGTCAATCCGTTCGGCGACCGGCTTTCCCTCGAGCCGAACCGTCATCGGGCGTCCCGGTGAGCCCGAGCTCGGGTCGGTAGATAACGGCCGACCCAGGCCCCGAGGCTTATCTCCGAGCGGCGCGGTACCTAGTTGCCGCTGGGTGAGAAAGGTCAATTCACGTCCCTAAGGGATTTATATGGACCCCCTCCTTCGATTTCTTGGCGGAACGGCTCTCTACCGCGGGAGTCACAACGCCCACATGAGCGAAGGAACGGGAACACCGGCCGTCGAGAACGCGGGAACTCCGCCTGCCAGCGAGCTCGACCAGTGGGCGCGCACCCTCTCGGTCACCTCGAGCGCGCAGGTCGAGGTTCCCCCCCGACTGCTCGACCAAGTGATCGGCCAGGACGATGCCGTCGAGGTCGCCCACAAGGCGGCGACCCAGAAGCGGCACATGATGCTCATCGGGGAGCCCGGGACGGGGAAGAGCATGCTCGCCCGGGCGATGGTCGACTACCTCCCGAAGGAGCAGCTCCAGGACATTCTCGCCTACTCGAACTCCGAGGACCCGAACGAGCCGAAGATCCGGGTCGTTCCCGCCGGCAAGGGCAAGGAGATTGTCGCGGCCCAGAAGCTCGAGGCGGCGCAGAAGCGGGAGCAACGGACGATCCTGTTCGTGGTGATCGCGATCGCGATCTTCGCGATCACGCTCTACATCGTCATCGTCCAGCACGACCTGACGGCGCTCCTCTTCGGGCTCCTCATCATCGTAATCATGTACGCCCTGATCCGCTTCACCGGCGGACGGAGCGATACCGGAACGACCGTCGCGAAGCTCCTCGTCGCCCATACGCCCGACGATAAGCCGCCGTTCATAGACGCGACCGGCGCCCACGCCGGAGCGCTTCTCGGGGACGTGAAGCACGACCCGTTCCAGTCGGGCGGCCTCGAGACCCCGCCCCATGAGCGAGTCGAGGTCGGGGCGATCCACAAGGCGAACGGCGGGGTGTTGTTCCTGGACGAGATCAACCTCCTCAAGATCGAGAGCCAGCACTCGCTGCTCACCGCGCTCCAGGAGCGGAAGTTCCCGATCGTGGGCCAGTCGGAGCGGTCGGCCGGAGCGATGGTGAAGACCGAGCCGGTGCCGTCCGACTTCGTCCTCGTCGCCGCGGGGAACGTCGACAGCGTGCAGACGATGCACCCGGCGCTGCGGAGCCGTATCCGCGGCTACGGCTACGAACTGTACGTCAAGACGACGATGCCCGACACGAACGAGAACCGGATGAAGATCGTCCGGTTCATCGCGCAGGAAGTGGTGAAGGACAAGAAAATCCCCCACTTCGACCTCGGCGCGATGACCGAGGTGATCCGCGAGGCTCAGCGCCGTTCGGGTCGGTCCGGCCAGCTCACGCTGAGGCTCCGCGAGCTCGGTGGCCTCGTACGCGTCGCCGGGGACATCGCGCTCTCCGAAGGCGTCTCGATGGTGCACTCCGAGCAGGTCGTGAAGGCGAAGAAGGCGGCCCGCTCTCTGGAGCAGCAGATCGCCGACCGGTACATCGAGCGCCGCAAGGAGTACCACATGTTCACCACCGAGGGCGCCAAGGTCGGCGTGGTGAACGGACTCGCGGCAATCAACGCCCAGACCGGGATGGCCGAGTTCTCGGGGATCGTCCTCCCGATCGTCGCCGAGGTGACCCCGGCCCAGACCCGGAACGGCGGGGTCGTAGTGGCCACCGGGAAGCTCGGGGAGATCGCGCGCGAGGCGGTCCAGAACGTGAGCGCCCTCATCAAGAAGTACACGGGCGAGGACATCTCGCGCTACGACATCCACATCCAGTTCGTCGGAACGTCGGACGGGGTCGAAGGGGACAGCGCCTCGGTCTCGATCGCGACCGCCGTGATCAGCGCGCTCGAGGGAGTGCCGGTCGACCAGTCGGTCGCGATGACCGGTTCGCTCTCGGTCCGCGGGCAGGTCCTGCCGGTCGGCGGCGTGACCGCCAAAGTCGAGGCCGCGGCGGACTCCGGCATCAAGCGGGTCCTGGTGCCCGAGGAGAACCTCGCGGACCTCGTCCTCGAGTCGCGGTACCGGGGCAAGGTCGAGGTCATCCCCGTCTCCACCCTCCGAGACGTGCTCAAGTACGCCCTCGTCGGCCAGGGACCACAGAAGGAGTCCCTGCTCGAACGCCTCTCCGCGATGGTCCGCGCGACGGGCCGCTCGGAAGAAACGACCGTCCCCACCACGCCGGCCCCTCCCTCGGGTCGGCCGGCCGGCTCGTGAGAGGAACGTTCCGGGTTCCGGCGCACGGGCCGGTGGCTGCCCGACCGTTCCCGAATTCCACTTCCCTGGACGACGACGAAGAGGACCGGTTCACCAACCGTCCCTGCTACGAGTTCAACGACGACCTCACGACCGTCTGGAACGACCGTCATTGTGAGCACTGCCGCCACTACCTTACCGCGCGCTGCCCACACATCGACGAGTTCCTCGACGACGTGGAGGACCTGAGCCCCGAGTGAGACCGAGGGAGCGAGCTGTGCGGGGCCTGCTGATCGGCCGGTTCCAGCCGTTTCACCGCGGTCATCTCGAGGTGATCCGCAAGGTCCGCGCCGACCTTCCGGCGGCGAATCTGTTGATCGGGATCGGGACCGCCGAAGAATCGTACACCTGGGAGAACCCGTTCACCGCCGGCGAGCGAATCGAGATGATCGAGCGGGCGCTCGCCGAGGCGAAGGTCGAGAAGGTCCAGCTCGTCCCGATCGCCGATATCTCGCGCCACGCGCTCTGGGTGAACTACCTCGAGGCGCTGCTTCCCCCGTTCGACCGGGTCTACACGAACAACCCGCTCACGCGCCTCCTCTTCGAGCGGTCCGGCTATCTCGTGGAGAGCCCTCCGCTCTTCGACCGGGCCCGCTACGAGGGGGTCCGGATCCGCGAACAGCTCGCGGAGGGATCCGGGTGGAAGGACGCTGTTCCCCCGGCGGTGGCGGCGTACCTCGAGGAGATCGGGGCACCGGCCCGGCTCCACGTCTTGAAGCAGGCGGGCAGCCGGTTCGGTCGGGGACTCTCGTGAGCGACCTCGACCTGCTCCAGGACCCCGGCCGGCGTCCTCGGGCTCGGTTCGATCCGCTCCCCGAGTGGGTCGGCGTCTCGACGCGACTTGTCCACGGGGCCCGTCGGGCCGAGTACAACGCGGGGGCGGTCGTCCCCCCGATCTACCAGTCCACGACGTACCACTATCCGTCCCAGTTCTCCGAGGCGGCCGACCGGGGGGGCGTCTACGAGTACGGCCGCCTCGCGAACCCGACCTCGGAAGTCCCAGCCGAGCTCCTCCGCCAGCTCGAGGGAGGCGAAGCGGCCCGGCTCTTCGGCTCCGGAATGGGGGCGTTCACGAGCGTTCTCCTCTCGCTCGTGAAGTCCGGCGACGAAGTGGTCGCGCTCGACATGCTGTACGGCGGGACCTTGGGGACGCTCACGGACCTCATGCCCCGGTTCGGGGTTTCGGTGCGGTTCCTCACCGAAGCCGAATCCCGCACTCCCGAGAAGGTCCTCACCCCGCGCACTCGGCTCGCCGTGATCGAGAGCCCGACCAACCCCCTCCTCACGGTCCATGACATCGCCCGGTGGGCCCGGGCCGCCGACGCCGCCGGCACGATCCTGCTCGTCGACAACACGTTCGCGACGCCGATCAACCAGAACCCGCTCGCGCTGGGCGCGGACCTCGTCTTTCACAGCGCCACAAAGTACCTCGGCGGCCACTCCGACCTCCTTGCCGGCGCGGTCGTGGGCCCCCAGAACCTGCTCTCTCGCATCGACCCGCGGGGCGACTACGGCTCGGTGCTCGACCCGTTCGCGGCCTATCTGCTCGGCCGGAGCATGAAGACGCTCGCCCTGCGCGTGGCGCGGCACAACGAGAACGGCCGGCGCGTCGCGGAGGCCCTCGCCGCCCATCCCCTGGTCAAGAGCGTCCGGTACCCGGGCCGGGCCAGCGCCGAAGAGGAAGAGATCGCGGCCCGCCAGATGCGGGGGCGCGGGGGGATGGTGTCGGTCTCGCTAAAGGGCGGCGCCGCGGCCGCGGAGCGATTCCTCCACCGGCTTAGGTTCGTGCACGTCGCGACCAGCCTCGGAGGGGTCGACAGCCTCGCGAGCGTGCCGGGGCTCACTTCCCACCGTCACCTTGGACCGGAAGAGCTCGAGCGCCGGGGGATCGACCCGGGGCTCATTCGTTTCTCCTTCGGCATCGAGGAGCCGGACGACCTCGTCCGCGACCTCACCGAGGCGCTCGACGCGCTGCGCTGAGAGCGCGGCGCCACCATTATAGGGCGTCCTCTATCGTCCGTCGGTTCGCGCCACTGTAGCTCAGTTGGCAGAGCGGCTGATTCGTAATCAGCAGGTCGGGGGTTCAAGTCCCTCCAGTGGCTGGCTTTCCTCGACGAATCGGCCCAACAGCGGTCTCGAAGAATCGTGGCCCGCAGGGGATGGCACCCCCCAGCGGAAACACATCACTCTGCATCTCGCTAGAACCTCGGTGTACTGGGCCATGGGCAGATCTTGCTGAGGAGCGTGATCACAGACTCAGACGGGGACTCAGCTGCGTCGTCAGACCCTGCTGGGCGCTGCGGCCCCGCGCCCAGCAGATAGGCTGTTCGACGCGATTATATCGACAAGGTGCCTCAATCGACTTCGACAAAAGAGGAACTCGGATGATTTGTGGAGGGTGCGGTCGAACCTTCGGGTTTCGCACCAACCAGCGGTCCGGTAGGTGTTCTAAAGATCACGTTTACGAGTGTTATCACTGCACTACCATCCTCCGGAAGTGCGTCTTCTGTGGACAGAGGGTCTCGGACCCTGCAGGGTTTCTCCTCTTCGGCGCAGTGTTCATGCTCGTTCTCATGGGTCCGCTATTGGGAGGACTGTTCTTCCCAGAGGCGATCACCAATTCCCACCTGAACTCGACGCCTGTAACGCCTCTCAGTGACCTTCGAGTCGGAGAGACCGTCAAGGTCTTCGCCACCGTTGCCCCAAATGAGACCGAGGTCATTCACGGCTACTGGGGATACACAAGTAACGGTGGCAGTACGTGGCTCTGGACTGCGAAGAACTTCTGGATTACACAAGGATCCGTCTCCATCTTCGTCGTGGTGTCATCGCTTCTATACGTTAGTCAGCCCGGGAATCCATGGGGTAGCGAGAACGGCGTCGCCAACTACACTGCGGGTAGCCCGATAGCCATCTACGGGCCGACTGCACTCACGTCGAACGGAACCACCATCGACGCGCAGTACGTCGCTGCCTCTCCTACTTCCATGGGTCATCCCGGCGGCTATCTTTGGCCGATCGCCGCAGGAACAATCGCGGTGACGGCTTGTGCCTCGGCGATTGGGTTCTTCGCAGTAAGATACCAGCGGCGTTTGCACGAGAGGGCCGTCCAATCTCGCCCGCCGACGTTGCCCCCTCCTCACGCGAGGCCAGCCGAGACGAAGGGGTCGGAAACGAGGTATGTCAACTCTCGACTCTCCTCGATGATTCGGCGATCATGGATCACAACGGGCGTCACCGCTGTGTTCCTCGCCCTCTCGGTCCCGCTGTACTTCGCGAACTACTTCCTCGGGATCTTCCTCGCAAGCATGGGCGGAGTATTCTTCGCCATGAGCTTCGTCAATCGCTACTCATACGGTAAGTCGCCGACTATCATCGTCACCGACGATCAAGGACTCTCGATCGAGCCCCTCTCGTCGCTTCGGTACGTCGACGATCGCTACGTGCCGTGGGGTGCGATAGCGAACTTCTACGTTTACTTTGGCCAGACGCTCGCACTGAGGACGGACCGAGGCGAGCTCATTCTCCACTATCTCTCTAAGGACCTCGTCGCACAGATCGCTTCGGAGATGCAAGCCCGAGGGATAGCCGCCGACGAGCGGTCCACTTTCCATCCGTTTGTGGGGTCAACCGAACGACTCGTACCGCTTCGCACGTTGGCAGCTCCCGAATGGCAAGAACGCAATCGATTGAGCGGGACTCGTCTGGGTTACTCCGTGATAGTGATGACAACATCGATCACAGGCGTGATCTTGATTGTCTCCTCGATATTTTTCTCGGCGGTGAGCGCTACCATAGGCGCCTTGGTCCTGGTACTTGGTCTAGCAGCGATGGCAGTGTCGCTGTTCTTTACGTTCAGATTGCGAGTTATTGCGAAGCGACCGACTCCGGGCGACGAAGCAACGGTGCTTCGATCCCCACCTGGCTCAACGGTTCCGCCTGCCGAGATCCCCCTTCCCGCTCCGCCGGCCGCGCAGGTCGAGACAGTTGACGTAGGTCCAGCACGGCCGACATCTCCCATCCCAGCGGCCTCCGAACAGTTCCCTTCCTTCCCTCGACAACCCCCGTCTCCGCCGCCCCCGTCGGCTCTCCCTCTCGACGTGAAGGCTACCCCAGTCCCAGACTACTGGTCAGCCCGCCCGATTGAGATGCCGAACGTTTTTCCCCGGGGCCTCTTGCTCCCGGGTGAACGAGTTCTCTACGAGGTTCGGCCGGGTTACTGGGGAATCTACGGTCCAGCCACGGTATTGATTGGGATTCTGATGCTCGTCTTCCTTGCCCCCATCTCGCAACCGGGTTACCTCCTGAACCCATTCCTCTACGTTTTCGAGGGGCTGCTCGTTCTCGCCCTTGTATTGCTCCGGAGAGCGTGGAAGGGACTCGCGTTCGCTCTGACCAGCCAGCGGGTCCTCACAGTCAACGGACGACGCGGAACCCAAGGTCGCGAAGGCCCTCTGGGGGCGCTTCAACGGATTGGCTTGGAAGGTCTATCGGGCAGCGTCATCGCCTTCTATTTCGCGCCGGTCGTGCCCAGGTCAGGGATTACCCGAGCTAAGAGGGTGCGTTGGCCCGGAATCCGGGACTCTGCTGCGGCGTACGCTTACTTGCAGCACTTGCTGGCTGGCTACCTGGGAAACCGGCCCGAGTCCCCGCCGTCCACTCAGCCGGTCCCGTCTACTACCGTGTCCGAGAGATTCTGTCCCTCGTGCGGGCAAGGCAACGCTCGGGCGTCGGCGTTCTGCGTCAAGTGCGGTAGAGCTCTCCCGGCGCCGCCTTGAGCCCGGGGTGGCGATTCGAGCAGGCCCCCACAGCAGGGACTTGAACCCTTAGTTCAAGTCCCTCCAGTGGCTGCTTTTCTACCCCGATCGGACCGAGTCGCCGGCAGTGCACGAAAGCGAAGTCCTGATCCGGGGTGCGGAACGATCCATCGTACGAGGGGGGCAGTTCTGGCGGCAGGAGCCTCGTTGGGCTTGTCTTGGCAACACTCCCAAGGACTAATCTAACCGGTCTCGAGTACGGTGCGTGACCATGACGCGGCGTCTCGCCGCCATCATGTACACCGACGTGGTCGGCTTCACCGCCTCGGCGCAGGCGAACGAATCCGACGCCCTTGCTCGGCTGCGAGAGCAGGAAGGAATCGTTCGGCCCTTGTTCGAGCCGTTCAAGGGGAGGGCAATCAAGTCCACCGGAGACGGCTTCCTCGTCGAGTTCGAAAGTGCATTGGGGGCCCTCGAATGCGCCGTCGAAATCCAGCGACGGATGCGAGAACGAAACACGAAGAACCCGCGCGCGCCGCTGGAGCTACGGATCGGCATCCACGTGGGGGACGTGGAGGAATCGGGAGGGGACATCTTCGGGGACGCAGTGAATGTCGCGTCGCGGATCGTTCCGCTCGCCAATCCCGGAGGGGTTTGCCTCTCCGGCCAGGTTTTTGACCAAGTTCAGAACAAGGTGGCGCTCCAACTCGACAAGCTCTCCGCACCCGCGCTCAAGGGCGTTCGAGGGCGGATGGACGTCTACCGCGTGGTGCTGCCGTGGGGCTTCGAGGACCGGTCCGAGGGGGGCTCGGCCCTTCCTCGCATCGCGGTCCTTCCACTCGCGAATATCAGCCCGGACCCGAAGGACGAGTACTTCGCGGACGGACTCACCGAGGAGTTGATCACGGTCCTCTCGCAGCTCAAGGGCCTTCGGGTAGTCTCACGGACCTCGGTGAACCAGTACCGGGGGGCGAGCAAGTCGGTCGCCCAGATCGGTACCGAACTAGGGGCCGATTCAGTGCTCGAGGGGAGCGTGCGGAAAGCGGGGGATCAGCTGAGAATCGCTGTACAACTGATCGACACGCGGACGGACGAACACCGATGGGCCCAGACGTACGACCGCAAGCTCGAGAACGTGTTTGCGATCCAAGCGGACGTCGCCGAGCGCGCGGCCAGCGCTCTCAAAGTGGAGCTTCTAAGGTCGGAGCGTGAGGTGATTCAGGAACGACCCACCTCGAACTTCGCGGCCTACGAGGCATATCTCCGAGGCATCCAGGCTAGTCAGCGTTCCAGCATTTCGTCGAGTCCCGAGCTCGACCAGGAAGCCGTCTCGCATTTCGAGAAGGCGATTCAGGAGGACCCCCGGTTCGCCGCAGCTCATGCGCGGCTCGCTAACCACCTCATCACGAGTGGGGGATCAACTCGCCCTTGGACCGACGTAGTCGGGTGGGCTCGTGACTTGGCGTCCAAGGCTCTAGAACTTGACCCGAACTCCTCCGAGGCGCACATGGCCCAAGGAAAC
>Ga0187780_10002661_pt1 | contig 13400 bp, 9 predicted proteins | sample 1015_Q2_SP10_20__FD_132429 | JGI IMG/M metagenome (GOLD analysis project Ga0187780, IMG submission 132429) | Tropical peat soil microbial communities from peatlands in Department of Meta, Colombia - 1015_Q2_SP10_20_MG | ecosystem: Environmental > Terrestrial > Soil > Wetlands > Peat | place...
ATTCGGGATGCTTTATGATCGGGTCGGCGAAAGCATCGTGGATACGTTTGATCAGAACGGCTCCTTTGGACTGTTTACGGAACTCGAGAATCCATCCGACACGCAAACCTCGGTGACGGCTCCCCGCTTAACCAGCATGAACGTCATCCCCCAAACCGATTACACAGGTGCCCGGATCTTTCTATCGCCACCGCCCGGCACCTTCCCGGTCACCTTTCCTAGCAGTCTCTCTACCGGGGGCTCGGCCATCACCTGGGGCATCGATGACAAGTTGAAGACGCCCTATTCCTACAACATTGATTTCGCGGTCAGCCGCCAACTGGGATCTGGATTCACCGTCGAAGGCGCTTACGTTGGCAGGCTTTCTCGTCGAGGACTGGCCCAGGATGATCTGGCCATGCCGCTCGATATCTATGACAAGAAAGCGGGGATCGACTATTTTGGCGCAGAAGTAGCCCTGGCCAAAGTCTTTCGACCGCAGCTCAATGCCGGGAACAATGCCGCCACCCTGGCGTTCAATCCGAATCAGGTTCCCGCGAACGTGAGGAAGTTCTGGACCGACCAGATTCAGCCGCTCGTGCCGGGTGGGGCTTACACCATTGATGGTTGTACGGGGGGCAATACCCTGGGGACACGGAGCCCGGTTGTGGCCGCGTTCGATGTCTTCTGTGCCACCCAGTTCAACGATTCGCTCGGATTGTACAACCTGGATACCCTCGGCAGTGGGATTCCGGACCTGAATATCGCGAACAAGTCTTACTATCCGATCACCGGGCCGTACACTTATTACAGTCCGCAATTCAGTTCCCTGTATGCCTGGCGTTCAATGGCGAACGCAAGTTTCAACGCCTTGGAACTGACGCTGCGTCACGGAATGACACACGGTGTACAGTTCGACTTCAACTACACCTTTTCGAAGTCCATCGATTTGGCCTCGGACGCCGAGCGGATCGGGCCCGCCAGTTACACGAGCAGTTTGAACAATATCATTATCAACGCGTGGAATCCGGGGCAGGAGCGCGGTGTTTCGTCCTACGATGTCGCCCATCAGCTGAACGCGAACTGGATTGCTGAATTGCCCTTTGGCCGCGGACGTCGGATTGGCAGCGATGCAGGTGGCGCGCTCAACGCCGTGATTGGGGGGTGGCAACTCTCCGGCTTATTCCGTTGGACGTCTGGCTTTCCCGTCAACGTCGACAATGGCTACAGCAATTTTCCGACAAACTTTGAGCAGGAAGGCAACGCCAACCTCATCGCACCCGTGAAGACCGGGGCCTATGTCATCCAGAGCGGCCCGGATGCAGGGAACGTCAATATCTTTGCCAACGGCCCGTCCGCCATAAATTCGTTCGCACCGGCTTACGCCGGTCAGTCGGGTCAACGCAACGTGATTCGGGGCGACGGCTACTTTGGCCTCGACCTCGGTCTGGCAAAGAGATGGACGATGCCGTGGAGCGAGAGACAAAGCCTGCAATTCCGCTGGGAAGTCTTCAACGTCACGAACTCCGTACGCTTCGATGTGCAATCCAGCCTCTTGTCCTCAGCTTTGACCTTGGGCAGCGGCGGCAGTTTCGGGAATTATTCGGGCCTGCTGACGAATCCGCGCATCATGCAGTTTGCCCTGCGCTACGAGTTCTGAGTAGGACCAGGCGAAATCACCCCCGATGACGGGCGGGAGACCCTACGTATGCCAGGCCAATTACCGGCGCACCACCTTGGCAATGCACCCCCAATACGAGAGAAAAAATCATGTCTCCCGCGATGATAATGGTGAGCGCGCTGGCGGTGTTGTTCTCACTTGCTTTCACCATCCCGTATGGAAGTGCGATGGACCCGGATCCCAGGGCAAACCAACTCGAACGCATTTACAAGAATTTGACGGATGGTCAGTCGCCGGGAGCAGCTATCTTGGTTCGCGAAAATGGAGAAACCTCTTTTCGCCGCGGATATGGAGTCAGAGATTTACGAACTCGAAGGGCGATTGATTCCCAAACAAATTTCCGTTTGGCCTCGTGCACAAAACAATTCACCGCGATGGCCGTCATGCTGCTTGTGCACGACGGAAAAATGCGATACGACGAACGGCTAACCGATGTCTTTCCGGAGTTTCCGGATTATGGAAAGGCCATCACCCTTCGCAATCTGCTGAATCACACGTCGGGGCTGCCCGACTACGAAGACCTTATGGATCAAACCCCCCAGGGGCATTCCCGGTGGACCGCGGATCGACAAATCCAGGATGCCGAGGTCCTGGCTCTGCTCGAAGGACAGAAACGCGGCAAGTTTTCTCCCGGCACACAATGGTCATACAGCAATTCGGGTTACGTGATTCTAGGCTTGGCGGTCGCAAAGGTCGCGGGGAAGCCCTTTGAAGCCTTTCTCGAGGCGCGAATCTTCGCTCCCTTGAAGATGAACCATACCCTGGCCTACGTGAGAGGGAAGAATGAGGTGCCGGATCGCGCCTATGGTCATTCGAAGCAAGGGGAGGCATTCGTAGAGACCGACCAAAGCCCGACCTCGGCAACCCTCGGGGATGGTGGGGTTTACTCCAACCTCGAGGACTTGGCCAAGTGGGATGATGCTCTTACGCATCATACCCTTCTTGCCGCAAGTGAAATGCAGCCGGCGTTAACGCCCGTAAAGCTGACCGGTGGATCACGGCCAAGGTGGGCTAGCGGTCCGGGCGATACAAACCCGCAAAGCACCAACTTCGTTTCTTATGGCTTCGGCTGGTTCCTGGACGACTATCGAGGACATGAGCGGATGTGGCACTACGGAGACACGAGAGGCTTTAAAACGGCCATCGAACGCTTCGGAGACGGCAACTTGACCGTGATTGTCCTGTGCAACAGGTCGGACGTGGATCCGGCGACGCTGGCGTTGCAAGCGGCGAGTGTGTACTGGGGCGCGCCGAAATAACCGATTTCTCCCCCCTGCTTATTAAGGAAACGATTTAGTTTGGAGACGTGGCCAGAAGAACCCACAAGCTCCAGAGCCAGTTGCTCGCCAGCTGCTGCCACCCGCGTCCGTTTCGTTTGGCTCGAGGAGCCTCTCAGTATAATATTCAGCGTTCATGATCCTTCCCGCCCCGCAGAGCGCAACCGCAACCCTTGCTGGTCCATCGCGCCAAGATCGGTCGAGGCGCGGCTTCGTTTCCATTCTGATTATTGTTTTGTTTTGGGGCGCGACTTATGCTGCAAGCATGTTCACCCCACCGCTGCTCGACGATGCGGACAGCCTGCATGCGGAAGTAGCGCGAGAAATGTTGCAACGCCAGGATTGGGTGACGTTGTACACGGACGGGATTCGATATCTCGAGAAGGCACCTCTGATGTATTGGGCCATCGCGCTTAGCTACCGTCTCTTGGGCGTGCACGACTGGTCCACCCGACTGCCCCTCGTGCTCGGTGTGCTTGTGCTTCTGCTTGCCACCTATGGGCTGGGAACACTTTGCTACGGCGAACGCGGGGGCTTCTGGTCGGCGATGGTTCTCTGCACCTCGATCGGGCCTTATATTTTTACCCGATTTCAAATTCCCGATGTCCTGATTGGGCTGTGGCTCACCCTGGCCCTCTACTTCTTCTTGCGATCGCTCGAGCAAGATCGGCCTTCGCGACTGAATTGCTGGGGCTTGGCGGCGGCGTGCGCGGGCAACGTGCTCACCAAAGGTCTGATCGGGCTGGTGTTTCCGGTTGCCATCGTCGGCCTCTATCTGATTCTGACGGGCAATCTGCAACATTTGCGCAAGTTGCGGCCGGTTTCGAGCGGGCTCGTGTTCCTGGCAATCGCCGTTCCCTGGCATGTTCTCGCTGCCCTACGCAATCCCAACCCTGGAGGGCACGGATTTCTGTGGTTTTATTTCATCAACGAACAATTTCTGCGTTACCTGAACAAGCGTGTACCGCCAGGTTACGACACGGTTCCGTTGCTGATTTTCTGGGGACTGTTGCTGGTCTGGCTGGTCCCTTGGACCATCTTCCTTCCGGCTGCGATCCAAACTTCAACGCGGGGTTGGCGCCGGCCTTGGAAGGGTTTGGAGCAACCCCTGGCGGCGAACCTCTTGTTCACGATCTGGGCACTGGTGATTGTTGTGTTCTTTAGCTTCTCGACCCGCCAGGAATATTACACGATGCCGGCGCTGCCTGCCCTCGCACTCCTCACCGCGGGGTGGCTCGCCAGGGAAGCGGCAGGTTCCACGATGTCTCGAGAGCGCCGGGCCGGCAAGACGTCGTCGCTGATCTTTCTGATCCTTGCCGGTTTGATCTTCGTAATGGGAGTCGCATTGTTGGTCTCTTCTCGGCCCCCGGGGCCCGGAGCCGACCTGGCCGATCTGCTAAAAAAGAATCCGGCGGAATACAACTTATCCCTAGGCCATCTTCTGGATTTGACCCCGCAGGCCTTGGGGATCTTCCGGGTTCCCCTGCGGATCACTTTGCTTTGCCTGCTCGCGGGAGCCGGATGCAATTACGTTTTCCGCAGCCGGCAGCGGCCGGTGGCCGGCAATTTTGCCTTGGCTGTTATGATGGTTGGATTGATCGGGGCGGTTCATTCCGCGTTCGTGAAGTTCTCTCCGATTCTGTCTTCCCAGCCGCTTGCCGAGTCGATCCGGCAACACTATCGGCCAGGAGACACCATCGTGGTCGATGGGGAATACCACCAGGCTTCAACCCTCAACTTTTACACCGGGGTTCCGCTGCTGGTTCTGCACGAACCCAGCGGCAATTTGTGGTTTGGGTCTAAATTTCCGGATGCGCCGCGAGTGTTTCTGACCCAGAATGAGTTTGCATCCTTGTGGTCGGGGAACGGTAGGGTGTTCTTGTGGACAGACCAAGACGAACCGACGGATTTGCACGGAGCGCAGTATTTCCCCCTGGCTCGCAGCGGGGGAAAGTCGGTTCTCACGAATCATCCGGTGGGACACTAACTTGCCGTCCTTTCCGGATGGATTTCACGAAGCCAAATGTGGGGCGGCAGGTATAATTCAAATACCCCTATGACTGTTTTGACATCGGGTTGGATGGCCGCTGTTTCCGCGTGGCGCATCCTCTTCGTTCTGTCCTTGGCAGGCGTCTTAAGCTCCAGCGTTTTTCTTGTTCTGGTGCTGGTCGCCGCGCGCCGCCGTCGTCGCCTGGCTGCCGCAATGGCAAGGAAGGTGGCGGCCGTTCCCGAGAAGTCCCTTCCTTTCGTGACCGTGTTGAAGCCGGTGCACGGCATGGAACCTCGTCTGAAGGAAAATATTGAGAGCTTCTTCAGACAAGAATACCCGGATTTCGAGATTGTCTTTGGTGCGCGCTCCGCCGACAACCCTGCCCTTCGTGTAGTGGAGGAGATGAGGACGCGATACCCGCACGTCAAATGCCGCGTTGTAATCTCCGGGCCGCCTGCTTGGCCGAATGCGAAAGCCTTTTCTCTTGAGCGGATAACGTCAGGCTCCTGTGGCGATTATTTGGTCATCACGGACAGTGATGTTGCCGTTGCCCCAGATTTCCTGCGCAACGTGGTGCCTCCCTTGTTGGATCCTAAGATCGGCCTGGTCACTTGTCTCTATCGAGGCGTGTCCGCGGGAAGCGTGTGGTCGCTGCTGGAAGCGCTGGGCATGTCGGTGGAGATGTCTTCGGGCGTCATGGTTGCGGATTTGCTCGAAGGGATGCGCTTCGCCCTGGGCCCGGGCATGGCCCTTCGGCAAGATGTCCTGGCGAAGATAGGCGGTTTTGTTTCCACCAAGGATTATTATTCGGACGATTTCGTTCTCGGCAATTTGGTCTGGGCAGCCGGTTACCAGGTTGCATTGTCTCATCACATTGTGGAGCATGTGCTGATCCCGCAATCGTTCCTGCGCACATTTGGTCATCAACTGAGATGGCACAAGAGCACACGCTATTCACGTCCGAAAGGGCACCTGGGAACGGGTTTGACGTTCGCCATGCCGTTCGGGATCCTGGGAATGGTATCGGCAACGGCTCTGGGGCATCCCGCGCTGGGATGGGCCCTGCTGGCTTTGGCATCTGCGAACCGCATCGTGCAGTCGATCGCGGTCGGTTGGGGGGTCATTCGCGATCCCCGTATTCTGCATTACTGGTGGTTGTATCCTTTACGCGATTTGTTCGGCTTTGCCACCTGGGTTGGCAGTTACACTAGCCGGCGCTTCTTCTGGCGGGGAGAGATCTACCACTTCGGGGACGGCGGTTTGATCATTCCCCGAAGTCGGGTTGCCGAGTATGAGTGCGAGCCGTTCTTGCCGAAATCCGAAGGTGAACGCGTCCTGGTGCCCAGACCGCATGCTGCCCAACACCCAAATCTGAGTACGGACGCGGGTTAACTCTCCGCGCCTTGAGACCCCTGACCAACCGAACAAGCCATGCCGCAATCTCCCCGGAGCTTGGCGGCGTCCACACTCGGTTGCCGTGAGCCCAGCGCCTTACGCGTACGGCCAGGAGGCGGTGCACGGCCATTGTGATCCGATGCCGTCAGGCCGCAGCTCAGTTTCCCGTTCCCGTCAAGGTCACCTTCTGCGGACTGCCGCCACCGGAGTCTTGAATGTTTAGTGTTGCCGTCCGCGTCCCGCTGGCCGTCGGTTTGAAGATCACGCTGATCCTGCATGCCCCGACGGGGGCAACGCTGGTGCCGCAGGTACCGTTTTGCGAGAAGTCTCCCGCCTGTGGTCCGGTTATCGTAATGCCGGTAAGTTTGAGCGATGTGCTGCTCACATTCACCAGACTTACGTTTTGGGGCGCCGTGCTTATGCCCACGGTTTGATCCCCGAATGAGAGCTCTTTCTTGGAGAGCGAAACTACGGTCCCGGAGCCGCTCAAAGCCACCGCTTGGGGACTGGCTGGATCGGAATCGCTGATAACCAATGCTGCTTGTCTCGGACCCTTCACCGAGGGCGACAACCGGACCGCGATGGTGCACTTCGCGCCCGGCGCTAGTGTCTGGCCACAAGTGTTGGTTTCCACAAAATCTGACGGATTCTGACCCACCAAATAGATTCGGCTCAGGCCCAGAGTGGTGGCGCCCTTGTTGGTCAAAGTGACGGTCTTGCCGGTACCCGTGGTGCCTACCAACTGTGCAGGGAAATTCATTTCTCGAGGCAACGCACTGACGAAGGTGTTCGCTGCAATCTTAACCAGATAGGCGGAGTCGGGTATGGATCGATCACTAGCCCCGGGTGTAGTGGGGAACTTCTCTGAAAAAGTGAGTCCTGCCACATAGGTACTGCCTAGTGAGTCCACCGCGAGGCCTGCGCCAGTCTCTTGCAGGTCTCCGCCAAGGTAGGTGGAGTAAACGAGAGCATCACCGCCGGCGTCGATCTCGGCAATGAAGGCATCGTCCCCGCCACCGTTCGTCGGCTGAATGGCCTTGAGCACAGGGAAGTCGCTCGAGTCGGTGATCCCGGCGATATGGAGATTGCCCGCCTGGTCCACCGCGATGCCGGCGTTCTCGCCGCCTCCGATGCCTACCGTGTAAGCTCTGTCGTTCCCGCTGCCTCCGAGGTAGCTTGAGTACACCAGGGCATTGCCGCCCGCGTTGATCTTGGCTACAAATACATCATAGCCCCCGGAATTTGTTGCCTGGATGGGATTTACGGTGGGAAAGTCGGTAGAAGTGGTCGAGCCGACCAAATAGACATTGTTGGCTGAGTCCACTGCCACTGCCCCGGTGTCCTCTTCCCCGCTTCCACCCAGGAACGTCGAATAGATAAAGGCACTTCCACTGGCGTTGATCTTGCTCAGAAAGGCATCCCGCCCGCCGTGATATGGCTGGAGGGCATTAGCCGTGGGGAAATCCTTGGAACCGGTGGCGCCAATGACATAAGCGTTGCCAGCGGTGTCCGCTACCACGCCACTTGCATAGTCCAAGTCGCTCCCACTCAAATAGGTGGAGTAGACGAACGCGCTGCCGGTGGCATTGATCTTGGTTACAAACGCATCACCCTGGCCGAGAGCAGTAGACTGGAGAGCGTTTACGGTCGGGAAGTCGGTGGAACCGGTCGTCCCTACGACGTAAACGTTGCCGGTACCGTCAACGGCAATGCCTAAGGCGGCATCGTAGGCGCTGCCCCCCAGGTAGGTGGAGTAGACGAGTGTTTTACCGTCGGCACCGATCTTAGTCACAAAGGCATCGTAGTCGCCGTGATTCGAGGTCTGAAGCGCATTCTGTATTGGGAAATCGACCGATGCAGTCTGCCCAGTCACATAGGCATTCCCGGCGGCATCTACGGTGATCGAGGGATCATACTCATCCCCGCTCCCTCCGAGGTATGTCTGGTACAAAACCGAGCTGCCGTCGGCGTTGATCTTGGTTATGACGAGGTTTCTGATTCCTTGAAAGGGGGTCAGACCCACTACGTAGGCGTTCGCCGCCGGATCCAGGGCCACACCATACAAGCCCCCGTCTGTGTTCACGAACGTGGAATAGGCAAGAATAGGGTCTATCACCAGTGCCTGCTTGCGATCGTAGGAACCAACCCGGAAGGCTAATTGGTTCTTGCCCTGAATCACGTACCCCCCCCGGACTTCCCGCTGCTTCCCGTTTTGCTCCTGGTAAAGGCGCGGAGAGCGCATATAAACATCACCCACCGCCGTGGTCAGCACCACGTCTCGGCCCTCGAACCGAAGGTTCCGCGCGCCATCAATCCCCAAACGAATCCTCTGCGGATCAGCCCCTGGTTGCAGCACGAAGTCGTACTCCAGTTCCCGTTGATGGCCGTAGTACACGAGGTCCACGCCGGGATATACGTTCTGGTAACGCACCTTGGCAAACTGCCGAACGTTCGTGCACCACTTTTTCGGATCATTTCCCAGGAAATAGTGGCTCTTGCCCGGCAGTTCGTCCTGCCCGATGATTTCGGTTTTGACATTGCCGCCCACCAGCTTCAAGCGAAGCTCGGTGGATTTCATGGACGGCGTGACGGGAGATCTTGTAAGGTCAAATGCCGGCGTTTCGGGGCCAGGCGAAATTGGTGTCTTTGCCGCGAGTGCTGCTGGTCTTTTCTGCGCCCCGTCGTTCAGATCAAGCACCGCCGCAGTCGGCGTGAGAGACAGGTGGTAGCCCCCGCCGCTCGAAAGAAATTTAACCTCAGGGCTGGCTTGGCCTTGATTGGCTTCGAAAGCAAGCGGAAGTTTGCCATAGGTCTCCACCAGGCTTACCTTTTTCCCCACCCTCCCTGCGGGTGACCCGGTTACCTGTCCTTGCGCCCAGGTTGCCAGTGGGAGCAGACAAACAAGAACGACCATCCTTGCCTTAATCATGGAAGCCTCCTTCGTACCTGTTGCTCGCCCTTCGGCGTATGAGTAGCCATCAGTGTCTGATGTTGAGGTTGGTGCCAGGTGCGGTGCGGTCAGATCCGGTGAGGGTGTGCCACCCCGTGAGCCGCGAGTTCACGCCGGAAGTAGGAGTCAGTTTCATACTGTTGGGACTCCGGACATACCGGGGACTTACCTGATATACGTAAGAAACCCTGCGACCATAGGGAAGGGGACTCAATCCCCAGGACGGATTGCCTATCGAAGTCCAGCCCCCTGGATTAACCCAAATCCAATACACGCTCGGATAAGGCACCCAAACCGGAGCCACCGTCGCCGGCACCCACACCGGACCGTAAGCTTCCCGCCATGCCCGGTATTGCTCGACATCATCCTCACCGACTCCGGTATGCCATACGTACCTTGCCGAAGCGGCCTGATCGAGGCGTTGATCGCGGACTTGGCACCACTCGTCAAAACCGTCCTCCCGCGGAACTTCGCGAACTCGATGCTCGAGAGAACTACCTCCGAACTCGGTTTGCTGGCCGGCGTGCACGCTGACCGTCGTGTGATGAGCGTTTGCTTGGCCTTCACCCTGGCGTACAGTCACGATGGTCGAATATTCGTCGGGAGAAACATCAATGCGATAGTCACCCACTTTGGTTACCGTAAATGCCAAGTTCGGCGTGTCGACCTCATAAATCTCACCATCCCCTAGACGGCGAACATGGACGTTCAAAACTCCCTGGTGTAGTTCGACTTGTATGCTTCTGCCGTTGACCTTAATGAGCGTGAGACTGGTCTCGGAGTCCATGCGCATGAGACCAGAACCAAGATTTAGTTCCGCGCGGGAATTCTTATCCGCCCAGACATTGTCCGCACTGGTCAGCGGGTTGATGACCGAGCCTTGGACCCACTCACCGGTACCATGGGGCTGGACCGAAACCTCTCCCGCCAAATATTGAAGACGCGCCACCCTGATGGAAGGATCGCTCGAATCGCTAGCGCAGGCAAATCGTCCCCAAGCTAGTAACAGAAGGAGAACTAGAAAGCGGTTCCTTGAGTTCATGCCCTATGTCCTTGCGAGAGAATACCATCGTGCATCCAGCAAGTCGTTGCGTAAGAGCAAGCTGGATGAACAAGAATAGGTTGGCGTTCCTTCACGTATTCCTGGGACCACCCCAAAGCAGCAGTGGACTGCTAGAACGCACCCGACTCCACAGTAGGATCAGCTCAGTTCGCTGTGTTGCACGAATGCCCGCAGCCCTTTGTGAACAGAATAAAGAGTCTCTAGAAAACCGGTACAGAGTCTGCTCCGAGTCTGGCGGTTGAGGCAAGCCTCCTCGGCATTTAGGCGCTACAGGTTCATGGAATCTTCGCCCGACCAGATCGTGAAGCCACAGCTTAAGTGGCATTGCCTGCGTTCGGTCCCCAAAGAACCCGCGGCACTCGGCTTACGGGCTGAAATCTTAAGTAAGCTTAATCATTACAACGACTTGACTCATTCGATCGCTGCACCCGCGCGCGCAGAAAATAATTTCAAAAAAGATGCTTGACATATAGTGTTATAGTTAACTATAACACTATAGATCGATCGAGAGGGCCCTCAGGCTTGAGTCAGGTTGGCGCATCGCGACCCGGAAGATTGAATTCTCTAGGAGACTGAACTATGAAATCCCTACGGCTGGTTTTGTCCATTGCTCTGTTGTTGATGGCGACTGCGGTCTTTGCCGACTCCGACGCGCAGAAGTCGTTCGACCAAATGAAAACCCTGGCGGGCAACTGGGAGGGTCCGGTAACCGTCGTTCCGCCGCAACACGATATGTCCTCGGATAAGCCGATCCACGTCCTGCTGCGCACAACCTCGCGCGGCAACGCCCTTATGCACGAGATGCAGGAGGCAGGGACGCCGGAGGATCCGACCCGTTACGACCATCCGGTCACGCTGTTTTATCTGGACGGCGATCGCCTGCTGCTGACGCATTATTGTGATGCCGGTAACCGGCCGCGCATGACCGCCAAAAGCTCGGGCGACGGAAAGACCATCGAATTCGATTTTCTCGACGTCGCCGGCAGCACACAATATGGGCACATGCAGCATGCCGTGTTTACGGTGATCGACGCCAACCATCATACCGAGGATTGGACCTACATGATGCCGGGAGAAAAGCCCGTGCACGCGCATCTCGATCTGCAGCGAACGAAGTGAAGTTGCCGTGGCCACAGGTTGCGAGGGGGCGCGGCGGTCAACCGGCGATCGCCGATGCCCTCACGGAAAGGGAATCTGGAATACGGAATGGACCTCGAATGGAACGACAGTCAGCCGATCTACCGCCAGCTTCGCGATCGGGTGGTCGCGATGATTCTGGATGGCGCGCTCAAGGAAGGCGATCCGTTGCCGTCGGTACGCAACGTGGCGGCCGATTACCGGGTCAATCCGTTGACGGTGCTGAAGGGTTATCAGGAGCTGGTCGACGAGCAGCTGGTCGAGAAGCGGCGGGGGCTCGGTATGTTCGTGAGGCAGGGCGCGCGCGATCTGCTGCTCAAGGGCGAGCGCCAGAAATTTCTGGCCGAAGACTGGCCCCGGATTCAGGCCACCATTCAGCGGCTCGGACTGAAAGCCGAAGAACTGCTCAATGGCACGAAACTGAAGCGAGATTCGAAACAGGAGGAGCGCTGACGCTATGGCTTGCATAGAAGCACGCGGGCTGCGCAAGTCGTTTGGCACCACCATCGCGCTGGACGGCATTGATTTGCGGGTCGAGGAGGGACGCATCCTCGGACTCGTCGGTCCGAACGGCGCGGGCAAGACCACTGCGCTGAACGCAATTCTTGGGCTTATCCCCTATCAGGGAGAACTGAGGGTGCTCGGACGCGATCCTTGGACCGAGCGCGACCGGCTGATGCGCGATGTCTGCTTCATCGCCGATGTTGCCGTCCTGCCACGCTGGATGCGGGTTTCGCAGGCACTCGACTTCGTCGCCGGGGTGCATCCCCGATTCGATCGCAGCAAAGCCGAAGCACTTCTGGCGAAGACAACGATCGGGCGCCACCGCAAAGTCCGCGAACTGTCGAAGGGCATGGTTGCCCAGCTGCACCTGGCTCTGGTCCTGGCCATCGACGCGAGATTGCTGGTGCTGGACGAGCCGACGCTCGGCCTGGACATTCTTTACCGCAAGCAGTTCTACGATTCCATGCTGAATGACTACTTCGATCGCAGCCGCACCATTGTCGTGACGACCCACCAGGTGGAGGAGGTTCAGAACGTGCTCACCGACCTCATGTTTATCGACCACGGGCGCATCGTTCTCGACTGCAGCATGGAAGAAGTCGAGGCGCGTTATGCGGAGGTGCAGGTAAAGCCGGAGCAGGTCGCGGCGGCGCGGGCCTTCAAGCCCATGCACGAGCGCCAGGTTCTTGGCCGCAACATTCTGCTGTTCGACGGTGTGGATCGAAAACAGCTGGCTGTGCTGGGCGATACGCGCACGCCGAGCATCAGCGATTTGTTCGTTGCCGTAATGGGCAACCACAGTTCACAAGGAGCCGCTCAATGAACACGCCATCGAACAACGTTCCTGGAGTATTCGACTCGCCGGGTGTCGCGCCCGCCATGATCTCAGCGACGCGGCCGTTCTACTGGTCGGTACGACGGGAGCTGTGGGAGAACCGCTTCATCTATATCGCACCCCTGGCTGTGGCAGCGGTGTTTCTCCTCGGCTTTCTGATCAGCGTGATTCACTTGCCCGGCAAGGTCCGCGGCCTCTCGAGCCTCGACCTGATCGAGTACCGCGAGATCATCGCTACGCCCTACGACATCATGTCGGGCTCGATGATGCTCGTAGGTCTGCTGGTCAGTGTGTTCTATTGTCTCGATGCGCTGTACGGCGAGCGGCGCGACCGCAGCATTCTGTTCTGGAAGTCGCTGCCAATCTCCGATCGCACCACCGTGCTGGCGAAGGCGAGCATTCCCTTCCTGGTTGTGCCTTTGGTCACCTTTGCGATCGGCGTCACCACGCACTTCATCATGCTGCTGCTGAGCAGCGTCATCCTGCTGGGCAGCGGTGCGAGTGCGGCCGCGCTGTGGCGGAGCATATCGTTCTTCCGCATGTCGCTCCTGCTGCTCTACCATCTTTTTACCGCCCATACGCTCTGGCC
>Ga0187780_10002663_pt1 | contig 13398 bp, 12 predicted proteins | sample 1015_Q2_SP10_20__FD_132429 | JGI IMG/M metagenome (GOLD analysis project Ga0187780, IMG submission 132429) | Tropical peat soil microbial communities from peatlands in Department of Meta, Colombia - 1015_Q2_SP10_20_MG | ecosystem: Environmental > Terrestrial > Soil > Wetlands > Peat | place...
ATCGGCGCGTTCGGTGGGGCGCTGTTTTCAGCGCTGATTCCGGGCCACGTGATTCCCATCATCGGCTACGTACCGGTGCTGCTGACGATGAGCTGCTTCTACCTCATCGCCTGGCTCATCGTCCATTGGCTAATGGGCGATCTGGAGCCAGTCATGCTGCCGCAAGCCTCGCCTGAATCCGTTTCCGTCGCCCCCTCCCGCGCCTGAGAACGACCCACTGGGGCAGCGAATCTGGGTTTCTTCGTTACATACCCTGCGATTCCGACTGGTCCACCGAGACAGCGGAAGCGATAATTCCCCTCGCTTCATTTCACCCAAACGGTCTTGACGTTCATGAACTCGCGTATCCCGCACACGCTCAATTCCCGGCCGTGGCCGGATCGTTTCACGCCGCCGAAGGGAACGCGCGGGTCGGAAGCCACCATCTGATTGATGAAAACCATCCCGGCCTCGAGTTCGTTAATGAAGCGTTCTTGTTCGCGCGGATCGTTGGTCCAGGCGCTCGCGCCCAAGCCGAAGCGAGTGGCATTAGCCAAACGGATCGCGTCGTCAATATTCTTGGCGCGAAAGAGGGAGGCCACCGGCCCGAACAATTCTTCGCTATAAGCCCGGGAATTTTCGGGGACATCCGCCAGTACCGTCGGAAGATAGAAGTTGCCGGGGCCTCCCGCAGGCTTTCCGCCGGTCAAGACGCGGGCGCCCGCCTGTACGGTTTTCTGCACATCGGCATGAAGGGACGTGACGGCATCGGCGGTCGCCAGCGGCCCGACGTCCGTTGCCGGTGCGAAAGGGTCGCCGAGCCGCAGCGACTGCATGGCGGCGACCAGTTTCTTTTCGAATGAGTCGGCGATGTCCTGCGCGACGATGAAGCGTTTGGCGGCGATGCAGGATTGGCCATTGTTGAGCGTGCGCGCCTTTACGCCGACGGCGACGGCTTCTTCCAGATTTGCGCTGGGCATAACGATGAACGGATCGCTGCCGCCGAGCTCGAGAACCACCTTCTTGACTCTCTTGGCCGCGCCGACACCTACCTGGACGCCCGCATCCTCGCTGCCGGTCAGCGTGGCGGCCGCAATGCGCGGATCGGCCAGGATGCGGTCCACCTTGTCGGAACCAATCAGGAGGGTTTGAAACACGCCTGGCGGGAAACCCGCCCGGCGGAGCACGTCTTCAATTTTCAGCGCGCACTGCGGAACATTCGACGCATGCTTCAGCAGCCCCACATTTCCGCCCATCAGTCCCGGGGCGATGAACCGAAACACCTGCCAAAAAGGAAAGTTCCACGGCATGACGACCAGAACCAGCCCGAGCGGCTGGTAGCGAACAAAGCTCCTGCTGGCTCCCGTCTCAATCGCCTCGTCGGCGAGAAAACGCTCGGCATGCTCGGCGTAGTAGCGGCAGACCCAGGCGCACTTCACCGCTTCGTCAACCGCGGAGCGCAGGGTCTTGCCCATCTCGGTGGTCATCAGCGCGCCGAGCTCGTTTTTTTCGGCCTCCAGGATGCCGGCCGCATTTCTCATCATTTCGGCGCGCTCGGCAAACGTCAGGCTTCGGAATTTTGGGAACGCCAGCGCCGCCTGCCGAATTTTCTCTTCGATTTGAGGATCCGACAGGGCCTCAAAACTCTTCACGAGTTCGCCGGTGGCCGGGTTCAAGGTTGCGATCGCCATTCACTATCCCTCCAGAGGAGAGTCGCGCCTTTTCCTGAGCGGCGCCGGTATGAACATCGCATTCTGGCACGCCGCAACTGCGGTGTCACTCGTCATACCTAACGACGCAAGCCTCGTACGACTCTTACCATCGGCCAGCCTCGGCGGAGGCGCCATGAACGCACGGTTGACTCGACCGGCACCGGTGGCGTAGCGTGACCGAAGTCGAGAACCGCAAGCAGCCAAAATGCGGCGACTTCGGCGCATCAGGAACGAGGAAGAGGAAATCATGGCGGAAGAAGCGTCACCGGTAGTACGCACTCTTAAGCGTTTGATGGAGGCGGAAGAACAGGCGCGGGAAATCCTGAAGGCGGCGGAGGAACGCGCCAGACAGACCATCGAACAGGCCGGCAACCAAGCCAAGGAATGTGTCGAGGCTGTTCGTCAGGAAGCGGAAGATCTGTTGCGCTCCCGGTTGGAGGAAGTCAAGTCCAAAGCCGCCACAGAGATGAAAACGCGACTGGGTCAAGTGGAGGCGGAAGCTCGGGAAATCGAGCGGCGAGCAACGGAAAATTTCTCCGACGCCGTCGAGATGGTGGTGGAGTGGGTGACGAACAGGGGCGATTGATTTGAGCGTTTTCTCTTACGCGGCGGCGCAAGGGTATATCCGAGCGAGGTTTCCCCGGTTTCTTGACCCCGCGACATGGGCTCGACTGCTGGGGGCCGACTCACTCCGGGAACTGGGTGAGCTTCTTTCCCGCACGGCGGCGGCCCCGGCGCTCGCCCGCGATGGAGCCCTAAGCCTGCGATTTCTGCGCGGCGCAGCCGCCACTGCGGGACGCGCGGTGACCCGTTTTCTCCCGCGCGGGCCCCGAGAACTTATAGCCTGGTACAACGAACGCTTCGAGATCGAAAACCTGAAAACCGTTCTCCGCTGCGTCCATTATCAATTGGAGCGACCGCGCGCATTGTCCTCTTTGATTCCATTTCGTTCCGCGCACTGGCGGTGCGAAACGCTGCTCGAAGCGGGATCGGTGGCCGCCGTCCTGGATCAAATCGGTGAGTCGCCTTATGCCCGGCCGCTCGGACACGCGATGGAGCGATATCAACAGGAACGGCGGTTGTTCCATCTCGAGGTCGCGATTGACTTGTTCTATTTCCAAAGACTGGTCCGGCTCATCGAGTCGCAAACGGGAGGGGACGAGGCTGATGCGAGGGAATTCCTGGGCCGCTGGCTGGCCGTCCAAAATCTGCTCTGGGCTTATCGTTACCGAATCTATGGCCGGATGACTCCTGAGGAAATCATCAACTACACTTTGCACCGGGCCTTTGCGGCAGGACTGGATACGGTGCGCCGCGTGGCGCTGGGCTCGCCGCTCACCATGGAAGCAGAGCGGCTGGGGTTCCGGATTTCCCCGGGGCTCTCGGAAGTGCAGGCATTGACGGAGATGGAGCTACAAGCAGAGCAGGAACGCTTTCAGCGTGCCACTGCGATCGTCCGCCGGCCTCGGTATCGCCTGGGTGGAGTTCTGGGTTACCTCTGGCTGCTCGACGGCGAGGTTCACGACCTGACTGTGGTTGTGGAAGGGAAAACGACCGGATTGAGCGGTGCGGAAATTGCGCGCCGGTTGCTCCGGGCGGCGTGAGTATGCTGGCGCCCGAACCGATGCTGGAGGCCAACCTCTTCGTACTCGACCCGGATCTTGAGGCGGTCACGGCAGCTCTAGCCCGTATGGAAGCCATGCAATTGGAAGACATCGTGCCGGAAGGATGGGCGTTGTCGCCTGAGTGGACCGAATTGGCGAGTCGCTACAGCGGCTTCGCCCTCCGCCTCAATGAAATATTCAAGGTGCTCGGTTGCGAGCCGATCCCCGGACCAGCAGGAGATGGCGAACTGCATCCCGCGCGAGACTGGCGCGACATTGATGAGCGTCTTACGGCCCTAGAGAGCAGAGTTCGGTCGTTGCAACGGGAGCTCAAGGAAACTGAGCAGGAGTGGGAGAGGCTGAAGCTAAGCGAGTCGCAGGTACAGCTCTTGCTTCCTCTTGACGTGCCGGTCGAGGACTTGCGTCACCTGCAGTACCAGACGGTGACCGTGGGGATCATGCCGAGTGAGAATGTTTCACGCGTCGCGGAGGCGCTGTTCCAGATCCCGTTCATCTTGATTCCCCTGCAAATCCGGAAGGATAGCACGCTGCTGCTGGCTGCCAGCTCCACCGACAACGCCGCAATTCTCGACCGGGCCCTTAAGAGCGCATTCTTCGAGCCTATCGCCTTGCCGCCGGAAGCCCTCGGCCGCCCCGCCGAAGCACTCGAGTCGCTGAGGCGCAAATCCCAAGAGATTCAGGAGAGGCTCGGCAACCTCGATCGTGAACGCAAGAAAATGGCCTCAGAACTTTCGCCCGAGCTGAACGCCCTATGGCGCCGTACCGTTGCCGACGGAAAACTTGCGGAGGCGATCCGGCGTTTTCCCAAGCACGGTGAAGTCTCTCTGATCTCGGGTTGGGTCCCTGCCCGCGACTTGGACAGAGTGAGAAAAGCGGTAGAGAGCGCCGCCGGCCATCCCGTCACGATGGAAGTGCTCAAGGCCGATCCCAGCCGGCAAAGCGTGCCCAGTTTAGTTCGAAGCCCCCGCTGGCTGCGGCCCTTCCAAGAGCTGGTCACGACGTTCGGTCTTTCTTCCTACAACGAACTCGATCCGACGCTGATCGTCACCGTAAGCTTCCTTATCATGTATGGCATGATGTTCGGCGATGTGGGGCACGGTGTGCTCCTTTTTTTGGCGGGCTTGTGGCTACGCCGTCGGCACGTGGACCTCGGAACCCTGGTGGCGGCTGCAGGAGCGAGTGGCGTCATATTCGGTTTGCTTTACGGCACTGCATTCGGCCAGCCCCTGCTGCATGCGGCCTGGCTCCGGCCCTTGGAAGGAATGTGGACGATCCTGATCGTTGCGGTGGCCGGCGGCGTGGTGCTGCTCAACATCGGCTTCGTACTCAATCTGGTCAATGCCTGGCGGACCAAGGACTGGCCGCGGCTGTTCCTGGAAAAGAACGGAGTGGTGGGTATCGCATTGTATTGGGCGCTCTTGGGCGGCGGGCTGGGCGTCGCCTTTCGAGTGGCGCCGAAATCGGTGCTACTGTTGCTTCCCGTACTGTGCGCATTGTTGTGGTTTCACGAGCCGCTGGCCAAGAGGCTCTGGGGCGGCCCTGCTGTCCGGATGGGCGAAGCAGTGGTTACCGGTTTCTTTGAAGTGTTTGAAGCCGTGACCGGGTACGTGAGCAACAGTCTTTCGTTCATCCGGCTGGGCGCATTCGCCGTGGCGCACGAAGGGCTCTCGAATCTGGTGGCGAGCTATTCCAAGGGGCGCTGGGGCTGGCTGGTGGCGCTGCTGGGCACGGTCCTGATCGTTGGCTTTGAGGGCGTGATCGTCGGAATTCAGGCGATCCGGCTGGAATATTACGAGTTCTTTGGACGATTTTTCGAAGGCAGAGGGCTGCCGTTTGCGCCCCTATCCCTTCGCACAGGAGGAGAACATGCGAGCGTGGGTGTTCGGGCTTGAAGGCCTCAATATCGTGCTACTGGTGCTGATAGGGTTCCTGCTGGCCCAACCAGCATACGCGCAGGGAGCAGCGACCGCAGGCATTGGCCAGACCCGCTTTCTCGGCGCCGCAATTGCGACTGGACTGGCGGCGATAGGAGCGGGCATTGCGGTGGGCGTCGCCGGATCCGCCGCCATAGGCGCCATCGCCGAGAAGCCCGAACTACTCGGACGGACCTTGATCATTGTCGGCTTGGCCGAAGGGATCGTTATCTATGGCCTGATCGTCTCCTTCATCATTTTGAGGGGCTGATGCCGGATCGAAAGATTGTCGTGATTGGAGACGAAGACGCGGTCTTTGGCTTGGGCCTGATCGGGCTTACGGGTCATGCGGTGACGAGCGTCCCGGAAGCCCGGGCCGCGATTCGGAATGCCATGGCTGATCCGGATACCGCCTTGATCCTGCTGACCGAGAATTGGTCCGAGGCACAACCCGAATCGAGGGATGAATCCGGCACTTTGATCGTCGAGATTCCAAGCCAGCGATTGGGGAAGCCTTCCCTTGCGCTCGAAACACAGATCGAACGAGCTTTGGGAATTCTTTTGGAGCGCTGAGTGCCGGCAATTCTTGGAGATTCGGAAAATCTCGCTGCGGACGTGGTCCGGCGCGCGCAACACAAAGCCGTCGCAACCGCCGAAGAAGCGCGCCGGCAGGCAGCGGCCATGCTGGAGAGCGCCAAACAGGAGAGCGAATCCCTGCGCCGGCAATCCCAGCACGCCATGGAGCGGCAGGTGGCAGCGCTGGTGCGGAAAAATACGGCGCGTGCTGAACTGGAGGCCCGGCGCCGTTGGATACAGCTCCGAGAGGCGCCGATTAGCCGCGTTTGGCTCGCCGTCGAGGAGCGACTGCGGAGCGTCGTTCGGCAACCCGCTTACGGGGAGATCCTCAAGCGCTGGGCGTTTCATGCTGCTCATGAACTGGGTACGAACGAGTTGACGCTTGCCGCCGATCCCGCAGGCCATGAACTGCTTTCGACCGAGAGGCTGGAGCAATGGTCCAAGGAAGCCGGGGTCCAGTTTCGCCGTGCGCCGGAGCCTGCTGCAACATGGGGAGGTTTGCTGGTCACCAGCGGGCGGCTTCGATTTGATGCCACGTTTTCGACGCAACTTGACATGGCACGAATAACGTTGCGGGAGCGGGTATTTCAGGTCTTGTCAAAGGGAAAAGCTTGAATCAGACCGGAGAATTGAGGCGTGCCGGAGCTTTGACGTGGATCAGCGGCCCTGTCGTCAAGGCACGCGTGGCTGGGCCACTCAGCGCGCTGGAGCAGGTGCGCGTGGGCGAAGCAGGTCTCACCGGCGAGGTGATCGCACTCAGCCACGACGTCGCAACCATTCAAGTTTATGAGGAGACGAACGGATTGCGGCCGGGCGAGCCATTGTTCGCCACCGGGGCACCTCTCTCCGTGTTGCTCGGCCCAGGATTGCTAGCCAGCACCTATGACGGCCTCCAACGGCCGCTGGCGGTTATGCGGGATCAGCAAGGAATCTACCTGGGGCGCGGCTCGCAGGCTGAGGCGCTTCCTCCGAAAAAATGGAAGTTCTCGCCTAGGGCGCAAGGCGGGGACGTGATTCGCCCGGGAAGCTTGCTGGGCGTTGTTCCAGAGACTCCGCTCATCGAGCACCGCGTTCTAACACCGTCTGGAGTCGAAGGAAAGCTGATCGAGGTCGCGCGAGAGGGTGAATATGCAACGCACGACGCGGTGGCGACCGTCGCGCTTCCGAACGGTAAGCGGCGTCCGCTTACCATGGCCGAGCGATGGCCGGTCCGCGCCGAGCGACCCGTGCAGGAACGCCTGGAGCCGTCACGGCCGCTGATAACCGGCCAACGAGTGTTGGATACGTTTGCGCCGCTGGCCAAAGGCGGAACGGCCGCGATGCCGGGACCTTTTGGAGCGGGCAAGACCATCCTGCAACAGGCGCTCGCCAAGTGGTGCGATGCCGACGTGATTATCTTCGTTGGCTGCGGCGAGCGCGGCAACGAAATGGCCGAAGTGCTCGATGAATTCCCCCGCCTCACCGATCCCTCGAGCAAACGGCCGCTGGTGGAGCGCACCGTGCTGGTGGTGAACACTTCCAACATGCCTGTGGCCGCGCGCGAAGCCAGCATCTACTCGGCCATCACCATCGCCGAGTATTACCGCGACCAAGGCTACGATGTGGCGCTGCTGGCTGACTCGACCAGTCGCTGGGCCGAGGCTTTGCGCGAGATTGCCGGGCGCTTGGAGGAGATGCCCGCCGAAGAAGGGTTTCCCGCGTACCTGCCCAGCCGCATTGCCGCTTTTTATGAAAGAGCCGGACGGGTGCGAACGCTGGAAGGCAAGGAGGGCTCCGTCACCATCGTGGGCGCTATCAGCCCTCCGGGCGGCGATCTCACCGAGCCGGTTAACCAACACACCCAGCGTTACACCAGAGTGTTTTGGGCGCTGGATCGCGGCCTGGCCAACGCGCGTCACTACCCGGCGATTGATTGGCGAACGAGCTATAGCCTGTATTCCAATGCGGTTGCCTCGTACTGGTCGAAGGACACCGCAACGGATTGGCAGGAGCTGCGAAGCGCGGCGGCGCAAATTCTGGAGCAAGATTCCCGGTTGGAACAGTTCGTCCGACTGGTGGGAGTGCAAGCGTTGCCAGACCGCCAGCGCTGGATTCTCGACGCGGCCCGGCTTCTCAAGGAAGGTTTTCTGCAACAAAACGCTCTTCACCCCGTGGATGGCTATTGCGTCCCGGCCAAGCAAGTGGCTCTGTTGCAGTTTTTCGTCGAGCTGTACCGGTTAGGCCAGCGAGTGATTGATTCCGGGGTGCCGTTGGCGCGTGTTCATCAGAGCCTGGACGTGCGACGCCTGGTGCAGATGAAAGAAACTGTACCCAACGATCAGGCCAATCAGATAAAGGATTTGCTGCGTGACCTGAAGTCAGCACTGGACGGGCTGGTTGCGGCAGAACGGAAAATCTGATGCGCGAATATATCGGCGCAGACCGCATCGAAGGCCCTCTGGTGGTAGCGGAAGGCTATGGCAAAGCGGCCTTCGGAGAACTCGTGGAAGTGCATGCGGCTGACGGCGTGCGACTGGGCCAGGTCATTACCAGCGGAGAAAATTTCGCGACGAGCGAGCTATGGAGTGATACCGCCGGCTTACAACCGCACGAACTCCTGCTCCGCTTTCGAGGAGAAACGTTTCATACGGCGGTGTCGCGGGAAATGCTGGGCCGCGTGTTCAACGGGCTGGGTACGCCAAGAGATGGACTCCCCCCGCCGATGGCTGAAGCGCGAGTGGAAGTACATGGCGCTCCGCTGAATCCGACCGCACGCGCTAATCCACAGCACTTCATCGAGACCGGCATTTCCGCCATTGACGGCATGAACACGGTGGTGCGGGGACAAAAGCTCCCGATCTTTTCGGGCGCCGGGCTTCCCCACAATGAGCTGGCGGCTCAAATCGCTTTGCAGGCGCGTATCGCGGAGGAGGCCGAAAAGTTCGCCGTCGTGTTCGTGGCCCTGGGAATCTCGCACGATACGGCGGCGTATTTCCAGCAGCGGTTCGAGGAGTCAGGGCTTCTCGCGCGAACCGCGGTATTTTTGAATCTGGCCGACGAATCGCCCTTGGAACGGATCGTTACGCCACGAGTCGCGCTGAGCCTGGCTGAATTTCTCGCTTTTGAGCATGGCTATCATGTCCTGGTTCTGATCACGAATGTCACGAACTACGCAGAATCCCTGCGAGAGATCTCTTCCCGGCGCAACGAGGTCCCGGGACGCAAGGCTTATCCTGGTTATCTGTATTCCGATCTCGCGGAGATATTCGAGCGGTGTGGCCGGGTCCGGGGACGCCCGGGTTCGGTGACCCAGATTCCGATACTGACCATGCCGGGCGATGACATCACGCATCCTGTGCCGGATTTGACCGGCTATATCACTGAGGGCCAGATCGTACTCAGCCGGGCACTACACCGCGAAGGGATTTACCCGCCGATTGACGTCTTGCCATCGCTCTCGCGGCTCATGAAGAACGGAATCGGCGCGCAGCGTACCCGAGCCGACCATCCGAGTTGGGCGGCGCAACTCTATGCCTCCTATGCCCGAGTACAGGAGGTCCGGGCGATTTCCGTCGTGATCGGCGAGACGGCTCTCACGCCCATTGATCGGGCCTATTTGGAGTTTGGGAGGGCGTTCGAGACGCGTTTTGTGGCCCAGCCCGCCAGCCAGGCACGCTCGATCACGGAGACTCTCGATACCGGGTGGGAAATTCTCTCGCTACTACCGTCGAGTGAGCTGACGCGCATCAGCGTAGAAGACCTCCAGCGCCATTATTCAGGGAAACTGGGTCCGGGCTCGCCATGATTGATCTGGATCTGTTGCCGCCGACACGGACCGTGCTGCTCGATCTGCGCCGCGAGCTCGATCAGGCCGTCCAGGGGCACGCCATTCTCGAACGGAAGCGAGAAACGCTGCTGCGCGAGCTCTGGGACCTCTTTAGTGAAGTGAAGCACACCGAGGGAGAAGTTCGCGAACGCTTCGCGCGGGCCTATGAAGTGCAGCGCGAAGCCCGCATTACGATGGGAATGGACGCCATGCGGTTCGCTGCCCTGGCACCGGCCGCGAAGACGGAGTACACGATCGAGGCCCGAAGCGTCATGGGCGTCCCCTTGCCGCTCGTGACGATGCGAGTAACACCTCTGCCGTTCCCTTACAGCCCCGGAGGCATCAGCGGGGTTTTCGATGAGCTGCGAACCAGATGGGTGGAGATCGGGCAAATACTGGGCTCGTGGACGGAGATCACCGGCTCGGTCTGGAGGGTCGCCACCGAGCTGGAGCGGACCCAGCGCCGGGTCAAGGTACTCGAGAATTTGTTGATTCCCAAATACCAAGCGGCCATCCAACGGATTCAGGTCATTTTGGAGGAGCAGGAGCGGGACAGTTTCATGCGAACCAAGCGGGCGAAGGAGCAACGAGAGCGCTAGATGGAACCGTTATTCCGACACACCCTTGTCCCGATTGACGGCTCGGAACCGTCTCTACAGGCGGTGCGCATGGCTTTGCGCGTGATTGCGCTTTGCCCGGCCTGCAAGCTGACCGTGCTTTACGTGATCGACAAGCTGGTCCTGGCTGAGCTGGTCCGCTTCAGCAAGCGCGGCGAGAAAGAAGTGGCTGCGGAGCTCGAGGAGCAGGGGCGCCGTTATTTGGAACTTGCCCGGAAACAGGCGGAGCAACAGGGCGTGACAGCAGAATGCCAGATACGCAGAGGAGACCCATTCGAAGAGATCGTCGCCGTGGCCAATAAGTTGCCCGCGGATTTAATCATCATGGGTCACACCGGGAGACGGGGAACGACCCGCGTGTTGATTGGTTCCGTGACGCAACGGGTTCTCGACTATGCGCCGTGCCCGGTGCTGGTAATGAAATAGCGGCCTTGCGGGCTGCTGCTAGTTCCGCTGTCCTTCGCCAGTCTTCTATCCGGCAGAAAACAAGATGATTATGGGGTTCGCCGGCTTGATCTCGGATCTACTTCGCCTCCAGGTTTGGGTCTGCCGAATAGCACCGTGACCCGCATCACTGCACATAGAGTGGCCTATGGCTAACCTCCAGTGTAAATAGAAGTCTCAGAGTACTGGTAGCGCCCGCGAACTCGCGGTCTTGGCCATGCGCCGAGGGACGGGATCGACAGACGGCGGAGACGCACACAGAGTTGGAGGTGAGGTCATGAAGACTGAAATCCTTGAGGCCCTCGGTGAAACGGATCTGAACCGCTCCTCCCAGATCCACGCCGCACTCGCCGCAAACGAACGCATCAAATATTACCTCAGTCTCTTACAGCTGGCCGTCGCACGGGCGGACCATCCGGAACAACCTGCTGACTCGCTGCGGGGTGAGCGCGTGGCCTGTGGCATTGATGATCGCGCTCTGGACGCCCTGGTGACTCAGTCGCGGCGAGAGGATGGGCGCTACAGGCTGCCTGGTTTTGGAGCAATCGTGGAACAGATCGTTCATGATCTCGATGTCATGGCCGCGCCCGTGTTGGCGGAGACCACGGGCCGACGAAGCGAGTTCGCGGAACGGCTGAAGCGCTTGCTGGATCGGTTCCCCAAAACCCAGGAGGATCTGATCGGCAGCAGCGCTATTGACGACCTGACTCATGCCGGTGCAGCGGAAACAGACAGCCTCCACAGACTGGTCATGGATCTGCACAAGGCTTTGAACGCCATGCAGGCTGAGCTTGCTGAGGAACACCTGGATGGCGCGTCCGTTTATCATATCGCCGATGCGGACCGGCCCGTAGTCGCGGCCTTTATGGCCGGGCTTAATCGCACCGCGCCGCTCAAGTTTAGCCATCCCGGCCTAGGGACCACGGCCACGCGTTCTGAGAACGCGCTGGTCATCCAGAACGATCTCGGGACCACGGACGCGCATGTCATGGTGATCCGTGTCGAGGGGATGCGAGCACGATTGACCCACACCGATATTCATCCGGAACGCATCGAGTTCCTGCGTGAGATGCTCAAGCGGTACGCTGTGTCGTGGGGAGATGAACAGCGCGAGCACATAGACTCCCGACTATCCGGGGTTCCCTTCCTCCTAGCCAGCGGCTATTTCGACGCCAAAGACTCCACGGAGCTCCTCGACTATCTGAACTTTCTCGGCTCCCGCATGGTGTTCCTGATCGATTGGAACCGCGCGCGGAAAGAGTTGCGTGGCTTCTTGCGCGGGAAGGACCGGATGGCAGTGCTCGGTTGGGCCGCTGAAGCGGAGGTTGGCCACCGCGGTTTCCTTGAACTCGGTGGAGCACAACTCGTCAACCGAGCCATCGAAGACGCTGGCGGCTCCGCCATGCATTTCGGCGACCGACTTTGCGACGTGCTGGGAAACCCGGCGGCGATGGAGTTCATACGCTTCGTCTTCCGGGCTGCCACGGAAGGATTGCGCGATCATCAGTCCACGGGCCTCATCCAGGACCGCATCCGTGCTGAACTACAGGCGCACTTCAGCAGCGAGGGCAAGCGCTTGTTCCAACTCGCCAGCGAGCAGGCAGCCATGATTTTCGAGATTGCGTCGCTGGTGCAAGAGGGCGTTCGCAGCATCGAGTCCGGTGAACCCAACGGGCGCTACAAGGAGCTGGCCCAGCGCGCGCGGAGGTTCGAGCACAGCGCCGACCAGCTAGTCATGGCCAGCCGCGAGGCCGTACGGCGGCGCCCTGAGTATACGATGGTGTTCCGCCTGCTGGAAACGGCGGATAATGCAGCGGATGAACTCGAAGAGGTCGCCTTTCTGATGGATTTGCTGGTGGCGTCGGAGCCTGCCGGAGAAGTGCTGGAAGAGCTGAAAGCGCTTGTGGATTTGTTGGTGGCAGGGGCGCAGGAATGGATCAAGGCGCTCAGCCATGCGTCGCATGTGGACAAGCCCGCTGGAAAAGGCACGCAGGACGACGTTCGCGACTTTCTGACCGCGGTTGACGCGCTGTTTGTTTTGGAACATCGAGCAGACGACGCCGAGCGGGCATTGACCTATGCGGCGGTCCCGAAGGCCCGCGATTTCCGCCAGCTCCACATTTATTCCAAGATGGCAGACAGCTTGGAAGAAGCGTCAGACGCGCTCAAATGGGCGGGCTTGATTGCCCGGGACTATCTGCTCGGCAACGTGCTGAGCGCTTGAGGTAGCAGCTCATGGAGTCGGACCTATACAACATCCTGCCGCACTCGCCGCTTCCCAAGGGCGGCGCCGAGGAAGTGGGCAACAAGGCGTGGAACTTGATGCGCATGGCAGCAGCGGGCCTACTCGTTCCGGCCGCTTTCGTACTGCCGACCGTGTGGTGCCGGCGCGTCCGAGCCCAGTCTGAGGACAGCGGATTTGAAGGTACGTTGTCGTCGGGAATCGCAACTCTTGAGACGGCGACTGGCCTTGGATTCGGCTCGCCGCGGCGTCCGCTGCTTGTTTCCGTCCGTTCGGGGGCGGCCGTGTCTATGCCCGGTATGATGGAGACAGTCTTGAATATCGGGATGAATTCCGAGACTGTCGAGGGATTGATCGGCTGCACAGGTAACCCACGCCTTGCATGGGATTGCTACCGCCGTCTCGTACAAGGTTACGCCGCGGTGGTACAGGGTCTGCCAAGAGGAGCGTTCGATGAGTTGGTAGCTGGGGCTCTCGCGCGGGCC
>Ga0187780_10002664_pt1 | contig 13397 bp, 14 predicted proteins | sample 1015_Q2_SP10_20__FD_132429 | JGI IMG/M metagenome (GOLD analysis project Ga0187780, IMG submission 132429) | Tropical peat soil microbial communities from peatlands in Department of Meta, Colombia - 1015_Q2_SP10_20_MG | ecosystem: Environmental > Terrestrial > Soil > Wetlands > Peat | place...
CGAAGCGCGCCTGCATTTTCTTTCAGCCGGGTTGCAACCGAGTGAGCAAGGAGGACGTTTGGCCGACTTGGCTCAGCTCGGACGCACAAGTGATGAGACGATTCGCAAGGCGAGTACCGGTGATCCGGCTGCGTGCAATACGTTAGGCCAATTGTTACTTGAGCTTCACGATTCGCTTGCGGCCCGATCCTAACTTAGAGTGCGCGCTTGATGGACGGTGTGTCGACGCAGCCCTCGATCTTGCAGTCATTGCGCTGTTTAATGCCGCGCAAAATCCAAACGTTGACTACGGTAAAGCGGCCTGACGCCTACTGTTTGTGGAACAAGGTCGACTTGGGGGGTCATCAAGGCTGCAAATACTTGGCCGCTGTATGCCGGTCTATGCGAAGTTCTTTCGCAATCGCATAGGCCGTCTGACCCTTTGCCGCTCGCCGAGTGATCTCGTGACGCAGTTCGGCTGCAAGCCTCGGCCGACCGATCTTGATTCACTTTGCCTTGGCTCGCGACATGCCAGCTCTGGTCCGTTCGCTGATCTTCTGCGCCTCGACCTTAGCGAGCGACGACAGGAGCGCGAGCAGCACGTTGCGAACCAACTCGTTGTCCGTCGCGAGATGCGCCTCGGTATAGGAATGAAATGCCACGCCGTAAGACGACAGGCGCTGAAGATGAAGGATCGTTTGCGCCATGCCCTCGCGGCTGAAGCGGTCCAGCGCCCAGAACAGCACGCAATCAAATTTCCGCTTCGCCGCATCATCGAATAGAGTGGCAAATTGCTTCCGCCTGTCCGCACCCTTTCGGCCGCTCCCGTAATGCGACGGTGAGTGGAAAAACCGTCTCAAGCGTGCATCCGTCAATGTCCGCTATTTCCCCGAATGGTTGCAAAACTATTTTGACCCTCGGAGCGGAGAACAGCTTTTCCAAATCGAGTAAGTCTGGCCTCTCATGGCGCCAACTGCGCTGCCAGTGATCTGAGCCACATAGGGGATCATATTCTGTGCGACGAATCCGCCAAAATTACCAAGCTGCCGCCGCCACTGCTAGCGCCGGCAGATTATTGGACAGACCAGTCAGCTTGACCCAGAGATGCATGCCTGTGGTCGCGACCCGAATGCGGCGCACGAGCGTGCGCAAGCTTTGCGGATCGGTTTCGAGCGCAATGGCTCCGGGCTTTGCTTCCGATGCATGCGGCGCGCCGACGTTTAACTCGAAGAGACGCAAACCGGAGGAACGGGCGACATCGGCAATGTAAGCGATCGGGATCGGCTGCATGAATGAAATCGTGGCGCCCGGCCACCGGATTAAATCCTTCGCCGTATAGATCGGAGACCTCCACATGATGTCCGGCCGCGGTCAGCGCGCGGACGGCGACATCTTTCAAGGCTGCAGAAAACGACGTCGGCTCCGGATGGGCGTAAACGATCAGGACGTTCATGACCGCGCGTCCGCCGCGGCAGCGGCAACCAACGCCTCAAGCCCGAGCACGCGGGCTGCATTGGTTGAGACCATCTTGTGGATGTCCTTATCCCGGTAACCGAGGTCCATGCAAAGCTCGATGCCGCGGCGAAAGCCTTCCACCGGGCTGAACACGCCGACCTGACCAAGATCCGAGCACAGGATTGTTGAATCTACGCTGGCCGCCTCGATCTGCTGATGCAGATCCTCCGCAGAACGCGTCTTAAACTTGGAGCCCTCCAGGAAAAAGGCGAGCGAGTGCTCGACCATGGCACCCATGGATGCCACCCCTCGCACGTCGTTTAGACTGGCGTCTACGATGTCTTCAGGATGGGTGAAGATCAAACGCTTAACGCCGCGTCGCTGCGCCTCCTCAAAGACGATCCAGGTTTCGCTGACATGCAAATGGCCGCTTGCCAGAACCATGTCGTTTTTGGCGATCACGTCCAGCACTTCCTTGACTTCGTCGAGCACTTTCTTGTTGGCATCCAGAACCGGAACGGGGGAAGCCGCGCGCATTTTCTGGGTGGAAGCCGGATGGGCGAAGCTTGCGGTTTTCTCCCACCGCAGGTGGTTTTCAGCTGCGAGGGTTGGCAGCCACACGGTTTTACCGCCCATGGCGGCCGTGTGTTCGACCACATAGGGATTAATCCCGCCGACCACATTGTTGAGAACGACTCCCGAGAAAATCTTGGTATGCAGTTCAGGGAAATGTTTGCTGATCAGGGCAGCCGTCGCCACGCCGGCGTAGTCGTGATCCTTCGTCACGACCGCAGCAAATCCTGCCTCCGACATTTGTCGAACCAAGTCCAGGTGATCGAGCGCTCGCGGCGCGATTGAAGGCCCACTGTGGACATGCGGATCGATCGCGCCCTGAAGGATGGTCTTGATGCGGCTTTTCCGGTTTGCCGTGGTACTTTCATCCATTCCGACATCGAGATCGGGGTCTGGCCGCTGGATCGTGCGATCGCTCATATTCTTCTCCTTAACTCCTGGCATACGTCCAAAGGCAGCGCCGCTAGGCCGTTTTCCGGCGCGAGTGGCGCGCTTCGCCGTCGACGCGGCTGTGGCCAAGTTTGCGTGAAATCTGCTGGGCAGTTGCCTTTAACGCTGCAATCGTCGATGCAGCTGGCTTGGCGGGCAGGAATTGAATTGAACCAACCAGAGCCATAGCGGCGATACAAGCGTCAGTGTCGTCAAATATTGGTGCTGCAACCGCGTTGATGCCGAGCAACGCCTCCTCAGGCGCAACCGCATACCCGGACCTTGCGGCGCCGATGAGTTCCTCCTCCATGCGCTTGCGATCGACGATGGTGTGCGGAGTGAAGCTCGTCAGCGTTCGCGACAGCACGCGCTCCTGCTGTGGACGCGGCGCGAATGCGAGCAGAATCTTGCCTTGTGCCGAGCCATGGAAGGCCAGTTCGCTGCCAGGCCGGACTCCGATCTCAATCGCCGACGTGCCCTGAACAGTGTTGAGCACGAGCGCGCCTCGTGGCGTCATCGCCGACAAAACCACTGTGTGGCCCAATGCGTCGCGCAATTCACGCATGGGGTTTTCGGCGATTCGGATCAGATCGACGTCGGGCGCAAGCCGCGCCAGCAATCGGCTTTTGGCGCCAATCGCGTAGCGGCTGGTCACTGAGTTCTGCACCACGTAACCGCGATCGACCAACGTCAGCAAGTGACGGTGGACCGAACCTTTGGTGACGTTCAGGCGTTCGGCCAACTGCGTGACGCCGAGCTCCTCACCAGAAAAGGCGACGGCCTCAAGCACATCAAGGGCGAGCTGAACCGAACGCACGCCGGTGTCGGGTCGTTCATCCGTCATGGCAGTGGACTTGTTCTTCATGACGAAACCATGTATCATTTTTATTGGCCAAGTGCAAGCCGAATGATGCGACAAATTGGCAATTTCGCGTTCAATGAGCCTCACTTGACAACACGACTTCGGTCTGTAATAGAAAACGTCGTATTGCGATCGCGAACAGCACAAGGGCTTGCATGAGCCCGCAGCTCAAGGGAGGGACCGCGTGAAATCCCGCAAAACCGTCCTGTGCGCCGCCGCTTGTGGCTTTGCACTCCTGCAAGGCCAAGCACATGCGGCCGACGTTTATAAGATCGGCGTATCGGCTGGATTGACCGGCTATGCAGCAGCCGTCGACCGCGCGTGGAGCGATGGCCTGCAGGTAGCCGCCGAGTATCTCAATGCCAAAGGCGGCATCATGGGCCGCCAAATTCAGGTGATCGTCGAGGACAACAAGTCAGAACCGCAGGAGGCAGTGACTGTCTATCGCAAAATGATCAGCTCGGACAAAGTCGACATCTTCCTGTCGGGATGCGTCTCGGCTGGCAATTTCGCAGCCGCCCCGTTCGTTGTGCGCGCGCAGATCCCGATGGTGCTGTGCTCAATCCTGCCGCCTCAGGCGGATCAGGTGAAATGGGCGTTCAGTCTCCTGCCGCCGCCACGATTTGAGATTGAGACACGCTACAACTATCTCAAAAACAGCACCAACGTCCGCACCATCGGCGTCCTGCACGATCCAAGCCCCTACGCGATCCTGCAGAAAGACATCGCCGTCAAGGAAGCGCCCAACTACGGCCTCGAGGTCCCGGTGGTCGAGCAGTACCGGCAGGACGATGCCGATTTCAGTCCGCAGATCGGCAAGATGAATGCCGCCGGCGCCAAGGCGCTCGTCAAGATCGGGCTCGGCGGCTCAACGCTCACCGTCGCCAAGAACATCAAACAGCTCGGTCTCGACATGTTGCTGCTTGGCAGCGTCGATGATCTCGCCGTCTTCAAGCCGACCGGCGATGTGCTGGGCGGACAATTCCTATTCGTCGCCGCTCCTTCGCAGGTTTACGAGGCGCTGCCCGATGGCGCGCTCAAACAGGAGATTGGACGATTCCTGCCGCTGTGGCGCGCCAAGTACAATGACCGCGATCCCGGCTGGGCTGGCAAGGGCTGGGATGCGCTCATGCTGACTGCTGCGGCCATTCAAAAGGCCAACAGCTTGGAGGGTCCCAAGGTGCGTGACGCCCTTGAGACATTGTCGGGCTTTCAAGGCACCGGCGGCGTGTACAACTTCTCGCCCACGATGCACCAGGGAATCACACAGAACCCATTCCTGCTCGCCACGATTAGCGGCGGGAAAGTGCAGGTCAAGCAGTGACACCCGGCAGCGGCACGATCCTCGAGACCCAGGGCCTGTCCGCACGGTACGGCGAGGTTGAGGCCCTTCGTGCCGTCGACATTGCGGTGACAGAAGGCGAGCTCGTCGCAGTTTTAGGTCCGAACGGCGCCGGCAAGTCGACCTTGTTGCGGTCGATTATGGGGCTCACCAATGCGCGTGGAACTGTGCGCTTCCGTGGACGAACGCTTCCGTCGCGCGATCCAGTCGCCGTTGCCCGTCATGGGATTGTGCTTGTGCCGGAGGGCCGCGGCATTTTCGGACCGATGAGCGTTGCCGAAAACCTTCAGCTCGGCGCCTATCAGATCGGGGGACGCGGCGTCGAATTTGAACGTCGCCGCACCCGCGTTCTCACGCTGTTTCCGCGTCTTAAGGAGCGACTGGGGCAAGCCGCGGGATCGATGTCGGGTGGCGAGCAGCAAATGCTCGCTGTGGGTCGCGCACTCATGGCCGATCCGCAACTGCTTTTGCTCGACGAGCCATCGCTGGGGCTCGCGCCGCGAGTAACCGCTGAGATTTTGGAAACGCTAGGCCAGCTCAATCGCGAGGGCCTCTCAGTGGTCTTGGTCGAGCAAAAGGCTCCGCTTGCGCTTAAGCTCGCGCGGCGCGCCTACATCATGGCCAATGGCCACGTGACCGCAGCTGTCGATACCGCAGAGATCAAGTCACATGAAGAATTGGCGCGATTTTACCTCGCCTAGCACCTGTCTGCGTGCGAGCTTGGGCTACGTCCCAGCTGTGCTGGCGATCGCTCTCGTCGGCTACGCGATCATTGCCGGCGGCTTCTTTGTCTCGCTCACGAGCTTTGCTCTGATCTATGCGATTTTCGTCACCGGACTGAACATTTTCATGGGGTACGCCGGACAGGCATCGTTCGGCCAGAACGCCTTCGCGGCGATAGGTGGCTACACGTCCGCCGTGCTGACCACCGCCTATAATGTTGCACCGGTGCCGGCGCTTTTTATCGGTGTTGTTGCTGCCGTGCTCTGCGCCGTGCTGGTTGGCTATCCGACGCTGCGCTTGAAAGGCCACTATCTGGCGATGGCGACGCTCGCCATCGGACTAATTGTGTATGAAATCACGGTCGAATGGCAGTCTGTGACCAATGGCTACATGGGCATTTCTGGCATTCCGCCGCTTGGGATCGGCAGCTTCGAGGCGGCGACTGATCGTGAACAACTGATATTGCTCAGCGTGCTGGTCGCGCTTTGCATGGGCAGCGCGTGGCTAATTCGTCAATCGCGCTTTGGTCGCGCTCTGGTAGCGTTGTCAGGCAGCGAAGATGCCGCGCGAGCGCTTGGCATCGACGTGGCCCGTTACAAGCTTGCTGCTTTTATTGTTTCCGCCGTTTACGCGGCGGTCGCCGGATCGTTGTTCGTGCACATCGTCGGCTTCGTCAGCCCGGAGGTGTTCGGGCTCAACATGGTGATCCTTGGCTTCACCATGCTGTATGTCGGCGGCATCGGTACAATTACGGGCCCGCTGGTCGGCGCGATCGTCATAAACCTCTTGCCGGAAATGATTCGCGGCCTGAAGGAATATCAGGATTTGGTGTACGGAGCCGCGTTGATCCTTATTCTCATCTATGCGCCGGGCGGTCTCGCAGCCCTCGGCTGGTCAAAACGGCGGTCGACCTCGCCTGCAACAACCACCGTTGAGCTTCGTGGGGCGAGGACTCAATCATGAATCGACTTCGCGTCGAAAATCTGACGCGCCGTTTTGACGGCCTTGTCGCAATCGATGATGTGAGCTTTACCGTACCAATTGAGGGTGTCACCGCAGTCATCGGTCCGAACGGCGCTGGCAAGACTACTTTGTTCAATATGATTTCCGGCTTCCTGCCGCCTAGCGAGGGTCGGATTTTCTTCGAGGACGAGAGCGTGACCGGCGTTGCGCCCGAACGCATCGCAGGCCGAGGATTGGTGCGCACCTTTCAGCTGGTGCAGTTATTTCAATCCTTGACGGTTCTGGAGAACGTGAAGGTCGGACGTCACGTGTGCACCCGCGCCGGTCTCGTCGCGGCGCTGACGCGACCGACCTGGGCCCGGCGGGAAGAGAACGAGACAGAACGTCGCGCACGCGAACTGATCGATTTCGTTGGCCTGTCCGAGCAATCTGACGCTCGTGCCTCCGTACTGCCCTATGGCCAGCAGCGCCTCCTGGAGATCGCGCGCGCTTTGGCGGCAGAACCGAAGCTCCTGCTTTTGGACGAACCAGCCGCCGGCCTCAATCATGATGAAACCGACCGGCTGTCGCGGATCATTCGACGGATTGGCGAACACGGCACCACCGTGCTTCTGATCGAGCACGATATGAAGCTCGTGATGAACACCGCCGATCGCCTGGTGGTGCTCAATTTCGGGCGAAAGATCGCTGAAGGCACGCCGGACGAGGTGCAAACCAATCCGGAGGTCATCGACGCATATCTCGGCGGTGTGGAGATGCTGCATGGCTGACGCCTCTTACATCGGACAGACATTGATCGACGGATTAAGCGTCGGCTGCATATACGGCCTCATCGGGATCGGCTTTTGCGTCATTTATAACGCGAGTGGGATCGTCAATTTTGCGCAGGGCGCGTTCGTGATGCTCGGCGGGATGGTGACGTTCGTGTTGCTGAACACGCTCGGGCTACCGCTTGTAGCGGCCGGCGCACTTGCGGTCATTGCGGTCGCGGGACTGGGCGTGGTCATCGAACGGCTTGTGGTGCGCCCGCTTTGGGACCGCAACGCCACCATGTTTGTGATGATCCTGGCCACGCTGGCTGCGCAGATCATGATTGAACGTACTACCCAGATCCTTGTTGGCGACCAACCGAAAAGCATCCCCTTATTCACGGATTTGCCGCCGATCCGTGTCGCTGGCATTTCGATCAGTTACCAGACAATATGGATCATTGCCGTCTCGTTGCTTTTGATCGGATTGCTGGCGCTCTTCTTTCAGAAAACCCTTGTAGGGCGCGCGATGCGAGCCTGCTCGATCAACCGAGAAGCCGCGGCATTGCAGGGTATCCCGGTCTCACGCATGTTGGCGCTGTCCTTTGCGCTCAGCGCCGCCCTCGGGGCGATTGGTGGTATCCTGCTCACGCCCACCCAATTCACTGCATACAACGTTGGCACTCCGTTCGCGATCTCCGGCTTCATCGCGGCAATCGTAGGTGGCTTCGGCAGGCCTTTTGGCGCATTCCTCGGTGGCATCGCCCTCGGACTGGCGCAAGCGCTCGCGGTGTTCGCGCTCGGCTCGGGCCTTAAGAACGTTGCTGCACTGTCGGTGTTGCTGGTGTTTCTGTTCTTCCGGCCATCCGGGATTTTGGGCGCGGCAAAATAAGCGGCAAAGGCACTGACGTGATGAGATGCAGCAGATGACATCAGCGAACAAAGAGCCAGCTGCGTTTCGGCGCCGCCTTGCCGCGAGCGAAAAGCTGAGTGGTACTTTCATCAAGACCCCCAGCGGCCATGCGACGGAAATCTTTGGCGACCTGGGTTACGATTTCGTCGTTATCGACGAGGAGCATGCGCCGTTCGATCGAACCGCTATCGATCAGGCATTAGTGTCTGCGCATGCTGCGCATATTGCTGCACTGGTGCGGGTCGCCTCCGCATCACCGGCTAATCTTCTTTCTGTGCTCGACAGCGGAGCTGTCGGCGTGCTCGTGCCACATGTCGCAAGTGCGGAGCGAGCAAGCGAGGTGGCGGCAGCGTGCCGCTATCGTAGCGGCAAGCGCGGCTTCTCCAATTCGCCGCGCGCCGGCCGTTATGGCGGGTTGTCGCTGCGCGAACACGTGGAGCTTGCGGACGCCACGACGACCGTGGTCGCTCAGATCGAAGATCCAGAAGCCTTGGACCAAATCGATGCGATTGCGCGGGTCGACGGAATCGATGCTCTGTTCATCGGGCGTGGCGATCTCGCTGTCGCGATGGGCACCGGCTCGCCGGAAGCGTCGGAAGTGCGTGCGGCGGCGGAGCGGATCTGCGCGGCGGCGCGACGGACGGGGAAACCTGTCATGGTTTTCGTCGGAGGTCACAAGGATGCCGTGGCGATGCGCGCGATCGGCGCCAGCGCATTCATCTTCTCGTCCGATCAAGGGCTGATGCGGCAAGCGGCAGCACGAACTCTGTCGGAATTTGAAACACTGGATTGACCGAGGCAGACGCCTTCCCGACAAACGGAGGACCCATGAGCGAAGCACTGCGTCAAGCGACACACGCACGACATTACGCCGAGGCGCCGCAGTGGACGGATTCCGACGGCTCCCGGCATTGGATTACCAGAGCAGCCAACTTCGTTACGGTTGTGACTCAAGCGACGAAAGGCGCGGTCCTCGATCGCGACAACCCGGATGAGTACATGGTGCTGCTTCCACCGGAAACGGACGCGGTATTCGAAGCTGAGGGTGAACGCATCGTCTCCAAAGGTGAAAGTCTTACCATCGTACCACCAGGCGAGAGCCGCGTTACCGCCTCGAATGGTGGGACCGTTATTCGGGTGTTCTCAAGCGAGGCGTCCGATGTAATGGCGGCCGCGAAAAACGCAGCGGTGTACTCCGACGGGGCTCCCGAAGTAACACCGATCACGCCATGGCCCGATCCGATCGGAGGCTTCCGGCTACGCCATTACGATCTAAGCAAAATTCAGAGCCCCGATCCGAGCCCGCTAAAGATGCGCGTGTTTCGCTCGACCAACCTCATGATCAATATCTTCATGCCGTGGACCAGCCGGCGTGACGAACGAAAGCTGAGCCCGCATTCGCACGAAGACTTCGAGCAGATATCGCTCGCGCTGAAAGGATCTTTCGTCCATCACTTGCGGTACCCCTGGTCGCCAGATAAGACCCGCTGGCGTGATGACGAGCATGAGCACTACGATAGCCCTTCGGTCTTAGTCATCCCGGCACGGGTAATTCACACGACCCAGGATGTGGGTGAAGGCTCGACGTGGCTCATAGATATTTTTGCGCCGCCGCGGATGGACTTTTCATCCAAGCCTGGATTCGTACTCAACGCGGCAGAGTATCCGATGCCTAGGACACAGTAGACACGCCACCTTTCGTGGTTTTGCATTGCCATTGAGGATGGGTTGCTCGTGCTCCTCACGGCCGAGCGTTAAAACGGACATTTACGACTGATGTCCGTTATGCCGCCAAGAACAGCAGCAGGACGCCAACCGACTTGCATTACCAAGGCAGCAAGGTGTCAGCGCACGGACATCCACCGTCTAATCGTCTCACCTTGTCATAGTTGGACTGAGCGCGCCGATCGGCCCGAGCCTCTCTCGCTACGCGACCTTCACATTCAGGTGCGGGAACATGGCTTGCAGCGCCTCGGCGTCCATCTCGGTCTTGAACTTGTGTCGATCTTTGAGCGCGACGGCCTTCTGCGCTGCCGGCCGTGCGCTTATTTCGTCGACCAGCCGCTTCAAATGCGGAAACTTCTCCCAGGCGCCGTCGCCAAGCACCATCGGAATGAGTCGCGACCTGAAGCGCCGCGATCGCACACCCGTCATCACGATCCGCCAAATCAAGGAGAACCGTGCGGTCGGCCTTGACGACTATCACGCTGTCATTGAAGCCACTGTTCAACGGACCCGACCTGTCATTCTGACGGCTCTTGCGGCGGTACTCGCATTCATTCCGCTCACACACTCGGTCTTTTGGGGCTCAATGGCGTACACCCTGATTGGCGGTACAGCAGCGGGCACGGTTTTGATCCTGTTCTTTTTGCCGGCGCTTTACGCCCTGTGGTTCCGAATCAAATCGCCGGCTGAACATGCCCGCGAACACAAGGCGGCGTCGTTCGGCATCAATTTCAGTTTCGCGCGAAGCTACGCAACACTTCCGCGGGCCGGGTCATGAGCCCAAATGCGGAGACAAACATGAGCGGATTATCGACTATGGACCAAGGTTGCGAGGTTCGCCGAAGTGCCGGAAGGCATATCCGCGAGACGGAACGACAGGCGTTAATCCGCGCACGTAACGGGCAAGGACTTTTCAGAGATCGGGTCAGCGAGATCGAAACGAAATGCCGCATTACGGGTGTTGAAAATCCCGTGCATTTAGTAGCGAGCCATTGCAAACCTTGGCGAGATTCAACTTATTGAAATCTAGGCCTTTGCCGATTCGGCGTGCCTGCTCCGCCAAAGCGTCGATATACATACGAGCTGTCGGTCGAACGATTTAATGCTTGTGTTGCATCGATCGCTTGAGCCAGCACCCCGAAAGCGGACATTATTCAGCACAGGCGGGAGTGCCGGCTTCGATCGGGACGGCTTGTCCACGTAGGACGCCGCAAGATGGTTGCACCAATCCAAATTGGCGCCGTAGCCGATAAGGCCGCCAGCCTCAACTTACTCGCGATAGCCGTACACGGTAGGCATTTGCGCGCTTAGTGGGCGGTCGCTGCCCGGACGACCAGTTCTTGTAATTTCCTCGGTTGATCAAGCGGCAAGAAGTGTCCGCCGTTGCTCACCGTCACCATCTCAACGCTCGGTATCAGACTGCGATCGTGCTCGCGCTCGCCAGCGCGTGCCCAGTCAAGGTCTCCCCAAATGAGTAGCACCGGCACGCGGATGTTTCGATAGATAGCAGTCGCTGTCTCCCAACTCGCAGAGTTACGGAGCAGGCTGATGAAGGCGCGGTAGTGTCCGCGGCGGTTGCCGACATCATACATCTCCCGGAGCAAGCTCGGTGGGATGCTGGCCGGATCTGCGACGCCACCATACAGAACGGCCTTCATAATGATGAAATTCCGTAGCCGCATCACCGTTTCGCCGATGAAGGGAATCTGAGCGGTTGCGACGATCATCCATCCGAGCGGCGAGCTGCGCGCCATGCCCCGGCCTTTGGCGTAGTCATACGGATTGATTGCTATGACGCGAGTCACACGGGCGTTGCCACGTCCTGCAATGATCAGAGAAATAGCGCCACCGATGGAGACGCCGCACAGCATGACAGCGCGCAAATCAAGAGCATCGAGAAAACCCTCGACCGCCCCGACAAAGAAATCCGCGTCATACCGGGCTTTTGGAATGTCCGAGTAGCCATGCCCGGGGTAATCGACTGCGTAAACAGTAAAGTCTCTTGCCAAGTCCAGCACGATCTTCTCGAACAGATCGAGTTGCGTGCGTAGGGTATGGAGAAGGACGACAGTTGGGCCTCGGCCCGTTCGAATGTAGCGCAGCCTATGGCCGTTCACGGTGAGGTAATCGATCGCAATGTCCGACGCCCACGATAATTGCTTGGGCGTCTCTGGGGCGCGCCGCAGCGCCTCCAGGATAAACGAAAGCAGCCATAGGCCGACGCCAACACAAATAAGGACCAGGACTACCAACCAGGCCGTATTCATTGGCTTTGCTGCAAAAGGGGTATATGCCCCTATATAGCCAATGATCCTCATGGTGACAAGCAATTCCAATTCAGGGGTCAAGACTTGGTGTATGAACGGGCGTCAACCAACAAACACGAATTTGCCAGAGATTGCACGAATTGACCGTCACATATCCGGTCACTATTTGGAACTGGCGGCCATGGTATCGATAGAAGAGACGCAAGGCTGTCTGAATTTCCAATTGCGGCGAACGTCGCGGGTACTTGGTCGGTACTACGACAACGCGCTCCGGCCTCTCGGACTGCGGATCACCCAATTTAATCTTCTCGCGGTCCTCGCGCAGACGGGACCGATTCCAATAACGGCGCTTGCGGATTTACTGGCCATGGAGCGCAGTGCGCTCGCTCGAAATCTAAAGCCGATGGAGCACCGAAAGCTTGTTACAGTCACTCCTGGTAAAGACAAGCGAACGCGAACCGTTGCGCTCGCGGTGGCTGGAACGCGCAAACTTGAGGAGGCTCTGCCGGAGTGGAATCAGGCGCAAAAGCAGCTGCTCAGAAAGATTGAACCCGATCGAGCCTCGGGCTTGGTGCAAGCGCTTGCGAAAATTCGTACCGCCCTCGGCAAGGTAAGCTAGAGTGATGGGCGGTGCCCTGCGTCTGCGCCGACGTCCGCTTTGGGTCTTGGCTGTGTAAAAACGCGGCGATGCGCAAGCGCGGTAGAACAAACGTTCGTCCAAATCACCGTTGAGTGCGCAAAAATTCGCGAGCGCGTCCGATTTCAATAGATCTGAAAAAAATTATTCTCGTCGCTTTTCAATTTTCTGCATTTTTACACAGCCTAGGTCATTAGGCGACTTCCAGCAATGGCGCAGTAATGTCCGTTATGCCGCCAACAACGGACGTGGGCCGCTGCCAAAATTACAGGTTGAGTTGTTAAGGTAGCAAGGTGGCACCTAACGGGGCCGCCAGCGCGCAACCGTCTTACCTTATCACCTTCTCGGCGTCAGAAGTCGCGTCGCTGTGTGAAGGAAGGTAGCGCCTGCAAGCGTCTCACGTTTATCACCTTGTAAGCGGCAGAAGCCGCGTCGCCCTGTGAAGGTGACAAAGGTAGCGCGGCAGCCGTCTTACCTTATCACCTTGCTATTTGGGGGTAGGAAGCGTACTCGGCGCAAGGCCATCTTTGGCGTCAGTTACAACTGACATTCTGGCTTCCCATTAGTTGCGTCACGGCTTCATTTACTCGGCGCTCCCGAGCTATCTCAACTGCTAACTTATCGTTTTTGAGGTCCGCTTTAAACCAACGTAACCCCGTCCAAAAAGTTCACTCCCACGGGGCATTGATAGCTAAGGTCATTCGGTCAGTTATTGAATCTGCGAGATCAGTTAGACCCGATGCTTTCTGCACCGCTTTCAATTTTTGGAATGCGCTAAAG
>Ga0187780_10002665_pt1 | contig 13396 bp, 10 predicted proteins | sample 1015_Q2_SP10_20__FD_132429 | JGI IMG/M metagenome (GOLD analysis project Ga0187780, IMG submission 132429) | Tropical peat soil microbial communities from peatlands in Department of Meta, Colombia - 1015_Q2_SP10_20_MG | ecosystem: Environmental > Terrestrial > Soil > Wetlands > Peat | place...
CTGGGTGATGGGGCGCAAGATCTCGGTGGACTCCGCTACGATGATGAACAAGGGTCTGGAAGTCATCGAGGCGTGCGTCCTGTTCGGCGCCAGGCCGGCGCAGGTCGAGGTCGTCGTGCACCCACAGAGCGTGGTGCACTCGATGGTCGAGTACGTGGACGGATCGGTGCTGGCGCAGCTCAGCAATCCCGACATGCGCACACCGATCGCGCATGCGCTGGGCTACCCCGAGCGCATCGAGTCGGGTGCGCGTCCGCTGAACTTTTTCGAGCTGGGCGCACTCAATTTCGAGGCCCCGGACGTCTCGCGGTTCCCGTGCCTGCGGCTCGCTTACGCGGCGCTGGCGGCGGGCGAGAGCGGCGCGGTGACGCTCAACGCGGCGAACGAGGTCGCGGTAGACCGGTTCCTTCGGCGCGAGCTCAGCTTCGACCGCATCCCGCTACTGATCGAGGAAGTGTTGGCGCGTACAGCGGCCGGCGCGCTGCGCGATCTGGCCCACGTGCTCGAGGTCGACCGCGACGCGCGGAACCTGGCGAGAGACTGTCTGAGTGCGCCCGGCGTCGCGCGCCCCGGGCGGGTGTTCAGTTGATTTTGCGGAGAGCTGCTGCATGCATCTGTTGGTGACACTGGCCGCGTTTGCGGTCGCGCTCGGCACGCTGATCATCGTGCATGAGCTCGGCCATTATCTGGTCGCGCGCTGGTGCGGTGTGAAGGTGCTGCGCTTCTCCGTCGGCTTCGGACGCGCGCTGGCATCGCGGCGCATCGGCCGCGACGGCACGCAATGGGTGCTGGCGGCGTTTCCGCTCGGCGGCTACGTGAAGATGCTGGACGAGCGCGAGGGCGAGGTCGCCCCGGAGGAGCGCCACCGGGCCTTCAACCGGCAGCCGGTGGGGAAGCGCTTCGCCATCGTGCTGGCCGGTCCGGTCGCGAACTTTCTCTTGGCCGTGCTGGTGTACTGGCTGCTGTTCATACACGGCGTTCCCGGCTCGCGGCCGGTGGTGGACGAGTCGACCCCGGGAACGCCGGCAGCCGCCGCCGGCTTCCACAGCGGCGATACCATCGTCGCCATCGGCGGGCGCCCGGTCCGCACCTGGGATGAAGTCCGGCTCGCCCTCCTCAAAGATGCGGTTGCCCGGCGCAGCGTCGAGGTGGAAGTGCGCGAAGACGATGGCTCCAGCCGATCGCACAGCCTGGATTTGTCTGGCCTCGGACCGGAGCGTCTCACCAGCGAGTTTCTCGACGCTGTGGGGTTGCAGCCGCTCAGGGGAGGACTCAAGCCGGTGGCAGAGACGGTCCTTCCGGGGGGCGCAGCAGAGCGCGCCGGTATGCAGGCGGGCGACCGCGTGCTGGCGATCGACAGCACGGCGATAGGAAGCTGGGAACAGCTGGTGAAGCTGGTGCGTGCGAGCCCCGGGGTGAACCTGGAAGTCTCGGTTCGGCGCAGCTCCGGAGAGCGCCTGGTCTTGCGCATCACGCCCGACGCGGCGCAGGACAACGGCGCGGCGATCGGCAAGATCGGCGTGGGCCCTTTCATCAGCGTCCGCTACCCGGTCGGCGTGGCGCTGTGGCAGGGCGCCAGCAAGACCTGGGATATGTCGGTGTTCACGCTCGAGATGCTGGGGCGCATGGTGATCGGCGAGGTGTCGCTCAAGAATCTGAGCGGACCCATCACTATCGCCGACTATGCCGGGCAGAGTGCGCAGATGGGCTGGATGGCGTATGTCAGCTTCATCGCGCTCATCAGCATCAGCCTGGGAGTGCTGAACCTGCTGCCAGTTCCGGTGCTAGACGGCGGGCATCTCATGTACTACCTCGCCGAGGTCGTGCGCGGGAAGCCGATCTCGGAGCGCGCGCTGGAGATCGGTCAGCGCATCGGCATGGTCGTGCTGTTTTCGCTGATGGCGTTCGCGATCTACAACGACATCTATCGCCTGGTAGGCGGGTAGCGGATGAAGCGATCGTGCTGGCTTCTACTGCTATCCAGCCTCTACTCACTCTCCGCCGCAGCCTTCGAGCCATTCCTGGTAAAAGACATCCGCGTTGAGGGCATCCAGCGCACCGAGCCCGGAACGGTATTCAGCTACCTGCCTGTCAAGATCGGCGACACGCTGACGGAAGAGGGCGCAGCCGAAGCGATCAAAGCGTTGTTCGCGACCGGCTTTTTCAAGGACGTGCGGCTCGAGGCGGAAGGCAACGTGCTGGTGGTTTCGGTGGTCGAGCGCCCGGCCATCGCCCAGATCGACTTCGTGGGCCAGAAGGAATTCGACAAGGACAAGCTGCGCGACGCGCTCAAGCACATCGGCCTGGCGCAGGGACGCATCTTCGACCGCAGCCTGCTGGAAAAGGCTGAGCAGGAGTTGAAGACCCAGTACCTATCGCGCGGCATGTATGCGGTGGAGATTACCACTACGGTTACGCCGCTCGAGCGCAACCGCGTGGCCATCAACTTCAATATCGCCGAAGGCGAGGTGGCCAAGATTCATCAGATCAACATCGTCGGCAACAAAGTCTTCAGCGAAAGCGAGCTCCTCGACCAGTTCGCCCTGACCACGCCGGGCCTTCTCACCTGGTACAGCAAGAACGATCAGTACTCGAAGCAGAAGCTGGAGGGCGATCTCGAGTCGTTGCGCTCGTACTATCTCAACCAGGGCTACCTCGAGTTCACCATCGATTCCACACAGGTTTCCATCTCCCCCGACCGCAAGGACGTCTTCCTGGTGGTCAACATCACCGAGGGCGACAAGTTCACCGTGTCCGACGTCAAGCTGGCGGGCGAGTTGCTGCTTCCTGAGGCGGAGCTGCGCAAGCTGATCAAGCTCAAGAAGGGCGACGTGTTCTCGCGCGAGAAGCTCACGGAGTCTACCAAACTCATCGTCGATCGACTCGGCAACGAGGGCTACGCCTTCGCGAACGTCAACCCGGTACCGGACATCGACCGCGAAAAGAAGGAGGTCGCCTTCACCTTGTACGTCGATCCCGGGCGCCGCGTGTACGTGCGGCGCATCAACATCTCGGGCAACACGACCACGCGTGACGAGGTGATCCGGCGAGAGATGCGCCAGATGGAGGGCGGGTGGTACTCGGCCGAGAAGCTCAAGCGCTCGAAGCAGCGCATCGACAAGCTGGGCTACTTTTCCGAGGTGAGCGTTGACACGGTCAACGTGCCGGGCACGAACGACCAGGTGGACGTAGAAGTGAAGGTCGTCGAACGGCCCACCGGCAATCTGCTGTTCGGGATCGGCTTCTCGACTGCGGAAAAGGTCATCTTGTCGGCCTCAGTCTCGCAATCGAACCTGTTCGGCACCGGCAACGCGCTCTCGCTACAGATCAACAGTGGCAGCGTCAACAAGGTGTATGCCTTGTCCTACACCAACCCCTATTTCACCGACGACGGCGTGAGCCTTGGGGTGGACCTTTACAAGCGCAACGTCGACGCGGCCAACTTGAACTCGGTCACGCCGTACAAGACTGCGACGCTCGGAGCCGGCTTGCGCTTCGGCGTGCCCGTCACAGAATACGATACGATCAGCTACGGTTTGGCGGTGGAGCGCACAAACGTCGAAACGTTTCCCACCAGCCCGCCGCAATATATCGAATTCGTCGATGAGTTCGGTAACACTAATACCGCGCTGATCGCTACCGTGGGTTGGGCAAGAGACGGACGCGACAGCGTGATCTACACGACTAGCGGGCTGCTGCAGCGCGCGAGTTTCGAAGCGGCGGTACCGCCCGCGGAGCTGCGCTATTACCGCGCGACGTATCGCGTCGACTACTGGTACCCCGTCAGCCGGAACAACGTGCTACAGGTAAGCGGCCAGATCGGCTACGCCAACGGCTACGACGACAAGCCGCTACCGTTCTACAAGAACTTCTATCTAGGCGGCATCGGCTCGGTGCGTGGTTACTACACCAGCTCCATCGGACCAAAGGACGCGCTCGGCAACGCGCTGGGAGGGTCTACCCTCACCGCAGGCAGCGTCGAGTTCTACTTCCCCTTCCCGGGCCTCGAGAAGGACAAGTCCGTCCGCTTGTCGACGTTCGTCGATGCCGGGCAAGTCAGCGACAATTTTGATTTTTCCCAGACGCGCGTCGGGGTAGGCCTAGCACTGAGCTGGTACTCGCCTGTGGGTCCGATCAAGATCAGCTTTGCTCGCGCGATTTTTCGCCAGCCGGAAGACCGGGTCCAGCCCTTCCAGTTCTCATTGGGGACCACGTTCTAGCGTGAATTCAAGCGGACGTCGCCCCGGGAGGCATCGGCGTTATAATGCAAAGCTAGGAGATAAGATGCTGAACCGACTTTGCTTCCTTCTCGCGGCTGCGCTGCTGTCCGGCGCCGCAGCCGCACAGAGCAACGAGCTCAAGATCGGCTTCGTCAGCACCGAGCGGCTGTTCCGTGAAGCGGCGCCCGCGGTGCGTGCGTTGAAGAAGCTGGAGAAGGAGTTCCAGCCGCGCGACCAGGAGCTCCAGAAGCTCGCCAAGCAGGCGAAGGATCTCCAGACGCAGCTGGAGAAGGAAGGCATGACGATGGCCGAGAGCGACCGGCGAGCGAAAGAGGCCGACCTCGCGCGCCAGAACCGCGACCTGCAGCGGCTGCAGCGCGAGTTTCGCGAGGATCTGAACCTGCGCAAGAATGAAGAGCTGGCGCAGGTGCTCGAGCGCGCGAACAAGGTGATCCAGGGAATCGCCGAGAAAGAGAAGTACGACCTGATCCTCCAGGAGGCGGTCTATCGCAGTCCGCGCATCGACATCACCGACAAGGTGTTGAAGGCGCTGACAGACCAGTAGGGGCGGTGCGGCGCCGGCCCATCGATCGTCGGCTGCGGCCAACCCGCCTGCGGGCGGCGTCGGAGCGGTACGCGGAACCTGCAGGGGGTGTGTCGCATTGAGCAACTCCGGGCGCAGCGCCTATCGTCTGTCGGACATCGTGCACCGCTTCGGCGGCGAGGTGCTGGGCGACGCCGATGTCCGCATCACGCAGGTGGCCACGCTGGAGGCTGCCGGCCCCGGCGAGATCTCCTTCCTCGCCAATCGACGTTACCGCAAGCAGCTGGAGCAAACGCGCGCAGAAGCTGTCATCGTCGCCGCGCACGACGCCGACGCGACTGAGCGCCCGCGCATCGTGTGCGACGACCCGTATACTTACTTCGCACGCGTGTCGGCGCTGCTCAATCCACCCAGCGCGGTGGCGCCCGGAATTCATCCCCTCGCGGCGGTCCAGGCGAGCGCGCGCATTGCTGCGAGCGCGGCTATCGGTCCGTTCGTGTCGATCGGGGCTGGCGCGGAAGTGGGCGAGGGCAGCTTCGTGGAGGCCGGCTGCGCTCTAGGCGATAACGTGCGCATCGGGCGCGGCTGTCGCCTGTACCCCAATGTGAGCGTGTACCACGACTGCGTGATCGGCGACCGTGTTATCCTTCACTCGGGCGCCGTCATCGGCGCTGACGGCTTCGGCATCGCTTGGGATGGCGGCCGCTGGAAGAAGATCCCGCAGATCGGCCGCGTAATCCTGGGTGACGACGTCGAGGTCGGCGCGAATACCACCATCGACCGCGGCGCCCTCGATGACACTGTGCTGGAAGAGGGAGTGAAGCTGGACAACCAGATCCAGATCGGCCACAACTGCCGGATCGGCGCGCACACGGCGATGGCGGGGTGCGCGGGTATCGCTGGAAGCACGCGCGTCGGCCGCTACTGCCGCATCGGGGGCGGCGCGATCATCGCCGGGCATCTGGAGATCGCAGACCGCGTGGAGATCGCAGGCGGGGCAGCGGTTCCCAAGTCGATTCTCGAACCGGGAACGTACAGCTCCTTTCTGCCTGCGGCGCCGCACCGGGAGTGGCTGCGCACCGCGGCCCACATCCGTCACCTGGATGCGCTGGTCGAGCGGGTGCGAACGCTGGAGACGCGCCTGGCCGAAATGGAAGGAAAGAAGAATGGATGAGATGGCGATCAGGGAGATATTCAACTACCTGCCCCACAGATATCCGTTCCTGCTGATCGACCGCGTCATCTCCTGCGAGATTGGCAAGAGCATCGTCGCCATAAAGAACGTCTCGAGCAACGAGCCCTACTTCCAGGGGCACTTCCCTGGAAACCCCGTCATGCCCGGTGTCATGATCGTGGAATCGTTGGCCCAGGCGGCAGGCATCCTGTCCTTCCTGAGCATCAAGCGCGACCCCAACCGCAATCTGTTGTACTACCTGGTCGGTGTCGATCGCGCGCGCTTCAAAAAGCCGGTCATTCCCGGGGACCAGTTGCGGCTGGATGTCACCATGGGCGGCATGGTGCGGGGCATCGCCAAGTTCGTGGGCGTCGCGACGGTCGCCGACACAGTGGTCACCGAAGCCGAGTTCCTTTGCACCATGAAGGAGGAATGAGCTCGGCCGTATGATTCATCCCACTGCGATCGTGCAGGCGGGCGCAAAGCTGGCGCCCGACGTGCAGATCGGCGCCTACGCCATCATCGGCGAGCACGTGGAGATCGGACCCGGCACCAGCGTCGGTCCGCACGCGGTCATTACCGGCCACACCCGCATCGGCGCCGGCAACCGCATCTTCCAGTTCGTCTCCCTGGGCGAGATACCGCAGGACAAGAAGTACGGCGGCGAGCCGACCCGCCTGGAGATCGGCGACCACAATACCATCCGGGAATTCTGCACGTTCAACACGGGCACGGTGCAGGACGTCGGCGTCACACGCGTCGGCGACCACAACTGGATCATGGCCTACGTGCACCTCGCGCACGATTGCCAGGTTGGCAGCCATACGGTGCTTGCCAATCAGGTGACTCTGGCCGGGCACATCACCGTGCACGACCACGTGATCCTGGGCGGCGGTGTGATGGTGCATCAGTTCTGCCGCATCGGGTTGCACGCGTTCCTGGCCGGCGGGTCGATCGTCCTGCGCGACGTGCCGCCGTACGTGATCGCCGGCGGCGGCACCTCCGCGGAGCCGCACGGCATCAACACCGAGGGTCTGAAGCGGCGTGGGTTCAGCGCCGCCGCCATCGACGGCATTCGCAAGGCATACAAGTCCCTGTACCGCTCCGGCCTGGGCTTCGAGGAGGCCAAGCAGGCGATCGCGGAGCAGGCACGCCAGACGCCCGAGTTGCAGGTGATGGTCGATTTCCTCGCCTCCAGCACGCGCGGGATCATCCGGTGAAACCGGTTGAGAGCGGCGCGATCGACTCGCGCGCGTGGCGCATCGCGATGGTCGCGGGCGAGTCGTCGGGAGACCTCCTCGGCTCGCACTTGATCGAGGCGCTCAAGCGCGGCTTGCCCGCAGCGCGCTTCTTCGGGATCGGCGGACCGAAGATGCAAGCAGCGGGATTCGAGTTGTGGTACCCGGCTGAAACGCTGGCGGTGATCGGCCTGGTCGATGTTCTGCGCAAGCTTCCGTCGATTCTGCGCGTTCGCGGCGAGTTGAGACGCCGCCTCATCTCCACTAAACCCGATCTGTTCATCGGAGTCGATGCGCCCGATTTCAACCTCGGCCTGGAGCGTTCGCTGAAGCGCCGCGGCATCCCCACCGTGCACTACGTGAGCCCCTCGCTATGGGCCTGGCGCGGCGGGCGTGTCCACAAGATGAGGCGCGCCTGTTCGAAGGTCCTGTGCCTGTTCCCGTTCGAGCCGGAGTTGTATGCCGCCGCCGGGGTTCCCGCGAGCTATGTCGGACACCCGCTGGCGGACCTGCTGTCGGAGCATCCGGATCGCGCCGCAGCGCGCGAGCAGTTTCGCCTGCCTCCAGACCGGCTCGTGATTGCGCTGCTGCCGGGCAGCCGGCAGAGCGAGCTCGCGCACATGGCCGATCTGTTCGTGCAGACCGCCAAGCTCATTCATCGCCAGCTCAAGGACGCGCAATTTCTAGTGCCGCTCACGAGCCGCGAGACGCGCCGTCAGTTCGAGGATGCGTTATACCGCAACGGCGCAGAGGATCTCCCGCTCACCATCCTGTTCGGCCATGCGCATCTGGCGATGACCGCGGCCGACGGCGTGTTGCTGGCCTCCGGCACGGCGGCGCTCGAGGCGGCGCTGCTCAAGCGGGCAATGGTGGTCACCTACAAGGGGTCGTGGCTCAGCGTCGCCTATGTGCGCTCTAGGTTCTACTTGCCGTACGTCTCGCTGCCGAACATCCTGGCTGGCCGCTTCGTCGTGCCGGAGATCCTTCAGGACGACGCTACGCCCGAAGTGCTGGCACAGGCTCTGGTGAACCAGGTCGGCGACAAGCAGATCCGGATGCGCCAGGAGGAGGTGTTCCAGACTATCCACGAGCAGCTGCGGCAGGATGCTGGCGAGCGCGCTGTGGAGGCTCTGCTGCCATTGCTCCCCACAGCCGCCGCAGGCCGCGGCGAGAGCGTGCGGCGCGCCCGCGAGCCTGGCGCATGATCGACCGCCCGCTCGTCTGCGGCGTCGACGAGGCGGGACGGGGGCCGTTGGCGGGGCCCGTGTTTGCAGCGTGCGTGATCCTCGATCCTTCGCGTCCAGTGCGGGGACTGGCCGATTCGAAGCAGCTGGCGCCGGAGCGGCGCGAGCAGCTGGCGCTACGTATCCGGGAGCGCGCGCTGGCCTTCGCCGTCGCCAGCGCGTCGGTCGAGGAGATCGACCACATGAATATCCTGCAGGCGACAATGGCCGCCATGCGGCGGGCGGTCGAGGCGCTGGGCGTGGCGCCGGCTCAGGTGGTGATCGACGGCAATCGCTGCCCAGAGCTCGAGTTTCCAGCGCGCGCCATCGTGGACGGCGACGCGAAGGTGCGCGTGATCTCGGCGGCATCGATCCTCGCCAAGACCGCACGGGACGCATTCATGCGCGAAGTGCACGCAACCTGCCCGCAATACGGCTTCGACCGGCACAAGGGATATGCCACGCCCGAACATCTGGCTGCGCTGCGCTTGCACGGCGTATCGCCGTACCACCGGCGCACCTTCGCGCCGGTGCGCGAACTCCTCCTGCAGCTACCGCTGTTCTGACAGAAGGGCCTGCTGACCACGGAGACACGGAGAGCACGGAGAAGAGCAATTAACCGCAGAGGCGCAGAGGATGCAGAGAAAGAACTGAAGCGAAACGACGGTTGTCATTTGCGCTTGTGAAGCTTGTCGATCAATTTTGTTTCTGTGCTCTCCGCGTCCACTCAAGAATAGATCTTGGTTTTCTTTGCGTCCTCTGCGCCTCTGCGGCTCAAAGCATCAGTAGATGTGTCGCGCCAGGTTGGCCTGGCGCAGGATCGTGCTCGCCAGCTCCTCGATCGAGCGGTGCGTCGTGTCGAGATACGGGATGGCTTCGTTGCGCATGAGCGCCTCGGCCTCGCGTACTTCCGATACGCAGCTCGTGAGGCTGGCGTACTGGCTGCCGGGGCGGCGCTCGCTGCGGATCTGATGCAGGCGGTCGGGCAGAATGGTCAGGCCGAACAGTTTCTGGCGCCACGGCCTCAGCTGTCCCGGCAGGCGCATGCTGCCGAAATCCTCCGGAATCAGCGGGTAGTTTGCGGCCCGGATGCCGTACTGGAGCGCCATGTACAGGCAGGTGGGTGTCTTGCCGCAACGCGAGACTCCGACCAGGACGATGTCCGAGTTGTTGAGTTCTTTGGTGGCCTGCCCATCGTCGTAGCTCAAGGCGAAATTCACCGCCTCGATGCGCTGGAAGTAGGTCGAGTTGACTGCGCTGTGCGAGCGGCCCACGGCATGAGACGAGCGCATGCCGAGCTCCTGCTCCAGCGGAGCGATGAAGATCTGGAAACAGTCGAGCACCAGCGCATTGGCCTTGGCGAGCACCGCGCTCACTTCGGCGTCCACCAGCGTGCTGATCACGATGGGGCGCGTGCCATCGCGTTTGGCGGCAGCGTCGATCTCGGCCACGGCCTCCTCCGCTTTCTGCGGGGCATCCACGAACGGCAACGTAGTCTCCGTGAATTCCAGCTGATCGAATTGAGTGAGCAGGCTGTGACCCAGCATCTCGGCCGTGATGCCGGTGCGGTCGGATACGAAGAAAGCGCTGCGCTTCGCGTCTGGCATTGAGTAGCAGTTCGGCGGTGAGGAGGTGGCTGTTATGGTGCAAAGCAAAACCCCCACCGGTAAAATAGCACGGTTCTTCACTCCCGTAGCTGCTCCCCGCATATGACCGACGAACCGTACGTGCTGCCGTTTCAGGCCTTGCGCATGCAGGATGTAGCGCGTGTCGGCGGGAAAAATGCCTCCCTCGGCGAAATGATCAGCCAGCTTTCGCCGCTGGGTGTTCGTGTTCCCGGCGGGTTCGCGACAACGGCTTCGGCCTACCGTGACTTCCTCGCCGGCGGCGGTCTCGACCGCGGCATCGATCGCCAGCTGGGGACGCTCGACGTCGACGACGTCAAGGCCCTGGCTCAGGTCGGAGCGTCGATCCGCCGCTCCATCGTCGAGGCGTCGTTTCCGGCACGCCTCGAAGCGGAATTGCGTGAGGCTTATGGCCGGCTGGGCGACGGCGGCTCGGTGGAGCTGTCCTTTGCCGTGCGATCCTCGGCTACGGCCGAAGATCTACCCGATGCCTCGTTCGCGGGACAGCAGGAGACATTTCTCAACATCCACGGCGTGGATAACCTGCTGACGGCCGTCAAGCACGTGTTCGCTTCGCTGTACAACGACCGCGCCATCTCGTATCGCGTGCACAAGGGATTCAGCCATTCCGGGGTTGCCCTCTCGGCGGGCGTGCAGCGGATGGTCCGCACCGACCTGGGCGCGAGCGGCGTCATGTTCTCGCTCGACACCGAATCGGGCTTCGACCAGGTGGTGTTCATCACCGCCAGCTATGGTCTGGGCGAAACGGTGGTGCAGGGCGCGGTCAACCCCGACGAGTTCTATGTTTACAAGCCCGCTCTGGCCGCGGGCCGCCCTGCGATTCTGCGGCGCGCGCTCGGGACCAAGGAGATCAAAATGGTTTTCGCCGAGGCGCGCGAAGCGGGGCGATCGGTGCGCACGCTGGACGTGCCGGAAGCCGAGCGGCGCCGCTTCTCCATCAGCGACGCCGAGATGGAGGAGCTCGCGCGCTATGCCGTGATCATCGAGAGCCACTACGGCCGGCCGATGGATATCGAATGGGGCCGCGATGGCGTGGACGGCAAGATCTACATCCTGCAGGCGCGTCCGGAGACGGTGAAAGCCAACGCCAAGCTCGATGGCCAGAAGCGTTATCGGTTGAGAGAACGATCCGAGATTCTGGTGTCGGGACGCTCCATCGGCAACCGGGTGGGTGTCGGACCGGTGCGCCTCGTGATGGATGCGACGGAAATGTCACGGGTGCAGCCCGGCGATGTGCTGGTGACCGACATGACCGACCCGGACTGGGAACCGGTGATGAAACGCGCTGCCGCCGTCGTGACCAACCGCGGCGGCCGGACCTGTCATGCCGCCATCATCGCACGCGAGCTCGGAATCCCCGCGGTGGTGGGCTGTGGCGACGCGACGCGGCAGCTGCCGGAGGGCGAGCTGGTCACGGTGTCCTGCGCAGAAGGCGATACCGGCCACGTTTACCGCGGGCGCCTCGACGTCGAGGTGGTGGACCTGGCGCTGGAGGCGATGCCGAGGGCCCCAGTCAAGATCAGCATGAACCTCGGCAACCCGGAGCTGGCGTTCGAGTTCCAGCGCCTGCCCAACGCCGGCGTCGGCCTCGCGCGCCTCGAGTTCATCATCGCGCGCATGATCGGCATCCATCCGCAGGCAGTGCTGTCGTACCCGAATGTGCCGCCCGACCTGCGCCGCGAGATCGAGGCCCGCATCAGCGGCTATTCCGACCCGAAGAGCTTCTACGTGCAGAAGCTGACCGAGGGCATCGCCACCCTGGCGGCCGCTTTCGCCCCCAAGCCGGTGATCGTGCGCTTGTCCGACTTCAAGTCGAACGAGTACTCCACGCTGCTCGGCGGCCAGCGCTACGAGCCGCATGAAGAGAATCCGATGCTGGGCTTTCGCGGCGCTTCGCGCTTCGTCGACCCCAGCTTTCGCGACTGCTTCGAGCTGGAATGCCGGGCGCTGAAGCGCGTGCGCGACGACATGGGTCTCACCAACGTAGAGATTATGGTTCCTTTCGTGCGCACGGTCGGCGAAGCCGCGCAGGTGATCGAGCTGCTCGCCGCCAACGGGCTGCAGCGCGGCGGCAATGGCCTGCGCGTGATCATGATGTGCGAGATCCCGTCCAACGCGCTGCTGGCCGATCAGTTTCTGCAGCACTTCGACGGCTTTTCCATCGGCTCCAACGACATGACGCAGCTCACGCTGGGGGTCGATCGCGATTCCGGCATCGTGGCCGGCTCGTTCGACGAGCGCGATCCAGCGGTGAAGGCCATGCTGCACATGGCGATACAGGCGTGCCGCAAGGCCGGCAAATACGTCGGCATCTGCGGTCAAGGTCCGTCCGATCACCCGGACCTCGCCAAGTGGCTGGTGCAGGAGGGCATCGACACCATCTCACTCAACCCAGACGCCGTGGTGGAGACCTGGCTGTACCTGGCGCGCGAAGCGTCTGCACATGCGTAGCCCGCGGACGACGCGCGCGATCTCGCGCACCGGCGCCAAATTGTTCGGGCCGTGGTCGCGAGCTGTGCTATGATCGACACACATGTGGCCAAAGGGCGAGCATGACTAAGTACATCTTTGTCACGGGCGGCGTCGTCTCCTCCCTGGGCAAAGGTATCGCCGCCGCCTCCCTGGCGGCAATCCTCGAATCCCGCGGCATCAAGCTCACCCTCCTCAAGCTCGATCCCTACATCAACGTCGACCCGGGCACCATGAGCCCGTTTCAGCACGGCGAGGTGTTCGTCACCGAAGACGGCGCCGAGACGGATCTCGATCTTGGGCACTACGAGCGCTTCGTGAACACCCGCATGTCGAGGCGCAACAACTTCACCACCGGCCAGATCTACGAGAGCGTGATCCGCAAGGAGCGCCGAGGCGATTACCTCGGTGGCACCGTGCAGGTGATTCCCCATATCACCGACGAGATCAAGCACTTCATCCGCATGGGGGCGGGCGAGGCCGATGTGGCCATCGTCGAGATTGGCGGTACGGTGGGCGACATCGAATCGCTACCGTTTTTGGAAGCGATTCGACAAATGAACCTGCAGCTGGGGCGCACGCACACCTGCTTCATGCACCTCACGCTGGTGCCCTACATCCCTTCGGCGGGCGAGATCAAGACCAAGCCCACCCAGCACTCGGTCAAGGAATTGCGCGAGATCGGGATCCAGCCCGACATCGTGTTGTGCCGCGCCGACCGGCCGCTGCCCGAGGAGGAGCGGCGCAAGATTGCGCTGTTCACCAACCTCGAGGAGAAAGCCGTCATCTCGGCGGTCGACGTCGATTGCATCTACAAGATCCCTGGCATGCTGCACGCGCAGGGGCTCGACGACATCGTCTGCCGCAAGCTCGAGATCGCGC
>Ga0187780_10002666_pt1 | contig 13393 bp, 12 predicted proteins | sample 1015_Q2_SP10_20__FD_132429 | JGI IMG/M metagenome (GOLD analysis project Ga0187780, IMG submission 132429) | Tropical peat soil microbial communities from peatlands in Department of Meta, Colombia - 1015_Q2_SP10_20_MG | ecosystem: Environmental > Terrestrial > Soil > Wetlands > Peat | place...
GCATCGATGTTGGCCTGCATGCTGTCGGGATCGAGCCGGAGGCCGGCCGAGACCTCGCCCATCGCTTCGACGGCGGAGCCAAGGCAGTCGATCAGCGAGGTGAGCGCCGGCCATTCGGCCTGCCAGCCGCCCAGCGCGCGCTCATGCTCCTGCGGCATGGCGGCGACCACCGTGGCGGCAAGATGCGGCGCGCGCGCGGCGGCGGCGAGCACCAGTGCCGCGCCCACCGGATTGCGCTTGTGCGGCATGGTCGAGGAGCCGCCGCGGCCGGGCGCGCTCGGTTCGGCTGCCTCCAACACCTCGAACTGCATCATGAGGGAGATGTCGCGCGCGGCCTTGGCCAGGGCGCCGACTGCGAGAGCCGCATCCTGCGCCAGCGCCGCGATCCGCACCCGCTGGGTGAACCACGGTGCAGGCGGGAGCCGCAGGCCAAGACGCCTGGCAAGCTCAATCATCACGGGCCGCGCCTTGCCGCCCAGCGCCGACAGAGAACCGGACGCGCCGCCGAACTGCAGGATGTGGGTCTCGAGGAAATCGTTGGCGAGCCTGCGCTTGGCGCGGTCGATGTCGGACGCCCAGCCGGCGATCTTTTGGCCGAGCGCGAGCGGCGTGGCCGGTTGCAGCAGGGTGCGGCCGAGAACGGGCGTCGTGCGGTGCTTCTTCGCAAGCCGCGCAAGGCGATCGACGATGCGGCCGAGTTCCTTCACCAGAGGCAGCAGAGCCTCGCCGAGCTGCAGCACCAGCGCCGTGTCGATCACGTCCTGGCTGGTGGCGCCCCAGTGCACATAGGCCGCTGCTTCGGGTTTGCGCTTGCGCACCTCCTCGGTGAGCGCCCTGACAACGGGAACGGTGAGCGTGGCGCTGAGCCGCGCCGACTCGGCGAGCATCGCCGGTTCGTAGAGCGCGGGATCGCACGCCTCGACGATCACCGACGCATGCTCGGCAGGGATCAGACCGGCGCTTGCGACGGCGCGGGCGAGCGCCGCCTCGAAGCGCAGCATGTGGCGGAGCGTGGCTTGGTCGGAGAAGGCGGCGGCCGTCCTGGCCGCCGCGCCCAGCGCATTGACCAGTCGGCGGACCATCGGCTCACAAATCGAAGAAGACTGTTTCCCGCGCGCCGCCGAGATGGACCGGCAGGCGCCAGGCGCCCGCCGGGTCGCGTCTCGCGATCAGGCTCGCCCGCCGCTTCGAATCGACCCGCTTCAGCACAGGATCCTCGCCGAGCGCCGGGTCGCCGTCGAAATAGAGACGGGTCGCCAGCCGGTTCAGCACGCCGCGTGCGAAAATCGACAGGTTGACGTGGGCCGCCTGCATTCCGCCATCGGGCCACGGCACCCGGCCCGGCCGAACGGTCGCGAAGCGCGCCTCGCCCTTGGCATCGGTCGAGGCCCGGCCGAACCCCTCGAAGCCGGGATCGAGCGGCAGGTTGCGGCGGTCGTCGGGATGGTTGTAGCGGCCGTGACTGTTGGCCTGCCAGATCTCGATCAGCCCGTCGGAAACCAGGGCGCCTTCGGCGTCGTGCAGCGAGAGCACGAGTTCGATGCGCTCGCCGGCCACGCCGGGCGGCGCGAGGTCGGCGCGACAGCTGTTCACCAGCGTGCCCCAGTAGAAAGGTCCGATCGTCTGCGACGGCGTCAATCCGGAAGACATGTCTAGTTTTCCATCGGCGTTGCGTTGCGGCCGCGCAGCACGATGTCGAACCTGTAGGCGAGCGCCCATTCGGGCCGCGTCGCCTCGATGTCGAAGGCGGCCTGCAGACGCTCGCGCGCGCCGGGCGGCACCGACTTGTAGATCGGATCGAAGGCGAGCAGCGGGTCGTTGGGAAAATACATCTGCGTGATGAGCCGCGTGGCGAAGGCCGGGCCGAACAGCGAGAAGTGGATGTGAGCCGGCCGCCAGGCATTGTGGTGGTTCTTCCACGGATAGGCGCCCGGCTTGATGGTGATGAACTGGTAGCTGCCGTCGTCGCCGGCGCGGTAGCGGCCGCCGCCAAAGAAGTTCGGATCGAGCGGCGCGTCGTGCTGGTCGCCCGAATGGTGATAGCGTCCGGCGGCGTTGCACTGCCAGATCTCGACCACGGCCTGCGGCACCGGCCGGCCGTCCTCGTCGAGCACGCGGCCGTGCACCACGATGCGTTCGCCGAGCGGCTCGCCCGAGCGCTGCCTGGTGAGATCGTTCTCGAGCGCGCCGATGCTCTCGCCGGCGAGCAATGGGCCGGTGATTTCCGAAAGGGTTTGCGGCAGAACGATCGCGGCCTGGCTCGGCGAGCGCAGCGGCGTCGACTTGTAGTCGGGCGACAGGTTGGGCGGATGCTGGCCGGTCGCCGGCCGGCGGTAAGTGTCCTGGTTCATGGTCCGATCCTACCTCCTCATCTAGGCGGCGCGCACCTCGAGCCCGCGCGGCGTGGCGCGATAGCCGGTAAGCGTGCGCTCCGCGAAACCGAGCCGCCAGTCCAGCATCCGGGCCGCGTACTCGCCCATTCGGCCGGCATAGGCGGGATCGTTCGCGCGGTTCGCGAACTGGCCGGGATCGGCCTTCAGGTCGAAGAACAGGGGCGGCAAGGCGGCAAAATGCACGTACTTGCAGCTCTCGTCCTGCACCACGGCGAGCGAGCACCGGTCCATCGGAATGCCGAGCGAGGTCTCGGGCTTGGTGTACCAGAGGTCGCGGAAATCGAATTCGTAGTGAACCTCGCTGCGCCAGCCGGGCGGCGTGCGTCCCTCGCAGAACGGCAGGAGCGAGCGGCCGTCGCACTGGCGCGGCACCGGCAGCCCGAGCCATTCGAGGATCGTCGGCATGGTGTCGATGGTCTCGGTGAAGCGATCGACGACGGTGCCGCGCGCGCCCTGCGCCTGCTCGCGCGGATCGCGCACGATCATGGGAATTCGGTAGGTCTCGTCGAAGTAGCCGATCTTGCCGAGCAGGTAGTGGTCGCCCAGCTGCTCGCCATGGTCACAGGTGAAGATGATCAGCGTGTCGTCCCACTGGTTGGTCGCCTTCAGGTATTCGAACACGCGGCCCAGATGGTCGTCGATCTCGCTCATCAGCCCGCAATACGCGGCGCGCATCTGCGCCACTTCGGCCTCGCTCATTTGCGAGGCGAGGTCCTTGCCGTCCTGGAAGAAGCTCGACTGCTTGATCTCCTTCATGTAGTGCGCGAGCAGCGCGTTCTGACTGCCCTCCTCGGCCGGCGAGGAAGCGCGCACCACCTCCGGCATATCCTCGGGCCGGTACATGGCGTGGTAAGGCGCGGGCGCGATGAACGGCGGATGCGGCCGGTAGTAGCCGAGATGCAGGAACCATGGCCTGTTGCCGCGTCCGCGCAGATAATCAAGTCCGCGCTCCGTGAACCAGGCGGTGTCGGACAGTTCCCTGGGGATCACGGCCGGCCGCGCGGTTGCGCCGGCACCGGGGGCTCCCTGCGGCAGCCAGATGTCCTCGCGCGGCTTGGGCATCTTGAAACCCTGGCTCGCCACCCAGCCGAAATAGGCGTCGCGATTCTCGAACGATCCGACGGAATGAAAGCCGTCCATGATGTCGCCCAGCACGAAGAAGCGCGGGTCGTTGGGCGAGGCGGTGCGCGGATCAGGCGTCGTCGTGGTGTAGCCGACCAGCGCCGGATCGTAGCCGCCGCGCCTGAGCTCGTGCGCCAGATTGGTGAAGCGGCCGGACAGCGGAATGGTGTTCTGCACCGCCCGGTGATTCATCATGTAGAGGCCGGTGAGCAGGCTGGCCCGCGCCGGCCCGCACGGCACGGCCTGCGTGAAGTGATTGCGGAAAGTGACGCCCTCGGCGCACAGCCGGTCGATGTTGGGCAGCCTGAGATAGCGCGCGCCGAGCCTGGGCAGCATGAGGCCGCGCCACTGGTCGACGACGATCAGCAACACGTTCCTGGCGGCGGGCATGCAATTCCCCTGTCTTGGACGCCGGGGATAATACGCTAGAGTGCGGACAAAGCACGGAGGAGACTAGACGTGGCGAAATTCAAGATCGTGACGACCGGACCCGGCAAGACCGATCACTCGCTCGAAATGGAGGCGCTGGCCGGGATCGGCGCGGAGATCGTCGAGGTCTCCGGCGGCGAGGACGAGCTGGCCAAGGCGGTCGCCGACGCCGACGCGATTTATGGCAAGGGCCGTCCGCGCATCACCGCCAAGGTGATCAGCGCCGGCAAGAAGCTGAAGGTCGTGTCGCTCGGAAGCGTCGGCGTCGATTCCGTCGACGTCGATGCGGCGACTGCGCTCGGCATTCCGGTGACAAATTGCCCGGACACCTTCATCGAGGAGGTGGCCGACCACGCCATGACACTCATCCTGGCGAGCTGGCGGAGACTCGTCGTGCAGGACCAGATGGTGCGCAAGGGCGAATGGACCAAGGCGCGGCCGATGCTCTACCAGTACCCGCGCCTGATGGGCATGACGCTCGGCTTCATCTCGTTCGGCCACGTCGCGCGCGCCGTCGCCAAGCGGGCGGCGCCGTTCGGCTTCCAGATGCTGGCCTACGATCCCTACATCGAGGAACTGGTGATGAGCGAGCGCGGTGTGCAGCCGGTCGGCTTCGACGAGCTGCTGCAGCGCTCCGACATCATCTCCATGCACGCACCCGGCACCAAGGATGCGCACCATCTCATGAAGGAGCAGCACTTCCGCAAAATGAAGAAGACGGCGCTGTTCGTGAATACCGGCCGCGGCTCGACGGTCGACGAGGCCGCCATGATCAAGGCGCTGCAGGAGGGCTGGATCGCGGGTGCGGGGCTCGACGTGATGGAGACCGAGCCGATCGGCCACAACAATCCGATGCTCGGCATGGACAACGTCATACTGACGGCGCACGTCGCCTCCGCCTCGACCCGCTTCGACCTGGCGCGCAAGCGCCGCGTCGGCGCCGAGCTCTCGCTGGTTCTGTCGGGCAAGTGGCCGCGCGCCTGCGTCAATCCCACGGTGCTCGAGAAGTCGAAACTGGTGCGCTGGCAGCCGTTCTCGATGGAGCGCGGGCCTGGCAACTAGGCGCGCGGCGCTCACGGCTCTCCTCCTCGCCGTTTCGATCACTGCCGGATTGGGCCTCGTCGAAGGGCTGACGCGGCTCTGCCTGCCGGCCTTCGATCCATCCGGCGGCTTCGATTTCGACTATGACGTGGGTTCGCTGGTGCTGGCGCATCCCGGCGCAGCGGCGCGCCAGGCGAAGAACACCGGCGACTTCGACGTCGCGGTCAGGATCAACCGCCACGGCCTGCGCGACGACAAGGACATCGCCGAGGCCATGCCGCAGGACGTGGTCGTGGTGGGCGATTCGGTCGCCTGGGGCTGGGGTGTCGAAGCGAGCGAGCGGTTCTCCGATCTCGTGGGCGCGATGACCGGCCTGCGGGTCTTCAACCTCAGCACGCCCACCGACCTTGGGGGCTATGAGGAGCTGCTGCGTTACGCCGACGGCCTGGGCGCGCGCATCGGAACCGTCGTGCTGGCGGTCTCGATGGAGACCGATCTTCGTCTGTACGGGCCCGGCGGCGATCAGCGCCACCCGCCGCGGATTCTGAATCTCGCGCGCTGGAAGGCGTGGCTCGAACAACACTCGGCGGCATATCTGTTCTTCGTGTCGGCCATCCATCAGACGCCGTGGCTCAGCCGCTTGGCCGAGCGCTTGGGCTTGATCGTTCCCAACCTCGCCGGCATGTCGCTGAACCAGTATTCGCCCACCCTGATCGAGTCGTCGGCGGACAAAATCCAGGAGATCGCACGGCAACACCCGACGATCGTAATGATCACACCTTCGCGGGGACTGTGGGCCGGCGCCAACCGGGCGGTCGAGGACCGCGTGCACCGCTCCCTGGTGGCCGCCTTGCAGGCACGCGGCGTCAATGTCGTCGATCTACGTCCCCTGATGGAGGCGGCCGGAGCGCCGCTCAGCTACCATTTCGCCAACGACGGGCATTGGAACCCGCGCGGCCACCGGCTCGCCGCCCAGGCTATCGCCGAGCGCCTGCGCTCCCTGGAGGCCGCGACGAAAAATTGATCAGGCTGGCGGACGGAGCCGGTCGCGGATCGCCTGCTCGCATTCGGCAAGGCTCGAAAACGGTCCGAGCACCACCTTTTCGTTTTCGTCGATGGCGTACCAGCCGGCTTCGCGCACACGGTAGTCGCCGGCGTCCTCGTCGGGAATGTGAACAGCCATCAGGTTCTTGGGATTGCGCATGGTGTGCGCCTTTCCGGCGGCGACAGTTCCATATGCGATGTAGTCGCTCGCCGCTCCTTGTCAAGATTTCATCGCCGTCGGTTCGCCGGCGAACGAAACGTGCGCGGCGACGATGCGCCAGCCCTCGGCCGTGCGCATCCAGGTGTGGCTCTGGCGGCCGAGCCGCTTCTGGCCGTGGCGCCGAAACTCGCAATTCGCCGTGCCGAAGTCGCGGCCGTAGGTGACGATCCACAGACGCAGCAGGTCGCGGGCGACGACGAAATTGGGATCGCGGCCCGAGCGAAACGCTGCAATCTGGTCGTAGCCGTAGAGTTGCTCGCCGATGCCGTAGCGCAGGGTGTGCGGACTCCTCCAGAAAAGTTCGTCGAGCGTGGCGACGTCGTTGGCGTTGAGCGCGTTTTCGTAACGGTTGAAGGCCGCCTTCACCTCGGCGACGATGGAGGGAATGTTGATTTCCATGGTCGCTCCTCAGGCCGGCAGCGAAGCGCATACGCCCCGCTTCTCAAGATAGGCCGACACGCGCAGCGCGGCCTGCTCGTTGTAGGGCCGGGCGATCACCTGCACGCCGATCGGCAAGGCGCCGGCGCGGGCGAAAGGCGCGGCGACAACCGGCAGGCCGATGAACGAAATCGGCTGGGTGAAGATGCCGAGATTGGCGCGCACCGGCATTTCGACGCCGGCGAGCTTCATCAACACCTGGCCGAGCCTGGGCGCGGTGCAGGGCGCGGCCGGCGCCAACACGATGTCGACTTCGTTGAAGAGCTTGGCCACCTCGGCGCGATAGCGCCGGCGGAAGCGCTGCGCCTTGACATACCACGAGCCCGGCAGCAGCGCGCCCGCCATCAGGCGCTCGCGCGTGTCGGGATCGAAGTCCTGCGGTCTCGCCCGCAGCCGTGGCAGGTGCAGCTGGCCGCCCTCGATCGCGGTGATGACATAGGCGGCCGCGCGCGCGATGGCCGCCTCGGGCAGCACGACGGTTCTGCTCGCCCCAAGCGCCTTGGCAACCGTCGCCACGGCCTCGAAGCATTCGGGCTCGCCGCCTCTGGCGAAGTAGTCGCCGGCGACGGCGATCTTCAGCCCGGCGATGCCGTCTTGCAGAGAAGGCAGCGTCGGTTCGACCGGCCGGTCGGTGCAGACCAGATCGTCGGGATCCCAGCCCTGCATGGCATCGAACGCCAGCGCGAGATCCTCGGTCGAGCGCGCGAGCGGACCCAGGTGATCGAGCGAATCGACGAAGGGGAAGGAGCCGGCGCGGCTCAGCCGCCCATAGGTTGGCTTGAGCCCGAACAGGCCGCACAGCGAAGCAGGCATGCGGATCGAGCCGTTGGTGTCCGAACCGAGCGCCAGCGGCACCTCGCCCGATGCCACCGCCGCGCCCGAGCCGCCGGAGGATCCGCCGGTCATGCGCGTCGGATCGCGCGGATTGCGCGACGGGCCGTAATGCGCGTTCTCGCCGGTGAAGTCGTAGGCGTACTCGCCCATGTTGAGTGCGCCGAGTAGGACCGCCCCCGCTGCCTCGAGCTTGCGCACCAGGGCGCCGTCGCGCCTCGCCTTCGGCCCGTCAAGATTGATCTTGGAGCCGGCACGCGTGGGCAGTCCTTCAATGTCGATCAGGTTCTTGACCGCAAACGGCACGCCGGCAAGCGGTCCGCGATGCCGGCCCTTGTCGATCTCGGCCGCGCGCTTCCTTGCCCGCTCGGCGACGATGTCGGTGAAAGCGTTGACGACCGGCTCGGTTGCGGCCATGCGCGCGAGCGCTGCCTCGACGACGTCGCTTGCCGCTACCCTGCCGGAGGCCACGGCGCGGGCGATCTCCACGGCCGTCGCGCGCTTCGACAATGCATCGCTCATGGCCGGAAGATTGGGCCCTGTGTGAGTTGGTCGTCAGGCTCGGCTGCCGCGAGCAGCGGTTGCGCTATGACCAGTGCGCGCTCGATGTTCAGAATCACGTTGGCGCGGTACTGCGGCGCGATCGGCAGGTCGATCGCCTTGGCCGCCTCGTCGACCCAGCGTCCGATATCAGGCTTGTCGGCCACGTTTCACCCTCCTCCGCAATATGGCGGAAGCGCAAGGAGTATGCCAATGGTGCTTCAGTCATGGCTATCGACCTTGGCGTCCACAACCTTCGCGCCGCCTACCGCGAAGGCACGCTCGCCTGCCGTACAGTGATCGAGGATGTCCTGGCCCGCATCGCCGGCGCGGGTGACGACAAGGTGTGGATCAGCCGTATCGCCGGCGCGGAGCTGCTCGATGCCGCTCGCGCGCTCGATGACCGGCGAAACGAGATCGCGAAGTTGCCGCTTTTCGGCATCCCTTTCGCCGTCAAGGACAACATCGATGTCGCCGGACTTCCAACGACTGCGGGCTGCCCGAGTTTCGCCTACCAACCCGAGCAGCCGGCGGAGGTCGTGCGGCAGTTGGTCAACGCCGGAGCCGTCATGGTCGGCAAGACCAATCTCGATCAGTTCGCGACCGGGCTGGCGGGAGTTCGCTCGCCCTACGGCGTGCCCCGCAACCCGTTCAACGCCGACTATATTCCCGGCGGCTCGAGTTCGGGGTCGGCGGTTGCCGTCGCGTCCGGGCTGGTGAGCTTCGCGCTCGGAACCGATACCGCCGGGTCGGGCCGCGTGCCGGCAGGCTTCAACAACATCGTCGGGCTCAAGCCGGCGCCGGGCCTCGTCAGCACCGACGGCATCGTTCCGGCCTGCCGATCGCTCGATTGCGTTTCGATACTGGCGCTGTCGGCCGCCGACGCCGCTTCGGTGCTCGCCGCAGTCGCGCCGTCCAGGCCTGCGCGGGCGTTCGGTTCGTCGTTCCGCTTCGGCGTGCCGAGGCCGGTGGAATTCTTCGGTGACACCGCCTACGCAGCGCTCTATGTCCAGGCCGTCGAAAAGCTGCGCTCGCTGGGAGGCGTGGCGATCGAGTTCGACTACGCGCCCTTTCGCGACGCCGCCCAGCTCCTCTATGGCGGCCCCTGGGTCGCCGAACGCACCGCAGCGGTCGGCGCCTTCCTCGAGCGCGACCACGACGATTCCGATGTCTGGCCGCTCACCCGGCAGATCATCCTGGGCGGGCGCGAATACAGCGCCGTCGACACGTTCGAGGGGCAGTACGAGCTCGCCGAACTGAAAGCGCGCGCCGAGCGCGAGATGCGGGACCTCGACTTCCTTGCCCTGCCGACGGCCGCCACGATCTACACGCTAAACGACCTCGAGCTGGAACCGCTGCTCTACAATTCCAATCTCGGCCACTACACCAATTTCGTGAATCTCTTCGGAATGTCGGCGATTTCGCTGCCGGCCGGTTTTCGGGCCGACCGCCTGCCGTTCGGCATCACGCTGGTCGCGCGCCCGTTCGCCGAGGCTGCGCTGCTTGCCTTCGGCGCCAGATGGCAGCGTGCGCACCCGCTGCCGCTCGGCAAGACCGCGAGCTGCTTGCCGCCGGCCGCGTGCGATCCAGCGGTCCCCGAAGATCGCATGTCGATCGCCGTGGTGGGCGCGCACATGAGCGGACTGCCGCTCAATCACCAGCTCGGCATGCTCGGCGGCCGGCTCGAAAAAGCGACGGCCACGGCGCCGCTCTACCGTCTCTACGCCCTCGCCGGCGGACCTCCGCCTCGGCCCGGCCTTGTGCGGGTTGCCGCCGGCGGCGGCACGATCGCGCTCGAGGTCTGGAGCCTGCCGTCCGAACAGGTCGGCGCTTTCGCCAAGCAGATTCCGGCGCCGCTCGGCCTCGGCAGCGTCTTGTTGGCCGACGGATCGAGCGTCACTGGCTTCTTGTGCGAGAGCTACGCCACCGAGGGCGCGCGCGACATCACCGCCTGGGGTGGCTGGCGGGCATATCTCAAGAGCCTGGTCTAAGCCTGCTTGGCGCCCGGCTGGCCGGCTTCGACGACGAAGCGCGCGAGATCCGCGATCGGCGAATGCTGTTCCTTGATCGACTGAACGTTGCGGAAGGTCACCGTCGCCTGCCTGGTCTCCAGCGCGACGAGGCCGTAACCGTAGACATTTGTCCTGGCGTACCGGATGTGCGGGTTGTCGGGCAGCGCTCCCCCTATCACGTTCTCGGGGAAACCCTGCGAGGTGAGCGAGCCGCCGACGAATTCCGTCGCGACAACGGGCGAGGCGGCCCTGCCGTAGTCGGGCCTCAGATCGGCTGCCCAGAACGAATGCACGTCGCCGCCCAGCACCATGGTGTCGCGCACGGGAGAGCCAGCCACCGCCTCGAGCAGCTTCTGCCGCGCCATCGGATATCCGTCCCAGCCATCGGCCCAAAAGCTCTGCCTGCCGTCCCTGAACCTGCCGAACTGAGCCATCAGGGTCTGCTGGGCCAGCACGTTCCAGCGGGTCGAGGCGCTCTTCATGCCCGATGCGAACCACGCCTCCTGCTCCGCGCCAAGCATGGTGCGCGCGGGATCGAGCCGCTCGGCGCAATCGGTGATGATCCGGTTGGCGATCAGTTCGGCGTGGCAGGCATTGTGCGAGCGATATTGCCGGTCGTCGATGACGAAGAGCTCGGCAAGATCGCCGAAGCGGTGGCGCTCGTAGAGCCTGAGCGACGGACCCTTGGGCTGCATCGAATTGGGCAGCGGCATGTGCTCCCAATAGGCCTGGTAGGCGGCCGCCCGAACTTCGAGGAACTTCTTCGCATCGAGGTCGGTCGGCGAGATGTCGTTGGCATAGTCGTTGACGACCTCATGGTCGTCCCAGGTGACGATCCAGGGGTGCGCGGCGTGCGCCGCCTGCAGGTCGGGATCGGACTTGTAGAGCGCGTAGCGGTTGCGGTAGTCGTCCAGGCTGAGGGTGCGCCCGGCGCCGTGGTGGCGCACCAGGTCGCGGCCCCAGGAGTCCTCGTAGATATAGTCGCCGAGGAACAGCACGGCGTTCAGCTGCTCGTCGGCCATGTGGCGCATCGCCGAGTAGTAGCCCTGCTCGTATTGCTGGCATGAGCAGAACGAGAAGCGCAGCTGCGACACGCTTTCGTCGGCGGCCGGCGCGGTGAGCGTACGGCCGACCGGGCTTTCCTTGCCCTGCACGATGAAGCGGTACCAGTAGGGGCGGTTGGGCCGGAGCCCGTCGACCACGACATGGACCGAATGGCCCCAGCGCGGCTCGGCCGTCGCCTCGCCCGAGCGCACGACCTTCTGCAGGCGCTCGTCCTCGGCGACCGTCCAGGCGACCGGGAAGGTGCCGCCGAGATGCTCGTAGGGATCGCGCGCCAGCAGACGCGTCCACAGCACGACCGAGCCCGGCGTCTGATGGCCCGAGGCGACGCCCAGCCCGAAGGGATTGCCGGCAAGCGGCAGTTCGGCGTGCGCCATGGAGGGCAGCCACAGCGAGGAGGTTGCCAGGCTGCCAAGGCCGGTGACGAAGGAGCGGCGTTTCATGGCCGGAGTTTGAGCGCACCAACGCGACACTTCAATGACAGCGCGCCGGTCTGCTAGGGTCCGCTCCTCGAGGAGGAAACCCGACCATGGCCAAGATCGCAATCGTCACCGGCGCCGGCAGCGGCATCGGCCGCGCCTCGTCCCTGGCGCTGCTCAAGAACGGCTACAAGGTGGCGCTGGCCGGCCGGCGCAAGGACGCGCTGGAGGAGACCGCCAAGCTGGCCGGCAACAACGCGCCCAACGCCATGCCGGTGCCGACCGACGTCACCAAGCGCGACGACATCGTGGCGCTGTTCGCCAGGGTGAAATCCACCTGGGGCCGGCTCGACCTGGTGTTCAACAATGCCGGCGGCGGCGCGCCGCCGGTGCCGCTCGAGGACCTCCCCTACGAGACCTGGCTCAGCGTCGTGGCGGCAAACCTCACCGGGCCGTTCCTTTGCACGCAGGAAGCGATGAAGATCATGAAGGGCCAGAAGCCCATGGGCGGGCGCATCATCAACAACGGCTCGATCTCGGCCCACGCGCCGCGGCCGTATTCGGTCGCCTACACCTCGACCAAGCACGCGATCACCGGCCTCACCAAGTCGACCTCGCTCGACGGACGGCAGTACGACATCGCCTGCGGCCAGATCGACATCGGCAACGCGGTGACACCGATGACCGAGCGCATGACCAAGGGCGTGCTGCAGCCCGATGGCAGCACGCGTGTGGAGCCGCGCATGGATGTCCAGGCCGTCGCCAACGCCATCGTCTACATGGACAGCCTGCCGCTCGACGCCAACGTTCAGTTCATGACGGTGATGGCGACCAAGATGCCGTTCGTGGGCAGAGGATAGGAATCCAAGTCCCCCAGCTAGTAGCCCTCGTGCAGCAGCGGGAAGGCCGAATGCACGCCGGGCAGGTTGGTCGGATGGCTCTGGCTGATGTAGCTCCTGTCGAGCTGCGCGAGCGAGGTGACGCCGAGGAGGCCCATCGCCTCCTTCATCTCCTCCTCGAGAAGCTCGACCACGCGCTCGATGCCGGCGGCGCCCGCCGCGGCGAGGCCATAGCAGTAGAGCCGGCCCATGCCGACCCAGTCGGCGCCCAGACACATCGCCTTGACGATGTCGCTGCCGCGGCTGAACGCGCCGTCGACCGCGATCTTGGCCTTGCCTCTTGCGACCTCGACGATCTCCGGCAGCACCGCGGCCGAGCCCCGGCCGTGATCGAGCTGGCGTCCGCCATGATTGGAGCAGTACACCGCCCACACGCCGTGCTGCAGCGCGATCTCGGCATCCTCGGCCGTGCCGATGCCCTTCAGCATGAATTTCACGTCCGGAAACTTCTGCCTGAGCCGCTTGAAATTGTCCCAGGCGAAGCCCGCCTGGAAGTCGTGGCCGGTGGCGGCGACGCGCCATGACTTCACGAAGCGCTTGGCGATATCGCGCTCGCGCCTCGAATAGACCGCGGTGTCTACGGTGATGCAGAAGGCGTCGTAACCCGCGCCCATCGCCTGCCGGACGCGCTCCTCGACCCACTTGTCGTCGCCGCGCACATAGAGCTGGTAGATCTTGGGACCGCTGCCGCCCTTGACGATGTCCTCGAGCTTGAGCGTCGTCACCGAGCTGATCAGCATGCCGACGCCGCCTGCGCCCGCGCCCTTGGCCACGGTGATGCCGCCGCCCGGCTCAAACGATTCGAGCGAGCCCACCGGCGCCAGCAGCACGGGAATGCGCAGCTTCTTGCCCAGCAGCTCCGACGAGGGGTCTATTTTGGAGACGTTGCGCAGCACGCGCGGCTTGAAGGCAATCGAGTCGAGCGCCATGCGGTTGCGGCGCA
>Ga0187780_10002669_pt1 | contig 13381 bp, 20 predicted proteins | sample 1015_Q2_SP10_20__FD_132429 | JGI IMG/M metagenome (GOLD analysis project Ga0187780, IMG submission 132429) | Tropical peat soil microbial communities from peatlands in Department of Meta, Colombia - 1015_Q2_SP10_20_MG | ecosystem: Environmental > Terrestrial > Soil > Wetlands > Peat | place...
AGGGCCTTGTAGACTTCGGGGGTGAACCAGGATTTGTGCCTGAACTCGATTGCGTGCCTGAATTCCGGTCGGAGCTGCGACATGAATCCTTTGAGCACCTCCAGATGACTCTTTAGCTTCACAGAGGGAGGGAGCTGAATCGCTATCGGCCCCAGCTTGGGGCCCAGCTTGCTCAGTACACTGTAGAAGTAGACCAGCGCCGGCTCGGAATTCTCAAGCTTGTTGTCATGAGTTATCTTCTTCGGAAGCTTGGGCGAGAAGAGGAAACCCGAAGGGGTGTTGGTCTTCCACTGGCTTATCATGAAGGGGTTCGGCACTCGATAGAAGCTCGAGTCAATCTCAACGCAGTCGAAAACCCCTGAGTAGAACCTGAGGTAGTCCTTCGCTGCCATTCCCTTGGGGTAGAAAATCCCCTGCCAATCCTTGTAGGACCAACCGCTGCAGCCGATTCTCAGCCCTTTCAGGTCCAAGGTGACAAGGGTGCTTCGCGGACCTTATGAGTTGTGCGTAAAGACTGTGGCCTCAAGCCCAGCCTGACCGCCTCAAGGCCTAAATATCGGCACAGGGGGCGGAATTCTGGAACGGGTGAAGTTGCTGGTTGTCATCAGGTAACCCGGACATCAGACAGACGGTGGAGGACAACAGGGGCGCCATGAAGAAACTGGAGCTCCTGATACCAGGACTCCGAGGGTACAGGTCCAAGGAGGACATTAGGGTCTCGGACGAGCTCCTGAGGAACCAGGTCGCCGACAGGCTGGATAGGGTGAAAGGGAACCTGGAGCAGGTGCGGAAGCAGGTAGCCTCGAGCGGAGACATGACCAACCTGACTGTCGTGGGATCGCTGATATCCCAGATCCAGGGACTGAGCGGGGAAATAAGGCACGCAGCACAGGGTTACGCCGGCTGGGTCGCCCCGATTACGATTAACGAGGACAAACTCAACAAGCTCTACAACTACGACTACGACTTCGTGAGCACCGTGTTCCAGTTGGACGACGCCACTTCTCCGGGGCATCTGAGCTATGACAGCACGGCCCCCAATAACATCCAGTCGGCTGTGGCGGGATTCTCGAAGATGGTAAATGACATCAGGCAGAAGTGGTCCCTGAGGATGGAGGCCATAGAGGGGATCGCCCTCCACTAGAGGTAATAGCTATGTTTGGAAAGAAGAGTAGCCCGGCGGCGGACCCGAGAGCCCAGGACCAGACGGGAAGCGTCTTCGGGTCAACAACGATTTCCTGGCCGGACGCGTCGAAGCAGCAGGATGTCCTCTTCAGGTACCCTAGGAACATACGCCTGAACGACAACATAATCGTCAGAGAGGACGAGACGGCAGTCTTCTACAGGGACGGAAAGGTGCTGACCTACTTCGATCAGCCCAACAGGTACGCCCTGACCGACATCAACGCCCCCATCGTGAAGAACCTCTTGAAGTTCTTCCAAGGAGTCCAGCAGGAGGCCGCAGTCTTCTACATCCCCAAGAGGTACCTCGACGGCAAGTTCGGGAGCACACAGCCCTATCAGTTCACCGACCCGGCCTTCGGAGTGGTGAACCTGCGGGTCTTTGGCGAATACCGGTGGAAGATCTCGTCTCCGGAACTCTTCATCAACCAGTTCGTGGGCACATTCAACGCTGAGACCTCTGACGACGTCGAGGAGAGGGTGAAGGAGCAGATGGTGATACTCGTTTACAACGCCCTCGGAAAGATGAAGCAGCAGGGGCTCAAGGTGACGGATCTCGCAGCCAACCTTACGAACATAGAGCAGGTGGTCCTGTCCGCTGGACCCGACCATCTGGGGCAGTATGGGATCGAGATCAACAAGCTGTCAGGGCTGACGGTAAGCCTCCCCGACGAGGTCCAGAAAGCCATCGACACCAGGTCGGAGATGTCAGTCCTGGGCGTCAACTATATGCAGTACCAGACGGGCAAGGCCATCGATGACGCCGCAAAGAATCCCTCGGGCGGGGCCGGTGTGACGGCCGGGCTCGGGGCTGGGCTCGGAGTCGGCTACGCTATTGGAGGGCAGATGGCCCAGGGGATGGGTCAGGCGCAGACGAGAAGCTGCACCAACTGTGGATCCTTGATCCCTCTGAACACCAAGTTCTGTCCGAACTGTGGGGCCGAGCAGACCATACCGCAGGGGCCTCCGCCGGCTGGCGGTGCGGCGAAGTTCTGCCCCAACTGCGGGAGCCAAGTGGCTGCCGGGACAAAGTTCTGCGCCAACTGCGGCAAGCAACTCTAGGGTGACTCCTGTTGTTCTGCCCGAAGTGTGGGGCCCAGCTTCCTGACGACGCAGCCTTCTGTTTCAAGTGCGGGACAAGAATGGCGGCACAGGAGCCACAGAGTGGCACTCCTCCCAGCGAGACGGTCGTCGCGCCCTGGGGGGCGACCCAGCTGAAGTGCCCAAGTTGTGGGGCGCCGATAGCCCCCAAGTTCGGGGAGATGATCATCACCTGCGAATACTGCGGCAGCAGCGTCTCGCTCGGGAATGAGGGATGGAAGAGCATCAGCAAGCACACCATGCTCCCGCTTGAGATAAGTGGTCAGGACCAGGCGCTAAAGCTCGTCCACGACATGATGGACAGGGGACTCCTGCATAGGCATCTTCAGGAGTCATCGACCCTGGAGGAGATGAACCTCGCTCTGGTTCCATACTGGCTTGTGCCGGTCTCGGCCAGGACCTCCCTCGTAGCCGCGGACATGGCTGCTGAAGCGGGCCAGATTGCAACCACCGCCGCTCTCGCAGGAATCATGGGAGGGGCCATGAGCGGGAGGAGGGGCGGGGGCGGCGGGATGCTAACTGGGATGATGCTGGGAACGATGATGACCGGCGGGATGGGCGGAGGCCAGGGCACCAAGAGAGCGTACCAGATGGACAACGACTACGACTTCCCTACAATCGCCCTCAAGGCCCTCACAGAGTACCAACCCAAGGACTACCAGTTCAAGCTTGACGAACGAACCCTCTTCGACCAGACCAAGGTCAAGGGTATCAAGATCCTCAACGGCGACGTTGGGGAGGAGATGGCAAAGAATCAGGCCAAGACGATGGTCGACCAGCTCCAGTCGGAGAAGGCCCACGCCGCCCATCATATGATTCAACAGCTGTCGACCCAGCTGGATGTGGGCGAGGCGGAACTCCTTCACGCGCCGGTCTGGTTCGCGAGGTACGCCCACAAGAACAACAATATAGTCCTCGTGCTCGACGGGAACTCAGGCGGCGTAATCAACAGCGTCGGGCTCTAGCGCCCGAGCTCGGGTGCTGTCAGTGTCAAGGGTGCGGGTCCCAAGCCAAAAATACGCCCTGCCAATTCTCTCGGCCATGGCAACGAGCAAGCAGGGGGTTCCGCTGAACATCCCCCCGGATGTCTGGCAGCCACTGATGGAAGTGAGGGCACAGCTCGACTCATTTTGTCCCGGCCCTCCGACCCCCGTCGAGGAGGCGCTAAGGGAGGTCATCAACCACTACAAACACTGCTCAAGGGCACTCGATGAAATGGACGAATTCTGCAGGCGGGCCCAAGCATGGAAGCAGAAAGGGTAGTCAAAGTCAAGTAGCGGTCACCGAGGGGAAGAGCAATGCCAGCGGTCAGAGTCGGCGACGTCGACCTCTTCTACGAGGAGAAAGGCTCCGGCGAGCCAGTCGTCCTAGTCCACGGGATTCCCACCGACTACAGGGCCTGGGCGTCCCAGGTGGGGCCACTCTCGGCGGAATACAGGACCCTGGCGGTCAGCAGGAGGTACGCAACCCCCAACTCGAGGAAAGGAGATCTTCGCGATTCGACGGTTCAGAACAACGCTGTCGACCTGCTCGAATTGATGGGAAGGCTCTCCGTCGCACCCGTGCATCTGGTCGGTCACTCTTATGGAGGCTACATTTCCGCGCTGATAGCCGAGGAGCATCCAGAACTGGTCCGCTCGCTGGTTCTCGTGGAGCCCGCAGTCCCTACTATGTTGGTGTCTGACCCCGAAAGTCAGGGTCAGATGGTGGCGCTCCTCTTCAAGAGTCCGTCGGTGGCGCTGGCAGCGAGAAGGTTCCAGACGAGGTCGCTGCGCCCCTCCATCAGGTCGCTGGATGGAGGAGACATTCAGAAGGCCGTGGAACTGATAGTCGACGGCCTTCAGGACAGCCAAGGCGCCTTCCATCGTCTCCCAGAGGAGACGAAAGGCATGATGCTTGAGAACGGGAGGACGGTCGGCGAGCTGAGAACTCAGTTCCCAAAGTTCACGGCAGCCGAGGCAGGGCGGATTGAATGCCGGACCTTGATCATCAGTGGCGAGTCGAGCCCTCTCTGGCTGCGCCGGATAGCGGGGCTACTCGGCAGCAGTATTCCGAAGGCTCAGTTAGAGACGATTCCCGGGACCGCACATTTTCCCCATCTCGAGAACCCCCGAGAGTTTAACCGAAGGCTGCTGATGTTCCTCGGAGAAGGCAGGAAGCCGGCATGAAGTTCGAAACCATCAGACAGACGGTTGTCATCGCCGCGACCCCCGACGAAGTCTACGACGCATATGTTGACCCGGAGAAACACTCGGAGTTCACAGGCTCGCCCGCGACCGGGTCGCCCAGGGTGGGAGGACGATTCACGGCATGGGACGGTTACATCATGGGGAGGTATTTGGAGCTCGTGAAAGGGAGGAAGATAGTGCATGAATGGAAGACGACAGAATGGCCTGCCGGAGATCCTTCTTCTGTGGTCGAGCTGACATTCAGGCCGAAGGGCAAGGGGACGGAGTTGACGATGGTGCATTCAAAGGTTCCAGCGGACCAGGCCGAAGAATACGAGTCCGGGTGGACCGCCTACTATTGGGACCCGCTCAAGAAATACTTCGAGGCGCGCAAGTGAAGACGCGACTCGCCCCGGCGGAGGGAAGAACGCGCCTCGCTGCCCGAAGTGCGGACCTACGGCTGCTGGCAGGGTCAGCGCTTGGACCAGCAGAGAAATGACTCGCAAGCCCATGACGGTTCGCAAGTTCGTCTGTTCTTCGTGCCGTACCAGTCACGTCGTCTGGACCGACACGAAGACTGAAATCACTAAGGCGATGGCGAGGAAGCCGACATCGAAGACTTCGGCCCGAACTCGAACCCGCATTTGATGCAGCGCCGCATTCCGGGAGCATCGGTTATGACCTGCTTAGTAGCGCACCTTGGACACTCAACCGTCGAATGCGCCGGGGCAACTTTGTCCTGGTGCTGCATCCTGACCCTTTCGATGGCGTCGCCGTACTTGCTCCTCCCGAATCCAGGACTCATGAGCGGGCAGGAGTTTCAGTGGTTTACTAAGGGTTTGCCTTACTGTATTTCGTCGAGTGTGAAGGTGAACCTGGCTCCTGGGAACTCGCCGGTCCCGACCCTCTCCCAGTTCACCTTGTACCGCTTCGTGACGTTCGCCCCGATGATGCTGATTTCCGTCGGCACCTCGGAGAAGAGCTTCTCGACCTTGGCCGGGTCCTTCGTGAATATCAGACTTCTCCTTCTCTTCATCAGATACTTCACTGCGACGTTCTGGTGCGCGTGCCCTTCGACTTCGATCTTCTCTTTCCCGGTGTCTATGGTGAAACCCCGTTTGGCCATCGATCGCAGTTCTGTTCTCCACCCTAATTAAGCACTAGTGATGAAGAATCAATGCCAGAAAGGTCATGGAGAGGAACGCGTTGGCGCTCGCCCTGTGGACCACTCGGCCTCTTCTGTGAGGCAGTAATTCCGCTACTCCTTCTTGACGTTCGTCACCAGGAGCTTGAACTGGAGCGTCTTGCCGGCCATGGGGTGTCTGCCACTCTTTCCGTATGCTTTCTCTGGCGGCAGTGTGACTTCCTTGGTCTCGTTGACCTTCATCCCTAAGAGTGCCTCCTCGAACCCCGTGATGACCTGGTGCGCACCGAGGGTCACCTGAAGCGGCCTGTAGTCCCTGGCTGGGTTGAAGAGACCCGCCTTCACCGCTTCCGATTTCATGCTCGTATCAAAGACCTTCCCCCCCGGGAATTTGCCTACGTAGTGGACCGACACCGTGTCGCCGTTCTGGGCTGATATCTCGCTCAATGTTTCGGAGGCGACACGGGGCGGTCTTAACGGTTACGTCTGGGGAGGGTCGGGAATCTCCTCGCGCCGCCTTGCGGGCCGTCTGATGAAGGAGACGGAAGCTCCTGTGAAGCCCACGAAGATGGCTGACACGGCCGAGGTGATGCTCTCGACTGCCATGGAACTCACGAGCGCGAGGCCGTATCCGCTGGCCGGGAACGTAAGGAAGACTGTCGTGCGCCCGGCGAGCCCTCCGACAAGGGCACCCAGAAAGAGGCAGAGGACCACCGTCTTGTACTCCTCCATAAGGTCCAGGCTGCGCCCGATTACATACATCAAAGCGAAGAGCATTACCGGATTCAAGGCGAGTCCGATTATGCCTACGGCAAGGGTGAACGAAAGGTACCCTTGCGGGTTCAGTAGCCTCGAAATCTGGGCTGGATAGGAATACTCGGAGTACCCTTGAAGCATGCTCTGGGGAAGCACGGCGAGCAGAGAGACAAAGAAGATCAGGACCCCGCTGCGCAAGCTTGCAGTGCCCCGTTCTCGGCTCTAATAAGAAGCTGTAGCCGCCCCTCGCTGTCTTCGTCAGCCCGTTCGAGCCTTGCCTGTTCCCGCTTCCATTCCCCTTTTCGGTTTCAAGCCGTTCATCCAACGAAATGGAGCTTCGGACTCCTCGGCGCGCGGGCTCGGTGCCAAGCAACTCGCTCCGCACCTCCTCCGTTCGGCGAAGGGCTTTCGACCCCGGTTCGTTTGAGGAAGGGTTCTCCACCTTCCTAGGAGATGGTCGTTGGACCACGCTCAGCTCTCAAGAGCTCAAGGCACGACCTCGAGCTAGGGAGCGACCCGGAATATTCACGGCCTCGCGCGTTGCCGGTGGCGTCACGGGTTGCATCCCCTGCCGTCGGTCTTGCCAACAGCGAGAGAGCTAGACAGCTCGTCTCCTGAGGGACTGTTATTCTAGCTTGGCTCCCCTTTCTGACAATCAACGAATTTTCTGTTGACCATTCTATCACGACGGGGAAAACCGCTTGAATGATTCTTCGCGCTGAGGTGTAAACGGGGCGATGTTTGTTTCTCCTTGACAACTGCTGTAGACTCGTGGAGCCTTCGCCAGAAATGCTTCCCACAACATGGGCATGCCGTGGCCGAGTCCGCGACGCACAGAGGAATGAAGTCTGTCGTCAGGAGGGAGCTCGAAAGGGAAGGGTATTCCGTGCGAGAGGAGCCTCTCTTCCCGCCGAACAAGCGAGTATCCTGGACAGCCTATCGTCCCGACATCCTAGGATACCGGGGTGGAGGAGGGGAAGAGGAGTTGGTCATAGCCGAGTGCGAGACACACCCCAACATGAGGAGGTTCCTAGCGAAGAACTTCTCGAGCATCTGGTTCCAGCCGTATCTGTTCCAGACAGGATCCGTGAGGAGAGTCCTTGCGATTCCCCAGGGGAGCCTTAGAGCGGTAGATTTGGAGCTGAGGAGGGAATGGGAGATCTGGGTGCTGGGGCGGGAGAAACCGATTGTCAGGATTGGACTGACAGGATGCGAAGCTCGTGAAGAGATTCGAAGCATGACCGCTTCGGTACCAGCCCTTGGCCGGACGGTGAGTGGACGGGTCTCCCTTTGAAATAACGATAGAGCGGGGGAACGCCCTGAAGTGCCCCTGGAGAAAGGACACCCTTCATCGAGACGGGCCGAGGCAAACAAACAATAGCGGCACCCTTCCACCACCACGCGGGAAGCATGAACCGGGCTCTCTTCCGCGACAGGGTCGAAGCGGGGAAAAGGCTCGGTGAGGCTCTGAAGAAGACAATCAAAGGGAGCGTGGTGGTCCTTGCCATTCCGAGGGGAGGGGTCGTCGTGGCGAACGAGGTCGCCGACGCGCTGGAGGCTCCTCTGGACGTGGTGGTCACGCGGAAGATTTCCCCTCCCGGGGAACCGGAATACGCACTGGGAGCCGTAACCCAGGAGGGCGAGGTCATCGTGGACAGACAGGCGGCAGAGTCTCTTGGAGTAGGGCGCGATTATCTTGAAGCGGAGATTGCCAGGAAGAGAGAGGAAGTGCAGGAAAGGACGAGGAAATTCAGGGGAAACAGGCCATTCCCTTCCCTTGAGGGAAAGGTGGTGGTCGTCGTCGACGACGGGATAGCTACGGGGAGTTCGGTGGGGGCAGCAGTGATGTCGCTCAAGAAGATGAAACCAAAGGAGATCGTCGTGGCAGTTCCTGTGTCCCCCCGGGACGCCATCGAGACGCTTTCCGACGACGGGTACAGTGTGGTCTGCCTCGAGACCCCAGGACCGTTCTTCTCAATAGGAGAGTTCTATGGGGATTTCGAACAAGTCGAGGACGAAGAAGTTAGAAGAATCCTTGACATGCACCGGGCGAGCCGCGGCCGACCCCATGCTGCCCAGGCCTAATGCCCGAGAGACGTCCGACCACTGCCTAGGGGGCGAGAGACGTTCTTGAGCCGGGCCTTGGGCTGGTCCGGATGACTCTTCGTTTCCCAAGGCTTATATGTGAACCGCTGACTTCACAATCGAGTCCGGTGCGGAGCGAGGTCTCTGATGTCTGAGCCACGGATAGGCAAGGGGGCCCTCGCCAATTCTCTCTTCGAGATAGGAGCCCTCCGTTTCGGCAGGTTCACCCTCGCGAGCGGGAAGACAAGTTCGTACTACCTCAATCTGCGGGTGGTTCCGAGCTACCCCGAGGTCTATTCCGCCGTCGTCCGGGCATATGTGAGACTCGCCGACGCCGTCGGCAGGCCCGAGTTCGATGTGGTGGCGGGCGTGGCGACGGCCGGAATAGCCTTTTCATCGCCGCTCGCCTTTCTGCTGAAAAAGCCAATGGTGTATGTCAGAAGCGAAGAGAAAGGACATGGGCTTGGCGGGCTAGTCGAAGGCGCTATCAGCCCTGGCTTGAGGACGCTGGTTGTGGATGACCTCGTCACGACCGGGGGCAACATGATCTCGGCGGTGGAGGCTCTGCGGCGAACCGGGTGTAGAGCCAACGACGCGCTGGTGCTCGTCGACAGACTGGAGGGGGGCGCAGCCAACCTTCTGGAGAAAGGGGTGAAACTGCACTCGTTCGCGACCGTGAAGGAGATGGTGGACGTCATCTTCAAGTCCAAGAAAGTCACCAAGAGAGAGTACGAGGCTGTCCTTCGCCAGGTGGAGAGCCGAGTCTGATGGACCCCGAGGCAATCCGTGTTGACGCCGGCAGACTGCATCTGTCCAACCCGACCGTGCTCGCTTCCGGGGTGCAGGGGCCGTCGCTCGCGAAGGTGTTGGAAGCCCTGAAGTACGGGGCTGGAGCCGCGGTCACCAAGTCAATCGGTCCGAAGCCGAGAGATGGTTACCCCGAGCCCACCATGGCCGAGGTGGATGGGGGGATGGTAAATGCAGTCGGTCTCCCCAACCCTGGGGCGGAGAGGTTTTCCGAAGAGCTGGCCACCCTGGACGGGCAATCCCTCCCCGTCATCGTCTCGATCTTCGGCGGAGACGACAACGAGTTTGCACAGGTCGCTGAGGCGCTCGACGGCAGCGATTTTATGGCCTATGAGCTGAACCTGAGCTGTCCTCACGTCGCAGGCGTCGGAACCGAGGTGGGACACCACCCTGAAGTGGTCTATCGGGTTGTGAAGGCGGTCAAGGAGGCTACGAAAAAGCCGGTCTTCGCTAAGCTCTCACCAAACACGGAGAGACTCCTGGAGGTGGCCAGGGCAGCGGTGGAGGGGGGCGCAGACGGGCTGACGGCGACGAACACGGTGAGGGCGATCTCGGTGGACATCGAAACAGCGAGGCCTTCGCTGTCCAACGTGTATGGAGGACTTTCGGGGGGCGCAATAAGGCCCATCGCGCTAAGGTGCGTCTACGAGCTCAGGGAGAAGCTCGATGTGCCCATAATGGGGTGCGGCGGAGTGTCAAAGTGGGAAGACGCGGTGCAGTTCTTTCTCGCGGGCGCAGACGCGGTACAGGTGGGGACGGCGACGCTGGAGAAGCTCGAGAGGTTCAACGACATCAACGTTGGGGTTCTTGAGTACATGGAGAGAAAGGGAGTCAGGAGCCTCGGCGAGTTGGTGGGAAGGGCTCACCAGAGCGGGAGGCGCACTCGTTAGTGAGAGGGGCGGGACCATGAGCGGCTTCAGGGAGAGGATAATGGCGTCGGCTGAAGACAAGCGCAGCAGGATCGTGCTCGCACTGGACTTCGCTGGCCCGTTCGAGAGCCGACTTGCTCGGGCAGGACGAGTCCTCTCGGAAACGCAGGACCATGTGGCGGCGGTCAAGCTGAACCACCATCTCATGCTCCCGTTCGGGCTGGAGGGACTGAAGGGGGTCATCTCGGCGTGCAAAGCCAGGAGACTACCCATGATTGCCGACCTGAAGATGAACGATGTCGAGTCCACCAATCTGAACATCGTGGACTCCCTCCTTTCGTACGGAATCGACGCCGTGATAGCGAACCCATTCGTCGGGAGGGAGGAAGGGCTTGGGAAGGTGATCGAAGAACTGCACCGTCGGGAAGGAGGGATCCTGCTTCTGGTGTACATGAGCCACAGGGGGGCTGACGAGGGATACGCCTTGAAGACTGAGGACGGGACACCTTTCTACCGCGTCTTCGCCAGACGCGCGAAGGTGTGGGGGGCGGACGGCGTCGTCGTGTCGGCGAGGTCCCCAGAAATGATCAGAGAGATCAAGGGCATTGTGGGAAAGGGCTGCCTGACTTTTGCACCCGGGGTTGGCACCCAGGGAGGGACGATGGAGTCTGCGTCAGGAGCCGATTTCGTCATTGTCGGAAGGTCGATCACCGAAGCGGCGGACCCGGCGGGAGCGCTTCGGAAGCTCAACTCCGCTTGAACTCGTCGTCCTTATCTGCCCGAGGCAGTGACTGATGGTCCATGGGTCACGTGGAGCACTGGGTCGAGGTGAACCTGTTCGCGGAGCTGGCGGACCAGGACGGAATTCTCTTAGACGTGCTGGCCCCCTACGTGAAGGGAATCAAGGAAAGGGGGAAGCTTGTCAACTTCCACTTCTTCAGGGAGCCAGAGATCCGCTTCAGGGTGAGACTGAATAGCGCAAGGGCGAAAACGTCAGAAAGGAAAGCCATAGCCGCCCTGGCCAGCTCCCTCCAAAAACGGGGCTTGGTGTCCTCCTGGCACTTTGGCAACCATGGCGGGCCTGGAAGAATGTACCACGGCGAAGAGGACAGGTATGGGAAGAACGGGTGGCAAGTGGCGCAGGACTACTTCCGTTACGGCTCCGAGACAGCCCTGAGGCTCCTTGCACTCAAGAGGGAGGGCCGGCTCGAGAACCCACTTTGGGCCAAGGGACTGGGGAACCCGTGGGAAGGCGGGGAGAGGAACCCTTGGAAAGAGAGGGAAGACGACCCTCTGGTATACAACTGGAGCAGGTACGTGCACCTCTTCACGAACCAGCTCGGGTTCGACATAGACGAGGAATCAAAACTGTGTGCGAAACAGTCAGAGCGCTATGCCAGGATTTCTAGGGAACTAGGAATCAAGTGGTAGCGCGGACAACCTTGCCCTTTCCGTAGAACTCCCAGACCTTGTGCTGTCGCCTTCTGACGTGTTCCTTCTCCGCTTCGGAAAGCTTCGGATCCGTGCTCCTGCTCGCCGCCCTCCTGAGAGAGACGGGGAGGCTGTCATCGCAAAAATAACCGCCGCCGGGGAACTCGGTGTCCTTGCGGACGACTATGGCAGCGAAACCAGGAGCCCCGTTGATGTGTTCGACGCGGTCAACTTCGTTGAGCACCGCAGAAAACCGGCGTCCCCGAGATAGCCGAAACCTCTTCATCAGATGTCCGTAGGTGACCGTGCGACCCTCTCGGGCCGCCTCAAGGAGCTCCCTTCCGAATTCTTGCGTGATGCGCGTCTTGCCCAGCTTCCCACCAGCCATCCACAAAGATGAATGTGAGGACCCCCGGGCCCGTCAGGATTCCAAGTTCTTCGCGACCCGGAACTGGTCGCCGACTATGGACCGCATGTTCAGAAGCCCGAACGGTTTGCCCTTGTCGGTGACGAAGAGTGTTCTGATTCTGTGTTTTGCCATCAGTTTGACGGCATCCTGAAGTGGGGTGTCGGCCGTTACACTGACCATGGGAGACGACATTATCTTTCTCACAAGGACGCTCGATGGAACGAGGTTATCGGCCGCGATGCGGTTCAGTATGTCCCTCTCGGTCAGAATTCCCACCGGTTCCCCCTTGACCAGGACGAGTATGTTGCCCGCCCTCCTCTCTCTCATCGTTTGGGCAGCAGTCAGGACGGATTCGTCCGCGTCGATGGTGAGTGGGTCCGTCTTCACGAAGTTGCGGACCGTGTTCGTCTGGGGTTCGGCATGCTCCAGCCAGAAGGTCAGAGAATAGTGACAATTCGGGCACTCGTCAGGGGTGATTTCTCCCTCGAAGATGTGGCCGCACCGATAGCATTCCCACTTCGTCATGGAGACCAACCGCGGTCCGTAGTATATTAATCAGATGCGGCAGGAAGCCGGCGGTCTAGGCCCTTGGGACCTGGGCTATGAGCAGGCGCGCCTTCTGCTGGCAGAAAGCAGCCTTGTCGGCGTAGTACTTCCAGGAAGTGTAGTTCTCCTCCGCCTTCGCCAGCAGCAAAAGGAGGTCCGCCGCCTGAAGGTACTTGGCGATCGCACTCTCCTTGTTTCCTCCTTGCTCGCGCGTGGCCGCGTCTGTGATGAGTTGGTCGGCGTACCATCTGAGTTTCTGAGCGCGATTCATCTGGGGGCGGGGAGCCGTCTGCATGACCCGAAGGAGCCATATGGACGGAAAAAGGTGGGTGGGTCGCAAATCTTAGACGAAGATGACAATCTGTCGCAAGTGCGACCCAGCTGGCCTTATGCGAATTGAATTGTCGTCCCGACGCTGACCCCGTTGGCCTCCGAGAACCCTCCTTTGGCTTCAATGACCCAGTTTGCGGAAGAGGTCGGCTGATAGATAGGGCAGGCAACCGGGGAGCTGCACTCCTGCGCGTTTTGCACCACGTAGACCACGGTACCGGCATTCCCCGTCACGTTGAGCCAGATGATGTCTAGGGTTGAGTTGACGCCGCTCATCCAGAAAGAGTAGGTGCCGGGGGAGGGAAAGACGAAGAGCATCGTGGTGGTGTTGGATATCTTCCTGTTCATCAGCCCGGTCTGCCGTGAGCCCTGGTCCGTGGCGATGTAGGTGATGCCGAAGGTTCTGCCGTTGACCGTGAAGTGGGATGGGGGATTGGCGAGACTTGCAGTTCCGGGGGTGCTCTCGACCAGATATGCGGCATAAGAGAGAATTGTCAGGGCCAACGCCACGCTCAGGATGGCTCTGAGTCCAGGGGCATTCATGGGCTATGCG
>Ga0187780_10002671_pt1 | contig 13378 bp, 11 predicted proteins | sample 1015_Q2_SP10_20__FD_132429 | JGI IMG/M metagenome (GOLD analysis project Ga0187780, IMG submission 132429) | Tropical peat soil microbial communities from peatlands in Department of Meta, Colombia - 1015_Q2_SP10_20_MG | ecosystem: Environmental > Terrestrial > Soil > Wetlands > Peat | place...
CAAAACGCCCGTGGACCTCAACACCCTCATCCCGGCGGACTCGCCGTTGTATCTCACCGGTAGTGAATCGCTCAACGATTCCGGACAGATCACGGGCACGGCTATAGTGAAGAGCTCCTGTCCAGTAACGACACCGCCAGCGTGGCTGACGAACCAAAGCGCCTGCTCGGAGGTGCACGCGTTTCTTGCGACGCCCACTCATCATCGCCGATGATGGTTCCCGGCCTGCGTCTTTCACGGCTTCGTCTGGAGTCAGAGCACCGGCATGCGGAATCAGATGACGAGCAACTCGGAAGTAGCACCTGGTAAGTCGCATTACCGGTAAAGTTCGTACTAGGCCTGTCGGCCCAGGCGATTGGGCAAGGAATGTTTCGGAGGCCTCACTCCTCTGCGCATTTTAGAGAAGGGCAGGAGCTGGGTTCCTCCGACTTCCGCTTTCCTAGTTCTGGTACTCTAAAGATATCTTGACACAGTTTACTTTCTGTGATATAAGCGTACGTGACTCGAATCCTCCAACCCAATCTCTCTTCTAACTCCCGTCCTATCAATCTCTTTCCTTCTTCCGCCCTTTCCTCTGCGCAGTCTGTTTCTCTGCGTTATCCCCTTCCTCTCCACCTAAGCTCTTTAGAATGTTCTCTTCCAAAACGTGACGCCGTAAGTCCTTTAGATTCTGCTCTTACGAAAAACTGCCGGGTGTCGTACCCGCGCCCTTCTTTTTTCTACAGTCTTCCGTACACTCTTCCAAGTTGCGTATGGTTTAAGTCCTTTGTTTGCCACTCTTACGAAAACTGCCGGGGTGTACACCAATTCTTCCCATTTCGGAACCGAGCATCCGATGAGGATGCGAGTCCTGCCTGCTCTGAGCGCAGTCGAAGGGAGCGAGCACCGCGAAGCGAAGGATCTCTCCTCCACTCTTCACTCGTTCACTCCGCGCTTCGAGGGGCCACTCACCACTCGCTACTTCTCCCTCTTTCTTTCACCAGTCACGAGTCACCAATCACCAGTCACCGATTTCCTCGGATTGGCTTACAATGCCCCTGTACGAAATTCCGGCCATTTTCGTATGCCCGTCCGCTGAGGAGGTCCCATGAGCTCCGCACTCCTTGATCATCCCAAAGCCACTCGCCCCAATCCGACCGTCCTGGATCGCCGCGTCTTCCTGAAAGTTTCTTCCATCGCGGGCGGCGGCTTTCTTCTTTCTCTTCACCTCGAGCCCGTCGCAAAAGCGTTGGCTGCCGCCGCGCAAACCGCTCCGCAAGCGCCCACTCCGGCGTTCCAGCCGCTCGCGTTCGTGCGCGTGGCCGCCAACAACATCGTCACCATCATGGGCAAGAACCCCGAAATCGGCCAGGGCGTGAAGACCAGCATGCCCATGCTCATCGCCGAAGAATTCGACGTCGATTGGAAAGACGTCCGCATCGAGCAAGCCGACCTCGAAGAAACCAAGTACGGGCCGCAGCGCGCCGGGGGCAGCACCGCCACGCCCATCAACTGGGATCCGCTGCGCCGCGTTGGCGCCGCCTGCCGCCAGATGTTCGTCGCCGCCGCCGCGCAAACCTGGTCCGTTCCCGAATCCGAATGCACAACTGGATCCGGCCGCGTCACTCACGCCTCGACCAAGCGCTCGCTCACTTACGGCGCGCTCGCCGAAAAAGCCGCCACGCTCCCCCCTCCCGACCTTAAGTCCGTCAAGCTCAAGGATCCGAAAGACTACAAAATTATTGGCCGCTTCACCCCCGGCGTCGACAATCCCTCCATCGTTACCGGCAAATCGCTCTACAGCATCGACTTCAAGGTTCCCGGAATGTTGTACGCCGTCTATGACAAGTGCCCGGTCTACGCGGGCAAGTGCGTTGGCGCGAACCTCGACGACATAAAGTCCATGCCTGGCGTGCGCCACGTCTTCGAAGTGGAAGGCACTCAGGAATTGCTCGGCTTGCATTGGGGCGTCGCCGTTGTCGCGGACACCTGGTGGCAAGCCAACGAAGCGCGCAACAAATTACGCGCGCAATGGAACGAAGGCCCCACCGCGCAGCAAAGCAGCGACGGTTTTCAGAAGCGCGCTGACGAACTCTCGAAGCAAACTCCCGCAATCACGCTCCGCAAAGATGGTGACGCCGACGCCACTCTCCAATCCGCCGCAAAAACCGTCGAAGCAGCCTACTCTTATCCGTTCCTCGCGCACGCCCCCATGGAGCCGCAGAATTGCCTCGCGCACTATCACGATGGCAAACTCGAATTCTGGTCGCCCAGCCAGACTCCCGAATCCGGCCGCATGCAAGTTTCCAGAGTCCTCGGCATTCCGCACGATGACATCATCGTTCACTTGAAGCGCGCCGGCGGTGGTTTTGGCCGCCGCCTCACCAACGACTACATGCTCGAAGCCGGCGCCATCGCCAAAAAGGTTGGAGTTCCCGTCAAGCTTCTCTGGACCCGCGAAGACGATTTTCATCACGACCACTATCGTCCCGCCGGTTTTCATTACCTAAAAGGCGGCCTCGACTCCTCCGGCAAACTCGTCGCCTGGCGCAATCATTTCGTCTCTTTCGGCGAAGGCCAGCAGTTCGCTCCTTCCGCGAACATTGCCGGCAACGAATATCCCGGCACCTTCCTCCAGAACTTTTCTTTTGGTGCTTCTCTTATGCCGCTCGGCGTTCCCACCTACGCCATGCGCGCTCCCCGCAGCAACGCGTTTTGCTGGGTCTTCCAATCCTTCACCGACGAACTCGCGCACGCTGCGGGAAAAGATCCCGTCCAGTTCCGCCTGGATATTTTGAGTTCTCCGCGCATTTCCACAACACCGCCATCCACCAATCCGGCGGAAGGCGACGTCGATGCCGCGCGCATGATGAGCGTTCTCAAACTCGTCGCCGAAAAATCCGGCTGGGGTAAACGCACGTTGCCCAAGAACACCGGCATGGGTGTCGCGTTCCAGTTTTCGCACCGTGGCTATTTTGCGGAAGTCGTGGAACTGCAAGTCTCCGCGGACAACAGATTAAAGGTCAACAAGTTCTGGGTTGCCGGCGACGTTGGCAGCACCATCGTCAATCCTAGCGGCGCGGAAAACCAGGTGCGCGGCGCGGTCATCGACGGTCTCAGCCAGGTCATGTCCTACGAAATCACCATCGACGGCGGCCGGGCCGTCCAAAGCAATTTCCACGAATATCCGCCCGTGCGCATCAATCAAGTGCCGCCCGAAATCGACGTTTATTTCGTGAAAACCGATAATCCGCCCACCGGCCTCGGCGAGCCCGCGGTTCCGCCGGTTCTGCCCGCCGTGTGCAACGCGATTTTCGCCGTTACCGGCAAGCGCGTTCGCTCCTTGCCGCTTTCCAAGCACGGCTATTCCTGGGCCTGAGGTTTTGAGGGTGGGACAGGCTTTTGCCTGTCCCACAAAAATTTGGCTGCTTTAAGGGCGTGACCGCGGTCACCCGCCCTTGTGTCCTCCACCGCTGCGTTTCGGTTCCTCCGCACGCATATTGCAGCTAGAAGTGACGGAGGTTGGCCATGCCAGTCCACCGGCTAGTACGTCTTATCGAAACTCACTCGAAACCGCTGGCCGCCGAGCTTTTGGATCACACTCGCCGGTCTCCCCATCTTGCCACTTTTCTCGACAAAGTCCCGGACCATGAGCTCCGGCAACGCACCCATGAGATTTACAGCGAACTCGGTGAGTGGCTGATGACGCGCACCGAAGCGGACATCGAGCATCGCTATTCTGAAATTGGCGCGCGCCGGTTTCACCAGGGAGTTCGCCTGAGTGACGTCATGTGGGCCCTCGTGCTGACCAAAGACACGCTGTGGGATTATCTCTATCGCGAGTCCTGGCCTGGTTTTGAAATCGAGGTGCTTGCGGAACACGACATGTTCCGCATGATCGATCATTTCTTCAATCGTGCCATGTTTCACGCGGCCCGCGGCTACGAGCATGCCGCCGAAAAAGCCACCGCCGAGCGTGTTTCGCACGAAGAACACGCTTCCGTTGCGGCTCATTGATCTTCTCTGCCTCACAGTGGTTCGGAGTGAGTAGCCGGTTCTTTTTCGTTCACCCATTTTGGTGAGCGAGTCATTTTTTTCGAAGTTACTTCCCGCCTTCACCTTCCGAGGCGTGCGGTGATTGTCGGCGTCTCTTGCGCTAAGCTAGCGTGATGCAACGCAAAGTCTTCTGGACGGTTTTCATCGTGCTGAGTCTGCTTGCGGATTTTACCTTGCCGATTTTGTGGGGATTGCTTGCAACGATTCCCATCGGCGCGTTGAGCTGGTGGGTAGCGTATCGCAGCGACTGGTTTTGAATTCGAGCAGTCGGGCTGGTTCCTGCCTGCTATCGCTGCTCACTTCGGTGGTTCTTTGCTTGTGTCGCCCAGTTTTCTTTCGAGCCAGGGAATAATCACTTCGCGGAAAATTACCGGATCGGGCCAGACTTTCACCTGACGCCCGAGGTGGCCGCCTTGCGGATTGATCCACGCTTCTTTAGGCTGGTCGCCGCTGCTGAGTAGCAAGTACGCATCGGAGATCGGAACTTGCGTGTCCAGCGCGCCGGCGATGATAAGCATCGGCGCCATCGGCTTGCCCAGGAGGCCTTGCTTCACCAGGGAAAGTTTGCCGAGAACGGTCGCCAAGTCTTCTGGTGTTTTCGCGCCTTCGAAGATCGACATCAGCGCCGGAGCCAGCCCAAAAAGATATTCGCGATTGCCGAGCGTTTTGTTGATGACGAAATCGTGCTGGAAAGTGGCGTCGGCGGGCGGCGATTGCGCGACGATCGCTTTCAGGCGCGCGTGCTCGACGATCGCCAGTTTTGTGGCCCAGTACGCGCCGAAGCTCTGTCCGTCTACGCCGATGCGCGTTTTGTCCACCTCCGGGCGCGTTTCGAGATAATCGATAACTTTGCTGAACATGCGCTCGGCGTTTTCGCCGGCTTTGATGGGCGCCTGGCCGGTTCCCGGCGAATCGATGCCGATGAACCCGATGCCGTGCGGAACGACGGCGCCAAAATTTTCGGAAAGGTCTTCTTTGCGGCTGTCGAGGCCGCTGATGGCAATTACGACTGGCGCGGGACCTTTTGCATTTTTCGGGAGCCGGAGGTAGCCGACAATCTCCGAACCTTCAAAAGGGATCCGCACGACTTCGAGCGGCGGATCCATGAATTTGGCGTGCGCCAGAAACGCTTCGAGCGCTTTCGCGTACGCTTGCTTTTTGCCTGGTGAGGCAGGCACAGGCCAGCGACCGAACGAATAGGTGCGCCACGCACGGATGTAGTCGGCATTCGCTTTTGCGGAATCGGTTTTTTCGAGGGATTTCGCTTCCGCCATGTAGCGGTCGGCGACTTTCATGAACGCGGCGGCCCATTCGTCGTAGTCAGGAGTTTTGATCGAAGCGAACGCTTCTTTGACGTCGGCGGGATCGAGGCCAATGAGAGGATACATGCCATTTTCCGCGCGCTTGATGGCTTCGGCTTTGATTTCGTCAAGGGTGCGCTCTTGCGCGAAGGTGCGGTTCGCAGAGAGAAATGCAACGACTAACGCAAGAACAAAAATGGATCGCATTTATATCTCCTTGGGCCGACGAAAGGTACAAAGAGGGATTCCTCGCTTCGCTCGGAATGACAGACGTGCGCGCAGGGCGGAAAAGCGGCAGCAAGGCTGCCGCACTCCATATGGCAGCGCAATATCAGGCTCATTGAGAATCGCTCTTCAGTTTCGCGAGCGCTTCGTTGTAATACGAAGCGTCGTAATATTTTTCCGGGGCCGGAGGATGGCCGCTCCAGGAGCCTTCCACCTCGGCGCGCAATTTCAAGACATTTTGAAACCCTGCCAGGTCGAAAGCCGCGTCTTTCGCGAAGCCGCCGGGCTTGGTCATAAGAGATTCATAGGACTCGGCAGCGACGTCGGGAGCAAGGTGCATTTGACCGGTCATCAGCTCAAGAACTTGCGATTTGTTCGCGGGCGCCTTCAGCCAGCGCTGCGCTTCGATGATCGCAGCAAGAAACGAAATCAGCGCCGCACGATTTTGTGTTGTCCAGGAGCGCTCACCGAAAAAACCCGCCGCCTGATACGGGCCAATCAGGTCTTGCACCGTGCCCAGGCTGACGAAGCCGCCGTGCTTGGCGCCGATGGAGGAAGGAGGACCAAGCATAGAGCCGGCGAAGGATTTGTTTTCGCGCAGCGCTACGAGGCGCTGTGGCGTTGCGCCATAAGCCTTCATTTCGTAGTCCCTGCCAGCTTGCATACCGCTGAAAAGCAGGATTTTCTTCATTTGGAGCGCGTAGGCTGTGTTTGGCGCATCGACAATCAGCGTTTTGCCGCGTAAATCCTGGACAGATTTGATTTCAGGTTGCGCGATGAGTTCGTTTTGCGAGTCTTCACCGCCCATGACGATGACGACATCCTGATGGGCGAGCTCGACCATGGCAACAGCATTGTCAACGGCGAGATAGGCGAGGTCGCCTTTTCCTGCGGCCAATGCGGAGCGCAATTCGTCGGAGTTCGGGAGGTTTTCGGTTTCGACAGCGACGCCGTATTTGGCAAAGAGGCCGTGGGATTCGGCGACAGAGACTTGGAGAGGGCGGCCGAGGAGCGTCAGGAGTTTGATTTTATGGGTTATGGGCTCCTGCCCCGCTGACAAAGTGAAGCAGAGAACCGTAGCCAGGGCAGCGAGAAAAGGATGAGAAAGAAGCTTCATGGAATTCTCCGGTGGAAAAAGAGGGTCTGTTCCGAGTCATGCAAACCGAGACGCGTTCCCGATCGGTTGAGATCCTTCGCTGCGCTCAGGATGACATCCACATGGCATTCTGAGTGTCGGATCAAGGAGCGCCTTCGTTGAGTTTATCGAGCGACCACTCGGCGACGGGCATGGGATCGAGAACGGGCTTGCCGAGATTGGGGCAGCTCAGCGCGTACAGACCGGTGTCGGCGGCGCACCAGATGATGTTGCGATCCCACTCGACGAAGACGTTGTCGACGGTGCGGTCGTAGCTGCCGAATACTTTCAGGTCGCCGCCCTGCGGCGGGATAAAGTAAGCGACTTCTTCAGGCTTGGTGAGATCGCCGATGTCGTAGCAGCGCAGCCCGGCGATGAAATAAGAATAAGCGATGAATTCCTGGCGCGGTTTGCCCGGGGCCTTGAGGTGCGGAGGGTTGTGTGCGCCAAAACGCCCGCGCTTGAAGCAAAAATCGCGGTAGGGAGCTTCGGGCGGAGGAACGGGGCGGGGAAGTTGAGCGACCGGAGTGGGATGCTCTTCATCGCGGATGTCAATGACCCAGTTGGGAAGATAGATTTGATTGCAGTCGGAGTTGGTGGTTTCGCCGTTAGTAAGGACAAAACCGCGCTCGAGAATCCCGCAATAAATGGTGTGGAAGGCGATGCCCATGCCGGAGTATTGCGGTGGCGGCTCAAAGCGGCCGATTTCTTTTTGATGCGTGGGATCGGAGAGGTCGAGAATGATGAAGCCGTTGCAGCCGAAGGCGCCGTAGCCGCGGTTGCCGCCGTCTTCGAGCTTTTTAGGAACGTAAACAGGGCCGTGGAGTCCGGCGAAGGGAGTCTGGTCCGCGACAACTTTGGGCGGAACAAGCTTCGACCAAATCCACTTGTTGTATTCGGCTTCTTCGCCTTTGCGCGAGCCTGGAACCCACCACATGGAAACTTCCTTGGCGTTGGCAGGATCGGAAGCGTCAACGATCATGTTGCCGTTGATAAGTTGGCGGAAATAGCTGGGCTGATGAATGAAGGTTTCGTCGGGAGCCGTGTCGAGATAGGCGTATTTGCCGCCGTCATAATAATTGCGGTGGGTGCCCTGGCCGGTGGCGCCGGTGGAGAATTCGGAAAGCTTGACGATTTTTGAGGGGTCGGTGCAGTCGTAGAAGCGGACACCGCGAAGTCCCTTGTAGTTTTTGCGTTTGTCGTCGAGGTGGGGATCGTCGTATTTGCCCATCGGAGCTTCCGGCGTGGAATCAGTGATGGGTGTCTGCTGGCCGGTCATCAAGATCCATTTTTTGAGGTTTTTGTTGTAGGCCACCTGGACCTGATAGCCTTCGAAGCCGCCCTTGTTGTAGATGTAGGGTTTGCGGACGTCGCTGACGTCGATGACATCTCCTTGCTGAAAGATGTAGCGGCGATTACCGACCGACATCATTTGCATCTTGCCGTTGCGGCCGCGTCCGAGGACATGAGAGAGCAACTCCATGTTGCGGATGTACATGCGGCGGTCGAGGTAGGTGAGGCTGTTGGGGGTTGGGTGGCCGTGATGGTCGGCTAGAGTGGCAAGAGGATAGCTGGCTAAAGCCAAGCCGGCGCTGGCGGCAGTGCGAAGGAACTGACGACGGCTGGGGAGCAAGGCACCTTCGGCAGTACCGCGACTGGTTTGTGGGGCGGGGTTCTTAATCCTAGGGGAGAGACGACTTTTGGGCATTGATCGAAGTTCCTCTGCAGGGCTACGAAAAATGGGAAATTCCAGCCCGACCTTCGTCAGAAGGTAGGACCGCTGTACCACCTCGCGGCGAAAGGTGTCAAGAATAATCTTGTATGAATAGGGAATTTAAATAGTTAGGCTTTGCCGGGGGAGAGAGATTGGGTATAGTGGTAGGACCAAGTAAGGCCAGAATCGGCGATGTCGAGGAAATGTCCCATTTCAAACCAGACGCAGAAAATGAGGGAGCGCAACTCCTTAAGCGCATAGGACCGCGCGAGCATCGACGGAAGATTCTCGAAGGAGACAGGCCATGGCGATTGCAACGGTTAACCCGGCCACTGGAGAAACGCTGAAGACGTTCGAGCCGCTCTCGGATGCGCAACTCGAACTAAAGCTGCAGAAGGCAGCGGACACATTCTTGAGCTACCGGAAGACGGCATTCGCGGAGCGCGCGCGAATGATGGTAAAGGCCGCGGAGATCCTCGAGCACGAAAAAGAGAGTTATGGCCGGGTCATGACCACGGAGATGGGGAAGACGTTCAAGTCGGCCGTGGAAGAAGCGGCCAAGTGCGCGTGGGTGTGCCGGTATTACGCGGAAAATGCGGAGCGGTTCCTGGCCGATGAAGTCGTGCAAACCACAGCCAGCCGCAGCTACATCAGCTACCAACCGCTGGGCCCGGTGCTGGCGGTGATGCCGTGGAATTTTCCGTTCTGGCAGGTGCTGCGATTCGCGGCGCCGGCGTTGATGGCGGGAAATGTGGGGCTGCTGAAGCACGCATCGATTGTGCCGCAATCCGCGATTTTGATTGAAGAGCTTTTCCGGAAAGCAGGATTCCCCGACGGCGCTTTTCAGACGCTGCTGATTGGATCGAGCAAGGTGGATCGTGTGCTTGGGGATCCGCGCGTGATGGCGGCAACGTTGACGGGAAGCGAAGGCGCGGGGATTGAAGTCGGGATTGGAGCGGCAAAAAGAATCAAGAAAGTGGTGCTGGAATTGGGGGGAAGCGATCCCTTCATCGTGATGCCGAGCGCGAACCTGGAAACGGCAACGGCGACGGCAGTGAAGGCGCGCATTTTCAACAACGGACAATCGTGCATTGCGGCGAAGCGATTCATCGTGGCCGAAGCAATTGCCGACAAGTTCGAGAAGCTTTTTGCGGAAAAAATGGCGGCGCTGCGCGTGGGAGACCCGTTCGACGAAAAGACGGAATTGGGACCGCTCTCGACAGCCGATGGATTGGCGGATCTCGACCGCGACGTGAAGCTGACCGTGGAAATGGGCGCGAAGGTGTTGACGGGAGGAAAGCCGCTGGACCGGCCAGGGAATTTTTATGCACCGACGGTGCTGACCAACATCCCGAAAGGTTCACCGGCGCACAAAGAAGAGATGTTCGGGCCGGTGGCGAGCGTGTTTCGCGCAAAGGATATCAACGATGCGATTCGGATTGCCAACGACAGCCGCTTTGGGCTGGGGGCGAGCGCGTGGACGAATGATAAGAGTGAGCGGGAACGATTTATCAACGAGCTGGAATCGGGAATGGTGTTTATCAACCGAATGGTAGCTTCTGATCCGAGGCTCCCGTTCGGAGGGGTGAAGTGGTCGGGGCACGGGCGGGAGTTGGCGGAACATGGGATAAGGGAATTCACCAATATCAAGACTGTGTGGATTGAAGAGGCGTAAGGGGAGACGGTTGCGGGGAGGGGGAGTGGGTGGTATCTTGGTCCGACAACTCGACCAGTTAAGCGGAGTCCCGCGCCTAAAATTGGGAAGATAGCGGAGTTTTCTGGTACGACGGTAATACCAGTCGTACCCAGTTTCTTCCTGTACGGAGGACGCCATGTACAAGGCGGTGCGCACTTCTCGCTTGTACGAGCAGATTGTGCAGCAAGTGGAAGAGTCCATCCAGAAGGGTGATCTGAAGACCGGGGACAAGCTGCCAGCGGAGCGGGACCTGGCGGAACAGTTTCGAGTGAGCCGAACTGCGGTTCGGGAAGCCGTGAAGGTGCTGCGGGAGAAGGGGTTTGTCGAGGCGTTTCCCGGGCGGGGAACGCTGATCGTGGGGTCGACGTCGCGTACGATGCGGATCTCCTTCGATCGCATGCTCAAAACCAGCCAAGGGAATGGATCAACCTATCTAGCGGAAGTGCGGGAAATGATCGAGCCGGAAATCGCGGCGATGGCTGCGGGGCGCGCGGATGTCGGGGACTTGAAGGCGATGCGCGAGTCCATAGGAATCATGGACGAGGCGAAGAAGGACCCGGAAGCGTACATCGAGGCGGACCTTGATTTTCATTTGGCGCTGGCGGAGGCGGCAGGGAATCCCATCATTTTGTCGTTGATTGATTCGATTGTCGGGCTTTTGCGCGAGCAGCGGATGGGAATTTTTCAAGTGGACGGAGGACCGGAGCGCGGGCAGTACCACCACAAGAGGATTTTGGAAGCCGTAGAGCATCGCGATTCGGCGGGCGCCAGGGAAGCGATGAGGGCGCACATGCGGCAGGTAAGAGAGGATTCGCGAAGCGCGCCGGAAGAGGAATGAGCGCTGCTGCAGGAAGAAGTGGAAGGGCGGAGAGAAAGAGTTCATGGCTAATTTAGGTTTTGTCGGCTTGGGCGTGATGGGCAGCGAAATGGTGAACCGGCTGCTCAGCAAGGGCCACAGTGTGACGGGGTACAACCGCACGCGTGCGAAAGCGGATTGGCTGATCAAAAAGGGAATGAAGTTTGCGGAATCTCCGCGAGCGGTGGCGGTCGCTGCGGATTTTACGTTTTCTATGGTGACGAACACGGCGGCGCTTGACGCGATCATGAATGGGCCCGACGGGATGCTCGCGGCGGTCAAACCGGGAAAAATTTTGATCGACATGAGCACGGTGAGCCCCGCATTCAGCCGCGCGACGGCGGAAAAAGTGCGCGAAAAAGGCGGAGACATGGTGGATTCGCCGGTCTCGGGAAGCGTGATTACGCTGCAAGAAGGAAAACTCTCGGTGATGGTGGGCGGGCGCAAGGAGACATTTGAAAAAGTGAGGCCGGTGCTGCAGGACATCGGTCCGAAAGTGACGCTCGTGGGCGAAAACGGGCTGGCGCTGGTGATGAAAATTGGCGTGAACCTGAGCCTGGCGGTGCAGATGCTGGCGTTTTGCGAAGGCGTGCTGCTGGCGGAAAAGAGCGGAATTTCGCGGGAGACGGCGGTCGATGTGTTGACGCACAGCGTGATTGCGTCGCCGATGGTGCAGTACCGCGGGCCGTTTATTTTGAAAATGCCGGAAGAGGCGTGGTTCAACGTCAACATGATGCAGAAAGACATGCTGCTGGCGCTGGAGTTGGGGCGGCAATTGGATGTGCCGATGCCCACGACGGCGGTGACCAATGAGTTTTTGACGGCCGCGCGCGGGATGGGATTGGTCGAGAAAGATTTTGCCGTGGTGTTTGAAGTGTTGGCGCAGATGTCGGGAGTGCATGCATGACGACAGCGACCGAAGCGAGCAAAGTGATTGACGGAGTGAAAGCGGAGCAGTGGGTGCGGATGTACCGGCGCATGGCCATGATCCGCGAGTTCGAGGAGAACGTAAACGAGCTGTATACGCGAGCGCTGATGCCGGGGCTGGCGCACTTGTACATCGGAGAAGAAGCGGTTGCCGTGGGAATTTGCGAAGCGCTGCGGCAGACGGATTACATCACCAGCACGCACCGCGGGCATGGGCATTGCCTGGCGAAAGGTGCGGCGCCCGACCGCATGTTTGCTGAGCTGCTAGGGAAAAAGGCTGGATATTGCAAAGGAAAAGGCGGGTCGATGCACATCGCCGATCCAGCGACGGGGAATTTGGGCGCGAATGCGATTGTCGGGGGCAGCGCGGGAATTGCCACGGGAGCAGCCCTTTCGGCGAAGCGGCTGGGGACAGGGCAGGTGACGGTGTGCTTTTTCGGAGAAGGCGCGTTGGGACAGGGCGCTTTGTACGAAGTGATGAACCTTGCCGCGCTTTGGAAGCTGCCGGTGATTTACGCCTGCGAGAACAATTTGTACAACGAGTACACACATTTTTCGGAAACGACGGCGGGCGACATTCTGTCGCGGGGAAGCGCTTTTGGTGTGCCCGCGGAGAGCGTCGACGGCCAGGATGTACGCGCGGTGTATGCGACGGCGCAGCGGCTGGTCGAGCGCGCGCGTAAGGGAGAGGGACCGGCGTTTTTGGTTTGCAATACGTACCGCTACCATGGGCATCACGTCGGCGATATCAACCGGGAGTATTACCGCTCGAAGCAGGAAGAGCAGGATTGGAAGACCAAGCGCGACCCGATCAAGAACTATTCGGTGTGGATGATCGAAAACAAAGTCACGGATGCGGCGAAGCTCGAAGAGATTCAGAAAGAAGTGCATGCGGAAATGAAGGCGGCGGTGGAGTTCGCCATCGCGGCGCCGTATCCGAGTCCGGAAGAGGCGGAGCAAGACGTATATGCCTGAAGCGGCCACAAGGGAACTAACTTTTGCGCAAGCCATCCGCGAGGCGCTGGCGGAGGAGATGCGGCGCGACAAGCGCGTGTGCATTTTTGGGGAAGACGTGGCGGAAGCAGGAACGCCGTTCAAAGTGCTGTCGGGGTTGGTGGAGGAATTTGGCCGCGAACGCGTCCTGGACACGCCGATTTCTGAGGCGGGATTCACCGGAATGGGTGTGGGCGCGGCGATGACGGGGCTGCGGCCGGTCGTGGACATCATGTTTGGCGATTTTTTGACGCTGACCATGGACCAGCTCGTGAACCAGGCCGCGAAAGTGCATTACATGTCCGGCGGAACGTGGAAAGTGCCGATGGTGCTGCGAACGACGCTCGGAGCGACGAGGCGATCGGCGGCGCAGCATTCGCAATCGCTGCACGCGTGGCCGAGCCACATCCCTGGACTGAAAGTAGCGATGCCGTCAACGCCTTACGATGCGAAGGGACTGCTGAAGACCGCGATTCGCGATGAAAACCCGGTGGTC
>Ga0187780_10002672_pt1 | contig 13374 bp, 10 predicted proteins | sample 1015_Q2_SP10_20__FD_132429 | JGI IMG/M metagenome (GOLD analysis project Ga0187780, IMG submission 132429) | Tropical peat soil microbial communities from peatlands in Department of Meta, Colombia - 1015_Q2_SP10_20_MG | ecosystem: Environmental > Terrestrial > Soil > Wetlands > Peat | place...
ACTTGCCTTGTCTATTCTGTTAATTGGAGTAATCACTTATATTTATCCTTTGCTTGGGTTCCTATTTATTCTAATTTTTCTTTGCATCTTATATTTTGTTATTCGAATAGAATGGACCTATAAGAATAAGTTGGAACTTTATATAAAATCAATTACGGCAAGAGTAAAAAACTTAAATAATGAAGCTATAACTGAGATGCCAATTGGGGTTATTATTTACAACAAAGAGTACCAAATTCAATGGGGTAATCAGTATATTTTAGATAGAATTGACAGTCTAAATTTGATTGGAAAACATTTATTTGATGTATCTGAGGGACTAATGACGCTTGTTACACAACAAGAAAAGAAAGAAGATGTCTTGTTAATCAATAAACACACTTATCGAGTTATTTTACGAAGAGAGGAACAAGTTATTTATTTCTTTGATGTAACTGAGCAAGCACAGTTAGAAAAACTTTATGAGGATCAAAGAACTGTTATTTCAGGAATTTTATTAGATAATTACGATGAAATTACTCAAGGTCTAGATGACCAGGAAAGATCGAGTATCAATGGAACGGTAACGACGGTTTTAAATAATTGGGCTAACCAATATGGGATTTTTCTACGTAGGGTTTCTTCTGATCGACTTTATGGCGTTTTAAACGAGGGTATATTAGCTGAGCTTGAAAAAAATAAATTTTCAATTCTAGATACAGTACGTGAAGAAACAACTAAGAAAAATCTTCCTATTACCCTTAGTATTGGAGTAGGAGTTGGGTTGACAAGCTTACCTGAGTTAGGTCAACTTGCTCAATCAGGTTTAGATTTAGCTTTAGGTAGAGGCGGAGACCAAGTAACGGTAAAAAATGTTAATGGTAAAGTTAAGTTTTTTGGTGGGAAAACAAATCCGATTGAGAAACGAACGAGAGTTAGAGCAAGAGTTATTTCACATGCTTTAAGAGATTTAATGAAAAGTAGTGTAAATGTCATCGTCATGGGCCACAAAATGCCTGACATGGATGCGATCGGTTCGGCAGTTGGTGTATTAAAAATGGTACAACATAATGAAGTACCTGGTTATATTGTCGTTGATCATGGGGATATTGATAAAGGTGTCCAAGGGATAATGAAAGAAATGCAAAAAAATGAAACAATCATGTCTAGTTTCATTTCCCCAGAGCAAGCGGAAGAACTTATTACTGATGATACATTAATTGTAATTGTAGACACACATAGACCATCTATGGTGACAGAGGAATCTCTTTTACAAAAAACAGATAAAATTGTTGTGATTGATCATCATAGGCGAGGAGAAGATTTTATTAAGGATGCTATCCTTGTTTATATGGAGCCGTATGCTTCGTCTACAGCGGAATTAGTTACGGAACTACTCGAGTATCAACCCAAAAAAGTTAATTTAAATATGATTGAAGCAACAGCTCTATTAGCAGGTATTATTGTTGATACGAAAAGTTTTACTTTCCGAACAGGTGCAAGAACATTTGATGCAGCTTCCTATCTAAGATCAAATGGTGCTGATACAATCTTAGTACAAAAATTATTGAAGCAAGATATGAAGCAGTTTATCAAAAGAGCAGAATTAATAGAAGAGGCTTATATTTATAAAAATGGTATTGCAATTTCACATGGACCGGCAGATGAAGAGTATAATCAAGTGTTAATTGCCCAAGCGGCAGATACATTATTATCAATGACTGATGTGGTTGCATCATTTGTAATTGCAAAAAGAAGTGATAATGTAATTAGTATTAGTAGCCGATCGCTAGGAGATGTGAATGTCCAACTAATCATGGAATCACTTGGTGGTGGGGGACATTTGACAAATGCAGCTACACAAATTGAAAATATGACTATAAAAGAAGTAGAATTAAAATTAATAGAAAATATAGATCAATATCTTGAAGGAGGAACCATACAATGAAAGTAATTTTCTTAAAAGACGTAAAAGGTAAAGGTAAACTAGGAGAAGTTAAAAATGTATCAGATGGCTATGCTCATAATTTTCTAATAAAAAATGGTTATGCTATTGAAGCAACAGAAGGAAATATGAAAACGCTAGATGCTAAAAAGAAAAAAGAAGCAAAAGATGCTGAAATCGAACTAGAAAATAGTAAAGAATTAAAAAATAAAATCGAACAACTTACAGTTGAACTAAAAGCTAAGTCTGGTGAAGGTGGTCGTTTATTTGGCTCAATTACTAGTAAGCAAATTGCGGACGAATTACAAAAAGCTCATGGAATTAAATTAGATAAACGTAAATTTGAAATGAATGATGCAATTCGCGCTTTGGGAGTGACAAACATTAAAGTAAAATTGCATCATGAAGTGACTGCAACATTAAAGGTACATGTTAAGGAACAATAAAAGTATAAGTTGGGGGGATATAACTAATGAGTGATTTATTTACTGATCGTACTCCGCCTCAAAATATAGAAGCAGAACAAGCTGTTATCGGAGCGATACTGTTAGATTCAGACTCCCTTATTCCAACTTCTGAACGCTTAATGCCTGAGGATTTTTATCGAGCAGCTCATCAAAAAATTTATGAGTCAATGCTAACACTTTCTTCAAAAAACGAGCCACTAGATGTCATCACAATAACTTCTGAGCTGGCAAACCGTGGAGTGCTTGAAGAAGTAGGTGGAGTATCCTACTTAAATGATTTGCTAGCATCGGTTCCAACTGCTTCAAACGTAGATTATTACGCAAAAATTGTTGAAGAAAAAGCGGTATTAAGAAGGCTAATTCGAACTGCTACAGTCATTGCTACTGATGCCTATTCATCAGAAGATACAGTAGATGTGTTATTAGATGATGCCGAAAAGAAAATATTAGAAGTTTCTCAGCGTAAAAATGTTTCTGGATTCCAGAACATTAAAGATGTAGTGTTTCAAACGTTTGGAAAGATCGAACAGCTTTATAGCAGTAGAGGTGAAATTACAGGTATCCCAACTGGATTTACAGAGCTAGATAAAATGACTGCTGGCTTTCAACCGAATGATTTAATTATCGTTGCTGCCAGACCTTCAGTAGGTAAAACAGCATTTGCTCTGAATATAGCACAAAATGTTGCAACGAAAACGGGTGAAAATGTAGCAATCTTTAGTTTAGAGATGGGAGCAGATCAGCTCGTTATGCGTATGCTTTGCGCAGAAGGTAATATCAATGCACAAAGGTTACGTACTGGTTCACTTGAACAAGAGGATTGGAATAAACTCACAATGGCAGCTAGTAGTTTAGCTGGCACAGGTATCTATATCGATGATACACCTGGAATTCGCGTAAATGAAATTCGTTCGAAGTGTCGTCGATTAAAGCAAGAACATGGTTTAGGAATGATCTTGATTGATTATTTACAGTTAATTCAAGGGAATGGTCGAGGTGGAGAGAACCGGCAACAGGAGGTATCAGAAATCTCTCGTTCATTAAAGCAATTAGCAAGGGAGTTAAAAGTACCTTTAATTGCCCTGTCACAGCTTTCTCGTAGTGTTGAGTCACGTCAAGATAAGCGTCCAATGATGTCCGATATACGTGAATCTGGAAGTATTGAGCAGGATGCTGATATTGTAGCTTTCCTTTACCGCGATGATTATTATGATAAAGAGTCAGAGAGCAAAAATATCATAGAGATCATCATTGCAAAGCAAAGGAATGGTCCTGTAGGTACTGTCCAGCTTGCCTTCGTAAAAGAATATAATAAATTCGTAAATCTTGAGCGGCGATTTGGGGATGAACATGCACCTTCTGCATAATAATAAATCACATAGGATAGTCTTCTATGTGATTTTATTTTGTCATAAAAAGTACAAATTACGAATGGAATTAGGATTTTATCCTCAAAATTAGCATGGTTTATTGACAAATGCCGTAAGTTTGATATACTAATCTTGTTTTTAGTTCGGAAAAACCGTAATATATTTCGGAGGTGCAACACAATGTCATCAGTAGTAGTAGTAGGTTCACAATGGGGAGACGAAGGAAAAGGTAAAATCACAGACTTTTTATCTCAGCAAGCAGAGGTAGTTGCTAGATATCAAGGTGGAAACAATGCTGGACATACAATTGTTTTCCATGGTGAAAAGTATAAATTACATTTAATTCCATCAGGTATTTTCTTCCCAGAAAAAATTTGTGTAATTGGGAACGGAATGGTTGTTGATCCAAAAGCATTAGTTCAAGAACTTGCTTACTTACATGAAAAGGGTGTAACAACTGATAATTTACGTATTAGTAATCGTGCACACGTGATTCTTCCATATCACTTAAAACAAGATGAGTTAGAAGAAGAAAGAAAAGGCGATAATAAAATTGGGACTACGAAAAAAGGTATTGGCCCTGCTTACATGGATAAAGCAGCTCGTATTGGTATTCGTATGGCTGATTTATTAGATAAAGAAGAATTTTATATTCAGTTAAAGCGTAACTTAGAAGAAAAAAATCATATGTTTGTTAAAATGTATGATTCAGAGCCACTTGAGCTTGAACAAATTTTTGAAGAGTACTATGAAGTTGGACAACAAATTAAAAAGTACGTGTGTGATACTTCAGTAGTATTAAATGATGCAATTGATGAAGGACGTCGTGTTTTATTTGAAGGTGCTCAAGGTGTTATGTTAGACATCGACCAAGGAACGTATCCTTTCGTTACTTCATCCAACCCAGTTGCTGGTGGTGTAACAATCGGTTCTGGTGTAGGTCCAACAAAAATTAAGCATGTTGTAGGTGTGTGTAAAGCTTACACTTCTCGTGTTGGAGAAGGAGCTTTCCCAACTGAATTACATGATGAAATTGGGCATCAAATACGTGAAGTTGGACGTGAATATGGTACAACGACTGGTAGACCAAGACGTGTTGGTTGGTTTGATAGCGTAGTAGTTCGTCATGCTAAACGTGTAAGTGGTATTACGGATTTATCACTAAACTCAATTGACGTGTTAACTGGTTTAGAAACAGTAAAAATTTGTGTTGCTTATAAATTGAATGGTGAAGTAATAACAGAATTCCCAGCAAGTTTGAAACAATTATCAAAATGTGAACCAGTGTATGAAGAGCTTCCAGGTTGGACAGAGGATATTACAGCTATGAAAACATTAGATGAACTTCCTTTAAATGCACGTCATTATGTTGAGCGTGTATCTCAATTAGTAGGAATTCCATTATCTGTATTCTCAGTTGGTCCAGATCGTAACCAAACAAATATTGTTCGTAATGTATACGGTGGCTAATTAAAAGTAAAACCTCTTTTACTAAAGGAGTTTTAGTAAAAGAGGTTTATTTATTTTGTGCTGATACAGTTGAATGGAGTTTTTTAGGTAGTTTGAATAGATAAGGAATCCGCGAAACTACTGCGATAAAACGGGCTGAAAACCCTTTTAGAGCACAGAGGATTAACAGTTAGTCCGTGGAAAGGGAGCGGGTTATCTTGAAAGATCAAAATGTATTGTAACAAAAACATAGTTAAAATAAAAAAAAGAATAATTTTTTTAAAAAAAGTATTGTGCAAATTATATAGTTCATGTTATGATAAATCTTGTCGTTGTTAAGAATAACTTAAAACTTCATGAGGCATATTGTCATATTCATAAGTTATTATTATGAGCCATTAGCTCAGTCGGTAGAGCATCTGACTTTTAATCAGAGGGTCGAAGGTTCGAATCCTTCATGGCTCATCATTTATTATGGCCCGTTGGTCAAGCGGTTAAGACACCGCCCTTTCACGGCGGTAACACGGGTTCGAATCCCGTACGGGTCATTCTTAACTTAATCTGGTCCCGTGGTGTAGCGGTTAACATGCCTGCCTGTCACGCAGGAGATCGCCGGTTCGATCCCGGTCGGGACCGCCATTTACATAAAGTAATTTGGTTAAAAAGGCTCGGTAGCTCAGTCGGTAGAGCAGAGGACTGAAAATCCTCGTGTCGGCGGTTCGATTCCGTCCCGAGCCATAAAAGATATCTCATTTGATATGGGATATCTTTTTTTTCATATTCTAAATTTTTTTCAATGTACTGATAAGTCTTAAAGGGTTGAATTGTGTAAGAATGTATAGGGATAAAATTCAGGATATAGATTTAATAGTGTAAGTATATTTTACAAACAATACATGTTAATTTAAAATAAAGATAGGAAAGTGCCTCTAGCAACAAGCTAGAGGTTTTTTAACAATAGATTATGGGTTCTTCAAGGAATTTTATATAATCTGTAGTAATTTATAAATAAAGGGAATATAAAAGGCTTTTTTCTAAAAAGATTGTTGCTTTTGAGATTAGTAACTTTAAAGACAGAAGTTGATTCGGGCGGAAGATGCGAGACTCCTGTTGAAATAGCGGGAAGGCTTGCGAAGGAGGATAGCTCACGCCACGCGGAAAGCGAGTATCCTGGAGTTGTAATCAACTACCATGAAAATAAGTTACTTCAGAAATAAAAATATAACTATAATAAAGAAACCCCTGCTCGATCGTTAAAAAAAGAGGAGAGCTTAACTAAGTAGGCTAGTGATTACGGTTGACTGGATTAAGGTCAGTATCAGTATAGACCCATCTAATCCATTTTCATTCACTGTTGTGAATCGGAGTCTTTTGCGATTCATGGATGGCTAACGCATTCTAAAGTAGCAACAATGTATACGAAAACATCCATATATAAATAAAAAATTGGATTCTATTGCCTAATTTTTCACTTTTAGATAAAACTACGTATATGGTCATAAATTGTTAGTTTAAATAGAGAATGTTAAAGAACACGGAAATTTAAATAGAAGTACAGATATCTAGAGGAGTGAGGAGAATGAATAAAAAAATCTTAATTGTAGATGATGAAAAGCCAATTGCAGATATATTAAAGTTTAACTTAGAAAAAGAAGGTTACGAAACTTACTGTGCATACGATGGGGATGAAGCACTACAAAAAGTAGGAGAAGTTAATCCAGACATTGTTCTATTGGATATTATGTTACCTATACGAGATGGATTAGAAGTGTGTAGAGAAATCCGAAAAACTCATGAAATGCCAATCATAATGATTACTGCTAAGGATTCTGAATTAGATAAAGTTTTAGGTCTTGAGATGGGTGCGGATGATTACGTTACAAAACCATTTAGTACTCGTGAACTTCTAGCAAGGGTAAAAGCCAACTTAAGAAGACACCAAGCAGGCGGATCTGCTGAAAAAGAAGAAAATGTAGACATCGAAATTGGTACACTCTTAATCAATCCTAATGCCTATGTTGTTACAAAAAGAGGAGAAAAAATAGAATTAACACATCGAGAGTTCGAATTGCTTTATTACTTAGCAAAACATATTGGGCAAGTTATGACTCGCGAACATTTACTACAAACTGTTTGGGGATATGATTATTTTGGTGATGTTCGAACAGTAGATGTAACAATTAGACGTTTAAGGGAAAAGATTGAAGATAATCCTAGTTATCCATTATTTATTGTAACAAGAAGAGGGGTAGGTTATTATCTACGTGATCCGGAGCAGGATTAATGGCTAGGATAAAGAAAGTAAACTTATTCAGATCAATTAAATTTAAGTTTGTTTTAGTTTATATACTCCTAATTTTAGTTGCAATGCAGATAATTAGTGTTTATTTTGTTAGAGAACTTGAAAAACAACTCGTTAATAACTTTTCGGTTTCCTTAAATGAACGAGCTAATTTGCTATCGTATAATATAAAGAATGAATACGAGAAGAAACAAACACTAGATGATACCGAAATACAAGCAAGTATTCAAAATCTTGTTAACGATTTTTCAAAAACTAGTGACTCAGAAGTAAAAGTAATTAATCAAAATAGTGAAGTGATTGCTACTTCAGATCCTAACGAACAATTGATTGTAGGGAAACGCACTACTGATATTTTAATAAAAAGAGCCTTGTTAGTTAATTTGAAAACAGAGAAAACGTTAATAGACCCTAAAAATGGACATAGAATGAGAATTATTGTACTACCAGTTGAAGCTGACGGAGAAGTTATTGCTGCAATCAAATTGAGTTCTTCAATGGAGAGTACGTATAACTCAATGCAGCTTATTAATCAAATTTTTTCAACAGGTACTATTATTGCAATTACAATTACGTCCGTTTTAGGTATTTTACTGGCTAGTGCAATAACAAAACCAATTACCGAAATTCGAAAGCAAGCTCAAGAAATGGCAAAAGGAAATTTTTCTCGTAAATTAAAAGCTTATGGAAATGATGAAATTGGTGAACTGACTATTTCATTTAATAATTTATCAAGAAATTTACAACAAGCCCGAGCTTCGACTGAAGGAGAAAGAAGAAAATTATCATCTGTTCTAGAGCATATGACAGATGGAGTTATTGCAACAGATCGAAGAGGAAAAATTATCTTATTAAACGACTGGGCAGAAGATTTATTAAATGTTTCACGTGAAACAGTCTTAAATCAGTCAATTTTGGATGTTCTGGGTATCACAGATAAATACTCTCTAGATGATTTATATGAAGAACCGGACGATGTACTACTTGATTTTAGTGAACCAAATAAAAATTTTATTATAAAAACTAGTTTTTCTACGATTCAAAAGGATACTGGTAAAGTGAATGGGTTAATTGCTGTATTATATGACGTAACTGAACAAGAGAAAATTGATCAAGAGCGTCGGGAATTTGTTGCAAACGTGTCACATGAACTACGTACACCTCTTACAACAATGAGAAGCTATCTAGAAGCTTTAACAGATGGAGCTTGGCAAGATAAAGAGATTGCTCCAAAATTTTTACAAGTAACACAAGATGAAACTGAGCGAATGATTCGTTTAGTAAATGACTTATTGCAACTTTCAAAGCTAGACAGTACTGAATACCGTTTGATGAAAGATTGGGTTAACTTTACTGAGTTATTTAATCGCATTATCGATCGTTTTGAAATGAGTAAGTCACAAAATGTTACATTTAAACGAACATTTATCAATAAAGAAAGATTTGTATTTATTGATGAGGATAAAATTACACAAGTGTTGGATAATATGATTTCAAATGCTTTAAAGTACTCGCCTGAAGGTGGAACGGTTACCTACAGGATAAAAGAGTCAAGAGATCAAATATTAGTAAGTATAAGTGATGAAGGTGTAGGTATACCAAAAGAAAATATTAAAAAGATTTTTGATCGTTTTTATCGAGTTGATAAGGCTAGATCTAGAAAGCTAGGTGGTACAGGCTTAGGTCTTGCTATTGCCAAGGAAATGATTTATGCACATGATGGACATATTTGGGCAAAAAGTGAAGAAGGTAAAGGAACAACAGTTTATTTCACATTACCAGTAGTAGATGACCAAGAGGATGGTTGGGGATGAATAAGGAACACATAAAATCAATTGTTTTAACAACCTTAGTAATTATTAGCCTAGTTCTTTCATATAGTCTTTGGTCCTATCAACCTGCGTATGACTTAATACCAAAACAAGATTATGTACAAAATGTTTCAATTGGTTCGAAGGAAGATTACAATGATATCATTGTTCCGTATGAATTAATTTATCACACCGATGGCAAACATCTAGTAACAAATAAAGAAGATGAAATTTATTATTTATACCGGTTACTACAAAAAAATCAAATAACTGATTTGAAAAATATTTCAAACCAAATTAGTGAAGAAGAATATGAAAATTTAACTACAGCAAATGATCGGCTAGAATATCTATTTCCAGCCACTGTTCCAATAGAAACACTCAAAAGAGTATTAAGAGTTGATACAAAACGAGTAGATAATATCTCTTTTGATAGAATAATCATTGATTTTTCAAGAGTATCACATTCAATATCAAACATTTATTTTGTTAATAATAACTTAAAATTGGTTTATCAAGGGAGAATCGATATAACGTCTTTCCGAAATTCGATAAGCAAAATAGATGAGAGTAATGATAACTTTGAATCATACAAAGGATATAAACTTGTAAATGGTAAGACAGTATACCTACCGATAAAAAGTAAAACGTTAAATACAATCGAGTTTTTAACAACAGATGTACCAGTTGATAAATTAAAAAATGCCATTTTTATTGATCCAACCAATGTCCGAAACGAAAATAGTGAATCGGGAGATACGTATACTGATGGTACGCGATTAATGACTGTTTCACAATTTAATAGGTCAATTACGTTTGTAAATCCAACGAGCACCGGAAACTCAAACGAAAATGCAGATTCACTAATTCAAAGAAGTGTGGATTTTATTAATGGTCATGGTGGATGGACAGATCGGTATTATTTGACGGATATTAACCTAATGAACGATCAAATTGGTTTTCGACTTTTCGTAAATAATCTACCTGTCTTTACGAACGCAACTATTTCAACCCAGTGGGGAAGAGATGATTTATCGACTTTTAAACGTCCTCTTTATAAGCTTGGAATTAAAGTAGATAAGGAAGAAAATAGCGTAAATCTTCTCTCCGGAGATGATTTAATGAACTTAATTGATCAAGATAAAATGATTAATAAATCATTAATTAGTGGGATATTTATAGGGTATGAAACAGTTTATAATAATTCTGATGACACTATGCCGAATCAGTTTTATCGAAATAGTGCGATTCAGCTTCAGCCTGTTTGGGTTATTAAATATGATAATTCATATAAAAAGGTTGAACAAAATCTACTCAGCCGAACTGGGGTGAAGATTGTTGGATTGGAGTAGAATAAAAACAATATTTATTTTTACTTTTTTAGTATTAGATCTTTTCTTAGCCTTTCAATTCTATGAAAAGAGAAGTAGCTCTCAATTAGATGTTATAGCCGAGTCAAGTATCGAAGATCAATTAAAGGCTAATGATATTACGTATGTTAGTTTACCGAAGAATTCTTTAAAAGAATCCTATATTGCTGGAAAAAGTAAAAAGTTTGATTTAAATGAAATCGGCAAATTAAAGGATCAAACAATCGACATCTATGATGAAGTGATTAATGGTACTTTAGTTCATCCGGTTTTAATTCCTGCAGCGAATAAAGCATTTTTCTTTGAGAATTTTGCAAAGGAATATGTATGGAATGGGGATCACTATAAATTTTGTAAGGTAAATGATGCAACGAAAACTGTCTATTTATGTCAAACATACAAAAATCGAATGATCTATAATATAAATAATTCGTTTATTGAGTTAAAATATAATGATCAAAATGAAATTGTTTCATACAAACAACGCTACCTTGAAGGTTTAAAGGAAGTAGTTGATAAGCAAAAAGTTCAGGATGTTTTGCCTGCAATTAAGGCAATTGAAAATATGTATGTGAAAGATGAGCTAAATCCTGGAGATAGGATAACGAAAGTTGATTTTGGTTACTATACGATCATTCCATTATCATCAGGCGTGAAAGTATTAGCACCAGCTTGGCATTTGGTTGTAAATGATAAAGACGACTATTTTGTAAATGCAATAGAAGGACAAGTTATAAAAGTAGATTCAAAGCAATGGAGTGGATAAAAAATGAGTTTGCATTTTAGTGTACTTGCAAGTGGAAGTACAGGAAATGCGATATACGTTGGTACTGATCAAACGAAACTTCTTGTTGACGTAGGATTGAGCGGTAAAGCGATGGAAGCTTTATTTAAAGAAATTAATAGGGATATCAGAGAAGTATCTGGTATCCTCGTCACACATGAGCATAGTGATCACATTAAAGGGCTTGGTGTTCTCGCAAGAAAATACCAAGTCCCAATTTATGCAAATGAAAAAACTTGGAGAGCGATGAATTCACTAATTGGGGAAGTACCTAATGACCAAAAATTTATTTTTAATATGGAAACTACTCATACATTTGGTGATTTAGAAGTCGAGTCTTTTGGAGTTTCACATGATGCTGCAGAACCAATGTTTTACGTATTTCATCATGAAGGAAAGAAGATTGTTACAATTACAGATACTGGTTATGTTAGCGATCGTATGAAGGGGACTATTAAAAATGCGGATATGTACGTATTTGAAAGTAACCACGATGTAGACATGCTAAGAATGGGAAAATATCCATGGAATATTAAAAGAAGAATTCTAAGCGACGTTGGACATGTATCTAACGAAGATGCTGCACTAGCGATGGCCGATGTAATCGGTGAAAATACAAAACGAATTTATTTAGCTCATTTGAGCCAAGATAATAACATGAAAGAACTAGCAAAAATGACTGTTACACAAGTGTTAGAAAGCAAAGAATTAGGTGTAAATAATCAGTTTACAATTCACGACACTGATCCAAAGAAACCAACTGAACTTGTTTACGTTTAGAAGTTTGTAAGGGGGGAATCTACACTGATTCCTCTTTTTTATAATTAAAATAGATTATTACGTTTGGAGGAAAAAGAGTAAATGAAAGAGATTTATAGTTGTTTAGAGCACGTTGAGTACGCATTAGATGATTATGTGGATAAGTATAATCAAGTACCAGTGTTGAATAAAGTCGAAGGTGAGAATAACCTATCCACAACCTGTGAATATTGTCAAAATAAGGCCATATATATTGTGGGGAACACAGATTCGCCTACTAAATGTGGATAGATTTTGTGAATATGTGGATAACTTTTGTGGATAACTTGTTCGTAAAGTGAGGATACATTGTGAATATCTCAATAGTGAGTGTTGGAAAACTAAAAGAAAAGTACTTAAAGCAAGGAATCGAAGAATATATAAAGAGACTTTCGAGTTATGCAAAAATGGAAGTCTTTGAAGTTCCAGACGAAAAAGCGCCAGAAAATTTAAGTGAAGCAGATATGCTAATTGTTAAGGAAAAAGAGGGAGAAAGAATTCTTAGTAAGATTTCAGATGATACATATGTGATTGCTTTGGCGATCGATGGAAAAATGCATTCATCTGAGTCATTAGCGAAAAGAATGGATCAGCTAGCTACATATGGAAATAGTAAAATAGCGTTTGTAATTGGGGGGTCACTAGGATTGAGTGATTCTGTTATGAAGCGTGCAGATGAAACACTGTCATTCTCAAAGATGACATTTCCGCATCAATTGATGAGATTGATATTGGTAGAGCAGATTTATAGGGCTTTTAGGATTAATAGGAATGAGCCGTACCATAAGTAAGGGAGGTTTGTAGAAAAAAGTTCCCTATGGAGTAAACAACCGCTATTTTACTTAAAATAATTTAAAATAAAGGAGACAGGCCGTTATGCATTCAATTAACAAAATAGGTAAAAGTTTTTGGTATATCACTCCAATATCGGAGACCGATCGGCCCATTCTAGGGATGGTGATTGGCAAAAACAAGACATTAATGATTGATGCAGGCAACTCGGAAAGCCATGCCAATTACTTTCTGAAAGAACTTTTTAAAAGGGAGGTCCCAAATCCTGATATGGTTGTTCTTACTCATTGGCATTGGGATCATATCT
>Ga0187780_10002674_pt1 | contig 13373 bp, 10 predicted proteins | sample 1015_Q2_SP10_20__FD_132429 | JGI IMG/M metagenome (GOLD analysis project Ga0187780, IMG submission 132429) | Tropical peat soil microbial communities from peatlands in Department of Meta, Colombia - 1015_Q2_SP10_20_MG | ecosystem: Environmental > Terrestrial > Soil > Wetlands > Peat | place...
ATACTCCCCCGCCACCTTGACGAGTTCATCAGAAGAGGGAACCGGCGTGTCGGAATAGCGATAGGGAACCATCCCGCCTTCTTGTTCGCGTCGGCGGTGTCGTGCGAAATCGGGAAGAGCGAGCTCGCCATCGCAAACGCCCTGAAAGAGATGAGCTTCGTGAAGTGCATTACCAACGATTCTTTGGTGCCCGCTGATTGCGAGATTGTCCTCGAGGGGACAATCACGGATGAACTCGTCGACGAGGGGCCCTTCCCTGACATCGTTGGCTCCTACGACATAGTGAGGAGGCAACGGGTGATCGAAATAAACAAGATCACGCATCGGAAGAATCCGATCTACCAGGTAATCCTCCCCGGCGGGATAGAGCACATGTTCCTGATGGGGACACCGAGGGAGGCGACCATGTTCAGAGAGGTGAGCAAGGTGTGCCAGTGCCTGGACGTCAGGCTCACCGCCGGCGGGTCGTCATGGCTCCACGGCGTCGTGAAGATCAGGAAGCAGGGAGAAGAGGACCCGAAGAAGGCGCTGGAGGCAGCGTTCAGGGGGCATGCGAGCCTCAAGCAGGCAATCGTCGTAGATGAAGACATTGACATTAGGGACCCGAACGCGGTCGAATGGGCCCTCGCCACGAGGACACAGATGGACAAGGACCTCACTCTGATGCCCGGAGAGCTTGGGTCGTCCCTCGACCCGTCCGCAGACCAAGTCACGAGGAAGACCTGTAAGGTGGCCGTGGACGCCACCATTCCCTACGGGACAAAGAAGGACGGGTTCCTGAAGTCCGTAATCCCCGGAGCGAACGAGATCAGGGTGGAAGACTACCTGGAGTAGAGACTCGTGCATCTTACCAGAGAAGAGGAGAGGATGGTCTCCGGAGAGCAGGGGCACGCGACCCGGAAGGCGATGCAAATTCTGGTCGCGCTCGGAGAAATCTATGACGCAGACAGGATGGTCAGGGTTTCGAGCGTCCAGGTTTCGGGGGTCTCATACAAGAACCTGGGAGACGCAGGGCTGGAGTTCCTGAGCGACCTTGCCAGGGATGGGAGGGCACGGGTCAAGACAACGCTCAACCCCGCGGGAATGAGCCTGACCGGCTGGAGGTCCCAAGGAATAGAGAAGGGATTCGCGGAGAAGCAGCTGAAGGTGATAGAAGCCTACCGGAAGCTGGGGGTCGAAATCTCCTGCACGTGCACGCCCTACCTCGCAGGCAACGAGCCCAGTTTCGGGCAGCACATCGCCTGGGGAGAAAGCTCAGCGGTGGTCTACGCTAACTCGGTCATCGGAGCGAGGACAAACCGTGAAGGCGGCCCGAGCGCCCTGGCAGCGAGCCTCACCGGCCGTACTCCTCTGTATGGGTTGCACATTCAAGAAAACAGGGTCCCTACTGTCGCCGTCGATGTCGAAGCGCAGCTCAGGCAGCCTGAAGACTTCGCAGCCATGGGGTATTTCGTTGGCAAGGCTGTGAAGGACGGGATACCCTACTTCAGGGGAGTCGGACGCGCCACTCTGGAAGATTTCAAGTCGCTTTCGGCCGCGCTTGCAAGCTCGGGGGGAGTCGCGATGTTTCACTTCGAGGGCCTGACGCCGGAGTCTGGGCTGGGGGCGACAGGCCTTGAGGCATTGACATTCACCAAGAAGGAACTGGCGGAGACCGACTCGACGTTGAACGACGAAGGAAAGCCTGATTTCGTATCGGTCGGCTGCCCCCACTGCTCGCTGACGGAACTGGCGACGCTCGCGAGGCTCCTTTCGGGACGTCGGGTGAAGCGCGAGTTCTGGGTCTGCTGCAGTGGAGAGGTCAAGCGCCGGGGAGACGATGCCGGTTACTCCAGACTGATCGAAAGGAGCGGGGCGAAGTTCGCATTGGACACCTGTATGGTTGTAGCCCCTGTCGAGGAACTCGGGTACCGGGTCGTCGCGACCAACTCGGCGAAGGCCTGCCACTACCTTCGGAACGCAGGACTGAGGGTCAGGTTCATGCCCCTGGAGGAGTGTGTGGCGGAGGCGACAAGAAGCGATTGAAGCTGAAGGGGAGGGCGATCTTCAAAGGAAAGGCCGAAGGGCAGGCACTTGTTTCTTCGGCCCCCATTTCCTTCTACGGCGGCGTGAACCCCGACACGGGGGAAGTGGTCGAGCGCGGGAGCGAGCTGGTCGGACGGTCGGTCAGGGGGAGAGTGCTTGTGTTCCCCCACGGGAAGGGATCCACAGTCGGGTCCTACGTCCTCTACAGGCTGGCCAAGAACGGTGCCGCGCCCTGCGCCATCGTGAACGCAAAGTGTGAGACGATAGTAGCCGTGGGAGCCATCATCTCTGAGATCCCCTGCGTGGATTTGGTGGACGTAGGCAAAATCAGACCTGGCGTCAGGGTTAGGGTTGACGGTGCGACCGTGGAGTTCTAGGCCCCTACCATCTTTCGGACAGATGCTGGTCGACCCCTAGCATGTCGAGGGCTCTGCCCACAACCTGGTCTACGAGGGCTGCCACTGTCTTCGGCCTCTGGTAAAACGCGGGCATCGCCGGAAGGACGATGGCCCCAGCCCTCGTCACAGCCGCCATGTTCTCGATGTGAATCAGGGAGAGCGGCGTCTCTCGAACCACGAGCACTAGCTTCCGCCTCTCTTTGATGGTCACGTCTGCCGCTTTCAATAGCAGGTTGTCCGAGTAACCGCTCGCTATGCCCGCCAGAGTCTTCATGCTACAGGGGATGACTAACATGCCGTCGGTCGGGTACGACCCGCTGGCTATCTTCGACGCAACGTCGCCCGGCCTGTGGGTCTCAGTAGCAAGGCGTACGACGTCAGATTTCTTGAAGTCTGTCTCGAGGCGCAGAGTCTCCAGAGCGGCGTCGGTAATGACGAGGTGGGTCTCGACCTTGAGCTCACGTAGCACCTGAAGCGCCCGAATCCCATAGATTGCGCCACTGGCGCCAGAAATGCCGACAACGAGTCGCACGGAACGCCAAAACCCGTTCGCCGATTTAAGTGAACTTCCCCGAGCCGGAAGGCGGCTCTACCTCCACGTAGAGAGGGCCACTGCCGTCAACATCATTCCGCCGCCAATCACTATGGAGGTCGTGAGCGGTTCGTTCAGCAGTAGCGCCCCGCCGATTACGCTTACCACCGGGATGAGATACAGTTGGATGGAAAGCCGGGTGACGGCGCCGCGGCTGACCAGCCCGTAGAACATCAGGTACCCGAACACCGTGCTGAGAAGGCTGAGATACAGTACACCTGCCCATCCTGTGATGGAGAGGGTCGATGCCTGGGTGAAGAAGCTCGGCGTCAGGAGAGGAAGCATCATCGCGGTTCCTATCAGCCCAGCCATGATCGTCGTCGGCGCCGAGCCGTATTTGTGCACCAGCGGCTTGCCAAGCACAGCGAAGAGCGCGTAGCAAAGGGCGGTGATGAGCGCCTCGACTATTCCTCCGTAGGATGAAAGGTCGTTGATCGAAATCGAGCCCGTGGACAGGACGGCAGTCCCGGCAATGGCCAGGAGCAAACCCGCCAGCACCTTCTTTCCAGCCTTTTCGTTCAGTAGAACGTATGAGAGGATGGCGATAAAGATGGGCCCGAACGAAGTGAGAAGTGCCGAGAGGCCGGCGGACAGAGTGGTTTCGGCATAGTAGAGTGAAATGTGATAGCCAACCACGTTAGCGAGGGCCACGGCCAGAAGTCGAGGAATGTCTCTCCGCTCGAATTTTGCCCTGGGCTTTCCGATCAGGGGGAGCAGAATGAGGAACGGTACGCTGGCGACGAGCCATCTGAGCAGTGCGAGGTTGACCGGAGAGAGCTCAGTAACGACCTGCTTGATCGCCACAAATGCCAGGCCCCAGATGATGCTCAGGACCAGAAGTCCAGAGTAGGCTGTGACACTCTTGTTCAGCTTGGACATCGCCGCTCAGTTGCCCGTCGAAGCGGCCAGGGCCCTCTCCGTCGAAAGCAGGGCCTTCTTTCGACCTATCCCCAACCCGTACCCTCCTAGGCTCCCGTCTTTTCTAATTACCCTGTGGCACGGGATTATCAGCGGCACTGGGTTCGAAGCGCAGGCGTTGGCGACCGCCCGTACCGCCTTGGGTTCGCCTATTATGCGGGCAACCTCGCTGTAGGATCTGGTCTCTCCCAGAGGGATGTCTCGGAGCGCCATCCACACCTTCAGCTGGAAGCCAGTGCCCCTGACGTCGACGGGGAGCCTGACCTCCTGGCCGCTGAGATGGTCGTTCAGGGCGGCGAGGAATCTTCGCGCTCTCCGTCCCTTCGAGATCCGGGCCCTTGGGAATTCCTTCCTGAGAGCAAGAACCAGTTCGGCGTCGCTCCGGCCCGCCTTCACCGAGCAGACGCCGTGCTCAGTCGCCGCGACCAATAGGCGGCCAAGTGAGGAGTCGCCCGTCGCGTATGATATCATGGTCCCGGGCGCGCCGTTCCTGTAGGTGGCAGGAGTCATCCCCAGCCGGGTCCTCGAGTCCTCATAGAGCCAGCTCTGGGCGGAGTATCCGGTGCCCCTGAGGGCGTTGACAACGGCCTCCCCCTTCGCCAGCCGGGATTTCAGGTCGTGAACCCGGTACTCCTCCAGGTACTTGCGTGGTGACATCCCCATCACCTCCGTGAATACCCTCTGGAGATGGAATGGGCTCATCCCGAACCGCTCCCCGAGGCTCCTGAGAGTGATCCTTGTGGTGGAATTCTCCCGGAGATAGTTGCAGACCGAGCTCACGAGCTCCGCGTTCCTCGTCAGCCCTTTCGATTCCGAGAGCACTCCCTGCATCTCCAATTGGCCGATGTCGGGGCCATTCGGTAATAAGCCGTTTTGTCGGAATCTTGCGAAGTGGAGGAGCTTAGTGAAGGCGCGTGACAGGGAGCGCTAGGGCGCCCTTGATGCCCGGAAACTCCGCGCTCACAAAGGAACCTAGAAGGAAGACGAGTATTGTGGTCCCGAACAGTATCGCGAGGATCTCTAGGAAGTCCCTGAGGAAGGGCTTCTGCTGTATCACTATGCTGTACCAGGTCGTGACTGCGAGAATCGCCACCGCCAGGGCCAGTGACGCGCTGAGAGCGAGGACCATGCTCGAGGTCAGGAAGTACGGGGTGGCGAGCATGATTGCGGTCACGAAGTAGGATACTCCCGTGTACACCGCACTCAGCCTGGCCGAGCCGCTGAAACCCTGCTTTGCCTGGGCGAAGGCCGCCGAAGCCATCGCCAGTGACGCCGCTCCTCCTGCTACCACTCCTGCGAGACCTGCTATCTCCGTCTTCTCGAAGAGGCCGAGCCAGCCAGCGTGGATGCCTGATATTTCGACAAGGGCGTCCGCGAGCCCGAGGACCACGAACGCGATGTAGCGGACGGCGGAGCTCTCGACCTTCATGGCGAACGCCTTTTCGTGCTCCCTTTCGTCGGCGACCATCTCCTCGTAGGCGGGCCTGTCGGCCTCCGGAATCAGGCGGGCGAGCCCCTGGTACTCCTGGACAACGTTGGTTTCGTGCCTGTCGAGGTACCTGGTAGCAAAGGTCAGCCCGAGGAACCTCCTCAGGAAGAGGATCCAGTAGAGTTTGAACCTCGCAAGCCTCGGTTGCTCGCCCGGGACGTACTTACTCCAGAACTCGAAGTGTTTCTGCTCAGTGGCCGAGAGGTCCTCGAGGACCTTCCTGAAGGGGCTGCCGGCGCCGACGGTACCGGAAAGCCTGGCGTAGAGCGCGGAATCGGAGTACTCGTCGGACATCCTCACCCTCGCCACCGACCGGAGAGTCGAATCTGCCGACGACATTCGATGATGCCGCGACCCCGGCGGGCGTATTTGAACCCTGACAGGCAGACTGTTACTGACGAATGCGTTCGAAAAGGTGGTTTATAGAGAAAGAAGGTTCTGGTTCGGGAGAGATACCATGGTACAGGCGTACTGCATGAAATGCAAGGCAAAGCGGGAAATCAAGAACCCACAGAGTGTCACCATGAAGAATGGGAGACATGCCACGAAAGGGGTGTGCCCGGTTTGCGGGACAGGGTTGTATCTCATTGGCGGCTGAGAGCCCGGGGTACCCGACCCCGCCTCCGTTTTTTTGGAACCTACTCTAGGAAGAACCCGGGCTTTGTGGGTAGAGCATCCTTCGCCTTGTTCGCCGGGTCGTTGATGTCTCTCGCACCTGCCTTCTGAACGACGACTTGGATGCCGAGCTCGCTGGACATGAAATCCGACGCCTCGGAGAGGACCTCAAGCTCCCTGAACCCCTTGTGGGACAGCAGCATCGTAAGCATCTCATCCCCGATTTCGAATCCAAGCTTGAACACCCTGTCCGGTGGAATCTTCAGGAACGCGAACTTCTTCACCACCTGTCCCACGCTCTCGTTCTTCCTCTTGGCCGTGACCAGCTCGAAGAAGTAGCTCCTCGCCGAGTCGGAGCAGACGTAGACGTTGAGCCTCGTCCTCGGGCCCTTCACCACGTTCAGTACCCTGCGGGCGTCCTCAATCACCCTGTTCAGAAGGTCCTCCGCCAGCTCCGCTTTCTCGTCCAGCGGGAAGTCCTTGGGGGACGGCCAGTCAGCTTGGCAGACGAGCCCCTTCCCACCCAGTTCGTGGTTCAGGTCCTCCGCCATGAACGGGGTGAATGGCGACATCATCCTCACCCAGGCACCAAAGACGTCGACCAGGGTCTGCCTTCTCGGGCTGTTGGTCCTGTGGAGGTAGTACCTGATGTCGTTCCACAGGTCGAGGAAGATGGTGGCGGATGCCCGGCGCACCTTCATCTCTTCCATGGCCTCGGTGGCGGTGACGATCCTCCTGTGGAGGGAGGAAACCAACCAGGCGTCGAGGTCGTTCTCCGGCCGGCCGGTGGCTGACTTCAGCGTCTTCTTGACAAAGGGGATGACCGACTCGACCTTCGACTTTGCGTCCTGGGTCGTGCGGTCCCTCCAATCGGCGTCGTCCATGCCGTCCGCGGTGAGTGCCAACCCGAGCCTGAACCCGTCCGCCCCGTACTTCTCCAAGGCGTTCTTCCAGGTGACGAAATTGCCCTTCGTCTTGCTCATCTTCTTCCCTTCGACCAGAATCATTCCGTTGATGCCGAAGCTCCGGGGCCAGTCCCTCTCCGGAAATAGGGCGGCGTGGTGGAAGGCGTAGAAGGTAAGGTGGTTGGGTATGAGCTCCTTCGCAGAGTTGCGGAGGTCCACCGGGTACCAGTAATCGAACTCCGCCCGAACGTCTCTCAGGCGCTTCTCCGTCATCCTTGCCGCCTTGGCCACGTTGGCGGGGTTCCCCCTCCCCAGCAGGATGTAGTCCAGCGCCTCAACCGTAAGGTTGTCTGGGCCTATCTTTTCAAGGTTGACGAATTTGCTGATGTTGTAGTAGGCCATGTAGATGGTGGAGTCGCTCAGGGTCTCCACAATCCAGTCCTTGTCCCAGGGGAGCTTTGTCCCCATGCCTGAGCGCCGGGCGCAGGGCCAGTCGTTGAGCCACTCGATGGTGGAGTAGAACCACTGGCGTGCCTCTTCGGGGTAGACGGCAGCCCTCTCCACCACAAGCCTCGCCTTTGCCTTCCAGGCCGGGTTTGAATAGTTCAGGAACCACTGGTTCTCCAGGATTTTCACGTAGCACCGGGTGGAGCAGCGACAGACCACCTTCTCGGGCAACTCCCACATCTTGCCGAGTCTGGCCGTCTTGGCCATCAGTTCCAGGGCCTTCGCCTTCGCCTCCTCCACCGTTAAGCCTGCGAGGGGTCCGGAGGCCTGGGTGAGGACCCCGTTGTGGAACTCTGCACTGTACACCTCCTCCGTCGCGGCGTCCAGGCTCGGGTCCATCGAGTCCTTAACCCCGTGGCGCCTGACCGCGTCGTCCGCCGGAATCTGGGAATAGCCCTTCACGGTCAGGATGGGAATAGGGAACAGCTTCTCCGCAATCTCCTTGATTTGCCGGGGCACCTCTGTCCTCCCCTCCTGAATGTCGCGCAGGGCCATAAGATCGTAGGGGGCGTGGGCGGGAACGCTGTACACAACGCCGGATGCGATCGAGTCGTCGACGAACTTTCCAGGGAGGATAGGGAGAGACTTACCCGTAAGGGGGGCCATGGCGTACCTTCCGACGAGGTCGGACCCCTTGAAGGAGCGAACCGGAACGACATCGTGCTTCTGCTCGGAGAGCTTGGTGAGGGCTGCGGAGCTAACTATCCAGAGCTCGCCGTCGACCCGCGCTTCGCTGTATTCTGCGTCGGGGTTGACCCAGAGGTTCGTCGTGCCGTAGATGGTCTCGGGGCGGAGGGTGGCCGCGACAAGCGCGAACTCCCCCAGGTGGAACTTGATCAGGATGAACTCCTCGGGTGAGACCCCTTCACCCTCCATCCTGTCGTGGTCGCCCGTGGGGCTCTTGTCGTAGGGGCACCAGACCACCGGGTGGGTCCCCTGGACGACGTACCCTAGCTCTCTCAGGTGCAGGTACTGCCACTCCACGAACTTTCTGAAGGCAGGGTCGACAGTCCGGAACTCCCTCCTCCAGTCGATGGAGAAGCCGGTGTCCTTCATGACCTGGCGGCTCTCCTTGGTGTAATAGGAGGCCAGATACTCCGGCTCGACGAACTTTTCGACTTCGGCTGCAGGGACTCCGTCAGCGGCGAAGGCCCTCCTTGCCGCGGGGTCGCCCTGTTTGAGCCTCTGACTCATGCCGACGATGGTCTTCCCCGTCCAGTGCCAGGCCCAGGGAAAGAGGACGTTGTATCCCTGGAGTCGTTTGAAGCGGGCATAGAACTCAACCCGGGCTGCCGTGAAGGCCGTCCCGACGTGGACGGCGGCGTTCATGTAGGGGAAGGGGACTGTGACGAACACCTTCTTCTTGCCGGCGACCGGGTCTGGCTCAAAGACGCGCCTGTCGTTCCATACCTTTAGCCAGTACCTCTCTCTTGACGACATGCAGCTCAACTCGTCGCCGCGGGCTCGAGACTCGCTGCCAGCAACGCGGCTTCGTCCATCTTATCGACAAGCGGACCGCCCCCCTGTGCGAAGACAGGGGAACCGCCCCCCGAACCTCCCAGAATGGGCGCCAGCTTCCGGACGATGTCCGAGGCAGAGTACCCCGCCTGCTTGGCAGAGAGGCCAACGAAGCACACCATGCGGGCGGATTTGCCGGCGGGGAACAGGGCGAGGTAGATCAGCGACGGATCGGACGAGACGCTCTTCTGGCCCTGAGCAATAATCTGCTCCTCGCCCATGGGAGGGTTCGTCGCGACGTAAAGCTTTGCCCCCTTGAGGTCTTTCGCGGAAGAGCCGATGCCCGCCGATGAAAGCTCGACCAGCTTCTGCCCCAGGCTCTTCTCGCGGGCGCGGGAGGATTCCAGCTCGTTCAGCAGGGTATTAGCAACCTTGGGCAGGTTCTCCCTCTGGGTGCCGAGAACGCCGGACAGCTCCTGGAGCTCCGAGTCCATCTTGTGCATGTACTCGATGGCCGCCTCACCGGCCACGAACTCGAGCCTCTCGACACCATCCTGGACCCGCTCAGCCTTCGTTATCTTGATCAGGCCCACCTCCCCCGTTGTCTTCGAGTGGGTGCCGCCGCAGGCCTCGATATCCCACCCTCCGATGTCCACTACCCGCACAAGCTTCCCTGCAACGACACCGCCCTGGTAGAGCCTGAAGCCATACTTCTTCTCCGCGACGTGCCTCGGCATGAAGGTGTTCTTCACGTGCAGGTCCTTCCTCACTATCTCGTTGGCGAGGTCCTCAATCTTCTGGACCTCCGCCTCAGTGAGGTGGGCAAAGTGCGTGATGTCTATCCTGCCGTAGTCCTCCTCCTTGAAGGCAGAGTGCTGCCAGACCCAGGGACCAAGAACCTGCCTGGACGAGCCATTGATTATGTGGGTGGCGGTGTGGATCTGCGTCACTCTCCTCCTTCGTCTGGCGTCGACATGGCACTTCACCCGGGCTCCTGCCTTCGGCACCCTGCCCTCGACCCTGTGGATGACGACGTCACCATACTTCTCGATGTCGACCACCTTCGCGTCCCCGATGGTTCCCCTGTCGGGTTCCTGCCCGCCACCTCGTGGATAGAACACCGTCCTGTTCAGGACGACGAACTTGCCCTCGAAGACCCTGAGCACCTTCGCAGAGAAGTCCATCGGAGCGCCCTCCTCGTAGTACCAGAGCCTGGTGGCCGGCACATTGCGCGTGTCGAACTGGGGCGCAGGCTCCTCAACCTTCCTTGTCAGGTGCCTCGCCTGGACCTTTTCATAGAAACCTTCTGGGAGCGTGACCTTTGCGCCCGCCTCAATCAGCTGCTCGGGTGTGACCCCGTCTGAGTCGTAGAGCTTGATCATGTCGTCCACCGACAACCGCCTCCCCTCTGACGAAATCGTGGAGACAATCTTCGAGACTCTCTCCGCCGACGAAGCGAACCTCGACTCTTCGACCTTCAGGACCTCCTCAACGTCCGAGCGGTGCCCCTCCAGCTCCGGGTACATCCCTCTCAGCTGGTCTATGTGCCAGGACACCAGGGTCGGGATGTCAAGCTTGAAGCCGTGGTAGTCGATGAAGTTCCTCGCCCTCCTGTAGATCATCCTGAGGTTGTAACCTCCGCCTGAGTTGCTCGGGAGCATGCCGTCGGCTATCGCGAACAGGAGGGTCCGCGAGTGGTCGGCAATGGCGTACATCGCTTCAAGCGCTCCGAACTGTTTGGTGAGGGTGGAGACATCCGTGCCGAGGGCCCTGGCAATCTTGACCCTCGCCTCGTCGAGGTCTGCGTACTCGTCCAGGTTTATGTCCCCCGCAAGGGCAGCGTACCTCCGGAACAGGGCATCGTCGTAGGTGATTCTATTCTCCTCCTTTATCTTCCTGAGGACGGGTGTGAAGTAGGCGTCGTAGGCGGTGGGAGTCCCCTGGCTGAGCCAGGCGAAGCGCTCGAGGCCTGCACCCATGTCGACGACGCCCTCCTTCAGCGGGACGTACCTCTCCGGGGTCCCCTCGAAGGCCGTGAAGACTGCGTTCCCGGTCTCCAGGCCGCGGACGTTGTACTGGAGGGAGTAGCCGAATGCCCCGTATCCCATCCAGACGTCCTCGTCGAAGGTGATCTCCTCCTTTGCGATGCCGAAGCTCCTTGTCAGCAGCTGAAAGTCAAGGTCGATGGTCCTGTCCTTCCAATAACCATCCTTGTTGGCCAAGGCAGTCTGGCCAATCATGCAGAAGGAGGTGCCATGCTTGCCGCTGACGCCCACGGTGGGGACGTCGTTGAACCTCAGGCACATCTGCGGCACTACAAGCGGGTTCGTGGGGAGTTCGAAGACTACCTTCCCTCCCTCGACTCTCTGGAAGTCTATGATCGAGGCCACGGTGAAGTAGAGGTCAGGCCTCCACCTGCTGACCACCGGGTACCGCTTGACGATGGTGTGGCCGTTCTTTGCGAAGAAGGACTCCACTGCCTTCCAGGCGTCGACGTAGCTGAACTTCTTTGATGTGGCAGGCCTGCCGATGAACGTGTATGGAGAGCAGGGCTGGTCGTCGCACCTATTCCTCTCCGGGTCTAGGGTCCAGAAGAACTTCCCGCAGCTCTCGCACTTCTTCCGGACGTAGCCCTCCCGCTCGAAGAGGTCGACGAGGTAGTAACGTTTGTAGTCTGCGGAGAACTTCGCTCTCAGGGCCTGCTTCTTGTCGTTCAAAGGGAGACCGCTCGATTTCGTGAGTCCTTCCTCTGATGTAGATAAAGGTGGGACGGTGCCTGATCCGAGGACTGGTTCGACATCGGCAATCCTTTAACGCCGGTAGCGTCCGCCTGGTTCCCGGTAACCCTTGCCGGAAGTGACCATCCGCGTGGCCCGCGAGGATGAGCTTCTCGCCATCAAGCGACTTTCTGTCAAGCAGACAATCCTCGAGCTCGACGAGGACGAACTCAAGGAGAAGGAGCGAATCGAAAAGGAGGCACTGCAGCGGCTCGACAGATTCTACACTAGGCCGGGGAACGAGTATTATGTCGCCGAGGCTGAGAACGGAGAGATGGCCGGGTACGTCTGGTTCGGGATTTCAGAGAAGCCGTTCAGCGGGATGAGGGTCGGGTGGATCTACGACATCGAAGTACTGCCAGCGTTCCGAGGGAGAGGAATAGGGGAGGCCCTAATGAAACACGCTCTCAAGGTTGGCAAGGAGAGGGGTCTGTCCGAGACGGGCCTGATGGTCAACCAGAAGAACAGGGTCGCCTGGTCCCTGTATGAGAAGCTCGGCTTTCAGACGGAATACCGGATAATGGGAAAGCGGGACTAAGTGGCAGTTTTCACGTCAAAGAGTTATATACGGAACCGAGACCGCCTGCCTGCGAATTAGCATGGAGTACGTTTACGCTGCTCTCCTGCTTCACAAGTTGGGGAAGCCCATCAACGAGGACAATCTGACAAGCGTGGTCAAGGCGACGGGGGCAGCCCCCGATGAAGTGAAGATCAAGGCGCTCGCTTCCGCCCTCAGCGAAGTCAACATCGACGAAGCTCTGAAGAGCGCGGCGACCATGGCTGCCGCCCCTGCGGCTGCTGCCGCGGCTCCGGGAGCACCCGCTGTGAAGGCGGAAGAAAAGCCGAAGGAAGAGGAGAAGAAGGAAGAAGAGGCTCTACAGGGTCTCGCTTCGCTCTTCGGTTAGAGAAATACAGCCCGTCTTATTCGGAAAGGCCCTTTTTCCTAGCCTCGGCTGTGAGCGCCGCCGCTTCCGCTTCGGCCCTCGCCAGAATCACCGGTGCCGTCTCCTTGGTCACGAACCCCGCTTCCGCGGCCACGGCAACCGCCTCCCTGTAGGCTTTCACGATGATTTCGGGCGCTGTCTCCTTGGTCACGTAACCGATGAGTATCGAGAGCCCCCTCGCCGAATTGGAGGCGTCGACCAGGCTCTGCCTGTACTTTTCCAGGTCTATGGCCACTAGGTCTCCAGCGTAGATGAGACCGTCCTCGTAGGCTAGAGCAATCGTCAATCCGGCGCGAATCGGCTTGATGTTGAGCTTCGAAAGGAGGCTGGCCAGCTTGGGGGTGACCTCTCCGCCCTTCTTCAGCGCCACTGAATCCCTGTTGACCCAGATGCTGCCGCCTTCTATCTTCGTTGAAATCCCTGCTTCCCTGAACTCGCTGAGTACGGGGCCTGCCGGGAGACTGGTGTTTCCCGCCGGGACGACGATGTCGTTGGGGGCCTTGTCGCCCGCTCGGGCGTGAAGGTAGACGTGGCTCTTGTCGAGCGTAAGGAAGAGCTTGAACGGATCGTAGGTCGAGAAGATCAGGGCGTTCTGCCCAGAGAGGTGTGATAGGAGCTGGTCCGAGTTCTTGATTCCTGCTTCCTTGAGTCCCAGAATCGCAAGCTTGTTCTTGACGACGTATACCTCAGCGTGCCCCCTGAGGGCCTTCCTGACCGCCATGAGCTGGGTCGACCTGACTTTTGA
>Ga0187780_10002675_pt1 | contig 13373 bp, 11 predicted proteins | sample 1015_Q2_SP10_20__FD_132429 | JGI IMG/M metagenome (GOLD analysis project Ga0187780, IMG submission 132429) | Tropical peat soil microbial communities from peatlands in Department of Meta, Colombia - 1015_Q2_SP10_20_MG | ecosystem: Environmental > Terrestrial > Soil > Wetlands > Peat | place...
CGCTCAATGGCGGCCCGGAGTTAGGCCTGCCGATCACCGCGCGCTTCGGCCTGCGCTTCAACTTCCCCGAGCGGTAGCCTTCAGTTTTTTCCGTGCCATTCGGGGCGCGGAGCGAGGAATCTCTCTTCAGAAAAGACTACCTAGGGTGGGGCGAATCAAACCGTCCCTAATGCTGCGTAAACTCTTCGCTGTGCGTGATGAACTCTGGATACGCTCCTGCACCCAGCTCGTACAAATCCATTCCCTGTCGTTCTCCCTCGGCCGCCACGCGCTGCGGATAGACTCGATCCACCAGCCAATTCAATCCGTACGTAAGTGGCAATACGAAACCGAGAAGCGTGCCGATTCCTACCACCTGCGCCAACCATTGATCCGATGTCCCGGGAAAGTACGCGAATATCCCCACGGCCAGGACGCCCCAGATTCCTCCCATCGCGTGCGCCGAAACCGCGCCTCCCGGATCGTCCACGGTCATTCGCAGCTCAAACCACTCCACGGACAGCGTTACCAGCATGCCGCCGAGAATCCCGATTGCCGCCGCTTCCACGGGCCCCACAAACGCGCATGCCCCGCTGCTCGCCGCGAGTCCTCCCACCCATCCGTTCGCCGTCAAGGAAACGTCCGGCTTGCCGAATCTCACCGCCGTGATGACCGCCGCCATCAATGCGGAGGCCGCCGCGCACATCAGCGTGTTCGCCGCCACGCGAACGACCGTTCCCGGCCCTGCACCGCTGAATAGCATCGCGCCAGCGGAGTTCAACCCCCACCAGCCGACCAGCGCGAGCATGCAGCCGAAAATCGCGAGCACCGAATTGTGCCCTGGAATCGCGGCCGGAATTCCTTCGTGCGAGTATTTCCCATGTCGCGGTCCGAGAATCCATGCGACGGAAAGCGCCGTCAGTCCTCCAACTGCCTGAATCGTGCCTGAGCCTCCCGCATCGAGAAATCCGCGCCCGAGCTTGTAGTTTTCTCCGAGCTGCGCGAGCCATCCACCCGCCCACGCCCAGTGCGCGAAAAGCGGAAAGGTCACGCCGGCAAGCAGCGCCGTTGATATGCACGTTGCGCTCAATCTCCAGCGGTCTGTGCCACTGCCAAGCGGAATCAGCGCCGCCAGCCCCACGCTCAATATTCCGAAAAGCGCCGCGAGCGATGCGGACGAACCGTCCATATCCACGCGCCGCAGAAAAAATGGCTGCGCCGCGATCCAGTTCCATCCCTTGCCGCCCAGCGTCAGCGCGTGCGCGGGGCCTCCCGGAAATCCTTGCCATGCAAACCCACAGATCACGTAAACGAGTGCGCTGATCGAAACTACGCAGAGCGAACACATCATCAGGTGAGCCGCACTGCGCGTCCGGCCTAGACCGGTGTTCATCAGCGCGAGCCCGGCGCCTGCCGCAGGAATCAAAAGCATGCAGAACACGCATAGAAGCGCGGTGATGTCGGAACGGGCGGGCATGATTGCAGGCATCAACCTTCTTCACCTCGGGGAATGAGGTGTGCGCGAACCACCAGAACAAATCCCAGTATCTCCACTCCAACCCCTGCCAGCACGAAGGCCGCGCGCGGCGGCCCCGGCACGAGCAGCATCACGGCAGTGAGGACAATACCCCATCCTGCCAGCAGCAGTAGAAATCCCAGAATTTTCATCGAATCAAGCCCCTGAAGCCGCGCCAAACCGCCGCCCACGCGGCGCTAGCGTAACATCCGCCCGCAGCGCCCATCCAGTCGTTTTTCGAATCGCACGCATCGCCGCGGGGAGTCACTTGGCTTAACTCTTTCAGAGGGGAACATCATGGAGCACCTGCGGAATAAGATTGCCAGGTGTACAAGAAAAGACGGGAAGCGAATCTCCGCTTCCCGTCTTCCGTACTCATTCTTGTCTTCGAAAGAAATCGCCGCTTACTGCGCCGGGGGCGTGGACCGCGGCATCACCGTGACTGTCACTGGCTGATCGAGCTGAAAATCCAGCTTCGTCTCAGAGGGAATTCTGACCTGTTTGCCGTGCGTCGCTCCCTGATAGACTCCGCCACCCGCGCCACCCACGGCTGCGCCGATAGCTGCCCCCTTACCTCCGCCGGCCAGAGCACCAATGAGCGTGCCGAGCACGGCGCCTCCGCCAACTTTCTCAGCCGTATTCTTGCCGCGCGAACTTCCCTCCACAGAATACGTGCTGCTCACCAACGGATACGACCGCCCCTGAAACTCCAGCTTGACGAGCTCGAGATGCAGTTCGCTCTTGCCCGCGAATTTTCCGGCCGAGCTTGCGTCCGTCAGCCGCACATACACGTCCGCGCCCTTCGATACGATTACCTGGTTGTCTACCACCACGGGATTTTCGAGGGACGCATGAAAAATCTCACCCGCACGGTTTACGGACGAGTCCACGCCGTCGATCATTCGGATCGTCAACGTCGTGCCCGCTGCCACCTCAATCTGCTTTGGCTGCGGCGGTGGCGGAGGAGGCGGGGGCTGTGGAGCGGGAGCCGCAACTGGTTGCGGCGGTGGTGGCGGCGCTGTCTCTGCAGGCGGAGGAGGTGCGACATTGCTCGCCGACTCGGTGTTCTTGATCTGTTCCGGCTCATGCTTCTTTGCGTGCGCCTTCTCCGCACGCAATTCCTTCTTTGTCTTTGCCCTTGCAGGCGCGGGCTCCGGCGGAGGTGGTGCAGCTTGCGCCACCTGCACCGTGATCTGGTCATTCACCTTGGTCACGCCCTGCGTGCCGGACGCAATCTTGTACGCATCGAGGTGCCCTGCATCGCTCGGCACAGTACCGGTTAGCGTCACTTCCCCGTTGTTCGACACCACCTGAATGTTCGCATTCTTTAGCGACGGGTCGGCGAACATTTGGGATTGGATGTTGGTCACGAGCGCCGCGTCATTGGGCTTGCTCGAGCAACCTGCCACGAGCGCTACCGCAAGCAATGCAGCCAAAAGCGTGGAATTCTGGCGCATCCGCTTTTCTCCTTTGTTTCGCGCGAACGCATCCATGCGCTCGCTATTCAAATAGGAAGCAAGCCGGCCTGTCGGCTCCTGCGCATCAGTTTACTACGATGCCGAAAACGGCATAAGCGCTGTCCCACCTCAACCGTCGCCTAGGGGCGCCCTCATCTTGAGCGGAGTCCCCCGCGATTTCTCCTTGCCGCGCCAGGTGCAGCCGCGGGACATAGTCGAAGGATCTCTCTTCTGCCTTTCTCCTCTTTCTCTGCGCCTCTACAGTGAATCCCCCGCAACTTTTCCCGCGACCCTGTGTTCCATCCCCAGCAGCCGAGTCGAGTGTATTCGGCGCGCAGTCATCGATTCATAGGGGTGAAGGAGATTCATCATGAAGAATCTGAAAGCTACGGGTGTGTTTCTCGCACTTCTCGCCGCATTCGGCCTTTCAAGCTGTGGCGGCACGTCTTCGGCCACCAATCCCGGAAGTTCGGATGAACAGGCCTCCGTCTTTACCGTCGGCACGGACGCGCCGCTTCCGAGCGTCGTTTCATGCCAGATCGAAGTCACCGGCGTGACGCTAAACAATGGCACTACAAACGTTCCCGTCCTTACGAACTCGCAGGTCGTGGACTTCGCTCAGCTCAGCGGCCTCCACCAGCTTCTCGATCTCAATTCCGTTCCGACCGGCACCTATTCTTCCGCCACTGTCACGATCGCGAATCCGGTCATCGGGTTCATCGACACCACGCAGAGCCCACCGGCCATCAACACAATCAACGGCACGCTCACGCAGTCCACGGTCACAGTGAACTTTGCGAATCCATTCGTTCTGAATGCCGCCGATCTCGTCGGCTTGCGGATGGAGTTCGACCTACGCCAATCGCTCCAGACGGATCAGAACGGCCAGGTCACCGGCACCGTGGATCCCGTGTTCCACATGCAGTTGCTCAACGCCACCGACGCCAATGTATCGATTGACGACTTCTACGCAGGCGTTGTTGGCGTCTCCGGCGACAATACCTTCACGGTTCAGGGACCCAAGGGCCGTCAATGGACTGTCCAGACGAATTCAAACACGATCTTCGACGACCCGAGTGAGCCGGTTAGCTCGTTCACCACAAACACCATCGTCGAAATCTCCGGCCAGCTCGATCCGGTTTCGCATGACATCGACGCCTCCGAAATCGAAGTCGTGTCCAATGACAAGTTCGTTCTCGGCGGATTGTTCACGAGCATTCGTCCGCCGTCCGGACCCGCGACCCAGGCCGATCTTTACGTCCGCTACGAATTGCCGGACATCAACGGCATTCAGGACGGCCAGATCGACACTCTCAACCTCAACGGTTCGGAGATCTACAAGATCGCAAACATCAACAATCCGATCACCACGCTTATCTTCAATAAGTCCGCGCTGGCCGCAGGGCAGAGAGTGGATGTCGGCGGCACGATTAGCACCACAAACGGAGTCTCAACTCTTACTGTTCATCGCGTGGTTCTTCGGCGGCAAGGACAGGAGGGAACATGGGTTCCGGGAAGCACAGTGATCCAGTCCGGCAACGCAGGCAGCTTCCAGTTGAATGACAACTGGACCGCTGGCGTGCTGCTGCCGGCGCCCCTCACCGTGATGACGACGAACGCCACGGCATTCGTCAACCTCACGGGACTGTCCGCGCTCACCGGGTCGCAGCCGATCCCGATCGGCGTGGTCGGGTTCATCCTGGTCAACCCCGCCACCGGCCAGCCCGTAATGGTGGCGCGCACCGTCACGGAGTTGACCGACTAGCAGTAACGGAGTTGTTGCAGTACGCCACCGCCTCGCTCTGCTGGAGCGAGGCGGTGTTTTTTTTTCTCAGCGAATTTCTCGGGATTATTCGGACCGGATGGCGATGACCTGGTTGCCCTTCGTCTTGATCTCGATCGCGAACGGCGGCCGGAGCGCGGTGCCCTGCACGATGTCGCCGCGCACGAGTCCGCCATCCGAAGGGCCCGGGGCGTAACGCGTCAGATCGTAGACCGTTCGGCGGCACGGGTTCACGACCATGGGATGGTCGGCCTGGAATTGGTAGTCGCTTGCGATCTTCTTTAGGTCAGTCACATACTCGAGTTGGCAATCGCCGAAGGGCTCGCGCAGAGAAAGTCCCCAATACTGGCCGCCGGGCAGGCGCACGACAATCGCCTCGACCGGAGCCGCGGAAATCGGCCCGCGGAAGAGGAACTTCTTCGAAGACCACGGCTTCGACAACTCCTCCGTCGTTGCAATGGGCCCGGGACCTACCAGCAGATGCGGAGCAGGTTCGGCGTTTGTTGTATCGGCGGGAGCAGCAGCGGCCGTTGTCGTCCCACTTGAAGGCTTTTTCGGATTCTTCAACGAGCCTCGGCTCAAGAAATAGAGCCCGCCGCCTCCCAGAAGAACTCCCAGCACAATCATCGCAACCAGCAGACCGCTTGAATCCGAAGGCTGCCCAGCGTGACGTCCGGCTGCAACGGGATACTGCGGCGGCAGCGGCTCAGGAGCGGAGGCTTTGGGCTCCTGCACCTGCGTCGCGACCGGCACACCCGGGATGCTCGGCTGTTCCGGTTTGAATGGGTCGACTTTCTTCGTTACGGACATGGTCTGAAGCGCCGCTTACATACTTCAGATTGAATGGCCGAATTGTGAAATGCAATGTACCGCCCGGCTAGGGTGTTTACGCTTTCGCAAGCAGCTCCAGCTGGAGGTTGGGGCAGACAATGGTTCGTAGCGATCTCATTCGCTGCATGTATTCAGGAAGGAGGCCGCGATTTTCCTGAATCAGACGGGACGTTTGAATTGCACGGAGTGGTGCGCAACATATTCGTGCAGGTTTGCGAGGATTAGCAGCAGTTCGAGCATGCGGTCCCGCTGCTCAGGTTGCGGATCGGCCGCTGCTTCTTCGAGATTTTTCACGATGGCGAGCGCGTCCGCCAGCAGCCACTCAAGGTCGGACGCGTTCATCGCGCGCCCTTCCCGGCACCGGCTTAGAGTCTCATCCGTACGCACAAAGGCTTCGTCGAGGAAGTGATCGAGGCAAAGCTGTTCGCTGATGAGGGCGGCGGGAATCGGCTTGGCACACAATTCCCTTCGGCAACTTATGCGGGCGGGGACTTTCATCTCGCTTTCCTGCGCGCCGGTTGAACTTCCCGGGCTCGCGAGCGCTGAGCCTATCACAGTTCAGCTCTCCCGCAAGAGCGAAGGTGCGAGTGAGGGGCTACTTTGTAACGCACGCATTTTCCGGAGGAATTTTCGGCGGAGTCTAGAAACGAAGCACGATCCCGGCAGAGATGCGTGCGCAGTTTTGCCGGTTGTTGACGCCGTCGTTGAATTTCGTCAGCAGGTATTCCGCCTGGAGTAGCCGCACGCCGAGGTGCTCCGTTACGTTGAAATCGATTCCGCCGCCTGTCGCCATCACAAACGAATTTGACGAGGCGAACACGCCGCCTCCAGCCACAGGAGTCTCCCGCCTGGGTCGCGCCAGCGATCCCGTCTGCAGCGGCGGGTCCGCCGAAGTATGCGCCCCGCCGAAAAGAGTCTGGACAAACGGCGTGATCCGTCCCGCCCGGAACGCGACTTTCGGCCCCCCCATGAAGGTGAGCACGTTCCCGTTCAGCCCGCCGTTTGTGCCCTCATAGCCGCCGAAATCGCCCACGAATCCGAGCCAGTTGTTCGCGTTGAATGAGACCGAGGCGCTGCCGCCGTTCAGGCTGGCCGTGCCCAGGTCGGTCATGTGGACGTACGAATAACCGCCGAAGACTTCTGCCCGGGGCGCCTGCGCGCACGCACTCAGGGGGAGCAGCATCATTGCCCCGCACAACAGAAATCCTTGCCCGATTTTCCCCACGCCATTCATGGCGTCTTCTCCGCCCCGCGAAGCCACCCGGCGGCGTAGTCGTGGCGGTTATCACGCGGTTAAGAGCCATGTTAGGCAACTACCTTCCTGGCGCGCAATGGTACGTGTGTATTCTCTAGTGACGTATATGGCATGTACTTGACTCGCTGCAGGCAGGAAGAAAAGCCCTAAAGTCCTGGACGGGGAAAAACCGGGGATCAAGAACGAAAAGGCCGGCGGTAAGGCCGCCGGCCCTCGAAAAGCAGAACGTCAGCGAACTACCAGCGGAACACAACACCGGCGGAGATGCGGGCGTTATTCTGCCGGTTGTTGGCGCCGTCGTTGAACTTGGTCAGGAGGTACTCTGCCTGGACAAGCCGAACGCCGAGATGCTGCGTCGCGTTCCAATCCACGCCGCCGCCAAGAGCCATTGAGAAGGCGTTTGCCGAGCCAAATGCGCTGCCGGCCGAAACATGCGCGCCACCGAAGAGCCCCTGAACGAATGGTGTGATCTTCTCGTTCTCGCGATAGGTAACCTTGGGTCCGAACATGTACGTGTAGACATCACCGTTTATGCCATTCGCACCGCCGTGGTATCCGCCGAAATCAGCCACGATTCCGAGCCAGCTATTCGGGTCAAACGACACCGAGGCGCTGCCGCCGTTCAGATTGGCTCCCTGGCCCTGATCGCTCACATGCATGTACGAATAGCCCGCGAAGACTTCTGCCTTCGGTGCTTCCTGGGCCGATGCAGCAACGGTCGCCAGCAGTATGACTCCACACAGCAATCCCCACCTTTTCATTGAACGCTCCTATTGAGTTTTTGTGTTGAGACCCCGCTCAGGCGGGGCCGGTCAAGCTGAGGTTCCCGACTGCAGTCGGTCCCTCTGAAGGACTTCCCTTGCTCGAAAAGTCTAGCAACCGACTCCAAGCAATGCAACAAGACTGTCGAAATTCGGGACCTAAGAATAACGGGGGTAAATTTTGCAAATAGCTGATAATAATAAAGATACAAAGTTTGCAGAATGCAGAGATTTGGGATGTAATGGGGTGAACTAGGCCCCTATGCTGCAGCTCCGTGGCACTTCTTGTACTTTTTGCCAGAGCCGCAGGGACAGGGGTCGTTCCTGCCGACCTTGGCTCCCGCGCGGATTGGCTTGGGAGCCTCAGCTTGGGCAGGGCCCGTCTGGAATTGGAGGTTCTGCTGCTGGCGGCGCTGCCGCTGCTCGATCTGCCGGGCAAGGGCGGAGGCGGGCGCGGCGTCCGATGGCGGGGCGGCTGCTTCCCCGATGGGCCGCGGTGGGCCACCGGGAGAAGGGCGCGCCTGCGCCTGGGCAGCGCCGGGTTCGGCGGGGCGGACGAGGAAGAGGAAGCGGACGGCCTCGGTGTCAATGCGGTCCATCATGTCCTCGAAAAGCGTAAACGCCTCGCGCTTGAATTCGACGAGCGGATCTTTCTGCCCGTAGCCGCGAAGGCCAATGCCCTCTTTCAGGTGGTCGAGGGTGAGCAGGTGATCTTTCCACTGGGCATCGACGATATCGAGCAGGATGTGGCGTTCCAGCCAACGAAGGGTCTGCGCACCAAAGAGCTTTTCTTTCTCCTCGTAGCGCTGGTGAACTTTTTCGATCAGCTCATCGCCTAGCTGATCGTGATTCAGCGTGGCCGTATCGATTCCAGACGTTTTCAGGTCGAATCCAAATTGATTCAAGAGTTCGTTGCCAAGCTGCGTGATGTTCCATTGATCCGGGTGCTGTTCGCGCGGGCAGTAGGATTCGACGAGCGATTCCGCCACGGCATCCGCACGCTCGAGGACGAATTCTTTCTGGTCCCGGCCTTCCAGGAACGAGCGGCGCAGCGAATAGATCGTTTCGCGCTGCTTGTTCATCACGTCGTCGTACTCGAGAAGGTGTTTGCGGGCTTCGAAGTTTTGGGCTTCGACGGCCTTTTGCGCGTTTTCGATCCGCTTGCTGATCAGCTTCGACTCGATCGGCACGCCTTCCGTCATTCCCAGGCGGTACATCAGAGCTTTCACCCGTTCGCCGCCGAAAATCCGGAGCAAGTCGTCTTCGAGCGAGAGGAAAAATCGAGATGAACCGGGATCGCCCTGGCGGCCCGCGCGGCCTCGCAACTGATTATCAATGCGGCGCGCCTCATGGCGTTCCGTGCCGAGAATGTGAAGGCCACCCATGGCGACGACTTCGTCGTGCTCGGCGCGGCATTGCTCGGCAAACTGATCGTAGATGGGTTTCCACTGGTCGAGGGGCACTTGAAAGACCTTGCCTTCCTGCTGGAAAAGCACCATCGCGGGGCTGCCTGCACCATTCGATCCACCGTGACCGTCCGAGCCGGCAGGAACTGCCCCGGATACAGCGGCGTCCGCCTGACCCGGAGTTTCCGCGCCTGCCTGCATGCCTATCACAGAACCTGCCGGGGCGTAGGGCATCGCGAGCTTGTTTTTCAGCGCGTATTCGCGCGTCATCGCCTCGGGATTGCCACCGAGCAGGATGTCCGTTCCGCGGCCGGCCATGTTCGTGGAGACAGTGACGGCGCCCTTGCGCCCGGCCTGCGCGATGATTTTCGCTTCGCGCTCGTGCTGCTTCGCGTTGAGCACCTGGTGCGGGATGCCCGCCTTCTTCAAAAGCTCTGCAATTTTCTCCGATTTCTCGATCGAGATGCTGCCGACGAGCACAGGCTGGCCGCTCTCGTAGTACTGGCGAATGCCGGCGGAACGCGAGCCGTCTTCCTGAATGATGCCGTTCACAGCCGCATCGAATTTTTCCGCCTCTGTGCGGTAGACAACGTCCGGCGATTCGATGCGAATCAGCGGCTTGTTCGTAGGAATCGCAACGACGTCGAGTTTGTAGATCTTGTGGAACTCGGGCGCTTCCGTTTCCGCCGTGCCGGTCATGCCCGCAAGCTTCTTATACATGCGGAAATAGTTCTGGAAGGTGATCGTCGCAAGGGTCTGATTCTCGCGCTCGATCTTCACGCCTTCTTTTGCCTCAACGGCTTGGTGCAGACCATCCGACCAGCGGCGGCCCGGCATCTGGCGGCCGGTAAATTCGTCGACGATCACGACCTCGCCATCTTTCACGACGTAATCCACGTCCTTTTCAAAAAGCGTGTGGGCGCGCAGGCCCTGATAGACGTGGTGGATCACTTCCATGTTCGTCGGGTCGTAGAGGTTGCCGAGATTGAGAAGGCGTTCGCATTTGGAGACGCCTTCCTCGGTCAGCGTGGCCGTGCGCATCTTTTCGTCAAGGGTGTAATCGATGTCGAGGATCAACTTGGGAATGATCTTGTCGATGCGGTAGTACTTGTCCGTCGATTCCTCGGCGGGGCCGGAAATGATGAGAGGCGTGCGGGCCTCGTCGATCAGGATCGAGTCGACTTCGTCAACGACAGCAAACTGATGGCCGCGCTGGACGCACTGCGCGAGGTCGTACTTCATGTTGTCGCGTAGATAGTCGAAGCCAAATTCGTTGTTGGTGCCGTAGGTGATGTCCGCGCCGTAGGCGGCGCGGCGCTGGGCGTCGTCGAGGTCGTGGACAATCACGCCGACGGTCAGTCCGAGCATTCTGTAGATCGGGCCCATCCATTCGGCGTCGCGGCGGGCGAGATAGTCGTTGACAGTGACGATGTGGACGCCGAGGCCGGCGAGCGAATTCAGGTAAGCGGGAAGAGTGGCGACGAGCGTTTTCCCTTCACCCGTCTTCATCTCGGCGATTTTCCCTTCGTGGAGAACGATTCCGCCGATCAACTGCACGTCAAAGTGGCGCATGCCGATCGTGCGGCGGCCCGCTTCGCGGACGAGGGCAAAGGCCGGGGCGAGGGCGGGTTCGAGCGCTTCCTGAAGCTTCTGCTTGTAGTTGGGGTCGTCCTTTTCGACGCCTTCGAGGCGCTCTTTGACCTCGGCGCGCAGGGCGACCGTGCGCGCGCCGATTTCCTCGTCCGAGATTTTTTGGGTCTCGGGCTCGAGCGCGTTGATTTCTGCGACAGTCGGCTGGATTTTCTTGACGTCGCGCTCGTGCTTCGTGCCGATAAATCGCGCGACTACACTGTCAATGACCTTTTCTACGTCCATTTGTTCTTTCTTGTTTGCCGCCAGTTGTTAATACGAGCGGAGCGAGGAAACTGTTTCCGGCGAATTCCGGGGCCGGCTACGATTCCCACAATCAATTAGATGCACGCATTGGCATTGTAGCCGCTTGAGGAGTTTCCGCCAAGGATTGGTGCCGGGCATCCGACTATGCCCTTATCTGGAGAGACACAGAGAGCCAGCGGTAGGCTAAACTGGCACCCTGCACCATGGAAGATATTGAAGTCTATTCGATTATCGGCGAGGAAGGATTCACCCGGCTCGTGGCGGCTTTTTATCGCCAAGTACCTGAAGACGACATTCTGGGCGCGATGTATCCGCCGGAAGACCGGGCTGGCGCCGAACAACGACTGCGCGATTTCCTGATTTACCGGTTTGGAGGCCCGCAGCGATACATTGAGGAGCGTGGACATCCCCGCTTGCGGGCCCGACATCTTCCTTTCCGAATCGACCGGACCGCGCGCGATCGGTGGATGCAACTGATGAACAAGGCCTTCGCCGAAGCGGCCCTGCCGCCGGAGGTTGAGGAGTTCCTGCGGACCTTTCTCGAGCAGATGGCGACGGTCATGATCAATCAGGGATAGAAAGTGAATCCGAAGAGCAGATTCCTCGCTCCGCTGGGGATGACAAGCGGCGGGCACCGAGGCGCTGCGCGTTAGTGTGCGGCGGCAGCGTGAGGCGCAGCGGGCAGGCGTATCAGGCGAGCCTCTGTCACGGAGGGCAGGCCGAGAATTTCCTGCACGATGGACGCGCTCACATTCCCGTCCAACCCGACCAGCGCAAGGGCCTCGGAACCTCCCACGGGCGCGCGGCGGCCGAGGGCAAAAGTGGCGATGTTGATTCCGAGATTGCCGAGAGCGGTGCCGATGCGGCCGATGACGCCGGGTACATCGACATTGCGCGAAAGAAGCAGCGTACCTTCAAGCGGGGCTTCCAGAGCAATTCCGTCGAGCGCGAGAATGCGCGGCGAGCCATCCTGCGCGACCGTGCCTTCCAGAGTGAACTCGCGGCCACCATCGGCGACGGTGACCTCAATTGTATTGGGATAACCGCGTTCTCGGCGGCTCACCATTTCCTCGACGGAAATGCCGCGAGAGGCGGCCTCTTCGGGTGCGTTGACGAGGTTCACCTTTTCGTCGAGAACCGCATTGAGCGCGCCCGCCAGCACAGCGCTGCGAATCACATGCGAACCGAGTTCGGCAGGCTCACCTGCGCAGCGTATGCGCACGCGGGTGAAACTGCGCGAAGGCGCAGCCTGCGCGGCAAACGCGCCGAGCCGCTCGCTCAACTGGATGTAGGGCCGCAGGCGGCGGTACTGCTCGGGGGAGACGGCCGGGAGGTTCACGGCGTTTCGCAGGATGCCTTCGGAGAGATAGTCGCGCACCTGCTGCGCAATGGCGGTGCCGACTTCTTCCTGGGCTTCCGCCGTGGAGCCGGCGATGTGCGGCGTGGCGATCAAGTTCGGCAGGCCAACGAGCGGCGAGTTCTTCGGGGGCTCTTGCGCGAAGGTATCCACGGCCGCACCGGCGAGATGGCCGGAGCGTAATGCTTCGGCCAGCGCGGCTTCATCGATCAATTCCCCGCGGGCGCAATTGACAAGGCGCGCGCCGCGCTTCATGCCGGCTATCGCAGCGGCGTCGATGATTTTTTCGGTCTGTGTGCTGAGTGACGTGTGCAGGGAGACGACGTCTGACTGACTCAGCACGTCCGCGAGCGTAGGAAGAAGCTCAACCTCGACTTCGCGGGCCGCGGCAGGCGTGACGTATGGGTCATAGGCGATCACTTTCATTTCAAGGGCGCGAGCGCGGCGGGCCACTTCCGTGCCGACGCGGCCCAGGCCGATAAGGCCGAGCGTTTTCCCCCGCAACTCGGTGCCGGAGAACGCGGATTTTTCCCAGCGCCCTGCTTGGATCGAAGCGTTCGCCTGCGGCACGGCGCGCGCAAGGCCAAGCATCAGCGCAAGCGTGTGTTCGGCGACGCTGACGGCGTTTCCGCCCGGCGTATTCATCACGAGAACGCCGCGGCGCGTGGCGGCTTCCACATCGACATTGTCCACGCCGACGCCGGCGCGGCCGATCACACGCAGCTTCGGAGCCTTCTCAAGGAGCGCGGCGGTGACTTTCGTGGCGCTGCGCACGACGAGCGCATCCGCATCTCCCAACTCCGCAGGCAGCGCGGCCGCCGCCGGAGTGACCACCTGCCATCCACCTTCACGCAAGAGCGCGATGCCACGCTCGCTGATCTTGTCCGCAACGATGATTTTCATAGCAACAAGGTTATCGGCCGCACGGGCGAGTGTCAATGTGCGTGAAACGTGTAAAACGCGCGGGCGCGCGAACGTATGTTATTCTTTTTTCACTTCGGAGAGGGGATCAAACAACGCACATGGGATACATCGAACGCATCCAAAGCGATCTGACCACCGCAATGAAAGAGAAGGACGAATTGCGCCTAAGCGTGCTGCGCATGGTGAAGAGCGCGCTGAAGAACAGAGA
>Ga0187780_10002676_pt1 | contig 13373 bp, 18 predicted proteins | sample 1015_Q2_SP10_20__FD_132429 | JGI IMG/M metagenome (GOLD analysis project Ga0187780, IMG submission 132429) | Tropical peat soil microbial communities from peatlands in Department of Meta, Colombia - 1015_Q2_SP10_20_MG | ecosystem: Environmental > Terrestrial > Soil > Wetlands > Peat | place...
ATCCCTACCAGGCGATTATCGATACCGCTGATTCAAAAGGCTGCGATCTAATCGTCATGGCGTCGCACGGCCGCCGCGGCATCTCCGCGATCGTCCTCGGCAGCGAGACAGTCAAGGTCCTCACGCATTGCAAGATCCCGGTGCTAGTCTATCGATGACCCTCAGCCGCCTAGGCCCAGCCGCCGCCTTGGACTGCCGAAGTCACGCCGAACTGCTTCGTCGTGCGCGACGCCAACAGACAGGCGCTCGGCTATTTCTATTTCGAGGACGAGCCGGGACGACGATCAGCGGCGAAATTGCTCAGCAAAGATGATCACGTTAGGCCAGTTTCTTCCGCCGAGAGCGAACATACTCTTTCGCCATAGTCCAATCTTCGCCTTGCCGCTTTTGAGCCTCTTCCGCCTCGATAGCTTGACCAAGCTGTTCGAGCGCAACGCGCCCCCAGGGGACCCCACCGTAAACAAATTCGTCGATCCGTATTTCTGTTATGACAGCGGAACTCGGATTGTGAGATTGCATCGCTAACACGCGGAGTGCCTCCGTGCATGTTCGCAATCGATCCATGTAGCGTCATCCCTCTTTAGCGGTCCCTGCCGCTGCGTTATCTCACAGTCATTATCTGATAAGCCCTAGCCCCCACACGTTTGCATTCTTATCAGACTGTTGCAAGATTTACATCAGGTATGATGCTCAGAAGCAATTAGTAGTGTTTCCGTAAGTTGTGCATGTCTTCGGACTGCTAGCGGCAATGCCGGCAGCGGCGATTGCTCGGTTGCGCTGCGCATCTGATATCACTTGGGTTTTATATTGAGCAAAACGCTGTAGAGCTTCGGCTTCGCTAATTTCGTGATTCGTCACTTGCATAGCCAATGCATCTGCGTATTGCACGAATGCGTTTCCGATCGCTGAGCATTCGGTGTTTTGGCACGCGGCCGCACGCTTCTGTTTGCCGCATTCCACCATCGCCACGAATGAGGAAGTCAGTGAAGCGCAAGCGTCATAGTCAGCCCACACAGGGGGCACAGTTGCGCAGCCACCCAAATTAGGCAACGCTATAATTGCTATCACTAGCAGTTGCGCCCAACGCATAAAACGTGCCTCAGACTGCGTAGCAAGCTTCGTAATATTACAGCACCAAATGGACTGCGACTAGCGGCGATATGCGCTTCCTTCGGATTTGTTCACCGAGGAGTTTCATACAAAATTTGCGCGGCACTAGGCGGCGGCTCGGCGGCGACAAATTTTGGCCCCCAACCCCCGGCCACTTCCCCTAAAAAATAATTCCTTCCCGCGAGCAAATAAATCTTGCATTCGCGTCGAGCGAATATCAGATCAATTTGTTCATTGAATGGAGGGCAGATGAAGATCAACGATGCATTCGCAATCAACGTTCTCGCCAGGAAGCTCGCAATAGACGGAGTGAAGGCGCGCCTCAAATCGCAAGGGAAATATAAGCCATGGCTGCCATTTCGGAGGATGGCAGTGGAATATTTTGCGGAGCACGAGGCAGCGCTAGTCGCGCAGGCCAAGGTCAAATGGGAGGCAATAAGGGATGACGGACATCGAGGGCGAAATCAGATGGCTAATCGTGCGGCAGTACGGAGCACGGCGAGCTAGAGGGCTTGTCGTCGTTGAAACAAATTCTCAAGTTTCGTTAAATTCAGAAGCCCGCCAAAATCAGGCACTTCCAGTTAACGAATGTTATGAACGAAATGGGGACCAAAATGATCTACGGCTATGCCCGCGTATCGACGGACAACCAAACCCTAGAGGCACAACAATCGACGCTTACGCAGGCGGGCTGTGAGCGGGTCTACAGCGAGAAGGAAAGCGGAGCAAGGACGGACAGACCGGCACTCGCCAAAGCAATAGCGGCGCTCTCGGATGGTGATGTGCTGATCGTTACCAAGCTGGATCGGCTGGCCAGATCGACGCGGGACCTACTCAATACGCTAGCGGCTATCGGTGATAAGGGCGCAGCCTTCAAGTCTCTTGGCGATCATTGGGCAGATACGACCACGCCAGCGGGAAAGCTAATGCTGACTGTCCTTGGCGGCTTGGCTGAGTACGAGCGGCATTTGATCCTGGCGCGGACTGCTGAGGGACGGACAAGAGCTAAAGCCAATGGCATTCGATTTGGTAGGCATCCTGTGCTTACGCCCTATCAGCGAATGGAGGCCCTTCGCCGACGCCAGCAAGGGGAAACGTTGGTGGAGATCGCCAAACTCTTCGGTGTCAGCCACACGACGATTGCACGATTGCAGGATTAAGCGTAGCGTTAGCGCGTGAAGATGGAAAACTAGCGGGTGGGTCAGCAATGGGCCCGCCCTTTTTCTTTTGGAAGCGGGCCAGCCGCAAGCACTGTGAGGATACTCGCGGCCAGCCCTAGCCATGACAAGGGGGTCCAGATCATGGCTGAGAGCATATTAGCACTTATCACTGGCGCAATAAGCCAGCGTTTTGGCAGCGCAGCACAAGACTAGACAGCACCATTTCAGGCGTAAGGTTAGGCGCGGGTTGTCGGGGAAGTGGGTGGGCTCACCCCCCGGGCCCACCCAGACATGCTACCAAGCACCGCACTAGCGCCAAACTGATTTGCGAAATTTTGGCAAGACCGGTCCGCGTCTCTCCGAAAAAAAAATAAATCGCAGCGGGACCACTGACGGCCATAATTGATTGGGCATTTGGGGATAATAGTGGCCCCAATCCCGGTCGGGGTGTCGGGGATGGGGTGACCAAGGATCGGGGCCTGCTCTCGTGGAGCGAGAGCGGCCCTGATTCTATAGCGGCACACGATTTAAACAATATCAATTATTTGTTAACCAAACAAAAACCTGTGGTTAACAGCGCACTCCTAATAACGTCGTAGTCCCTTCATCGGGCCCTTCATTTCTTCGGGCGGATGTTGCTCGACGGGCTCGGCTTCGATGAGCTTGAGTGGGGCTCGCGAACGTTCAATGGCTTTGTCGAGTAAAGCTGCGAAGCTGCCGCCGTCCAGCGACGTTGTCGCAACCGCAGTTAGCTTCGGCGCATGGTACGGCAATAGCTCGATCAATAATCTCATCTGCGGCTGCGAGAGTTTCAGCTTGCCGCGCACCACCATGTCCGCAATTTGCATTAATGGAATGTGGTCAGGAATGGCCTCTCGCATTTCTTGCGCTTCTATGCGATTTAGAACTTCATTTATTTTTGACAATCTGGCCTCCATACCCTCCACTTTCAGACCAAGTTGCGAGCCGTCTACGAGCCATTTCTGATTGCCTATCTCTTATTATTTCTTCTTCTTTCTTTCTAACTTTTAGAGAGAATGGAGAGTATGGAGACTATGGAGGGTATGGAGCCTAGTTGTCGGGATGGCCTATTAACTTGACTAAAAAAGTCTGCCTCCACACCCCTCCACACTTCTCCATACCATCCAGACTTCATTCCTCTCCCCATTCCGCGATTTTGTTCCAAGGCTGTGGGCCATAGTGCCGGTCGAAGGCTTTGCGGCTGTCGGTTAGAGGTTCGAAAGTCCAGCCGTTGCGGCTGCTATCGCGAAACTTCTTGGCCTTCACCCAACTTTCATCGGTCATGAAGTCTTCGATGATGCTGTCGCTGAGTTCAAACCGAAGTCTTGGGAAGCGTTGGATTGCGTCTTCCCTGAGACTTTTGGTGTAGGCAGTATTGGGCCGCGAAATCTTTTTGCTGTTTGGATTGTTGTTAACCAACGCTCCCGGCACACGACCATCGCGAAGCACTGAGAGATACCATTGCTCTAACGGCGGCAGGGTGAAGGCTTGCTGGCGTTGGAGCGCTGCGCCCTTCAGCAAGCTCTCGGGGATTTCTCTTGGGTGCCAACCATCGAGCGGCGTGCGCTGCAAGTCATACATCATTGCCTCTGCGCCGTTGCTGGCGATTTGGTTATGCAGCGCTCGGAAGTATGCATGATCGCCACGCTTCACTTCGCTAACGTCAAAGGCTGCATAACGACGTTCAAAGCGGCCTGCGGGAATCACCCAACCCGGCTCCGCGAGCATTAGAACGTGGAGGTAGTTTGGGACTTGGATTAGATCGATGCCCTTGCGTTCTATCGGCAAAGTCGGTTCCGTTATCATTCCTTGAAGCCTGCCAACGCAGCGCTTGTCGCCGCCCCAATAAGCCTCGTCAGCGACGAACAAAATACAGTCTTGCAGATGGCCGTTGAACTTGCCGATTACTTCTTCGCGGCTCGTTACTTGGAAGGCATGCGCGCCGAATATCCGTTGTAGGCATCGGACTAGAGTGCCTTTGCCTGCGCCTTTATTTCCAATCAGGACCAACGCTACTTCAGCTTGCGCCGCAGGGTTTTGGATTGACCAAGCAATCCAACGAACGACGTAATCCGCGAATTCTTCGTTTCCGCCTGCGATTACGTTTTCCATATGCCAGCGCAGTAGGCTCCAATCTCCCGGCGCAGCATCAACGCCCCATCCTTGCCAGAGGTTAAGATGCTCGCCTACGACTGTATCGCCGCCAGGGAGAAAGGTAACGCCGCAGTATTGCGCACGGTCGCGATGGCCAAGCCACCATTCCCCAAGCTTCTTTCGGGTAAAGAAAACGCCGCCGCTTCCGTCATGTGTTTCAACCGTGACGTAACGGTTAGAGTAGCGCAACAGGAAGCTTTCCTTGTTCTGGAAGATTACAACTCGCCGCCCTGGATGAAGTAGTGACGGTTCCCAACAAGCAATCACGCTTTTGCCGCCCACGTTTTCGATGATTACGAACTTGTCATTCATTGCTGCTAGCGCATCGTCCCATTTCGCTAAGGCCCGTTGCGGAATTACCGCAGGCAAGTTTGCTTTTTGTGGTGCTTCTTCTTCATCCTCAGTAAGCTTTGCGATTTCTTCAGCAGACATCGCTCCAACCGCCGCAATCGCGGCGTCTAGCAATGCGGCGTCGTCTTCGGTTTCGGGCTTTGCCTCTTCAACTTTGGCTGCGTTGCCACCAATGCGACGACGGAAGCCTCCAGAAACATTTTGGGCCGCTACAGTCTGCGGCCCAACTTCGATTTCTTGAGGTTTTGGCTCAGCTTTGTGTCGTTTGGCTCTTGCGTCGGCCCACTCTTGTTTTACTACTTCTTCGGGGAACTCTTCGCAGGCATGTTTGAGGTAGTCGGCTTCAACATCGGGACCGTTTTCGAACACGAAGGCGTAAAGGTCCGTCGCCATCCTTGCGGCGATGTCTTCGAAGCCTAGCTTCGGTTGGGCTTGGTCAGTCATGACCACACGTCCTCCGCAGGATCGGTGTGCAGATGCGCGTCGCTATCCCTTGTGCCGATGTGACAATTGCCGCTGGTTTGGAAGCGAAGCTCTGGCAGAAAGTTGTCGCGAACTTTTTCGTAGAGTGCGTCAAGCCGCATTTGGTCTCGGTCACTACGAGCGATGCCATAGCCGGTGGAGTAGCCTTGGCTGCGAGCAATCCGTTCTGCCTTCCATTGCTCGAATAGCGGATCGACAACGCGATGGGCTTGCTCGACTAACGCAGCTTCGGGAACCTTGGCGACGAAGAACGTTTCTGCTGCTTTCTGCGTGGCAGTGGGCTTTGGACTTAGCGTTATTTTCGTCTTGTTGCGCGCCGCCATTAGTCGGGCGACGACTTCTTCTTTATAGCGTTCGGCTTCGGTTATTGCGGCTTCTCCCTCCTTTGCGGCTATCGCCGTTGCTTATCTCTTGCGTCCTGTGCGTCCATAAGCCGGTCGCACAAAGCAACGTGCGCTGGAGGTTCGATTGGCCTCTCCGCTATCGCAACTTTTTGCAGCGGGCGCTCTGTGCCAGTTTCGGGCAACACCGTTTGGCCTTGCGCGATTGGGTTGCGGGATTGATCGCGGATCACATCCCGCATAACGCGGGTCAACGCAGCCTCGCGTAATGCTTGGTCGATCCGTTCGCCCAAGGTCATCCCTGCGATTGCTCAAGCCCGGATATTTTTGGAGCATCAGAGTGATCGCCTTTTGCTTCTGCACATTGGTGAGATGGCGGCGGTTGATGTTGGCGGCGATAACAAAGTCCTCCGCTTCTTTATATGAGCCTTCGAATTCTTGGAAATCGCTTTCGGAGAATTCATAGCCCACGGCTTTAGCAGCGGCATAACGGTTGCGTCCGTCCAAGATTGTGCCTTGATAAAGGACGATCCGTACTTTAATGCCGCTCGCCTTTACGCTGGCTTTCAAGTCGTCCAAGTCTTTTCCCTCGATCATGTCGAACATGTTTGCGAGGGAATGAGGGGTTAGGGATTGGTAGTCCATAGCATTTCCTTTCTGCGGCTCTTCCGCCGCCCAGAAACAGACTTCACTTGTCACGGCGTGGCCTCGGAAGTAGAGCCAACAACGCGGGAAGCGATGTAGGCTTCGATATCGGCGAGGCGATAGCGAATGCTGCGACCGATGCGAACAAACTTCGGCCCGAGGCCTGATATGCGACCGCGTTCCAAAGTCCGCTCGCTTAGGCGAAGCAAAGTTGCCGCCTCACGCTGCGTTAAGAGTGTCATGGATACACCTACGGCAAGGGGTCACTCGCGGGCGTTATGCGCAACGAGTTAGCTTTAGGTTTTGCTTTGTGTGTTTGTGTGTGTAGGTGTTTGTGTGTGGAGGTGTGTTTGTTTTTATGTGTGTTTGTTTGTGTTTGTTTTTGCTTGTGTGTGTGGGCCCTTGCCGGGACGATGTTGGGCTAGCCGGTCATTGTGGCACTGTGACGGCGGCCGAGACGACATCAGACCACATGCGCCGACAATCACGCATTTGTTATTTGGTCGATCCGGTCGGCCCAACGCTGCAAGGCGTCGCGCATCGGCTCAAGACATTTTGTTCGATTATAAATTCCCGCGACCGAAGCTTGCGGACCGAGACGTGGTTAGAAATCGCCTCGATGATGTGCCACTCGGTTATCTGAAAATCCCCAACGCCATGCCTATCCTCACGTTTGGCGCTGACTCGCTACTGTCTTCTGACCCTTGGCGATGACCAGGCCTTCATTAATCATGATCGCTAAGTTGTAGAGAACTGTTGGATCAACTGGCCGGCCTGCCAGGATCGCGGCAGCGAGTGGTCGCAGATTGCCCTTATACATGCTTCCTATGATGTTTGGATCAAGGTCATCCATGCTCAATCACCGTTACGTCGCGCAGGCGCGCAGGATAGCACGCGAATGCGCAGGGCTGGCGCGAAAGGTGGCCGCGGTACCCAAGGTAACCCGACCACATACAAATTGCATGTCTTGTCCTGTACCATCCTGCACAGGGTAAGCCGCCACATTCGTATCCGTAGGGGTCATAGAGAGCGGAGGATCATGCTGTGATCTTATCTATCCAGTCAGCGTACTTCTGCAACGCATCGCGCACAGCATCGGATAGTTTGCTGCGATTATAAACTCCAGCCACTCCCGCCTTGTGTCCGGATATGTGATTGAGCGTCGTTTCGATAACGTGAGGAAGGACGCCGGTTTCGGCCATGCCGGTGGCGCAAGTTCTGCGCAAATCGTGCAGACGCCAAGAGGGCAGAGGCTTGGCTCTGCGATCAGCTGCCTTGCGCTTAACGAGTAACGCTTGGTCAAGGCGTTCCTTGCTCTTGCTCCAACCACTGAAGCCAGCTTCGCCAATGCCGAATACGAAGTCCCGGCCCTTGCGTTTCGGCTGGCGCTCCAAGATAGCCTGAACCTGACGCGACAATGGCACTTCATGCTGACGCAGGTTCTTCGTCCGCTCTGGCGGTAGCACAATCAGGTCACGCTCAATCTCAGACCAACGCAAGCCACCGATCTCTTCGCGACGCTGACCTGTCAGGATCAACAGGCGGACTATATCTGCAAACTGAGTGTTGCCCTCAACCCCTAAGACAGACCAGAGCTCCTTCAACTCTTCCGGCGTAAGCACTCGATCACGCGCACCACGCTCGTCAGCCCTTGCGGTTCTGGTCACAGGGTTGGCATCGAGTAATCCTTCGCGGACAGCCCAGTTGAAGAACGCACTCAGGGATGAACGGGCACGATTGCGGGCGGTTGGGCCAGCGGTGGTTTCAATCTCAGCAAGGCGCAGGGCGATAGTGCGACGGTCGATTTCGGTCAGGCTCAGGCGGGCGAGGGGGGCGCAGTCCCGGCGCAAGTGGCGTTCTAGCTCAACGTAGGTGCGTGGCTTTAGTGCCAGCTGCTGTTTGGTGAGATAACGTTCGACCTCTGCGCCGAAGGCTTCCGCTGCGATTGGTTTGGCAAAGGGATCACCACCACCAACGAGCGCGCCGAGAAGGCGCTTGGCTTCAGTCCTGGCAGTGTCCGGGGTCCAGGGTGAACCATGCCGACCGATGGAGCGCATCTGCTGCGCGCCATTCTTGCGGAACCTCAGGTAATAGTAAGCGCCATCCTTCTGACGACGCACCCCAAAACCCTGCACAATCGCATCGGCAACATAGCTGCCCGGTGCAAGCGCAGCGACAGTCCGCATTGTGATCCTGGCTACGCTCATGGTGAGAGCCTCAGTCACTCAGCGCGCTGCGTGTGCTAGCACACAGCTACCTGATGCTCTCCTAGCACACGTCTAGCACACGCGCAAACGCGAACGGCAGTCGGGGTCTGACGGTAAGTGTCGGAGCATGTCGGACTGGAAGCGGGCACCTGGCAATGGTATAGAAGTGCCTGTACCATCGGAATTACTTGGCTATTGTTGCGTTTGCGCTCGACGCAATATAATCTTCGCACTTGAGCGTGCGCTCGTAGCTCAGCTGGATAGAGCATCAGACTTCGAATCTGAGGGTCGGGAGTTCGAATCTCTCCGAGCGCGCCAAGAAAATCGAAGGATTAGCGCAATTGTCAATTCGCTAAATTTGTTGAAAGCTACCAGATAGCTACCATGCTGCGTACGAATTCGAATTCATGTCGGCCTGCGTCGGGTTGTGTAGGACAAACATTTGTCGAGATGCGCGAGCATGTTCTGCGTATCGGCATCTAATCGGGCCAGCGCATCCGGCGCCCCAAGTTTGGGAAGCTAAAGACCCGATGACGAAAGGGCAGGGTCAACTCCCTGCTAGCCCTCCTTGGCGATAGACGGTGAGCTGTGGATCGGCTCTGCCGGGTCGCGCACACAAACCTCGGCCACGAGGCCGAGTAGGGCTTGCCACTTTCTAAAATCAAACCGCGCTACCTGACTGCGCGCTCGTGGCAGTTGGCGCAATGGAGAGTGCAATGACGCTGCTTAATCAGCGCCAAGCCGCATTGGCTTTGCGCTTGAGTGAGCGGACCTTGGAGCAGACGTCCGAAGCTTGGTGCAGTAGCGATTGGTCAGTTGTCAGGGAAGGATTTTGCTAGTTTGCTGGAGCGAGCAATCCTTCGCAGTCAGACCGGCGCTCCGCTCAAGCTGATCGAAGGCAGCAAAGCGAAGGTCGATGGCCAAGGGCAATAGCTTCCCACTTAGTTCAATCCTTCAAAAGGAGCTAAACATGACTGCGTTACATGGCTGGATCGTAATCGGGCTGCTGGTGTTAATCATGCTTGGAATCGTCGGCTTAGGTGTGGAGATAAAAGACCTGCCGTACCTGTGGCGGACTTCAGCGGAAACAATTCGTTGAATCGAGGCGCTAATATAATTCATTGAGATGTTGGGCCTTTCGTCATACATATTCGCTCTAGGGAAGAGAGTTCGCGATGGCAAAAGCTAAACCCAAGCGCAGAAGTCTCAGAGCCCCTAAGCGCAGCCGCAAGGTGCGAATGGTCTTGGGCGGGAAGGTCGCGCCCAGGCGGAAGCGTGGCCTTGAGGGCTTCGAGACCTTCGGTTGGTCGGTTGACAGCAACGACAACGCCGCTCCCGCGAAAGTTATCAGGGTCAAAGCTGCTTGGGATGCTCAGGCTAAGGTTTGGTACACGGCAGAGACCAGCTTGCCGGGACTTCAAATTGAAGCCAATTCACTTTTCGAATTTTACGACAAGCTCCCCAGTGCAATCGAAGTCCTGTTAGAAGGCACCGGCAAACGGAAAGTTCCGTTTGAGTTTATTGCGCTCGGGCATGTGACGATCCCAGCGTGAAGGGCTATGAGGTGAAGTTCCGATAAATCTGAGTGAGCTTCACTTGGGCTTGCTAACATAATAAAATCGGGGTCGCTCTCCCCTCACGAGAGCTGCGGCCCCGACCTTGTGTCACCCCATCCCCCGATGGATCCCCGACCGAGGTCGGGGTTTGCATTTCCACAATTAATTATGGCGAATTACAGCCCTCACCGGGGCAGCAGGACAATTGATCTGGGGTGTTGCGCTGTGGCCACATAGCCGAGAGGATGCTCGTAGCCGCTGGCGGTGTTTTTCTCCCGCTGTTGGTGGTTAGAGCGGAGCGGATGCCGTGACGAATCCGCTCCGTTCGCTTGTTAGAGCCGCGATAGGCCAACGCATCCTTCCTGGCTCGTATCATCGCTAAACGGTTACACCCTCCTACAAGCCGCAACAGTTCCGGCAGCTTCGCAAAGTTGGCCGCAATCCGCCTTGCCTCATCGCGGGTGAGCAGCTTAGCTTTTTCAGTGTGACCGGCGGCACAGCCAACGCTACGGCCTGAAACTAGTGTGGGTCAGCCTTTCAGAGTAAGAGGTTGATCATACCAACGGATTTAAGCGCGGTATCCGCGCGAAAACGTGCAGCGGAAGCTCAAACGCAAACCGAAATCTCGTTCGTTTTGGTGTGGTTTATCATCTGCCTTGTCATGCTTGTGTTATTGTTTGTCGACCAAAGCTTTGCAAAAGCAACAATAGAGTGGATGTGCCTTTTCTAATCAACTCTTCCGCACTAACTCCGGCTGCTTGGAATAACGCATGACGGTAGGCGTTTATTAGCAGGGGACCACTAGGAGGCGGCCATGCGGCTCTTGCTCATGTTGGGAATTTGCGTCGGCATCGTCGGCATAGGAAGTCGCGCCGAGGCTCAAAACTATCCATGGTGCGCGATTTACAGCGGTATTGGCGGCGAGAATTGCGGGTTCACAACACTTGAACAATGCATGGAAACCGCACGCGGGCTCGGCAGCCTGTGCCAACCGAATACACAATACGTGCCTCCGCCCGGATCACATCCATCGACCAGGGTCTATAGGCGTTATCCCTACTAACCGGACTGTGACAGGCAAAGCCAAAGCTCTGCTACGAGGTTCCCAACTCGGTCGTCACCGCAAAAAGGTCCGGCAGCTTCGCAAAGTTCAGCGCAATCCTTCGCGACGCCTCGCCAGCGTCATCGCATACTCATTGCCAGCCGCCGTCGTCTCCCCGGTGCCAACTAGAATGTGGCCGGTAGTCCGAGTTATTCGACGAATTTGTTCCTTGGGACGTTGGGATGCAGCCTCCTGAGGCGGCGGACGCATATTGCACTCCGCCAGCAAGTACGGACATAAGCGCAACGCTTGCGATGATCATTTTCATGGATGGGCCTCTTGGTTTTTGTTCGTTCAGATTTCAATTGCACCGCTAGATCACCGAACAGCAATGACATTCAATCCCTGTAATTTCGTTGTCGCGAAACGTGGCAAACAATTAAGTTTTTAATGAAACACGCCCAAAGCGACGCGTCGGCTTTTTTTGGCCAGGCGTCCCGGCTCATCTTCGAAATAGACATAGGTCAAGCGTTCCAGGGCGCCCTCAAATCGGATAGGCTTTTCTGATTCGGTCTGCTGAGTGAGCGAACCTCCAATGAAATCCAATATCTTGTCAATTGCACCGGCGATATATCGAGAATACGCGGACGAATACAAGGAGCTCGCACGATCAACTTCTGACGAGCTTCAACGCGCGCTCTACTTGAAAATGGCAATCATGTGGGAACACACCGCCGTTCGATTTGAAAATGTTGGTCTGACGTCCGAGAGGGATGCGGCGGAGAGCGATCAAGAGCCCTAGGCAGCCCGACGAGACGTTAGACGGATTGAAGGTCGTTAGCGACACGCCTTTCAAATATTTAGGTGTCTATGTCGTGGACAAGGGAGTTCCGCTCTACGATGCGCCTCCGAAGTAGAAAGCTGTTATCCTTCACGACGAAGCAGAAGCCTAAATCTTCAACAGTCCACGGAGGAGGGAAGCGACGTTCGGTCAACGATGGGTCTTTTGATCGGGATCAATGCACTGTTGCGGGCCGTTGGCTAGCAAGGAGGGGACGACAAATTGGAGGCTGCGATGGCAGACTTGAGAGAGCCGCGCAAAGAGCAACTCGACGCTGCTGATTGGTCATTTTTAGCCTTTCTTGTCATCATCACGGTTATTGCTGCGGCACTTACCTTGGGTCAGATCTATCTGCAAAATCCCAGGTAATTGCGTCGTTCATTGCGGGATGCCGATCACGAAAATTCAGTTTCCCTAAATGATGAAGGAGTGGGGAAAGGAGAGAACTTTCCCGGTGCCCTAGCTCCGGCGAACGCCCAACAAACTTAAAACTTAGAGGGTGGCGGAGCGGGATTAGACATGGCTCAGGCCAAATGGAGGCTCGGCAGCGATGAATTGGAAACCTATCGAGGATGCACCTAAAGACGGACGCTCAGTGTTACTATGGGCCCGGCTCAAAACCCCACCAGCGGAACAGGATAATATCGGTTATCCAATCGTGGGATTTTGGCTCAGAAACATCGGGTGGAAAGTAGCGCCCGAGCTCTTGAATAGGGACGAAGAACTAATACCAACCCTTTTGGACCGAGATACCTGAGCCTCCGTAGTGCGTTGGCATCTCTTTTATTTGTCCCTAGTATGCGCCTTTGCCGCCTAATTTAAGCTAGCCATTTTTGATCCAAATCAATGTCCTGTTTGGCTGGGCCGCGATTTGATTTGTCGTTGTTGTCCTACAGGGAGGAACCATCATGGCCCGGCTTGTTCTGAGCACAATTCTGGCTCTCGTGCTGTTAGTCTCGTATGCCTTCGCCCAAAGAGACTGCGGCCCAAATTCCACCAAATGCACCTTACATCACGAGAACTGCAAATGCTGATGTGGCCAATGAAGTCTCGGCCCTAAGCATAGACATGTCCTGAACTGATCGGAGCGGATGGACGCCATTTACTGCGGCAGGCACGGCTTGCCCAGCGCCGTCAGCAGGTTGACCGCGAGACTGCGCGGGGGCGGGAAGCGACGTTCGGGCATTTGCTTGCACCGCCTCATTGCTTTTTCCCGTCTTGCTTGTTCAATCTGCGGATGGTTGCCCTTTTTGTATGGGCCTTTCATGCTATAAACAGCGAGTGCAAAAACAGCGAGCGCAGAATGTTTGATTGTTGCGCCAGGGAGGACCGGGAGATGAAAATAGAATTGGACAACGACGGGGGCATCGTTGAGTTTGACGGCAAGCATATATTTGTTGTTCGGGATGGTGTCCGTCTTGCGAAACGAGAAAATAAGAAATGGGTTTCGCTAATTCCTGGC
>Ga0187780_10002677_pt1 | contig 13370 bp, 7 predicted proteins | sample 1015_Q2_SP10_20__FD_132429 | JGI IMG/M metagenome (GOLD analysis project Ga0187780, IMG submission 132429) | Tropical peat soil microbial communities from peatlands in Department of Meta, Colombia - 1015_Q2_SP10_20_MG | ecosystem: Environmental > Terrestrial > Soil > Wetlands > Peat | place...
ACCGAATCATCGCGCCGCGGGCCTACCGGCGCAGAAGTCGGAGCGCCGCGTAGCCCATCTTGTCCCTTAACCGCGTCTTGTCGATCGCGACCTGCTCGTCCCCATCCAGTTCCACGGCGGCCGCGGCGATGTTCTCCTCGACATGCCGGGGGGAGCCGGTGCCCGGGATGGGCAGCATCTGCGGTGAGCTGGCCAGCAGCCAGGCGAGCACGATCTGGTGCTGGGTCGCGTTGTGCCGCTCGGCCGCCGCGGCCACCGCCGGGTTGTGGCCGGCCTCCTGGATCGGCGCCCAGGGCAGGAACACCAGCTGCTCCTGCTCGCACAGGTCGACCATAGACTGCGACCGCCGGTCGGCCACGTTGTACCGGTTCTGCACCGACACGATCGGCACGATCCGCTGCGCCTGGCGCAGCTGCCCCTCCGACACGTTGGAGACGCCGATGTGGCGGATCTTGCCCTCGTTCCTCAGCTCGGCGATCGCGCCGATCGATTCGGCCAGCGGCACCGCCGGGTCGGGCCGGTGCAGCTGGTACAGCGGGATCTGCTCGAGCCGGAGCCGGCGCAGGCTGCCCTCGCACGCCTGCCGCAGGTGCTCGGGCCGCCCGTTGGCGTCCCACCGGTTGGGACCCGGGCGCACCAGGCCGCCCTTGGTGGCGATCACCAGGTCGTCCGGGTACGGGTACAGCGCCTCGGCGATCAGCCGCTCGCTGACCTCGGGCCCGTAGGAGTCGGCGGTGTCGATGAAGTTGACGCCGAGCCCCACCGCCCGGCGCAGCGTCGCGAGGGCCTGCTCGCGGTCCGGCGGGTCACCCCAGATGCCGCGCCCGGTGATCCGCATCGCGCCGAACCCGAGGCGGTTGACGGTCAGGTCGCCGCCGACGTCGATCGTGCCTGCCGCCGCGGCGGTCGTATGCCCGTTCACGCGATACCTCCCTAAGCGCTGATCTTCGCCCTGGCCATGGCCAATTTAACCGCCTTGGACAGGGTTTCGATGTCGTAGGCACCGTAATGCCGCTTGCCGTTGACGAAGAAGGTGGGGGTCCCGGAAACGCCGGAAAGGTCAGCGGAATCCACGTCCTCGGCCACCCGCGCCGCCCCGGTGTGCTTGCGCAGGTCGGCGCTGAACCGCTCGGTGTCCAGGCCGAGCGAGCCCGCGTAGCCGATCAGGTCACGGGCGGTGAGCGCGCGCTGGTGGTCAAGGAGCAGGTCGTGCATCTCCCAGAACGTCCCCTGCCGGGCGGCCGCCTCCGCGGCCTCCGCGGCCTGCTGCGCGTGCGGATGGACGTCATTCAGCGGCAGGTGCCGCCACACGTACCGGACCTCACCGAAGTCCCGCAGCAGCTCCCGCACGGCGGGCTCGGCCAGGCCGCAGTAGGGGCACTCGAAATCCCCGTACTCCACCACGGTGACCAGCGCCCGGTCCGGCCCGCGGATATGGTCCCGCCCGTCGTCGACCGGCACCACCAGGTCGGTGATGACCTCGGCCGTGCCCAGCAGCGCCCGCAGCCGCGGCCGGACCGGCAGCCGGTTCACCGCCTGGAAGATGATCCAGGTCAGCCCCGACGCGGCCAGCGCGGCGGACAGGACGCCGAGCTTGGCCTCGGCCAGGTCGGTGCCGGTCAGCGCCAGCGACGCGATCAGCAGGGACACCGTGAAGCCGATCCCGGCCACCGCGCCGGCGCCCGCCACCGCGCCCCAGCCGACCGGCGGCCGCAGCCGCCCGTGGCTGACCCGGGTGACGAGCCACGCGACGCCCGCCGTGCCGACCGGCTTGCCGATCAGGTAGCCGAGCAGGATGCCGAGCGTGATCGGCGAGGTGTAGGCGCGGGCGAGGAACCCGGCGTTCAGCACGATCCCCGCGTTGGCCAGCGCGAACAGAGGCACGATGACGTAACTCGACCACGGGTGGAAGATCTGCGCGAGCCGGTCGTTCGGCGAGATCGCGGTCCGCACCACCTCCTGGGCCGACTGCGCCAGCTCCGCCGTGGGCTGCTCGCGGAACATCCGGAACGCCTCGGACGCCTGCTCCAGCGACGCCCGGCTGGCCGGGTAGGCGTAGGACAGCAGGCCCATCACCAGGCCCACCACGACCGGGTCCAGGCCCGACTTGAAGAACGCCACCCAGGCCGCGATCCCGATCAGCAGGTACGCGGGCCCGTACCGCACGCCCCGCGCCCTGATCAGCACCACGAGCGCCAGGAACCCGATCCCGGACAATAGCGGCATCACGTCGATGCGCCCGCTGTAGGCGATGGCGATGATCGCGATGCCCGCCAGGTCGTCGACCACGGAGAAGGTGAGCAGGTAGGTGCGGACCCGATCCGGCAGCCTGCGGCCGACCAGGGCCAGCGCGCCGAGCGCGAAGGCGGTGTCGGTCGCCATGGACACGCCCCACGCGTGCGCCGAAGGCCGTCCGGCGTTCGCGATCAGGTAGATGCCGATCGGCACGATCATGCCGCCCAGCCCCACCAGCAGCGGCAGCGCGAGCCTGCTCCGCACCCGCAGTTCGCCCATGTCGAACTCGCGCCGCGCCTCCAGCCCGACCACCAGGAAGAACAGCGCCATCAGCCCGGAGTTCACGAACTCACGCAGGTCAAGCGTCAGGCCCGAGCTGCCGACGAGCACCGACAGCTGGGTGGTCCACACCCGGTCGTAGGAGGACGCGCTGAGGTTCGCCCACGCCAGCGCGGCGACCGTGGCGCCGGCCAGCACCGACGCGCTGCCGGTCTCGGTCCGCAGGAACGTGCGCAGCGGCGTCTGCATGTGCCGCCCCCAGGCGGTCCGCCCGGAAAACGGCGACCCTGGAGCGGACGGCTCGGCGGGTGACGACGAAGACGAAGTAGACGGCGACTCGGTCACGCGAGCCTCACCGGAGGCCGGACCCGGACTTGCCTCAAACCGCGCCCCTCAATCAACAGAGTTCTGTCCCGAACGATCCGTGGTGCTCGCTCCAGGAAACGCCATCCACCCCCCACGGCCATCCCCCGGGCCGGAAATTATCGCGGTCAACACCTCCCTCATGGGGGCGGAGAGTGGCGATCCTCATGGAGGCAGAAAGTGGCGATGCTGACGGCGCCGCGGACGGCCAGCTGCGATATGGGAAATAAATATCGGTCGGTTTTGGATTTACCCGAACCGACACGGCAAGGTTCTCGAATTATCTGGGCCCGGGCGACTCCACGGCACAACCCAATGGCCAGAATACAGAATACGGCCGACCGTCATAACGGCGATGGCGAAGCGGCTCGGTTTTTCCTGATGACAGTTCGCTCACTCGGAGTTAACGTGTAGTAATGGAGGCGCGCCAGCTCGGGGCATTTACGGCGGTGGCTGGTGAGCTCCACTGTGGGAGGGCAGGGGGGAAACCGCACTTGAACGGGCTAATCCGCCGCCTGGAACTGGCGCGCGCCACGATCATCCCGGATGATTCCGCCGCCGCGGCGGCCGCCCGTGTTATCACCCTCCGCGAGGACGGAACGGTTCGGGCGGGGCATTACCCGGCGGGAAATGCCCGCCTTCACCCCGATCCCCGGCGAGGCGGCCGCCGCCGCGGCGATCGAGGCTAGCTGAGCAAATCCATCGCCAAATAAGGGGGGCGCAGATGAAGCGCGATGTGATGACCGCGGCGCTCATGACCATGGTGAGCGGCGCACCTGATCCGGCGGGCTGAGATGTTGTACTCGGTCATTGCCGCGAGCGTCCGGTTCCGGCTCTTGCTCGTCGCGCTCGGGGCCGGGATCGTGGCGATGGCGGTCGCGTGGCTGCCGGGCATGCATGCCGACGTGCTCCGGAGATGTCACCCGTCGTCGTCCGGATCCAGACCGAGGCGCCGGGGCTGTCGGCCCCGGAGGTCGAGGCCCTGGTTACCGTGCCGCTGGAGAAGAACCTGCTCGAAGGCGTGATGGACGTCACCGACGTCACGTCCGACTCCATCCCCGGCCTGTCCCAGATCGAGCTGGACTTCGCTCCGGGCACCAACCTCTACCAGGCCCGCCAGCTCGTGCAGGAGCGGCTGACCCAGGCGTTCGTGCTGCCGAACGTGTCCAAGCCGCCGGTCATGCTGCAGCCGGTATCGTCCACCGGCAACGTGATGCTCATCGGGCTGACCTCGCGCCAGCTCAGCCTGATCGACCTTTCGGTGCTGGCCCGCTGGACGATCGTGCCCCGGCTGCTCGGCGTGCCCGGCGTCGCCGACGTGTCCACCTTCGGCGAGGCGGACCGCCAGCTTCAGGTCCTGGTCGACCCGGCCCGGCTGGCCGCGCATGACATCACGCTGGCGCAGATCATCGAGACCGCCGGCAACGCGCAGCTGGTCTCGCCGCTGAGCTACCTGGAGGGGTCCACGCCCGGCACCGGCGGCTTCCTGGAAGGCCCGAACCAGCGCCTCACGATCCAGCCGGTGCTGCCGTTCGGCACGCCCGCCAACCTGGGCCAGGTCCCGGTGGCCGAGACCACCGGCAGCCGGCCGGTCCCGCTCGGCAGCGTCACCGACATCGTGGTCGGGCATCAGCCGCTGATCGGCGACGCCCTGGTGCGCGGCCAGCCCGGGCTCGTGCTCGCCGTCCAGAAGCTGCCGTCAGCGAGCGTGCCGGCGGTGACGAACGGGCTGGACCAGGCGTTGGCCCAGCTGCAGCCCGGCCTGTCCGGGGTGCAGATCGACACCTCGCTGTTCCGGCCCGCCAGCTACCTGGACAGCGCGCTGCGCAACCTGCGGGTCGCGCTGATCGCCGCGGCGATCCTCGCCGCGCTAGCGCTGATCGCGCTGCTGCTGGACCTGAGGCTGGCCGCGATCGCCCTGATCGCAACCGGGATGTCGCTGCTGGCCGGCATCTTGGTGCTCTACCTGCTCGGGTACACGTTCAACGCACTGGTCACGCTCGGCCTGCTGCTGGCGCTCGCGGTCGTGGTCGCCGAGGGCGCGGGGACGGCGCACCGCCTGATGATCAGGCTGCGAGCCGAAGCGCCCGACGGCAGCCGGCCGTCCGGTGCCAGCCTGGCCATCGCGGCGTGCAGCGACCTGCGCGGCCCGCTGTGCACCGCGACGCTCGCGGTCCTGGTCGCGGCCGTCCCGGTGGTCCTCGCCTCCGGGCTGACCGGCACCTTCCTGCGCCCGATGGTGCTGGCGTTCATGTTCGCGGTGGCGGCCTCGATGGTGGTGGCGCTGACCCTCACGCCCGCGCTGGCGGCCCTGCTGCTCGGCGGGGACCGCCGGGTCGGGCCCGCGCGCTGGGCCGGCCGGGCGCTGGCGGCGCGGCTGGGCACGGCGTACGGGGCGACGCTCCGGCTGGCCGTGCGGATGCCGCGCTGGATCCCGGTGCTGCTGTGCGTGGCCGGGATCGGCGCCCTGGCGGCCTTGCTGCCGGCCATGCATCCCGCGCAGCCGCAGTTCCAGGACCGGAACCTGGTGATCCGCTGGACCGGGGCGCCCGGCATGTCGCTGCCGGAGCTCGACCGGCTGGCCGCGCGGACCTCGCAGGAACTGGCCGCGCTCCCCGCGGTCAGCGACGTGGCGGCGACCGTGGGCCGGGCGGTCTCCTCCGACCAGATCGTCGCCACCAACTCGGCCGAGATCTGGGTCACGATCAAGCCCGGCGCCGCCTACGACACCGCGGTCGGCCAGGTGCGCGTGATCGCCGGCGGCATGCCCGGAGTAGCCGGCACCGTCAGCACCTACGAGTCCGACAGCATGGACGGCGTGCTGGCCGCGCCGCCCAGCGCCCTCACCGTCCGGCTCTACGGGTCCGACTACGGCGAGCTGGCCCAGCTGGGCCGGCAGGTCCAGGCGGTCATGTCACGGGTCGGCGGGCTGGGGTCGCCGCAGATGCAGCTTCCGGTCGAGCAGCCGACGCTCAACGTCACGGTCAACCTGACCGCCACGACCAAGGTCGGCCTCACGCCGGGAGACGTCCGGCGCGAAGCGGCCACCTTGCTGTCCGGCCTGACCGTGGGAAACTTCTTCGAGCAGCAGAAGGTATTCGACGTCGTCGTGATGGGCACGCCGGCGGTGCGCAGCAGCCTGACCAGCGTGAACAACCTGCTGCTGGATACGGTGAACGGCGGGCACGCCCGGCTGGGCTCGCTCGCCCAGGTCAGCGTCGCGGCCGAGCCGGAAGACATCCAGCACGACGCGATGTCGCCGTACGTGGACGTGAGCGCCGCGCTGTCCGGCCGCAGCCTGAGCTCGGCCAGGGCGGCGGTGGCCAGCGGGCTGAGCCAGATCTCCTTCCCGCTCGGCTACTACGCCGTGGTACGGGGCGCGCCGGGGACCGCGGCGTTCTCCGGCGCCCGGCTGGCCAGTTACGTGCTCGCGGCGCTGATCGGCATCCTGCTGCTCGCCCAGGCCGCGACCGGCAGCTGGCGGCTGGCGCTGGTGGTGCTGGCCGCGCTGCCCATTCCGGTCGCGGCCGGGGCGCTCACCGCGTTCGGCCTCGGCGCGCAGGACTCGCTCGCCGCGCTGGCCGGGCTGCTCGCGGTGCTCGCCATCGCGATCCAGCAGTCGTTCCGGGTGAGCGCGGCGGTTCGCCGCGCTCACCCGGCCAACGGCGGGCAGCTGACGCGCGGCCTGGTGGCAGCCGCGGTCGCCGACGCCGGCGGGCCGGCCATCACGGCGGCCGCGGTGGCCGCGGTGGCGCTGGTGCCGTTCATCGTGATGGGCGATACCGCCGGGAACGAACTGCTGTACACCGCCGCGTCGGTGCTGCTCGTGGGCCTGATCGCGGCGACGCTGCTGAACACGCTCGTGCTCCCGGCCGCCTGCCTGCGGTTCGGTCCGGCCCGCGCGCCGGAACAGGACCAGGACCTGCCGAGCGTGCCGAGGCCACGGGAAGAGCCTGAGATCCCGGCGGTGCCGGCACCGGCGGGCCCGCCGGAGGAGGAGGGCACTCATGCACCGCTTCAGCCGTAACGCGGCGCTGATCATCATCGCGGCAGCGGCCCTGGCCGGCTGCGCCCGCACCGTCGTCGTAGTCGGCCCGCCGCCGTCAGCCCACGTGACGACCGGGCCTAATGGCGCCGTCAGCGTGGTGCTGACCCCGCTGGGCGCGCAGCAGGTCGGCATCCAGACCGCGGTGGCTGCCTCCCGGGGCGGGCAGGCGGTGGTCCCGTACTCCGCCCTGCTCTACCAGCCCGACGGCGGCAGCGTGGTCTACACGGTGACCGGGTCGCTCACCTACACCCTGGTGCCGGTCGCCGTGGCGAGCATCCAGGGCAACCAGGTCTACCTGACGGGCCTGCATCCGGGCACCGCGGTGGTCACCGTCGGCGGCGAGGAACTGCTCGGCGTCCAGGACGGCGTCGGGGTGCAGACATGAGCCGGACGCCCGCGGGCCAGCCATGCGCTGGATAGTCGGCTGGAGCCTGCGGTTCCGGTACCTGGTAGTCGGCCTGGCCGCCGCGCTGCTGGTCTTCGGCGTGCAGATGCTGGGAAACGAGAAGCTGGATGTGTTCCCGGAGTTCGCGCCGGTCTCGGTGGAGATCCAGACCGGCTGCCTGGGCCTGTCGCCGCAGGACGTCGAGTCGCTCACCACGATCCCGCTCGAGGCCGCGTTGGCGGGGGTGCCCGGCGTCGACGACATCCAGTCCTACTCCGAGCCGCAGTTGTCGGCGATCTACCTGTACTTCCGGTCCGGCACGAGCCTGCTGCAGGCCAGGCAGCTGGTCCAGGAACGGCTGCAGACCACCGCGCATACGCTGCCGACCTGGTGCGATCCGCCGCAGATGTACCCGATCGTGTCCGCGACCAGCCGGGTCATGCAGATCGGCTTCACCTCGACGGCGATCTCCCCCCTCGAGCTGTCCACGATCGCGCAGTGGGACATCAGGCCCAAGCTGATGAACGTGCCCGGCGTCGCGAACGCGGCCATCTGGGGCGCCAACCCCCAGGAGATCATGGTCGAGGGTGATCCGGCGCTGATGCGGGCGCACGGGGTCACGCTGGACCAGCTGATGGCCACCGCGTCCGAAGCCGTCGACGCCGGGGAGCTCGGCTATACCACCGGCTCGGCGGTCGGCGCGCTCGGCTTCATCGTGACCCCGGCGCAGCAGCTGGACGTCGCCGACGTCCAGCCGATCCACACCCCCGCCCAGCTGGCCCAGGTGCCGCTGGAAACCAGCGCCGGCAAGCTGATCACGATCGGCCAGGTGGCCAAGGTGGTGTGGGGCTACCCGACGCCGACCGGGGACGCGGTGGTGGACGGCGGCCCCGGCCTGATGATGGTGGTGGAGAAGTTCCCCGACGCGAACACGCTGCAGGTGACCAGGGGCATTGACCAGGCGCTGGCCGAGCTGGCGCCCGGCTTGCCCGGCATCCACGTGGACCCCAACATCTTCCGGCAAGCCTCCTTCATCGAGACCGCGATCCACAACCTCGGCCTGTCGGTGCTCCTCGGCTGCATCCTGGTCGTGTTCGTGCTGCTGGCGTTCCTGTTCCAGTGGCGGGCCGCGCTGGTCAGCCTGCTGGCGATCCCGCTGTCGCTGGTCACCGCGGCGATCGTGCTCGAGCTGGCCGGGTCGACGATCAACACGATGGTGCTCGCCGGGTTCGCCGTCGCGGTCGGGGTGGTCGTCGACGACGCGATCATCGACATGGAGAACATCGTCCGGCGGCTGCGCGGCTGGCGAGCCCGGGGCCGGCCGCTGACCCCGCTGCACCTGGTGCTGGCCGCCTCCCTCGAGGTGCGGGTGGCCATCTTCTACGCCACCTTGATCAACATCGTCGCGGTGGTCCCCGTGATGCTGGTCGGCGGCCTGACCGGCGCGTTCTTCGAGCCGCTCGCGCTGGCCTACGGGCTGGCCGTGCTGGCCTCGATGCTGGTCGCGCTGACCGTCACGCCGGCGCTCGGCCTGATCCTGCTGGGCGGGGCTCGGCTCGCGCCGGGCGACCCGCCGCTGATGCGGGTGCTCAAGCGCGGCTACACGGCGGCGCTGCGTCCGGCGCTGCGCTCGCCGTGGTGGGCGCTGGTCGCCGTCCCGGTCGCGATCGCCGCGGCGGTCGCCGTCTACCCGCGAATCGGCCAGGACCTGTTCCCCAACTTCAAGGAACCCGACTTTCTCGTGCACTTCGTCACCAAGCCGGACACCTCGCTGCCCGACATGGACCGCGAGGTGACCATGCTGCAGCATGAGTTGCTCGCGATTCCCGGCGTGGCCGACGTCGGCAGCCACATCGGCACCGCGCCGCTCGGGGAGGAGATCAACGGGGTGAACTTCTCGGAAAGCTGGCTCAGCCTGTCACCGGGTGCGGACTACCCGGAGGTCCTGGCGGAGGTCCGGGCGATCGCGGCCTCCTTCCCCGGGTCCTACAGCGACGTCCAGACCTACCTGCACGAGCGGATCGACGAGGTGCTCACCGACGGCACCACCGACGACATCGTGGTGCGCGTCTACGGCCCCGGGCTGAGCGAGCTGGGCACGCTGGGCAACCAGCTCGCCGCGGTGCTGGCCAGGATTCCGGGACTGGTCGACGTCCACCCGGCCGCGCTGGAGTTCATCCCCCAGGTCGAGGTCCAGGTCAACCTGGCGGCCGCCCAGCGGTACGGCCTGACGCCCGGCGTGGTGCGACGGGCCGCCGCGGTCATGATGGCCAGCGAGCCGATGTCGGAGATCTCCTCCGGCGGGGCGCTGACCGTCGTCGCGGCGTGGAGCACCCCGGCCACCCGGCTGAACCTGGCCAGCCTCCGCCAGCTGCAGATCGACACCCCCAGCGGCGGGCATGTCACGCTGGGGCAGGTCGCGTCGATCACCGTTCAGCCGTCGGCGAGCCAGGTGCTGCGGGAGAACGGCGAGCGCTACACCGAGGTGGACGCGGACGTCAGCGGCCGCAGCCTGAGCTCGGTGACCGGCGCGGTCAAGGCGGCGGTGGCGGGGTTCCGCTTCCCGCCGGGCTACCGGTACGTGCTGCTGGGCGAGGCGACCGAGCGGGCCTCCGCGCAGCAACGGCTGCTGATCTACGGGCTGGCCGCCGCGCTGCTCATCTTGCTGCTGCTGCAGACCGCCTTCGGTAGCTGGCGCCTGTCCTTGCTGTTGTTCCTGACCCTGCCCACGGCGCTGGTCGGCGGGGTGCTCGCGGCCTGGGGCGTGCTGGGCACGATCACCTTGGGCGCGCTGGTCGGCTTCTTCACCGTGCTCGGCATCGCCGCCCGCAACGGAATCCTGCTGATCAGTCATTTCCGTCATCTCGAGCAGGCGGAGGGCGAGCCGTTCGGGCCGGAGCTGGTGATCCGCGGGGCCAGCGAGCGGCTCTCCCCGATCCTGATGACCGCGCTGGCGACGGCGCTGGCGCTGGTCCCGCTGGTGATTTACGGCGACCGGCCCGGTCAGGAGATCGAGTACCCGATGGCCGTGGTGATCCTCGGCGGGCTGGCCACCTCGACGCTGCTGAACCTGTTCGTGCTCCCCGTGCTGTACCTGCGGATCGGCCACGGCCGCCGGGGCGGGCGCGGCCCGCAGGCCCAGGAAGCGGCACCAGCCGGCGCGGCCTGATGCCGCTACTCAGCTAACGCTGATCAAACGGGAGGCCACGACTCAGCTAACGCTGATCCAATGGAGATGTCCGCGGCCCTGTTCCCGAGAACTCTTGCCGGCCGGCCGCCTCGAAGTCTAGACTGAACGTTCAGTCAAGCATAGGAAGCCATCGTGACCGTCCAGTACAGCCCGGACCGCGAACAGACCGCCAGCACGCTCGCCGACGCCAGGCTCGCCGAGATCATCGCCGCGCAGGAGGAAATCTTCGTGCGGCGCCAGCCGAACTCCGCCCGCCTGGCCCGGCAGGCCGGGCGGCACCTCGCCGGCGGGGTCACCTCCAGCTGGCAGATCACCGCCCCGCAGCCGGTCTGGCTGAGCCACGGCCGCGGCTCGAAGGTCTACGACGTCGACGGCAACGAGTACGTGGACCTGCACGGCGGCTACGGTGCCGCCCTGGCCGGGCACGCGCACCCCGCCATCGCCGCCGCCATCGGCGCCCAGGCGGGCCGGGGCACGCACTTCGCCCAGCCGACCCCCGATGCCATGGTGGTGGCCGAAGAACTCGCCCGCCGTTTCGGCCTGCCCCGCTGGCGGTTCGCCAACTCGGGCACCGAAGCCACCATGGACGCCGTGCACCTCATGCGCTCGATCACCGGCCGGGACCTGATCATCAAGGTCGAGGGCTGCTACCACGGCCACCACGATTCGGTGCAGGTCTCCGTCATCCCCAGCGCCGCCGATGCCGGCCCGGAGGACGCGCCGAACAGCGCTCCCTCGTCCACCGGCATCCCCGCGGCGATCACCGACCTGACCCTGATCGCCGCGTTCAACGACGCCGGCCACGTGGCCAGGCTGCTCGAGGCGCACCAGAACCAGGTCGCGGGAATGATCATCGAGCCGGTCATGATGAACGCCGGGATCATCCCGCCCGAGCCCGGCTACCTCGCCGCCCTGAAGGACCTGCTGCACGACCACGACGCGCTGCTCACCTTCGACGAGGTGAAGACCGGCCTCACCGTCGGCCCGGGCGGCGTGACCCGGGCGGAAGACGTTCAGCCCGATCTCATCTGCCTGGCCAAGTCCCTGGGCGGCGGGGTGTCGGTCGCGGCCATCGGCGGCACCGACGCCGTCATGGACCACGTGGCGAACGGCGGATACGAGATGGTCGGCACCTTCAACGGCAACCCGCTGGCCATGGCCGCCACCCGGGCCATGCTCACCGAGGTGGCCACGCCGGAGGCCTACCAGCGGATCGAGAGGCTGCGCCAGCGCGCCGAAGCCGGCCTCGAGCAAGCCATCGCCGAAACCGGGCTGACCGCGCACGTGGTCACCGCCGGCGCCAAGGGCTGCGTGGTGTTCTCCGCCGAACCCGTGACCAACTACCGCGGCTTCCTCGGGGTTGACGATCGGTACAGCCACGCGCACTGGCTCTACCAGCACAACGGTGGCGTCTTCCTCCCGCCCTGGGGCAAGATCGAGCAGTGGCTGATCTCGGTCCAGCACGACGAGGCGGACATCGACCGGCTCGTGGATAATTTCGGCGTCTTCGCCCGGTCCGTCCGAGAAGGCTGACCTATGCACCCAAGAGAAGGCTGGCAGGGCCACGGCCTCCCGCGTAAGAGACCAGACTTCAGCCGGAGGTCTTTCCTGCGCGCCACCGCCGGCGCGGCCCTCGGCCTCGGCGCCGCCCCGCTGCTGTCCGCCTGCGCGTCGGGGCTCACCGGCAACGGCACCGTCCCGCTGCCCCGGCCGGATAACCCCGTCAAGTGGCCCGTCTTCAGCGACAATCAGGGCATCGCCAGCGGCCAGCCCGCCGAGCAGGGCGCCACGCTGCAGGTCTATAACTGGGTCGCCTACGTCAACCAGAGTTGCGTCAACAACTTCGCCAAGAAGTACAAGTGCAAGGTCGAGGTCACCACGTTCAACACCATGAACGAGGCGATCTCCAAGCTGCGCAGCGGGCTGTCCTTCGACGTGCTGATGGGCCTCACCGTCGACGAGCTCGGCCAGGTGATCGAGTCCAAGCTGGCCCAGCCGCTCAACCACTCCTACCTCCCGAACATCACCCAGGCCTGGCCCGACTTCACCAACCCGTTCTACGACCAGGCCTGGCAGTACACGGTGCCATACACGATCTACACCACCGGGATCTCCTGGCGGAAGGACCTGGTGCACGAGAACCCCTACGCCATGTCCAACCCGTGGGCGATGCCGTGGCAGGACAAGTACAAGGGCAGGGTCGCGATCCTCGACGACTACCGGGAGTCCATCAGCCTGGGCCTGATGAAGAACGGCATCTACGACCTCAATACCACCGACTACAACCAGATCGCCCTGTCCAGGAAGTCGCTGGAAGAGCTGACCCGCCTGGTGAACGTGCGCATCGACAACAACGACTACACCGAGGTCCCCACCGGCGACACGTGGATCCACCACGCCTGGTCCGGTGACATGGCCGCCGCGCCGTCGTACATGCCCAAGGGCGTCCCGGTGGACGTGGTCGGCTACTGGTTCCCGCCCGACGGCAAGGGACCGGTCGCCAACGACACCAACGTGGTCCTCCGGTCCGCGACGAACCCGGTGCTCGCCCACGAGTTCCTTAACTACTTCCTCGACCTGCCCAACGTCATCGAGAACATCAGCTTCAACGGGTACATGCAGCCGCTGACCGGCGTGACACCGCAGGTCCTGGTGAAGGAGCAGATCTTGCCTCCGTCCCTGCTGTCCACCGTCGTGAAGCCGTCCTACTTCCGTCGTGGGGTGGCCCAGCTGCAGCTTCCCGTCGACGCGGACGCGCTCTGGCAGCAGGCCTGGCTCGTCGTGAGCAACGGGATCTGACATGGCAGCGCCCGCGACCACCCAAACGACCGCCAAGACACCCGCGCGCGCCAAGACCCGCGAGAGCTCCA
>Ga0187780_10002679_pt1 | contig 13369 bp, 12 predicted proteins | sample 1015_Q2_SP10_20__FD_132429 | JGI IMG/M metagenome (GOLD analysis project Ga0187780, IMG submission 132429) | Tropical peat soil microbial communities from peatlands in Department of Meta, Colombia - 1015_Q2_SP10_20_MG | ecosystem: Environmental > Terrestrial > Soil > Wetlands > Peat | place...
CGCGTAGATCTTCCTCGTCGAGCGAGCAAGCAGCCTGCCCGCTGCGCCTCGCGTCTCCTGGCTGTCGGAGCCAATGATCAGACCGTCGCGACAGCGCAGCGCTGCGATGAGCGTCATCGCGCGGAGCTCGCCTCGGTCCACCTCGTGTGTGACATGACCAAACCATCATCTCGACGGGAGGCGATGGTTCTCGCCGTCTTGGCACTGGCTCAGCGCAGTTCAGACCGCCAGACGAAACACGGAGTTGACCGCGTACTCGGGATAATCGGCGTAGACACGTTCGAGTAGCTCGCGACTGCCGAGGCTAGAGACCTCCTGCTTGATCTCGAACAGCTCACGCGCGGCGTCGAGCAGATCCTCGCTCTCTGCCCGCACGAGCAGCCGCTCACCTTCGCGGAAGGTGGTCTCGCTCGGCTTGTATTGCGACCAGTGATGTCCGCACATCAGCACGCGCTCGAGCAGCCCTTCGTTCACGAGGCAGTCGAGGTCCCCGTATACCCCAGCGCTGATCGGCCCGTACACGCCGGGCTTGAACGCATACTTGGACCGCTGAGACACCCGCGCGCGCTGGGAGAAGAGGAACAAGCCCTTCTGGAAGCGGACTGGATCGAGACCTTCGGGTGCGCCGGCATAAGCCGCAAACAGCAACAGCCAGTCGCGCCGCGTCATCGCTCGCACCCCGACGTGAAGACGCAGGCGAAGACCCCGGAATGCGACTGCCCACGCACTACGTGAGCGTCGCCGCGATGTCGGACGGAAGATCGTCAGCATGCGAACGCACGTTCTCATAGGGGTCGGATGTTGTCCGGCCGCTCATGCGGCGTCGAGGTCGTCGAGCCGCGCGCTCGACATGACCACCCGATCGCCGCGGAACGGGACGGCCTCGGCTTCGAGCAGATGCCGCTGGCGCGCCCCCTGCGCGAGCGAGCCGTCGGCGCGCACGACGCGATGCCAAGGCAGATCAGCCGCGGGGGTGCGGCTGAGCACATAGCCGGCCAGGCGCGGGGCGCCGGGCGAGACGTCGCCGTAGGTGCGCACGTAGCCCGGCGGGATCGCGCGCACACGGCGGAGGATCGCGTCGCGGAGCTGGTCGCTGCGTGAAGAGCCCACCGCGCGATGGTGTCACGCGCCGGCGACCGCGCGCGCCGTAGTCCCAACAGTCGAGACAGGCGATATCGTCTCGGTGAGCAGCTCGGTGAGGTTGAGCATGATCGCCGATGACATCCACAGCGGCCACGTCGAGCCGCAGCAGCGGCAGCGACCGCCCCGCTCCGTGACGCTCAAGCGGCTGGCGATGGCGGCCGCGACCGCCTTTCTGTCGATCAACCTGTGGACGGGCGCGCCCCTGCTCGCACTGTGGGTCGGCTCGCAAAGCTCGAACGACACGGTCCTGAGCATGCGCTCGGTGTTCGTGGTCGTGGTCGTGTTGTCCGTGCTGGTGTTCGCGATGAGCGTCGCGCTCACATGGTTGAACAACACATACGACGAGCTCGTGGGCCGCCCGCGGACAGAACGACGCCTGCCGTGGCTGCGCAGCATGCGCGCCGAGGCGGAGGAGCACGTGAGCAGCCGCGTCGGGGTGACGATGCTCGAGCAGATCGTGGTTACGAGCGTGTACGTCGCCGTCATCGCGCTGCTTGTCTGGTTCGTGTTCTTCTCCGGCCCCCCGATTCCGAACACCACCTGAGGTGTGTCCTCGCGGATCGCTGCGACTGCGCAGCGTGCTCAGAGGTCCTCGCCGCGCAACTGGCGCTCGTACGGCCCGCGGCCGGTGAGACAGAACGCGCCGCAGCGGGCGGCGAGCGCCAGCGCGTCATCGAGCGCGAGCCCGACGGCGAGGCCGTAGGTGAGACCCGCGGCGAACGAGTCGCCGCAGCCGTAGGAGTCGACGACCGCGCCGGGCGGTGATACGGCAGACCAGCGCCCGCTCTCGCCGCTCTTCGTTCGATAGCTGCCGCCGCTCGCGCCCTCGGTCCACACGACGAGCTCGGCCTCCGCGTCGACCGGCTCGGCCGCTCGCCGCTCGATCTCGTCATCGCCGCTGAGCACGAGCGCATCGATCGGGACGCCGTGTCCGAGCGCGTCGCGCGCGCGGGGGCTCGCGACGAGCACGCGCGTGGTGCGGCGGGCCGCGCGCAGCGCGCGCACGTCGCCGGCGGTGAAGTACACGCCGTCGAGGCCGTCGGGCGCAGCCGAGATCGAATCCTCCGTCGGCTCGAGGCGCGGCCCGAGCGTCGTGATCGTGCGCTCGCCCGCGTCGTCCACGAGCGTCAGCGCCCGGCGGCTGGGCTCATCCAGCAGCGACGCGCGCACGTCGACGCCCAGCTCGTGCAGGCGCGCGACCGAGCGCCGGCCGTGCTCGTCGTCGCCGAGCGCCGTGAACAGCAGCGCGCGACCGGCGAGGCGCGCGAGCTGCACGGCGGCGACCGCGCCACCGCCGGCGGGCTCCTCGAACGGGTCGCGCGCGTGCACCACCTCGCCCGCGCGCGGCACGTGCTCGACGCGCGCGAACTGCACCCACTCGACGTGGCCCACGACGGCCATCCGCGGCTGGCTCGATCGCACGCGCGCCAGTCTCACACACGCGACGCGGGGAACATAGGATGCGGTCGATGGCCCTGCTGCTCACCGGGGAGCCCGCTCCCCACGTCCGCCAACTGACGCTCAACCGCCCCGAGCAGCTGAACGCGATGACCGCAGAGCTGTGCGAGGCACTGCATACGCAGCTGCGCGCGCTGGCGGCCGACCGCTCCTGCCGGGTGGTCATGCTGACGGGCGCGGGCCGCGGCTTCTGCGCCGGACTCGACCTCCACGGCTACGGCGCCGCGCCCGACAACGACGACAGCGACGAGCCGCGCGACCGCCTGGCGAATCAGCAGCACATGTCGCGCCTGATCCTCGAGCTGCGCGCGCTGCCGCAGCCGGTGATCGCGGCAGTCAACGGCCCGGCCGCCGGCTTCGGCCTGGCGCTCGCGCTCGCGTGCGACATCCGCTACGCGAGCCGCCAGGCGGTGTTCCGCGCGGCGTTCACCAACATCGGCGTGTCGAACTGCGACATGGGCACCAGCTGGCTGCTGCCGCGCCTGATCGGCGCGTCGCGCTCGCACGAGCTGATGCTGACCGGTCGTCGCGTCGACGCCGATGAGGCGCTGCGCATCGGCCTGGTGGCCGACGTCGTCGAGCACGCGGTACTGCTCGAGCGAGCGCTGCAAGGCGCCGAGCAGATCGCCTCGCTGGCGCCGTGGGGCGTGCGCCTGACCAAGCAGGGCATGTGGACCGCGCTGGAGCTTCCCTCCGAGCAGGCGGCCGTGGAGTACGAGGACCGCCAGCAGATCATGGCGACCTTCGGCCGCGCGATGCCCGAGGCGATCGGCGCGTTCCTGGGCAAGCGTAAGGCAGAATTCGCAGACTGATGAGCGACCTGTTCGACGTCTCCGGCAAGACCGCGCTCGTGACGGGCGGCTCGCGCGGCATCGGCCTGATGATCGCGCGCGGCCTCGTGCTGGCGGGCGCGCGCGTGATCGTGTCCTCGCGCAAGAGCGCCGACGTGGAGGCGGCCGCCGCGGAGCTCGCCACGTTCGGTGACTGCCACGCGATCCCCGCAGACATATCCACACAACAAGGCGCCCAGGCGCTCGCCGCCGCCACGTGCGAGCGCTTCCCCTCGCTCGACATCCTCGTGAACAACGCCGGCGCCGCGTGGGGCGCGCCGCTGGAGGAGTTCCCCGCGAGCGGCTGGGACAAGGTCGCGCACACGAACGTCGAGGGCGTCTTTCACCTGACGGTCGCGCTGCTGGGCGCGCTGCGCGCGGCCGCGGACCGCGAGGACCCGGCGCGCGTAATCAACATCGGCTCGATCGACGGGCTGCGCACGCCCGCGACCGAGAACTACAGCTACAGCGCGAGCAAGGCCGCGGTGCACATGCTCACGCGCCACCTCGCCAAGCGCCTGGCGCCCGAGCACATCACCGTCAACGCGATCGCGCCCGGGCCGTTTGAAAGCAAGATGATGGCCTTCGCGCTCGATAACCCCGAGCTGCGCGAGGCGATCGAGAGCAACGTACCGCTCGGTCGCATCGGCCGCCCAGACGACGTCGCCGGGCTCACGCTGTTCCTCACCTCGCGTGCGGGCGCCTACCTGACGGGCGCGATCATCCCGCTCGACGGCGGCATCACAGGCTGTAACTGACGCGCGGGCGCCCCCCGCACGCCGAGACCGGCGGCGGCGCCTACGGAGCCTTCGCGAGGAACTTGTGGCCGACGTGCACCACTACGGTGCGGTGGTTGACAAGGTCGGTGACCTTGACCTTGTCACGCGTGACCCGGATGAGCGTGCCTTCGCAAAGGTCCTCGGTCAGCCATTCGGTGCCCTGCACCGCTCCCGCCGCATAGTTACCCTTCGTCGAGTAGCTGCCGTGTGCGTTGGTCCACAGTTTGCGCACCACGTGCTTGCCCGAGGCGTGGCCAGCGGCAAGCGCGCGCGGTTCCTCGCCGCTGTGGTCGGCGGCGCGAGCGGCGAGCTGCGCGATGTGGCTGCGCTCGCGCGCGGTCGGGCAGACCGAGAAGTTGCCGCCGCTCAGTTCCGCCACGACCAGCCCGTTGCGCCCCTGACGCAGGATGAACTGGCCTTCGAAGAATTCACCCGTCTGCGTGCCGCCATGCGGACCTGCCGTCGTCACCGTGACGCGGCCGTGAGTAGCTTCGATCGTCGTGCCGAACGGGATCTGGCGTAGTGAGGACAGCGGCACGAAGGTTTTGGCGCCCGGAAGCTCGACGAGCACCACGCCCGAGACCGGCGCGACGTTTCCGCTCACCGCCAGCACCGGCGGTCCCACCACGGCGGCGGCTTTGGCGATCGGCGTGGAGGTCGAGGTCGTGGTGTGTCTTTCTTCTTCTTTGGTTGCGCCGGGCGTTTGGCTCGGAGGCACGACCTTGTAGCAACCCCACGAGAAGGCGTTGTTGGGCGCGGTCGCGTACGCGTAAACTGTCACACCCGGGTTTTCCATTTCGCACGCGTTGGCGAGGCTCGGTGCGGGACCTGTGTTCGCGAGCAGGACTTCCGCTCCACCCGGCGTCACGCACGCCCAATTTCCATACGCGAACCCCGGTCCGCCGGCTTGTTCTTCGTCCTCCAGCGTCACGCGAGTGTCGCCGATGTGTTCACAGTAGCCCTGGAGGAACAGGCCGCTCACTTGGGTGGGCGTGCCGTGCACGTAGGTGAACTTGTCGGCCGCACCGGCCGCGGAGATACCGTGCGGGGTTTGCACGGTCACATCCACCACGCCGCCGCCGGCGGGCGTGGTCGCGGTGATCGATTCGGATGAGTTGACGGTGAAGCTCGCCGTGGCGCTGCCGAACGACACCTTTGTCGCGGACGCGAGTTCGGTGCCGGTGATCGTCACGACCGTGCCGCCAGCTTCGCTGCCAAGCGAGGGCGAGACTCCGCTGACCACGGGCTTGTCGGTATAGGTGAATTTGTCTGCGGCCACTTCAGCCGACTCGCCAGCTTCGTTTTCCACGCGCACCGGCACCGTTTCTTCCGTACCAAGCGCAGGAGCCTTCGCTCGCAGCGTCGAGGCCGAGGTGACGACCACTTCCGGCGAGGGCACGCCGCCGAAGCTCACGGTCGCGCCTTCAGCAAAGCCGGAGCCCTTGACATATACCTCAGCGCCTTCCGTCGGCGATCCGTGGGTGGCATTCAAGCGCGACACGCTCGGCGTCACGATGCGTGAGAACTCCGCGATCGAGTGCCCTTCCTGGCTTGCCACATATAGGTTCGCCCCGTCCGGGCTGACCGTGATACGCCGCGGAAATTTGAGTCCGACGCGTTCGTTGAAGCGTGCAGCGCCGCAGCCAGACGCTTCTTCAGTGACACACGGTTCAGCCAACTGCTTGAGCGCGCCCGAGCCCACTTCGCGTTTGAACGAAGCGACCGCGGCGTTGTTCTGACTGCTCGCGTAAAGATCGCTGCCGTCAGGACTGATCGCGAGCCCAACCGCACCCGCGACCCCTTTTACTTGTTCGCAGCCGGAGAGGGCTTCGGTGCTGACGCACTCATTGGGGGCGCCGAGCTCTTCGAGCGCTCCAGCTTCCGTGCGCGCGAGCTCGATCACAGCGTTGTCTTCGAACGAGCTCGCATACACGTTCTTGCCGTCGGGGCTGATCACGATGTCTTCCACGCCTTTGAGGTGCGGACCTTCTCTGCATTCGCTCGAGAGCGGTTCGCTGATGCAAGCGTTTTCGCCTGGAAGCTGTTTCAGCGCACCTCCCGCGCCACGTTCGAGCTCAGCGACGTCTCCCTTTTTGCCTTTCGCGCCGGCGGCGACGTACACGCTCCTACCATTTGGGCTGACCACGATCCCGATGTCTTCCTTGAGAGCTATGGCTTCGGTGCCACATCCACTGCCGGTTTCACCGATGCATTCGTTCGGCGATGCGAGCTGCGTGAGCGCGCCGGTCTGCGAGTTGCGTTCGAACTCCGCGACCGCGTCTTCGGCGAAGCCCGTGACGTACACGTTTTCGCCGTCGGGGCTGACGACAACCCCGTACGGAACGTCGAGGCCCTTGGCGCCCGTCGTCGCGCATTCGGGCAACGTGGCTTCGTGTGTGATGCAGCCGATTTTGTTGAGCTGTCCAGATACCGGTTCGCGTTCGAACTCGGCGATCGAGTTGTTCAGCTGACTGACCACATACACACTCGTGCCATCGGGGCTGATGGCAAGTGCCGACGGATCGCCCGCCGCTGCCACTTCCATCGTCGCGTGTTCATCGAAACACGGTTCTGTGCTCTTGCGCGCGCTGACGCAACCGATCACGCTGAGGCCACCGTCGGCCAGATTGCGCGAATACTCGATCAGATCACCGTTGACGCCGACGGAGTACGCGTTCTTGCCATCCGGGCTGATCTGGATCTGATACGCGAAGCTGAGCCCGTACGGCACGTTGCTCGCGCACTTAGCTCCAGGCGCTTCTTCTTCGCCGACGCAAGCGAACGCTTCGGGCAGCTGCGCGAGCGCCCCACTCGCGACGCTCGCGCTCGCAGGCGCTGGCGCCGACAGAGCGACCGCAGCGGCCAGCGCGGCGAGCGGCAGCGCCAGGCGGCGGCAACGCCGCGCTAGGCGCCCGGGCACAAGCGTGGCATCCGCATCTATTGCGGCTAGCATCAGCATCGCGAGTTGGTGATTGTGACAGGAGAATGCGAGTGAGCGGCACCCGCCGACAGCGACGCAAGACTGTAGCACTGCTGCTCGTCGCCGCACTAGCCGGCGGCATAGGCGTTTTTGCCTATGCCGCACACCTGCTCAGGCGCAGCGAACTGCAGACCATCGACGCGCGTTTCTCGATTCGTGGTTACAGCGGCGCACCGTCTGACATCGCGTTCGTGGCGATCGACCCCGCCACCTTTCAGAAGCTCCACCACAACTACCCGTTTCCCCGCAAGTGGGATGCGCAAGTCATCGACCATCTGCGCGAAGCGGGCGCGAAAGTGATCGCGGTAGACATCGAATTTGCGCATGCGACTGACCCAACCGACGACAACGCGCTGTTCGAAGCCGTATCGCGCGCGCACGGGAAAACAGTGCTCGCGGCGAGTGAAATCGAACCCGACGGGGGTACAGAAATCTTGGGTGGCGAGCAGAACCTGCGAGAAGCAGGAGCGCGCGCAGCCGAGGATCACCTGGTACTCGATACGGACGGCTCGGGCAGGCGCTTTGCGCGCGAATACAATCATCTCGGCAGCTTCGCGGCCGTGTCCTACGAAGTGATGACCGGGCATCAGCTCAGCGGCTCGCAGTTCGAAGATGGCACGCTGCCGATCGACTACGCAGGCCCGCCGGAAACAATCCATTCGATCCCGTTTGCGAACGTATTGCAAGGGAAGTTCGACCGCGCAGCCGTGAACGGCAAGCTCGTCGTCGTCGGCGCCTCCGCACCCATCCTCCAAGACCTGCACGCGACGCCCACTGGCACGACCGAGATGCCCGGCCCGGAAATCTGGGCCAACGCGATCTCCACCTTGCTGCGAGGCGTACCTCTGCGCGGTACCCCCGGTTGGATAAGCATCGGGCTGATCTTTATGCTCGGCGCCGCCGTGCCGCTCGGCAGCCTGCGGCTGCGGCAGTGGCGCTCGTTGCTCGACGCGCTCGCGCTCGCGCTCGCGTTCACGATCGCAGTGCAGATCGCGTTCAACAGCGGGCGCATCGTCACGTTCGTCTATCCGCTGCTCGCGCTCGGTCTCGGCACCGCGGGCACGCTCGGCGTGCTCTACATGGTCGAGACGATCGAACGCGCGCGCGTGCACGACCTGTTCTCGCGTTTCGTGCCCGCCGACGTCGTCGACCAGGTCGTCGCCAGCGCCGGCGAGAACCTGCGTCTCGGCGCCGTCGAACGCGACTGCACCGTGCTGTTCAGCGACCTGCGCGGCTTCACCAGCTTCTCCGAGAAACTGCCCGCCGCGCGCGTCATCGATGTCGTCAACTGCTACCTCAATGAGATGACCGAGGCGATCCTCGACGCCGGCGGCACGCTCATCGCCTACATGGGCGACGGCATCATGGCCGTCTTCGGCGCGCCGCTGGAGCAGCCCGACCACGCCGACCGCGCGCTCGTCGCCGCCACCGAGATGATCGGGCCGCGCCTGCAGAAGTTCAACGAGTGGATCGCCTCACAGGGCCACGAGCACCAGTTCGCGATGGGCGTCGGGCTCAACAGCGGCCCCGTCATGGCCGGCAACATCGGCTCCGAGCAGCGCGTCGAGTACACCGCGCTCGGCGACACCACCAACACCGCATCGCGCCTGGAGAGCATGACCAAGGGCAGCGGGCACATGCTGTTCATCGCCGACTCAACGCGCGAACGCATGCGCCAAGCGCCGCACCACCTCATGCTCGTCGGCGAGCTCGAGGTGCGCGGGCGCGTCGAGCCCGTCCCGGTCTGGACGATCACCCAGCAACGCGACGCCGGCGATGCCGCCGCGGACGACGCCGCGGCCACGGCCAGCGCAACTGACGCGGAGCTCAGCGCGTAGGCATGAAACGCCGAACGCGCGCCTCAGCAAGCGCCACGCGCGCCGCCGCGTGTCCCGGCACACCGTGCACCGCGCCGCCCGGGAACGTCGCCGCACTGCCCAAATAAAGGCCGCGTAGCGGCGTGCGGTACGGCGAGAGCGACGGCAGCGGCCGGAAGATCAGCTGGTCCAGCGCGTAGCTGCCGCCGCCCACGTCGCCGCCGATCAGATTCGCGTTGCGCGCCTGCAGGTCGCCCGGCGCGAGCACGTGGCGCGCGAGGATCCGCTCGCGAAAGCCCGGCGCGAAGCGCTCCACCTGCGCCTCCATGCGCTCCACGTGGCGGTCGCGCTCGGCCGTCCAGTCGATCCCCGACTGCGGCGCGTGCGTGTACGCCCACGCCGTGTGCTTGCCCGCCGGCGCCCGCGTCGCGTCCGCCAGCGACTGCTGGCCGAGCAGCATGAACGGCCGCTCCGGCAGGCCGCCCGTCAGCGTCGTCGCCTCGAGCACTTCGCCCGCCGCGCCACCCACGTGCACCGTGCCCGCCTCGCGCGCCGCGCGCGCCGTCCACGGGATCACACCGTCCAGCGCCCAGTCCACCTTCAACGTCGCCGGACCCGGCCGGTAGCGGCGCAGCCCCCGCGCATAAGCGCCCGGCAGCGCATCGCCCGCCAGCCGCACGAGCGCTCCGGGAAGCACATCCGCAACCACCACGGGCGAGCCCACCGGCTCGCCCCCCTCAACCTCAACACCCACCACCCGACCACGCTCCGCCACGATCCTGCTCACCCGCGCGCCCGTGCGCAGCTCGCCACCCAGCTCCGCCAGGTAGGACAGCAACGCCTGCGCCAGCCGACCCGCGCCGCCCTCCGGGCTCGGCCAGCCCACACCGTGACCCAACAGCGTCAGGTACGCGGCCGCGATCGCGCTGCCGCCAGCCGTCAACGGCGCATCCGAGTGGATCGCCGAGCCATACAGCCACGCGCGCGTGCGCTCGTCCTCGAACAGCTCCTCGCCCAGCGCCTGCGCCGGCAGCAGCAGCAGCCATGCGAACTCCAGCATCCCCCGCCGCCCGATGCCAAGCGCCAGGCGCGCCGGGCCGCGCACCGGCGGAAAGCCCGCCAGCATCGTCTCGCGCAGCGCGTCGAAGCTGTCCAGCAGCGGCGCCGCGAACGCGCGCCAGCGCTCACCGTCACCCGCGTGGATCTCCTCCAGGCTCGCCACCGTCCGATCCAGCTCGCGGTACAGCGCCGCCGCGCTGCCGTCCGGCAGCGGGTGCGCCAGGCACACCCGCGGATGCACCCAGCGCAAGCCGTGTCGCGCCAGCGGCATCCGCGCGAACACCGGCGACGCCGCCGCCGCCGGGTACACCGCCGAGAACGTGTCGTGCTGGAAGCCCGGCAGCGTCAGTTCCTCGCTCGCCACCGCGCCGCCCGCGCGCTCCGCCGCCTCCAGCACCAGCACGCGCCAGCCCGAGCGCGCCATCGTGATCGCCGCCGCCAGGCCGTTCGGACCGGACCCCACGACCAGCGCGTCGTAGCTCATGCGCGCCAAGCATACGCGCGCCGCCGCCGGCCAAACCTCGCACCGCGGGCGCCACCACCTGGACATGGGGACGGCGGTCGCACATAATGCCCACCGCATGCGCCGCGAGAGCTCGATCACCTCGCTGTCGTGGATCCCCTCCGAGGCCGTCGAGGGCTCCATGCGGCTCGCCTTCGACGCCGGCATGGCCCACTACGACGAACCGCCGCCCGAAGCCATCGACGACCTCGAGGCGCTGCGCCTCGCCGATCGCTTTCGCTTCGCCAACGTCCTGCGCGCGTGGGCCGAGTTCGACGACTCAGGCAAGGTCGCAGACTGCGGCTACAGCGGCGGCGGGCTGATGGGCTCGACCACCGTCAAGGTCGGCCCCGCGATGCGCACGTTCGAGGCCATCGGCCTGCCCGACATCGCGCACAAGCCCGCGCGCGGCGCCGGCTGGGTGCGCTTCACGCAGACCGCCGGCGGGCGCACCGGCGTGCCCGCGCCACGGCGCGTCCGCCGCAAGCCGTTCGTGCAATGGCAGGCGCCGCTCGTGTGGACCACACTCGAGCTCACCCTCCACGCCGACGGCAGCGTCGACGGCCGCATGACCGGCGCCAGCCGCTTCCCCCGCCACTGGGTCTACGACGCTGCCGGCCAGCTCACGCACAAGTCCGGCCTCGCCGACTTCAAGGACTGGTATCGCAAGTCCTTCGGCCGCCACACGCCGTGGGGCGACACCGACTCCAAAGCGCTCGTCACCGCCGTCGAGACCGCGCTCGAGCGCACGCTCTCCGCGCAGATCATGCAGGGCGGAGCAAAGCCGGACATCCGTCGCGTCAAAGCCGGCGACACGCTCGTCAAACAGGGAGAAAGCGGCTCCGAGGTGTTTCTGCTGCTCGACGGCGTGCTGCGCGTCGAGGAGGACGGCCAACGCCTCGCCGAGTACGGGCCCGGCGCGCTGCTCGGCGAGCGCGCCCACCTCGAGGGCGGCCTGCGCACCTCCACGCTCGTCGCCGTCACCCCCTGCCGCGTCGCCGCCGTGCACGCCTCGCAGCTCGATCGCGGTGCTTTGCAGAAGCTCTCCAAGGACCACAAGCGCACGGTGCCCGACCGGAGCTGAGCTGCTTGAAAGTTCGCTTCTGCGGCGTGCGGGGCTCCACCCCAGCGCCGGGCATCGACTTCGTCCGCTACGGCGGTCACACCTCGTGCGTCGCGCTCACGCACGACAACGCTGAGGCGCCCGCGCTCGTGCTCGACGCCGGCGCCGGATTGCGGCACGTAACCGCCATGCTCGCCGGCGCGCCGTTCACCGGCACCATCCTGCTCACACACCTGCACTGGGACCACACGCTCGGGCTGCCCTTCTTCGCCTCAGGCGACCACCCCGAAGCCCGTCCCACGGTGCTGCTGCCCGAGCAGGACAGCGGCGCCGACGCATGCAGCGTGCTCGCGCGCATCATGTGCCCGCCGTACTTCCCGATAGAGCCAACACAGCTGCGCGGCCACTGGACGTTCGCGTCGATCGCGCCCCGCGAGCACCAGATCGAGGGCTTCACCGTGCTCGCGCGCGAGATCCCTCACAAGGGCGGGCGCACATTCGGCTACCGCATCAGCGACCAGCACTCGACCTTCGTCTACATGCCCGACCACTGTCCCACCGCGCTCGGGCCCGGCGAGCACGGCTTCGGCGCTTATCATCCCGCCGCGTTCGAGCTCGCGCGCGACGCCGACCTGCTCGTGCACGACGCGCAGCTGCTCCCCGACGAGCTCGCCGCCGAGGCCGACTTCGGGCACGCCGTCGCCGACTACGCAGTCGAGCTCGCCAAGCGCGCACGCACGCGCGCCGTCGCACTCTTCCACCATCGCTTCACGCGCACCGACGAGCAGCTCGACGCGCTCGCGCAGCGGCTCGGCAAAGGCACGGGCGAGGCGGGCGGGGGGCCGCTCGTGAGCGTCGCCGCCGAGGGCACCGTGCTGGAGCTGTAGCAGCACGCGAAGCGCTAGCCTCGTCGTCGCCATCGACCTCTTCCACGGAGCAAGGAGCCGTACATGCCCGACATCGAGTTCCCCACCAGCGCCGGCACAGCGCCCGGCTACCTCGCAACGCCCGCCGAGGAGCACGGCCCGGGCGTGATCGTCCTGCAGGAGTGGTGGGGCGTGGACAGCCACATCCGCTCGATCTGCGACCGGCTGGCAGCCGAGGGCTTCTACGCGCTCGCGCCCGACCTCTACCGCGGCGAGACGACCACGCAGCCCAGCGAGGCGCAGCAGAAGATGATGGCGCTGTCGATGAGCGAAGCCGAGAAGGACATGTGCGGCGCCGCCGACTTCCTCGCGTCGCAGCCCGGCTGCGAAGGTCCGGGCATCGGCGCCGTCGGCTTCTGCCTCGGCGGCGGCCTCGCCGTGTGGGCCGCCGCGACCTGCCCGAACATCGTCGCCGCCGTCACCTACTACTACGTGATGCCGCACGGCAAGCCCGACTTCAGCGGCATCAACGGCCCCGTGCTCGGGCACTTCGGCACCGCCGACGAATTCGTTCCGGTCGAAGCCGCAGAGGCGCTCGAAGGCGAGATCCGCGACGCGGGCGCTGACGTCACGTTCCACTTCTACGAGGGCGCCGGTCACGCGTTCTTCAACGACAACAACCGCATGGGCACCTACGACGAAGCGCTAGCGCAGACCTCGTGGGAGCGCACCGTGAGCTTCCTGCGCTCGGCGCTCACTACTTGAAGCTGGCTTTCCTGCTAGCCCTCGCGGCGGCGGGCGCCTCGCGGTGGTCGCCGCCCGCTGTGCTCAACAGTTGCCCGGCCGTGGCGGCGCCGCGCGTGGTGTTCCCG
>Ga0187780_10002680_pt1 | contig 13366 bp, 12 predicted proteins | sample 1015_Q2_SP10_20__FD_132429 | JGI IMG/M metagenome (GOLD analysis project Ga0187780, IMG submission 132429) | Tropical peat soil microbial communities from peatlands in Department of Meta, Colombia - 1015_Q2_SP10_20_MG | ecosystem: Environmental > Terrestrial > Soil > Wetlands > Peat | place...
CCCGCCTGCGCCGCCACCACCAGCAGTGCGCCCTCGGAGAACAGCGTCAGCACCACCAGCGTGCCGGCGAGCGGGAAGCCCGCCGCGACCTTCTCGACCAGCACGGCGTTGGTCGTCTTGCCCGGCACGTAGGTGACGCCCCACAGCAGATAGCAGATCAGCAGCCCCGCGGCGACGATGGACAGCGACGCGGCCATGTACACCATCGTCCGCTTGCCGGTGGCCACCTTCGGCTCCCGCATGATCGGCAGCCCGTTGGAGACGGCCTCGAGGCCCGTATAGGTTCCGCCTCCGAGGGAGTACGCCCGCATCCCGAGCAGCAGCATGCCGGCGATCCCGAGCGTGGTCAGGCCGTTGTGAACGCCGGTGCTCACCGCGTGCACCGTGGCCGGCAGCGCCGTGGCGTGGGCCGCGATGCCGTAGCCGATCAGCCAGACGTGCGTGATCAGGAACAGGATGAAGATCGGCGTGAGCGTGAGCACCGACTCGCGTACGCCGCGGATGTTGAGCGTCGTGAGCCCGAGGATGATGAGCACCTCGGCCGCGAGCTTGGCGGGGAGCCACTGGGGCGGCAGGAAGCTGAACAACGCGTCGCCCGCCGCGGCGATGGACGTGGTGATCGTGAGCACGTAGTCCACCAGCAGCGCGTTCCCCGAGACGACGCCCGCCTTCTCCCCCAGCAGCTTGGTGGCCACCACGTAGCCGCCGCCGCCGTGGGGGAACTGCTCGATGATGTGGCTGTAGCCCCACGCGATGATGACCACGGTGAGGGCCGTGGCCAGCGCGAGCGCCACCGCCAGGTAGGTGTGCGGACCCAGCGCGAGGAACGCCTCCTGCGGGCCGTAGGAGGACGACGACAGGCCGTCGGCGCCCAGTCCCACCCAGGCGAGGAACGGAATCAGCGACAGCCGGTGAAAGATCCTGCGGTCGTGGATGTCGCGTGGGCTGCCGAACAGGAAGCGGCCGATCCGCGCGGCGAGCGGCGGCGGCTCCTCGACGGGCGCGCCGCCGGGCTCGGGACCCGGCGGCGGGGGCGAGACCTCGCCCGAGCTCGCTTCCGGGCTCTGGGGATGATCGGGCACGACACAACATACACAGCGGTTCCGGTTTCTTCCGCCCCCACCCGACGGATTCACTCCGCATTGCGCGAGCGGGTCCTTCCGGCCGCCCGGGCGGACGGCATATTAGTTGCGCCTCTGGGGCGCGTAACCATTTGCGGTGCACCTTCTTGGAGACCTGACGGATGGACGTGGTACTCCTCTCCCGCATCCAGTTCGCTATCACGATCGGCTTCCATTTCCTGTTCCCGCCCCTGACCATCGGCCTCGCCTGGCTGCTGGTGGTGATCGAATGGCGGGGCTGGCGATCCGGCGACGCGACGTGGGTGCGGATGGGCAGGTTCTTCGCGAAGCTGCTGGCCCTCACGTTCGCCGTCGGCGTCGCGTCCGGCATCGTGATGGAGTTCCAGTTCGGGACCAACTGGGCCAGCTACTCGCGGTTCGTGGGCGACATCTTCGGCGCCCCGCTCGCGGCCGAGGGCGTGCTCGCCTTCTTCCTCGAGTCCGGGTTCCTCGGGCTGTACCTGTTCGGCCGGGGCCGGGTGTCCACGGGCGCTCACTGGTTCTCGATCCTGATGGTCGCGGTGGGGTCCACCATCTCGGCGTTCTGGATCCTGGTCGCGAACTCGTGGCAGCAGACGCCGGCGGGCTACGTGGTGCAGAACGGGCGCGCCGAGCTGACCAGCTTCGGCGCCGCGGTGTTCAATCCCTCGACCCTGCCCCGGTTCCTGCACACGGTGGACGCGGCGCTGATCGCGGGGGCGTTCCTGGTGGCGGGGATCGCCGCGGTCCTGCTGCGGAAGGACCGCGACGACGACCTGGCCCGCCGGGCGATGAAGCTCGCCCTGGTGTTCGGCCTGGTGGCGTCGGTCGCGGAGGTCTTTCCGTTCGGGCACGTGCACGCGCGCCAGGTGGCGCACACCCAGCCGGAGAAGTTCGCGGCGATCGAGGGCCTGTACTCGAGCCAGTCCGCGGCGCCGATGGTGCTGTTCGCCTACCCGGTCACGCCGCCGCCCGAGCTCAAGGCCAAGGTGGAGATCCGCGGCGTGCTGAGCTGGCTGGCGTTCGGCGACATCCACGCGCCGATCCGCGGCATCACCGACTTCCCGCCGGACAACCGGCCGCCGCTGTGGCTCACCTTCGTCTCGTTCCACAACATGGTCGTGCTGGGGCTGTACTTCATCGCGGCGATGGCGTGGGGCGTGTGGCGGCTGCAGCGCGGGCGGCTGTGGAGCGACCGGCGCTACCTGCTGCTGCTGGTGATCTCGATTCCGCTGCCGCTGGCGGCGTGCCAGCTGGGGTGGATCGCGGCCGAAGTCGGCCGGCAGCCGTGGATCGTGTACGGGCTGCTGCGCACCAGCGAGGCGGTCTCGCAGATCGTGCCGCCGGGCGACGTGCTGTTCTCGATCGTGCTGTTCGGGCTGCTCTACCTGCTGCTCGGGTCGCTGTACGTGTACCTGCTGGTGCGCGAGATCCGGCACGGCCCGCCCGGCCTCGAGCCGGCGCAGGCGTAACCCAGGCGACGGGGAGAAGCGACCCATGGATCTCAACACCATCTGGTTCCTGCTGGTCGGCGTGCTCATCGCAGGATACGCCGTGCTCGACGGCTTCGACCTCGGCGCCGGCGTCCTGCACCTGCTGACCCGCGACGAGCGCGAGCGGCGCGTGATGATGAACGCGGTCGGCCCGGTGTGGGACGGCAACGAGGTATGGCTGCTGACGGGCGGCGGGGCGCTGTTCGCGGCCTTCCCCCCGGTCTACGCCACCGTGTTCAGCGGCTTCTACCTCGCGTTCATGCTGCTCCTGGTGGCGCTCATCCTGCGGGCGGTGTCGTTCGAGTTCCGCGGCAAGGTGGCCTCGCCGCGCTGGCGCCGCTGCTGGGACGTCGCGTTCGGCGTGGGCAGCCTCGTGCCGGCGCTGCTGTTCGGCGTGGCGGTCGGGAACGTGCTCCGCGGGCTTCCGATGGACGCGACCGGCGTCAGCACCACCCTGGTGGGCCTCCTCAACCCGTTCGCGCTGCTGCTCGGCGTGCTGGGCCTGGCCATGTTCGTGCTCCACGGCGCGACCTGGCTCGGCCTCAAGACCGAGGGCGCGCTCCAGGAACGGATGCGGCGCTGGGCGTCGGCCGGCTGGGTCGCCTTCATCGCGCTGTACGCGCTGTCGACCGCGGCGTCCTACGCGGTGGCGCCGTGGCTGTTCGCGCGCTGGTTCGCCAACCCGCTGACCTGGGTGTTCTTCGCCCTGCTGCTGGCGAGCGCCGTGGCAGGCCCCGCCGCGGTCCGGAGCGGCCGGTTCGGCCGCGCGTTCCTCGCCTCGGCCGCGGCCACGGTGAGCGTCATCGCGCTGGCGGCCGTGGGCCTGTACCCGCGCCTGGTGCCGGGGCGGCCCGACCTGGCGACGAGTCTCACGATCTACAACGCCGCGTCCACGCCGCGCACGCTCACGACCATGCTGGTCATCGCGCTGGTGGGGATGCCGTTCGTGATCCTGTACACCGCGCTCATCTACCGCGCGTTCAGGGGCAAGACCGTGCTGACGTCGGAGAGTTACTAGAGGGAAGGAAGCAGACCGAATACCGTCTACCTTGGCTTGACCGCCCGCACCTTCGCCGACACGACGGCCTTCGCCGCTTCGCGCAGCCACTCGTACCCGTCGAACACCTCGGCGTCGCCGTAGCTCCGCTCCTCGACGACCTCGATGTCCCGGAAGCCCGCCTTCCCGATCAGGTACAGGTACTCGTCCTTCATCGCGGCCCCCGCCACGCAGCCGACGTAGGCCTCCACCGAGTGGCGGATGTCGTCCGGGATCGGCCGGGTCAGCACCAGGTCGCTCACCACCATCCGGCCCCCGGGCTTGAGGACCCGGAACGCCTCGGCGAACACGGCCGGCTTGTCGGTCGAGAGGTTGATGACGCAGTTGGAGATGATGACGTCGACCTCGGCGTCGGCCACGGGCAGCCGCTCGATCTCGCCGAGCCGGAACTCCACGTTCGTCGCGCCGATCCGTCGGGCGTTCTCGCCGGCCCGCTCCACCATCTCGGGCGTCATGTCCACGCCGATGACGCGGCCCGTCGGCCCGACCTCGTGCGCCGCCAGGAAGGCGTCCATCCCGGCGCCCGAGCCGAGATCCAGGACGACGTCACCCGGCTTCACCGACGCGTGCGCCAGCGGATTGCCGCAGCCCAGGCCGAGGTTGGCGCCGGACGGGATCTCCGCCAGCTCCCGCGCGCTGTAGCCGATGTGCTCGGCGATCTTCACGCCCGCCGCGCCCTCGCCTCCGCCGCAACAGCTCGGCCCGCAGCCGCAGGTCGAGGTGCCCTTGGCGATCTCGCCGTACTTCTCGCGGACCACGATCCTGATGTCGGGTGAGTCAGTCACCGGACGCTCCCTTCGGAGTTGACGCATCAACGGCTGTTGATATATTAGCCGTTCATGACGGCGTCCACAACCCCCGACCTCGAGACCCTCGGCGGCCGGCTCCGGGCCCTGGCGGACCCGAACCGGCTGCGGATCCTGGACCGGCTGCGCGGCGGGGAGCACTGCGTGTGCGATCTCACCGACGTCCTGGACACCGGGCAGTCGCTGCTGTCCTTCCACCTCAAGGTGCTGCGCGACGCGGGGCTCGTGACGGCGCGCCGCGAGGGCCGCTGGATGCACTACGCGCTGGAGACCGAGACGCTGGCGGAGCTCGAGGACTTCCTCGGCTCGCTCCGCCGCCGCACCAGCGAGGCCCGCTGGAAGCCGGTGTGCTGCGAATGAGCGGCGAGCGCCGGGAGCCGTTCCGCGTGCTGGTGCTCTGCACCGGCAACTCCGCCCGCAGCCAGATCGCGGAAACCCTGTTCAACCGGCTCGGCGCCGGGCGCGTGCATGCCGAGAGCGCGGGATCGCAGCCGGCACCGCGCGTCAATCCCCTGGCCATCGCAACGCTGAAGGAGCACGGCTTCGTGTGGACCGGCCACCCGCCACGCGGGATGGACGGCCTGGAGCGGGAGCCCTGGGACTTCGTCATCACCGTGTGCGACAAGGCCAAGGAGGCCTGCCCGGTCTTCCCCGGCCGTCCAGTGATTGCGCACTGGGGCATGCCGGATCCGGCGGAAGTGGCCGGGGACGAGGCCACACGCCGGGCGGCCTTCCGCGACGCCCTGCTGCTGATCCGCCGACGCATCGAGCTGATGCTGGCCCTGCCGCTCGACAAGCTCGAGCGGATGGCGCTGGAGGCTCGGGTGCGCGCCATCGGCGGACCCGCCCTTGGCTAGCGCGGCCGCGCCGCGAGCCGCGTCCCCCGCGTCCCCCGCGCCCCCCGCGCCTCGCCTCGGCCCGGCGGCGCGCTACCTGACCGTGTGGGTCGGGCTCGCGATGGTGGGCGGCGTCCTCCTCGGCAAGGGCCTCCCGGGCGCCGTTGCCGCGCTGAGGGGTCTGGAGTTCGGCCCCGCCAGTCACGTCAACGTGGCGATCGGCGTGCTCATCTGGCTGATGATCGTCCCGATGATGATGAAGGTGGACTTCGGCGCGATCCGGGAGGTCGGCCGCCGGCCGCGCGGCCTCCTGGTGACCCTGGCCGTGAACTGGCTGGTGAAGCCGTTCTCGATGGCGCTGCTCGCCTGGCTGTTCTTCATGCACGTGTTCGCCGCCTGGATCGGCCCCGACCTGGCCGCACAGTACGTGGCCGGTGCCATCATCCTCGCCGCAGCGCCGTGCACCGCGATGGTGTTCGTGTGGAGCTACCTCACCGACGGCGACGCCGCGTACACGCTGGTGCAGGTGGCGCTCAACGACCTCATCATGCTGGCGCTGTTCGCCCCGATCGTCCGGCTGCTGGTCAACGGGACGTCGTCGCTCACCGTGCCGTTTCCGGTGCTGCTGTGGTCGGTGGCGCTGTTCGTCGCGATCCCGCTCGCCGCGGGGACGGCTCTCCGGACGGCCCTGATCCGCCGCCGGGGCGCGGCGTGGTACGAGGGGACGCTGCTGCCGCGCCTCGCCCCGATCACGCTGGGCGCGCTGGTCCTGACCGTCCTGCTGATCTTCTCGTTCCAGTCCGACAACATCACCGGCCGGCTCCTGCACGTGGTGCTCATCGCCGTTCCCATCACGCTCCAGGTCTACTTCAACGCCTCACTGGCGTACGGGCTGATGCGCCGGCTGCGGGTGCCCTTCGCCGTCGCCGCACCGGGGGCGCTGATCGGCGCCAGCAACTTCTTCGAGCTGGCCGTCGCGACGGCCATCGCGCTGTTCGGCCCGGGCTCGGGAGCCGCGCTGGCCACCGTCGTCGGCGTACTCGTCGAGGTGCCCGTCATGCTGTCAGTGTGCGCGGCCTGCAACCGGACGCGGGGCTGGTTCGCCCCGGAGGCGGCGGGCAGGTAGAAGGCCGGTGGACGGGGGCCGACGCAATCTTGCCTTTCTCCTCGCCCGCAACTGTATTTGGTCGCGTGAGCCTCCACCCGTTGTACGGCCACGACGAGCTGCGCTCGCGCCTCGCCACGAGCATGAAGGCGGGCAAGCTGCCGACGGCCCTGTTGCTCGTCGGTCCCCCCGGCGTCGGCAAGCAGCGCCTCGGCCTGTGGATCGCGGCGGGCCTGGTGTGCGAGCAGGGGCCGGGTGAGCCGTGCGGCGCGTGTCACTCGTGCCGGATGGCCGCGGGGCTCATGCACCCCGACATCCATTGGTTCTTCCCCATCCTGAGACCGAAGGCGGAGGAGGACCGTCAGGCCGAGGAAGCCGAGGAGCTGTTGGCGCAGGCGCTGCAGGCGCGCCGCGAGCAGCCGCTCTACCAGCCGCCCGACGGGATGGCGGGCATTTTCCTCCCGCTGGTCCGCGTCCTGCACCGGCGCGCCCAGATGCGTCCGGCGATGGCGAGGCGGAAGGTCTTCGTGGTCGGCGACGCCGAGCGGCTGGTGCCGCAGGCCTCGAGCCCCGAGGCGGCCAACGCGCTCCTCAAGGTGCTCGAGGAGCCGCCCCCGGACACCTGGTTCATCCTCACCGCGGCCGAGCCGGCGGCGCTCCTGCCCACGATCCGCTCGCGCCTGGTGCAGCTGCGGGTCAGGCGGCTCCGCGCCTCCGAGGTGGCGCGGTTCCTCGCCGAGGTGCCGCAGCCGCCGCTCTCCGCCGCCGAGGCGAAGCGGCGCGCCGACCTCGCGGGGGGATCGATCGGCAGCGCGCTGGCCGACGGCGGCGGCCAGGGCGGCGAGGCCGACGCCCGCGCCCTGCTCGACGCCGCGGTGCGCGGCCCGCTGGCGCGCTACCGCTACGCGCTGGGCGTCAAGTCATTCGGCGGCCGCGGCGACTTCACGGAGACGCTCGCCTCCGCCGCGGAGCTGCTGCGCGACCGGCTCGCCGAGCGGCTGCGCAATCCCGGCGCCGGCCGCCGCGACGAGTCGCCCGCGACCGGACTGCTCGACGCCATCCGAGAGATCGAGCGCGCCAAGAAGCTGGCGCGCGGCAACGTGAATCCCCAGCTGATCGTGGCGGATCTCACCCGCCGGCTCGCGGACCGGCTGTCGTGAGCCGCCGCCTCTCACACGTGGACGCGAAGGGCCGCGCGCGGATGGTCAACGTCGAGGCCAAGGCGGTGACCGCGCGCCGGGCCGTGGCCGAGGGGCGCATCACGATGAGCCGCGCGGCCTTCGAGCTGGTGCGGGCCAACCGCGCCGCCAAGGGCGACGTGATCGCCGTGGCGGAGCTGGCCGGCGTCGCGGGCGCCAAGCGCACGCCCGAGCTGATCCCGCTCGCCCATCCCCTCGCGCTCGACCACGTGGCGGTGACCGCGCGGCTCGACCCGGCGCTGCCGGGCGTCCGCGTGCGGGCGGAGACCAGAGTCGAGGCCAAGACCGGCGTCGAGATGGAGGCGCTCACGGCCTGCGCCGTGGCGCTGCTCGCCGTCTACGACATGGTCAAGGCGGCGGACCGCGGCATGGAGATCGGGGAGATCCGGCTGATCGAGAAGTCCGGGGGCCGCTCGGGACCCTGGAAGCGCAAGACCTGACGGCCGGAGCCGGCCGTCAGCTGGGAATGCGGATCGCCTGACCCGGCTTGATGAGGCTGCGCCTCGTCAGGCCGTTTTCCTTCAGCAGCGCGTCGAGCGGCACGCCGAACGAGCGCGCGATCGTGTACGCGTTCTCGCCGGAGCGGACGATGTGGACCGTCCGCGTCGTGGCGGCGCCCGTCGTCGCGGCGGCGCCGGGAGTGCGGGAGGGCGTCCGAGCCGCGGCCGCCGGCGCCTTCGCCGCGCCGCGCGCGACGCTCGAGAGCATCACCGCCGGCGCCCGATGCAGCCCCTGCCGTCCGGACCGCGACGTGCCCCGCGAGGCGTAGCTCCACCGCGAGGGCGCGATCCCCACGGTCGGGATCACCAGCATCCGCCCGGGCCTCAGGCTCCTCGCCTTCACCCCCCGGTTGGCGCTGAGGATCAGGTCCACCGTGACGTGATAGCGCATTGCGATCTGGCCGAGCGTCTCGCCCCGCGCGACCACGTGCTCGACGAACGTGACCCGGCGATCCGCCGGCAGCACCGCCAGCCGCGCCGCGGCGGAGTCGGCGTGCCCCGGCGGCACGCGTACCCACACGGTCCGGTCCGGCGGCGTCACGCGCCGCACGAACTGCGGGTTGAGCTCGAGGATGGCGTCGGTGGTCGTGTCCGCCAGGCGCGCCACCACGTCGAGGCCCACCGCGTCGCGCACCTCGATCGAGTCGTACCGCAGCGGGTCCCAGCGCTCGATGTGGTCGAAGCCCCACTGCTCGGGCTCCTTGGCGATCATCGCCGCGGCGATCAGCTTCGGCACGTAGTCCTTGGTCTCGCGCCGCAGGAACCGCTCGTCCGCCAGCGCGAAGAACAGGTCGTTGCCCTGGGTCTGCCCGAAGTCGTAGCGGTTCAGCCCGCGCTCGATCTTCCCGGGCCCGGCGTCGTAGGCGGCGGCCGCGAGGTACAGCGACCCGAACCGGTCGTTCAGCTCCGACAGCATCCGGATCGCCGCGTCCGTCGCGCGCCACGGATCCCGCCGCTCGTCGACCCACGGGTCCACCACCAGGCCGTAGCGGCGGCCGGTGCCCGCCATGAACTGCCACAACCCCACGGCGCGGCGCCGGCTCACGGCCATCGGATTCATCCCGCTCTCGATCACCGCGAGGTAGACCATGTCCTGCGGCATCCGCGCCGCGCGCAGCTTGTCGCGGACCAGGGACTCCCAGCGGCCGAGCCTCGCCAGATAGATCTCGAAGTGGTCGCGCGCCCGCCCGCGGAAATAGTCCAGGTAGTACTGCACCCGCTCGTTGGTCGTGTACCGGCTGACGTCGATGTCCCAGGTGGCCGGGGCATCCGCCGCGGCCGCCGGGCTTGGGCCCGCCGTCGGCCCGGGGCCCACGGCCGGCGGCACCGGCACCGCCAGATGGGACGCATCCGCCGGAGCCGCGGCGGCGATCGCCGCCGGGGCGTGGCCGACGACCGAGTCCGCCGTCATCGTGCGCAGGGTATCCAGAAACTCCGCGTCGCTCGCGGTGTCGCGGGCGGGGACTTGAACGGTTGTGGAAGAGGGAGACGGTGCCGCCGGTGCGCCTCGCGCCGAATCAGCGGGGACGCTGTCGGCGCGCTCCGCGACGGCCGCGGGCGGGCCCGCGTCGCCGGGCGGCGCGGCCTCCGGCGCCAGGGCCACGGGGTGGGGCCGCGCGCAGGCGGCCAGCCCCATCAGGACCGGCAACCACAGCCGTCTCAGCGCTGCCTCCAACCGTGCATGACGTTGCCCCGCTGCTGGTTACGGATTGCGCCGCCGCCGGCTCGCGGACGCGAGCACCGGCCTGTGGGGGGCCCGGTCCGAGGTCGGCTTGGCAGGCGCAATATGCCCACCCCCCCGCGAACCGGTCAATACTAAATCCGCCTACACGTGATCCAAATCACGCGGCCGCGGGTCAGCCTTCCCGCGATACCAGCTCCCGGAACCGCCTCGCCAGGTCCTGGGTGACCTTCCCGACCGACCCGCAACCGATCTTGCGCCCGTCCAGCTTGACCACCCCGACCACCTCGGCCGCCGTCCCGGACAGGAAGACCTCGTCGGCGGTGTAGAGGTCGTAGCGGTTGAGCGACTCCTCCCGCACGTCGAAGCCCGCCTCGCGGCCGAGCTCGATCACCGCGTCCCTCGTGACGCCGCGCAGGATGCCGGAGTACGCCGGCGGCGTGCGGAGCGTGTGGTTGGTGACGCAGAAGACGTTCTCGCCCACGCCCTCCGCCACCTCGCCCGTCGACTCGAGCATCAGCGCCTCGTCCACGCCGGCGTTGATCGCCTCGATCTTCGCCAGGATGTGGGCGAGGTAGTTGAGCGACTTGATGCGCGGGCTGAGCCCCTCCCGGTGGTTCACGGGCGTCGGCGCCGTCATCATCGTGAGCCCGCGCTGGTACACCTCGCTCGGGAACAACGCGATCTTGTCCGCGATGCAGAAGATCGTCGGCTTCCTGCATTTGCGCGGATCGAGCCCGAGGTCGCCGTAGCCGCGCGTGACCACCAGCCGGATGTAGGCATCCGAGAGCTTGTTCAGTCGGATGCTCTCCTCGCACAACTCGGCCATCGCGTCCTGCTCCATCGGGATGTCGAGCCAGATGGCGCGCGCCGACGCGTACAGGCGGTCGAGGTGCTGCTTGAGCCGGAAGATGCGGCCGCTGTAGGCGCGGATGCCCTCGAACACGCCGTCGCCGTAGAGCACGCCGTGGTCGAACACCGAGATCTTGGCCTGGTCGCCCTCGTACCACTTTCCGTCTATCCAGATCTGCGGCACCGGCATCCTCCTCGCATGCGCGTCGCGCAAAGATAGCCCGCGGGGCCGTCGGGCGCACCATTCGCCCGGCCCCGCGTCGGGATTCTCCAGCACCATCTCAGCCGAGCAAAATCCACACCCGCGCTCGCCGGAGGGCGACGTGTCGCGCACGGGGGACAACGACCTCCCGCGGCGACGGTCGGACGGGCTCAGAGCCCGATCGCGGTCCCCAGTCCCAGCTCCGTCGCGCGCTCGTAGGCGAGCCGCGCCGTCGCGACGTCCTCGACCGCGAGGCCGAGGGACTTGAAGAGCGTGACGTCGTCGTCGCCCCGCCGCCCCGGCGTGCCGGCGGCGACCTCGCCGAGCTCGGCGACGACGTGATCCGGTCCGATGCGCCCCTCCGCCCTCGCCATGATCAGGTCCCCGGCCTCCGCCGCCGCGGACGCCCGGGAGTCGACGAAGACCCGGCAGCGGGCCACCGCGGCCGCGTCCAGCTCGCGCATGTCCGGCGTCGACGAGCCCACGGCGCACACGTGCATGCCCGGCGCCAGCCACGCCGCTTCCACGATCGGCTCCCGGGCGGACGTGACCGCCACCACCACGTCGGCCTCACGCATCGCGCCCTGGACCGTCGCCGCGGTCGAGACCGGGCACGCGACGGTGCCCGCCATGTCCCGCACGAACCGCTCGGCGTGCGCCGCGGTGCGCGACCAGACGCGGACCGACGCCAGGCCCCGGACCAGGGCGACCGCCCTGAGGTGGCTCCGCGCCTGCACGCCGGAGCCGAGGATGGCGAGCCGGCTGGCACCCTTCCGCGCCAGCAGGTCGACCGACACGGCGGTGACGGCCGCCGTCCGCATCTCCGTCACCAGCCGCCCGTCCAGCACCGCGAGCAGGGCCCCGCTGGCCGGATCGAGGAGCAGGATGGTCGCGAGGTGCGTCGGGTGGGGGCCGCCCGCGTTGCCGGGGAAGAAGGTGACCGACTTCATCCCGAGCGCACCGCCCCGCTCGTCCCGCACGTACGCCGGCATGGTGGCGTAGTAGCCGCCCGCGGGATCGACGCGGAGGGTGTGGCGCACCGGCTGGACGACGTCGCCCCGGGAGAACCGCAGCAGCGCGTCGCGCATCGCCGGAACGAGGGCGCCCATCTCCAGCGCCCGACCCAGGTCCTCCTCGCTCAGGAGCAACGGCATTCGGTCAGCCTCCCTGCGACTCGAGCTCGAACCGGAGGTGCGCGTGCGCCTGCCGCAGCGCCGACACCACGTCGCCCGGCGACGCTCCGCGCGCGAAGAGGAAGCCCGGATACTGCGCGCCCAGCGGCGGGGGCACGAGCGTCTGTCCGACGTGGGCGGTGATCGCCACGTCCACGACGCCGGGCACGGCCCGCGCCGCATCCACCCCGCGCACCGCGCGCAGCACGCCGGCGCCCGGCACCGGGATCATCATCACGCCGGCGGCCGCCGCCTCGCGCTCGAAGGTGGGAACGGGACGGCCCAGCGCGCGCCTCAGCAGCAGCTCCTCGAGCGAGATCGCCTGCGCGCCCTCGCCGAAGCGCAGCGCTGCGCTGCACCGTCCCCCGATGGGCCGGGCTCCCAGCTCGATCAGCCACGGCCCGGCGTCGTTGAGTCGCAGCTCCACGTGCACCGGACCGGACACCAGTCCGAGGGCCGCGGCCGCACGACCCGCGCAATCGGCCAGCGCGCGCCGCGCCGCCGCCTCCAGGCGGCTCGGCGTCACGTAGATCGTCTCCTCGAAGTACGGGCCCTCGAGCGGATCGGGCTTGTCGAACAGCGCCAGCACGCGCAGCCGGCCGTCCTCGAGCAGCCCCTCGACCGCGAACTCCGGTCCGGGCACGAACGACTCGACCAGGTAGCGCCGCGACTCCGCGCCCCGGTCGGCGACCTCCGGAGCGCCGAGCACGCCGCTCAGCACGCGGTGGGCGGCGAGGAACTGCTCGACCGTGTCCGCGCGGATCACGCCGCGGCTGGCCGAGAGGCAGAGCGGTTTCAGCACGCACGGATAGCGGGCGGAGCGCGCCACGGCGCCGGGCTCCTCGTCGAGATCGTGGACCCGGAACTCCGGCACCGGAACCCGCGCCGCGGCGAGCGTCGCGCGCTGCTCCAGCTTGTTCCGCGCGGCCAGCGTCGCGGCGACCGGGTTGTGCGGCAGGTCGAGCCGCTCCGCGATGGCCGCGGCGAGAACCGCCGTGTCGTCGTCCACGCCGACGACGGCGGCCACCGGGTGCTCGGCCGCGAACGCCGCCGCCTGCTCCGCGGCGCGCTCGCGGCGCGCGAAGTCGAGCGTGACGAGGCGCTCGGGCTCGCGGCCGCTGAAGACGCTGTTCTGGTCGGAGGCCACGGTGAGCTCCACGTCGAGCCGGCGAGCGGCCTCGACGAAGGCGGTGGCCCGGTAGGTCGTGCTGGGAAGAAGAAGGAGGAGGCGCGCCCCGGCGCCCACTATTTCTTCGCGGCGGTCACGTAGGGGTTGGTGCCCGCCGAATGGTCGGTGATGTCCACGACGCCGGCGACCTCCGGCACGCGCTGGCGCAGCGCCGCCTCGATGCCCTGCCGCAGG